>Ga0209272_10000365_pt1 | contig 40083 bp, 23 predicted proteins | sample tdDd002_FD_187125 | JGI IMG/M metagenome (GOLD analysis project Ga0209272, IMG submission 187125) | Marine sediment microbial communities from the Atlantic coast under amendment with organic carbon and nitrate - tdDd00.2 (SPAdes)... | ecosystem: Environmental > Aquatic > Marine > Coastal >...
TCATTTCTAGAGCTCCAGTCTTTCAAAATACCTATAAAAGCATTGTGATAACTCATGTACTCTTTTTTCTCAAGATCAGTCATATGAAGAATGCTTTTTCCCTCATAAGAGAAACATACCCCATCGTAATTGTACTTGTTCACCAAAGCAAAAGAGTTGTGCAAACTGTCTACCATATAATTGATAAAAGTTGGCAGTGGAGATGTAATCTCTTCGCCTTCTTCTTTCGCCTTGTCCTCTGCATCTTTTAAAAGCGTATAGCTTAATTTAATGGCATCGAAACCAATGGTAAATACAAATTGGGTTCCTTTGTCCTCTCTTGTTTCTTCCATTTCTTCCATTTCTCTTTCCACCAAACTGTTAGGATAGAGTATGGAAACAATATCAGTACTATCAGGAATCACATTGATATGTTGTGCACGATTAAAAGGCTGCTTTTCCTTATTGTCGAAACTCACAAAAATGCATTTATGATCCGAGTTCTTATAAGCTCTTAAGCTTTCCAAATAATCTGCATAAAGTGCAGGGTTTTCATCTTCGATACCTGGCTGGTTAATATCCAATGTTTCATTTTCTGTCCAGTCTTCGCAAGAGCTAAACAGAAATGAAGCAATCAGACCCATTCCATATAATGCAAATTTATATTTTGATATATTCTTCATGTTCTGCTAGTTTTTATTCTTACAATCCCACCATACTTTAGTAGCCATATTATCAGGTCCACCTAACTTGTCGATAGCACCCTGCAAATTGATCGCATTTTCCTTGTACTCTCTTAAAGGATAAGGTAAACGACGAGCCATTTCAGCACCATCAACAACACCATTGCTCTGGTTGTATGGCACTTCCATTAAACGAGGATATCCGGTACGACGAAATTCAGACCATGCTTCATGACCCAATGGGAAATTGGCAATCCATTTCTGTGTAATGATGCGCTCCAAACCAAGTTCGAAATCATCCGCATCGTTCCATTTAATAGTTATGGAAGCAGGAACGCCAGTGTTATCATTCGCTCCAAGAGGATCCTTATAGTTTTCAGGAATACTGGCAGTATTCTGAGCATAAGCATCAGCACCAGAAACACCCCATTGGTTGAATGACAATTCGATACCCTGATTGTAGAAATCATTGGCAGAACCACCCATATTCCAACCGCGTAATGCACCTTCAGCTTTTAAGAAAGCACTTTCCGCAGCATTCATCCAAAGCAACTTATTGTTTGATTCACCAATGTTCATGTTGCTGTACTTGTGAGCTGTTGCCGATGATGCAATGTTAATTCCTGATCGTAAACCATAGTATCCATTATCAAATGCAGGATTATCAGTATCCTCGAAAGCACTCATGGTGAAATACTTTTCTCTACGTGGATCTGCATATCCATTCATATAAGAAGTAATGTCGGCAGAAACACGTGAATCACCTCCATTGTACTCATACATTACTACTCTAAATGGTGATTTAGCAACCGTATTGTATGCATTGTCATCGTTGGTAGACATGCATCCCACCTCATGATTTACTGCCTCTTCAGCTTTAGTTTGAGCTAAAGTTGGATTGGCATAAACAATTCTCATGGCCAATCGCAATTTTAAAGAGTTGGCAAACTTAATCCAGTTCAACACTTTACCATCGAAAACCTTATCAGCATAAGGGCTAAAATCAGACGTTTGATTAGGTGTTAACACCTCAATCGCATGATCTAATTCTTCCAACATTTTACTATATACATCTTCCTGCAAATCGTAAGGAGCTTCCAATTTTCCATCTACTCCAATTTGAGAGTAAGGAATGTGGCCATAAATATCTGTAACGCGATGTATGGCTGCTACTTTAATAATTTCTGCTACCGCCAAAGGAATTGGATCGGTGGTAACAGCCTTTAACTGTACTTGATTGGCATATATTTTTGGAATAATATCATTAAATGGCACCTGAATCCAGTGTTGCTCAGGATTATAGGTAGCATAGTTCTTTCCAACAAATCCGGAATTTGAATCTGCTAAGTATCCTCCAAAAGAACCTCCAAGCAAGCATTCGGTAAACTGATTTAAATTTACATCCGCAGGTATTACATAACCCTGCATCGCCACCATTGCTGCCCTTAAACTATATGCATCATACTGCATTTCGTCATCATTGGCATCGTATGGATTGGTATTGTAATCCTCATAATTCGAAGTACAAGAAGTACCCAATAAAATCGAAGCAGAGAACAACAAATTTATAATTGATTTTTTCATCCGTTTATAATTTATTTTTATTTATCAGATGGAACTCTCGATGAATTTTTATCATACTTCTGTGAGTAAGTTAGTATGCTAAAATTCATGTTCGTTTCATAATTATCATGATTAAATTGCTTAGAATTTAACTCTCACATTAAAACCATAACTACGTTGGCTCGGCATCATAAAATAATCTATTCCCTGGTAATAGTTACCTGTAGAAGCAACTGATTCAGGATCGAATGGAGCTTTATTGTAGAACATAAACAAGTTTCTTCCAACCAATGTAAATGTCACATCAGCAAAATTATAGAACTTATCTTTTGTAAGAGTGTAACCGATACTTGCCTCTTGCAAACGTACATTTGTTGCGCTATAAGTATAAAATTGAGGAATACCCGATTTTGCTCCGATTGTAGTATACCATTTTTGGGCATCAACCATATCGCCTCCATTTACAACTACCCCACCATTATCGCGAGCATTAGCTGAAGCTTCAGAAACACCATAACGATCTAATGTAGCCTGAGTTGCAGAATATACAATACCACCTAAACGAGCAGATACCATAAACCCAAGGTTGAAACCTTTGTATCTAAAATCATTTCTCCATGCCATATTCGCATCAGGAAATACCGATCCCAACTTTATGTCTTCCACATTGTACTCTGCAGCAACATTTCCATTCTGATCTACGAAAATTTTCCCGTCGCTATCACGCTTCAAATCAGCAATAGAATACAAATCTCCAAGACCTCCACCTTTTTTCAAAATGAATCTGGCATTTGATAAACCACCAATATCCAAACGATCTTTGGTGATCACTGCTTTTGTCTCAGGATGGACATAATTGTCAACTAATTCTGAAATCTCATTCTCATTAGAACTCAATGTGAAATTAGAACTCCAGCTAAAGTCATTCCAAGTATTTTTATATCCCAAAGCAAGCTCAATACCTCTATTTTTAACACTACCAGTTTGAACATACAAAGTAGAATAACCAGAAGAAACTGAGATTTGAGGATCGAAAGTTTGATTGAATGTTTTTGTGCTGTACAAACTCACATCCAAATCGAAATGTTTCATCAATTTAGCCGTTAAACCAATTTCCCATGATTGGGTTCTTTCCGGTTTTAAATCGTAAAGAGGATAATGTGTTTTGGTTTCCCATACTTTATTGGCATTGTCCCAAGCGTAGGTTGGATTTGCTAAAAAGCGCGCAAAAGGAAGACCTACTGATGCATAAGAAGCTCTAAGCTTTGCATATTGAATTTGCATTGGCAATTCGAATATCTCAGACAAAACAAATGAAGTACCAATTGATGGATACATGAAAGAACTCTCATTTGAATGAGGTCCTGCCAATTGAGAAGCCCAATCGTTACGACCGGTAAGAGTTAGGTAATAAGCTCCCTTGTAGCCCAATTCAGCACTTGCAAAAACCGATTTGGTTTGATCGTGCCACCCCGACTGCTCACGTTTCGTGGTTACATCGTCTAACTGATATACATTAAATAAATTTGGAATACCATCGGCACGAATTGGTCCGCGATTCGACAATACATCCTCTTTCATATCTGAATAGGAAACCCCAATATTTGCTTGAAGCGAAAAATCTTCAGTAAAGTTCTTGTTGATATTCACAAGAAAATCGGCATAAGTTTGCTTGGCTTCATTTCTGGCAATTCCATACAAACCATTATTCGATCCTTCGGTAAGAGTTCTGTTAGATGTTGCGTATAATTTCTCAGTAAAATCATTAATCGAATTATCAATACGAACACGACCTCCAAAATTCAACCAACTTAAAGCATCGTAGCTAAAACCAGCATTTAACATGTAACGATTCTTCTTGTTCTCGCGTAAGTTTCTGTGAGCAATCCAATATGGATTTTGTCCAGCAAACTCATCAATACCTTGTGGCCAATATTGAGTATAAATCTTACGAGAAGAATCATATCGCTCATACATTTTTATATCATCCCAATCATCGCCACGAGGGAAAAGATATGCTGTCACCAATGGGTTGGCATAAACCCCTTGATTTACCATATTCATATCTTCTTGTTTGATGTATGAACCACCAAAATCAATTTTTAGTTTGTCATTCAAACAACTGGTTGTATTTCTAAATGTAAAATTCTGTCGATCGTAACTATTGTTTGGAACAATACCTTCCGAATCGATCGTACTTGCAGATAAATAGGTTTGGTTCTTGTCTGTTCCAGTAGAAAATGACATTGAATTTGTGAACACCATTCCTGTTTCGAAAAAATCATCCTTGGGTGAATAACCCATTCGGTTAGCATTATTCAATTTATGTCCCCAACTTTTATCCAAAACCTGAACATCCGAACTTAAATCTCCCGTTCCATAAGAATTCTGGAAATCAGGCAATGCAAAGGTTTGCATCATTTCAACATTACTAGTTAAAGTTAAAGAGGTCGAACCTGCTTTTCCTTTTTTAGTGGTAATTACAATAGCACCATTGGATGCATGACTACCATAAAGAGCTGCTGCTGCTGCCCCAGTTAAAACCGATACACTTTCAATGTCCTCAGGATTGATATCTGCAATCGCTTCTGTAGATCCATTGGATCCAAATTCAGTCTCGCCAGCACCACCAAAATTAAACATTGGCACACCATCGATTACATACAATGCATTACTCGATTGAGCAATGGTTTTTGTACCACGCATGATAACTTTACTTGCTCCCCCTACTCCGGAAGAACTGCTGTTGATGTTTACACCAGCAACTTTACCTGAAAGTGTATTTACAAAGTTGGCATCCTTATTTGAAACAATATCCTCACTGGATACTTGCTGAACATTATAACTCAATGCTTTTGTGGCACGCTTGATTCCCAAAGCTGTAACAACAACCTCGTTCAACCCAACAACAGAAGGAAGTAATACAACATCAAAATACTGAGATTTTGTAATTGCAAATTCCTGATCTTCATATCCAATAAAAGTAATGGCCAATATTTCTGAAGTGCTTCCTGTCAATTCGAACTCTCCATCAATATTTGTAATTGTCCCATTAGTGGTTCCTTTGATACTTACCGATGCTCCAATTATGGTTTCACCGGATTCATCCAAAACCTTACCCTTAAGTTTTACTTTTTTCTTTGCTGTGGTCTGATTCTTTTCAGTATCTTTTTTAGCTACCGTGATAATATTATCTTTTACTATACATTCAAAGCCTTGTCCTTCAAATATTTTATTTAAAACATCTGTAAGTTCAACTTCTTTTGCTTTGTAATTCACACGCTTATTCATATCTATATCACTGGTATTCATAGAAAAAGAATAATTGTGCTTTGTTTGTAGAACTTCAACAGCTTCTTTTATTGTTAAGTTCTTGAAATTAACCGATATTTTCTGTGAAAATATGGGTGTAATCCCTCCAAACAGCGCTATAATCAACATTATTATTGATTTTTTCAATCTTAACTGCGCCAGATTGAGGTTTCCTGAAATTAAATTCATATTCTTGTAATGTTTTTTAGTTTGTTAATTAGAATTTAACTGAAAAATTTAGGTGGAGAATGTACGAGATTCTCTGCCTTTTTCTTTTTTGGTTAGCGTTTCTTCATTGGCAATTTTCAAGATTTGGGGTTATACTTCATGTTTTTCATTTTATGTATATCATATTGGCTTTTCTTTCTATTATCATCTTTTCATTCGCATTTAAAGCTGATAATATTTCGTCCAAACTTTCATTGTTAACAAACATCGAGTAAAAGCGTTCCTTTTTAAGAGATTCATTCTCGATGTTGATTCTTACATCAAAATATCTTTCGAGAGCCACTGCAATTTCACTTAAGGATTCATCCATAAAGTAAAAACCTTTACTGTTGTACCATAGCTTACGTGTTGCAACAATAAAATCGCTTTTTTGTAATTCTCCTGTACTTTTCGAATACCTCACAATCTCGCCAGGCTTCAATAATTTTGTCTTGCTTTCTCCTTTGTAAAAAGCATTCATCCGAACCGAACCTTCCATCAAGGATACCGCTATATGCGAATCCTCACTATACGATTTCACATTGAATTTCGTACCTAAAACTTCAACTGTCACCTCTCCTGCTGACAAAACAAATGGACGAGATTTATCTTTTGTTACTTCGGCATATGCCTCACCTGCCACATATACTTGTCGAAGAGAATTGTTAAATTTCTTCGGGTAAATTAACTTGGTACCTGCATTCAACCACAACTTAGAACTATCCGGCAAACAAACCATTTTACTTTGTCCGTATGGCACATACTCTTCTACCCATTCTTTAGGATTGGTTGTCTCTGTATAAAAATAAAGACTCGACAATAGAATAGGAATCAACAAAACTGCCGCGGCAATTCGATACCATTCCCCAAATCTTCGCAAAACAGAAGGTTTTTCACCTTTATCATACTCATGCAAATGGACGGCTTTCTCAAATTTTTCAAATGCTCTATTGACAAGGCGATCATCCTTATCAACATTGATCTCATTCAAGATCTCCATAAGCAAAGCCTCATCCCGACTTTCATCTTGAATCGCAGAAAGCCATTGCTCAACTTCAAGTGCTTGCTGAGGCGTGCATCGGTTATAATAGTAATTTTGTAATTGATCTTTCGTCATATGGTTCTAAAAAATGCATCTTTTAATCGGTCGACATTAATAGAACGAATCAGGAAGGGGTACTACGCAATGGAAAAGAGTTTTTTTTACTTTTTTTTAACTTTTAGTAATAGCAGACGAAAAGACCACTTGTAAAACGCTAAATATAAACACATAGAAAGGAATTAAGAACAAACTAAAATTCCTTCAAAATTTATAAATAAGAAGAGATAATACAGAGGAAGGTTTTTTCTGATGTCTTGCAATGCTAAAAACAGATGACGTTCAATGGTTCGAACTGATAATTGTAACTGTTCAGCAATTTCCTTATTAGAGAGCATTTTTTCGCGACTCAGCTGGTAAACTTTTTTACGTTGCTCTGGCATTTTTGAAACAATACCAGCCACACATTGAGTCATCGTTTGTACATCCATCGATTCTTCAAAATCTTCAACAAAAACTCTATGATTTTCCTGAACTTCCTGATGCGATTCATTTGATTTTAACCTAAAATGATCACGAACTTCATTCTTTGCCAAAACATATAAATAATTGTGAATGGATTGATTGGGGTTAAGTTTTTCACGATTGACCCAAACTTTCATAAATATATTTTGTGTAATGTCTTCGGCTAACCAAGCATTCTTAATCATTCCTTTTATAAAAGAATGAAATAAAGTATACTTTTCATCGAATAGTTTTCGAAAGGAGTTCATGTCTCCTTTTATCAACCCTTCAACCAAATCACGATCATAAAAATCATTCATTACACTATACTAATTGTGGGAAATTAACACACAAACGTAGAAAATATTTGTAAACTTATACAATGCTTAAAAATATTATTGCCTATTATAAAGCACTAATACTACTGATATCGATAGAATTAACTCCATTGATCTTATAAGAAAAACTCAACTTTTCCATGAGAAGTAAATAACTCACAACTTACATTATTTCAACATCATAAAAACTATTTTAGAGACAGTTAAATAAATTTAAACATTAAATAATATGTGTTAATTAGTAATAGTGATGTCGATAATTAATATTTCCTTATTAGCTTCTTATTTATATTGATTTTAAACAATTAAAATCTACAGTCTGTTTCTGCAAATACTAATTATTTATTCAACGATTAATTAAACATTCTGCCCAAGTTCTGGTTTGCTAATTTTTCCAATCACTTTTTTCTTTATCCATTTAGCTCCTAAAACCACTCCCGAAACACTTACAAAAGTACCGCCCAACGACAGAAAAATTAGGATGAACTTTCGCAACCATTCGTGTTTTGCTAGAAAAGGAAAATCGAAAGTGTGCAAGCCACTATACAACCAACGGCGCCATCGGGTATTGGTGTTGTAAGCAGAAAGTATATCGCCTGTGCTTGGATGAATGTATAGACTAGTATGATCCTCATCCTTAAAATCGATTTTCCAGATTGGCAAGGGATGATTCCTTTTTTTGGAGTGCTGATAGTAAGCATCGTATTCCTGCAGTAAACTGATTTGCTTTTGCTGCTTGGAAGAAATTTGATCGAGATATTTCTTCAAGTCTACTTCTGTATATGTTGCCTTTAATTGAAACCTATTGGCGCTTAACTGATACACATGCGGTACATTAAAATCATTACCATATACCCACAAGCAAGGTTTATTCATTACGGTTTTCCAAAGTACTTTTCTAATATCTTGTTCCGATTTTAAAATGTCTGACAAATTCATCTGCTGTGGAAATTCTCTCAATTGCAACTCTTGCCTCCACATATTGCGTGCGGAAGATTCGGAATGTACGGGAGCCATCCATTGAGGAATATCGCTTACCGAAACCAATCCACTTAAAATAAAAGTGAAGACAAACACACCAAATACAAATCCGGTGATGTGGTGCCACTTGTACCAAAACTTCTTATAAGGTGTTAATTCTGATAAGGTTTCTTTTTCTCTTCTTCGTCTTAGTCGAAGAATACCCGCAATTAATCCTGTGATACTCACCAAAACACCTATGCCCGAAATCCAGGCGACTACATCGAGCCACAATCCGGTTTTTAGTCGTAAGGATTTGAAATAAATCCAATGCGGAATGGCGCCCAATCGGGCTGCCCATCGGCTACCTCGGTTTGTTTCCTGAACAATACTGCCACTTTTAGCCGACACATAAAGCCTGCTAGCCTCTTCATTATCTACATAACAAAGGTAAAAAGGCAATAAAGGGCGAAAGTATGACCAGGGCATCCACTGATCAAGCTGTTCTCTTTTCTCAACTTTTTGAACCTGGCTACCACTAAATTTCTCTGTTAAACGAATGGCTTGTTGTTTAGATATTTCTGGAATCTCCTCTAAGCTAAGAGCAGAATATACTTTCTGACTTCCTCTCCCCTTTGAACACCTGTAAACGGGTTCTCCATTCATTTTTTCCAGAGTTACAATTCCGGTAAAATCGGATGGTGGCAATTGAATGGCTGCCAAATCTCTCTGGCTAAACACCTCCAGCTTATCGAAAATCTTTTCTTGTGGAGCATGAGGAAAACCAGCATAAATGAGCACAAAACCCGATAAAAACCAAATCAGGAACATTAAACTGAGTAGTGTACCCGTAAAATTGTGAATCTGGATCAGAATATTTTTTAATCTTTTCATGATAGATGTATAAGCTACCAGCAATCAGCTGTACATCTCCAGCTATCTGAAAGCTGCTCGCTGTGTGCTGATAGCCGATTAAATTAAAAGTCCATACCAATGGTGAAATTGGTATTACTCACCATTCCCGGAATATACTGATTGGAATACACCGAGCTTGAATAGTAATTCTTATCGAACAGATTATTCACCTTCAGCTTACAGTATATCTTGTCTTTACGATAAGAAAGTGATGCATCGAACAGGCAATATCCAGGCAGACTGTAGGTGTTTGAGCTATTTACGTACATTTTATCATTGTAATCAATACCAAATCCTAGGCTAAAATCTTTAAAAGTTCCTTTTTGAACTGAATAGTAAGCCCAGGCAAACACATGGTTTTTAGGATTGTTTCTGATATAATTTCCCTGTTTAGAATTTTGAAATTCGTTATCGGAGAACTCTCTGTATTTGGCAATATTGAATCCGTAACCAGCAATAAAACTCAAACTTTCCAGTAGCTTGTAATTCAATTCCAAATCGAAACCTTTAGAATCTACAACACCTACTTGTCCGTAAATCTTTTTCTCATCTTCTGATTTTCCCAAATACTCAACAATATTGTTCTTTTTAATGTAGTAGATACTACCATTAATGTGGAGCTTGGCATTGCTTTGGTATTTAAATCCAGTTTCTAACTGGTAACCATCTTCGGCTTCGAACACCTCTTTTCCATCTTTTGGGGTAAACTCTTTCCCATCCTTATCCAAGTAAATATAGTTCTCGTTGAACACTGTTCTTTTAGGTTTGAAGAAATTGGCATAAGAAGCATAAAGCGATAAATTTTCAGATGGCTGATAAACCGTTCCCAAACGATAAGTAAAGGAGTGATTGACAATGGTTTTTTGTTCCGTTTTATCGGTGATATTTCTTCCACTACTAATTATCCCAGATTGATTCCCCATATCGAAACGATCGTATCTAGCACCAATCAACACTTTTACTTTCGAAGAAATATCCATTAAATCCTGGAAGAAAAAACCATGTACATTTTCATTGTAAATCTTCACTTTTGAAAATTTAGTTTGCAAATCACCTTGATTCAAAACAGGATCAACAACAGCCACTTTTCCAAGTAATCCTTCTCCTTTTACATCCTTATTTTCATAGATTGGATCATAAACATTATAGCCACTAAATGATTTTCTATCGATATACATGTAAAAATAACCTGCATTAAAATTATGCTGCATACCAGCAAAATCAAACCTGGTGCTATAATCTACAGTATTTTGCAAAGTTTTAGTTTCGTGCGAAAAGCGCAGTGGGAATGTTCGTTGAATGGTATCCAGACAAATGTATTTTTTCGAATCACCACTCATATAATAGCTATCGTAAATTGCCTCATCAGAAGTCAAATAAGACAATTCCTCTGTCGAGAAATAGTCAATCAAGTCATCGGAATAGGCCGTGTGAATCTGTAGTTTAGAATTCTCACTCAGCTTTCTTGTATACTTTAGCGAGACATTTACATTCTCATGATCCAGGAAGTCAGCCGGATCGTTGTAGCGTTGCGATCGATCAAAGTTTTTTGGCAATTCTCCTTGTTGATACAACAAATTATCGTCCTGATCGAACACATCATACTTAACCGATGGCAATCCGGTTTCAGTACCATAGGTATCGTTATTACCAGCCAATCTAAATTCAAACAAATCGCTCTCACTCAATTCATAATTCAAAGCCAAATAGGCATTTAAAGTCTTATCTTCGGCATCTCTCCAGCCTTCAGTATCGGAAAAACCAGTATCAAAACGATAAGATAACTTGTCATTAATGCTATTTCCAGTTCCAAGTTGAACTCTACGTGTGTCCCAACTTCCATAACTCGCAGAGAAATTCCCTTGAAAATCTTTCGTTGGTTGTTTACGAACCACATTTAGGATACCCCCTACTGCGGTATGTCCATACAGTACAGAGGCAGGACCTTTTAAAAATTCAATACGTTCAACCGCAGCCAAAGAGGTAAATGGTGCACTATTGGAGAAGTTCATTCTCTCATCACGCACACCATCCAGCATGATAACAGGAGCTCCAAAACCTCTCATGGTAAAGGTTTGGAAACCTCCATAATTCACCAATGGCTTCACTCCTGTGCTATACTTTAAGGCTTCATGAATACTATTGGCATCGGTTTGTTCCAATAAATCTTTTCCTACCGAAGATGTGGTAAGTGGAATGTCTTTCAAGGGAGCGGCAATTTTCACCACATGCTCGGTTTCTCTTACAGCTTTGGCAGAGACATTTACTCCATCAAGAACGGTAATGGTTCTTGTCATTTCCACTTTAATTGCCTTGTTCTCTTTGCTTGAATCAATAGAGAACTTGCAATTTTCATATCCTACAAAGGAGATACTTAGTTGGTAATTGGCAGATTGAATGTCTTTGAATTGAAAACTTCCATCTTTTTGTGAGGTGGTTCCCAATTTCAGTTCTTTTAGATACACATTGGCTCCTTCAATTGGTTTTCCTGAGTCTTTGTCGAGTACAACTCCATTTAAATTTTGTTGAGCCCAAATAATGGCTGGCAAACACAAAAATGTGATCAACAATAAAATCGATCGTTTAAGCATGGTCTTGTTTTTTTGATAAAAAAATAAATACAACACCTTGCCTCCACACCACCTAATAATGGCACAAAAAATAAATATCGAACTCGCGCGTCTGTTCAATACATATACTTCGGTTCCCGGAAGCAAAATGCAAATAGTTGTCGTTTGGCAGGTCTCCTGACTTTTCTCAATTGTTACAGCCTTCCCCATAATTCTACAATCATGAGTGGCTTGTGGAGTAACAATTCTATTTCGCTTCATGCAAAATGAGAATTACAGTAGCGGGTACTGTTCCGGATTTTCACCGGATTCCCTTTTCATTCTATCATCCGAAAAGATGAATCGAACACCAAATTCGAGACAAATGTATTACTTTTTTTATGAGATCATGAAAGAAAACAAAATCTAACTTGAAGTGTTCTTAAACATATTTAAACTTTAATGAATCAACTTATGTGTAGTAATCTGGCAAATTCTTCTGCAGCTTTCTCAAGGTATTTTCCAGCATTTTGTATGGAATCATTCACATCTTTTGCGTAAGATGATATTTGTGAGAGATGATCAATTTTGAGTTGCTTTAACTCGTCTTCATTTAAATCAACCTGACCGCAAAACAAAGCTAATTTTTGATTGGTAATGGAATCAATTACACCTCGAATCACTTTTCCTGATAAAGTCTGAGAATCCAATTTTCCCTCTCCAGTGATGATCCAATCGGCATCTTTAATATTGACATCAAAATTAGCCTCCTGCTTAATCAATTCAATTCCCGAATTCAATTTTGCATTAAGAAATAGCATGCACCCTGCACCTAAGCCACCTGCTGCTCCTGCTCCTTTCACATTTTTAAAATCGATTCCGAACTCCAAGTTTACCACTTCATTAAAAGTGAATAAACCAAAGTCCAAATCCTCCACCATTTCCAAGTTTGCCCCTTTCTGCGGAGCATAAACATAGGCTGCTCCATCAGGTCCATAAAGAGGATTATCTACATCGCAGGCAATATCAAATTTTACCTTTTTAATTTTTCGATTTACTTGACGAATATCAATGCTATCTAAATCAAGTAAATCTTTACCTACGCCTTTTAATTCACGCACTTCATTATCGAGAAAGCGATACCCCAGAGCTCTTGCCATTCCCATTCCAGCATCGTTAGTAGCACTGCCTCCTATACCCAAAATAATGTGCTCCACACCTCTATCAAGAGCATCATTTATTAGCTCGCCTGTTCCGTAAGTGCTTGTTCGTAAAGGATTCGCTTCCCCATCAGATAAGAGTCGAATTCCAGAAGCTTCAGCCATTTCGATAAATGCCGTTTTCTTTTCCTCTGAATACAAATAACTTGCTCGCACTTCTCGCATCAATGGATCGCATACTGGAAGTGTAATCAACTCTCCATTCAAGTAATATTTTAAAACTTCAACCGTTCCATCTCCTCCATCGGCAAGAGGTAAATTTACGATCTCAAGATTTGGAGCATGTTTTCGAAGCCCTTTATCAACAGCTTCGCAAAATTCCAATCCGCTTAAGGAACCCTTAAATTTGTCAGGTGCTATTGCAATTTTTAGCATTTTTGATCAATCTTTATCATCAGATAAGCAAGATATGAATTACCTTTAATTGAATTGTAAAAAAGGATGAAATATTAGTTTACAATAACAACAAATACTAAAATATAAAGAATGAAAGGAATACAGGATTATTATCCAGATCATTTCGCACAATGTTATGGTTGTGGTAGATTAAATGAGCACGGACATCAGATTAAAACCTATTGGGAAGGTGAAGAAACTATTACCAAATTTGTACCAAAGGAGTATCACACCGCTATTCCTGGATTTGTTTATGGCGGAATGCTGGCATCCATAATAGATTGTCATGGAACCGGATCGGCTGCATTAGCTTTTGCAAAACAGCAGGGAATTGAACTTTGTGAGCACAATGCGCCAAGATGTGTTACCGCATCATTACAAGTAAAATACTTAAAACCTACGCCAATTGAAGGCGAAATAGAAATTAGAGGTAAAATAGCCAGTATCAACGAGAAAAAAGCTACAGTTACTTCTGAACTTTATGCCGGTGGGCAACTTTGTGTAACCGGTGAAGTTATCGCGGTTATTGTACCAGATAATTTTGGAGAAAAATAAACTCCAAATTCAAGAATAAGAAAAGGCAATTCCTTTCTGAATTGCCTCTCTTTTTATTCCACAGGTATTCTTAATTCTCATTTAAAATACCACCTGTTATTCTTACCAATGCCGTTCTTGATTGTATCAAATTAAAAATCGCATTTAATCGTGATAAAGCGGCATTCTGATAAATAATCTGGATATCGCGATAGTTAAACGAATTGATACTTCCTGATTCATACTTATCTTTTGAGATGGAGAGATTTAAATCAGCAGCATCTAAATTTTCCTGTGCAAGCTTAAACAATTCCATTCTCACCTGGTACAACTCAAATTGTTGCGCCAGTAAGTTACTTAAGGTATGCTTTACATCTTCTGTTGCAATATCACCAATCTCCTCTTCAATTTTGGCAATTTGAAGTGCTCTTCGATTAGTATTACCATTAAATATCATGAAATTTAAACTTAGATTGGCATAGAAATTATGTGAATCGTTTGTACTTGATGGGGTTCCATCGTACTTTATTTTGGTACGATTTCCCTGAATTCCAGTTCCCAGACTAAGTTTTGGATAGAAATTACTTCTAGCCAAATCTACGTCTCTTTTCAAAATCATTTCCTGAATGTATCTGTTCTTAAGACGATTATTATTACTTAGCATTTTATCCAACAGGTCCGAGAATTTAAAATCTTCTGACACAGCTTTAAATTCATCAGAAAAACGATAGGTTTTACTTTCCTTTACTCCCAATAAAAAATTTAAATCCCGAACCGAATTGTTGAAATTCACTTCTTGTAATAAGAATGCTGAGCGATCTTCTAACCACGCATTTTGAGCCTGCAATAAATCATAGGTTACCGAACTTCCAATCTCTTTGCCAATCTTCTTTGTTTCATATCTATCTGCTGACAGATCCATAATTTTTCGACTCACCTCCATTCGCTCCTTTTCCAGCAATATTTTATAGTAAGCTAAAATGATCAACTCAATTTTATTCTCAATGGCAACAATGGTGTTTCCTTTCGACAATTGATTTAAATCATCAAATTTATCTTTTCGAATTTTAACGGCAAAACCATTAAATAAAGTCCAGTTAACATCTAAAGACGGAATTACACTCAACCTATTAAAATCATTACTTTCATTATAATCTTTAATTCCTCTTCCCTGAAGATTGAATTGAATACTTGGATATCTGCCAACGGCTCCCCACGAATTGTTCAGTTCACTGATTTCTTCGGTTTTTCGAAATATTTTTAATTCGTAATTGTTTTCCAAACCTAATCCAATGGCTTTGGAAAGGCTTAGCTCTTCTTGTGCCATCAACACGAACTGACAGCAAACTGAGAAGATGACTAAGAATGATACTTTTCTTATCATTTGAATTTTATTTATTATTGAACCCTTGACTAAAGCCTGGTGCAATTCATTATTTAATCTAAACTCACTTTTGATTCCTTTACCTTAGGCTCAACATCACGAGAATCTAAGTTTTTACCTTCCCAAAAACTTTGAGTAATTCTCTTAATATCATTTAATACCATAATTAAGACTGGAAAAAACATTAAAATAAACATGGTTCCCACCAAAACTCCATAAGCCAATGCAATTGCCATAGGAATTAAAAATTGTGCCTGAAATGAATTTTCCAGAATCAATGGATACAAGCCAACTGTAGTAGTTATGGTTGTTAAAATTATGGCTCTAAATCTAGCCTTACCAGCTTCTTTCACTGCCGAAATTGGTAGCATTCCTTCTTCCACAAATAAGTTGTATTTGGAGAGGAAAACCACAGCGTCGTTAATGATCACGCCCGAAAGAGCAACCATTCCCCATACACTTAACATTGAAACCGGAAATCCCTCTACTCCATGTCCCCAGGCAGATCCCAGCCATCCTAAAGGAATCATCATCAATACAATTATCCCTTGTGTGAAACTTCTAAAGTGAATCATCACAATAAAAATAATAAGCATGAATGCGATTGAGAAATAGATTTTCAACTCCTCAATATCTTCAGCCGATCTTTTTTGTTGTCCTTGATATTCTGGTCGAACATCTGGAAATCTGGCTTCCAACTCTGGTAAAATTGTAGTTTCGATGTACTCTAAAATTGGAGGAACGGGTTCGCTTGGATCAATCAACTCTGCATCTACACGGATCTCTCTGGCTCCGTTATAACGTTGAATACTAACCGGACCTCTCAAAATCTCATATTCAATCAATTCTGACAACGGAAATTCTCCTTTCGGTGTACGAATCCTCATGTCCTCCATTTGACCAATAAAAATTCGATCACTTTTCGGATAACGAACCCAAACCTTTATCTCATCTTTTCCTTCTTGCAAACGCTGAGCTTGTCCTCCGAAAAACCCCTGACGAATTTGGCTTGTAATCGATCGTAAATCCATTCCCAGGTAATAAGCCTTAGGTTTTAATCTTAACCTAACCTCACGACTTCCCAAAGGGTTATTATCATTAATGTTATACAATGAAGCCATTTTACGAAGCTCTCCCTGAAAGAAATCATTTGCCTGATTCAATTGTTCCAAATCATTACCTAGAAGAGATATCGAAACCGGTGCTCCCCATCTGTTAAAGGCACCGATGGTATATTTCTCCACATCATTAACCTCACCAATTTTCTCTTTCACTCTACCGGAAATATCAAAACTAGAAACCGGAGCTCCTTCCATATCGCGAAGTGTTACCGATAAATTACCTGCATGTGGTCCAACCTCTTGTCCACCAAAAGCATTTCCTGTTGATAACCCTGTATATTTTATAAAGGTCGCAGTATCTTGAAATTCTTCCTTCAATTCATCATTTACTTCCCATACAGCTTTTTCAAACTCCTTCAACTTCTGAATCGTAATTTCCTTATTACTGCCTGGTTTATAGGCAATGTTTATGTTGAAAGTATCGAAAGTTACATTCGGGAAAAAGGTGCTTTGAATAAATCCACCCTGAAATAAGCCCATGGTTACAAAGAACAAAGCAACCGGTATAAAAATTACAAACCAACGCCATTGCACCAGTTTATCAAGAACTCCTGCATATACATGATCACGAACGTAAAGAATTCCTTTCTCTATTTTTTGTCTAAAACGATTAAAAGCATTGTCTTTCCTCTTTCGATTTAAAACAATTTCATTTCCTACATGACTAGGCAGAACGAAAAGACTCTCGAATAAGGATAAACTAAGACAGGCAACAACAATAAATGCCATCTCATATAAAAACTCCATATTCCCTGTAACCAATAAAAGTGGCGAGAAAGCAACCATAGTAGTAGTAACTGAGGTTAATACCGCAGGAACAACCTCCATAGTTCCATCAATTGCAGCTCTTCTAGGACTTTTTCCTTTCTCAAAGTGAGAATAAATATTCTCCCCAATTACAATTCCATCGTCAACTAAAATTCCAATAATAAGAATCATCCCGAAAAGGGAAATCATATTAATGGTAACCCCCATTAGGTTGGCAATAATAAACATGCCTAAAAAAGAAGCTGGAATTCCCCAGGCAACCCAAAGAGATAATCGGAAGCTTAAGAATAAAGCTAGAGAAATTACAACCAATAATAGACCGTAACCTCCATTTTTATATAACAAAGACAATCTTGATTGTAACAAAGTCACAAAATCGAATGTAACTTCCAAAGTTGCATCATCATATTTTTCATTGAACTCTTTCGCATACTTGTTACAAAAGTCTGATATTTCTTCAAGGTCTTCCTCATTCAGTTTATTAACATTAATAGAAACCGCAGGGTTCTTATTCATATACGTTGAATTAGGAACATCCTGAAACTGAAAATGGATTTTTGCTACATCCCGAATCCTGATATAACTACCATCTGGATTTGCCTTTAGTATAATTTCTCCAATTTGATCCGGATCAACAGAGCGATTTCTTGTTCGAATTAAGATTTCCTCAACCTTATTTTTTATCGCACCACCTGAAATATCAATATTATTATTGGCAATAGCTCTCGAAATTTCATTAAAGGTAAGATTGTATCGTCTCAAATTATCCTCTTTTACCTCCACCGATAACTCCAATTTTGGAAAACCAGAAAGCGTAATTTGAGACATTTTCTTAGAACGCATCAGATCATCATAGATATTATCAGCATATATTTTTAAGGTCAGCAAATCTACATTCCCTGTAACCGCCATACGAACTGCTGGCGTAGTTGCTCTACGCTTAGCAATTACAGCCTTTTCCGCTCCAGTAGGAAATGATGGAATTCCATCAACAGCATTCTTAACATCTGCAAGGGTTTCATCTAAATCGTAATCACCAGTAGTGGTAATCGTTAGACGAGCAAACCCCTCCGAGGAAACCGAATTCATCTCTTTTATTCCAACAATACCTCGAACTGCATCTTCCATACGAGAGGTAATTCCTTCTTCTACCTCTTTAGGCGAAGCGCCAGGAAAAACCATTGAAACGGTAATAGTTTTAGACTCTGTTTGCGGGAAAAATGATTTCTTCATAAACCACAAAGAAGCACCACCTGCAATCAGCATTACGGCTATAATCATTTTCCCGTAAAACGGATATCTTACAAATTGTGATATAATATTTCTCATTATACGCTATTTCTGAATTTGTACTTTCATATTTTCAGTTGCTTTCACAGGAGGTTCTATCACCAACACTTCTCCTTCTTTCAACCCATTAAAAACCAAAGTATTTTCGTTACGTTTTATTACAACAATTTCTTTTTCTCTTAATAAGTCCTCTTCAACTACAAATACTTTATTAGAACCAAAAACTGCGTTTCGAGGAATTTCCATTGCATTTTCGATTGTTTTACCATGGAAACGTGCAGTCAAAAATTGTCCCTGAAACAATTCCTGATTGTTTGTCCTCTCAATCTTCACAAAAACAGAAATAGACTGAGTTCCCTGATCTACAAAATCAGATTTTCTTACCAGTTTACCTGTACATAGCACTTCTCCATTAGAATCAAGAACATCAACCTTTTCATTCAGTTGTAACCAACGTATATCTCTTGATTCAATAGGAACCTGCAATTCCAATTTGTTTGATTCAATAATACCTGCCAATTTAGATCCCATTCCTGCAACCGAACCAATTTGTGTGTTCACAGCCACATAAGAACCATTAAAAGGAGCATATATTTTTCTTTTAGCAAGTTTTACCTCTGCACTTTTAATTGCATAATAGTCGCCTAATATATTTCGGCTTGCCATAAAAACTTTCTCCTGATCTGATTTTACTTTTGGCAGTTCAGGAATAGATTTTTCTAAATCAATGGAATTGAAAAAACTCATCCATACATCAAAATTTTCAGCATAATCAACTTTTATATCCGGTAAATTTTCGGCAAGTTTATTCAGGAAACGACTTTTCTGAGCACGCAAATCCATCTTGGCATCTTCTTCGTAAATGCGGATTAGCAATTGTCCTTTTTTAAACTTCTGCCCTACCTTTAAAGGAACTCCAGTTTCAACAATTCGTCCAGCAACTTCCGAACTTAGGTTTACTTCCAAATTGGAAGCTAATCTTCCCTTTTCAATTATAGGGGCAGAAATAGCGTGATAAGCTACTGACTCAACTTTTACAATAGGAACTTTTTTACGGTCTTGATTCTTTTTAGGAGTTTTTTTTAAACTCGTCAATCCTTTCATCGCAAAAAATGACACGGCTAAAGTTAGCACGACCAAGAGTACGATTATTACTTTTCTATTCATCTATGATATTAGTTAGTGGATGTTTTGATATTGTTTCAAATAGATTAATCTACTTATAAACAAGTAAAGATACTATTTAAAGATCTAGTTAAATAATAATTTGGTTCATCTTAACAACTATTTAAGTAAAATACTTTTATCTGAAATAAAACTTTTTAACGGTATTATTCGTTCTCTTGTAAATACGATTGTAAGTTTTCAGAAAAAATTACGATTTTTGTTTGCTCTAAAAAAAATGAAACATGGATCAGGATAAATACAACAGAATTAAGCAACAATTATTTGAATCTACACAATGGCCATCGTTGTATATGTTCAAATTTATTGTTCCTAATAACGAGGATAAAATAAATGCCGTAAAGAACCTATTTCCTGAGGATACTGAATTTTCATATAAGACATCTAAGGATATTCGATTTATAGGTGTAACGGTAAAAAAAATTATGAATTCGGCGGATGATGTTGTGGAAGTATATTCAAGAGCTCAGGGTATAAAAGGCATTATGTCTTTATAAATATGATTTTAACACAGGTAGAATAAAACTTACGCCATCAATTTTTTATTTAAATTCGTCATTCAAAAAAATAAAAACTAAGAAAACTTCAAATGATCAGTACATCAAATTTTGGTAGTACTCCTTCGGGGGAAAATGTCAAATTATTTACCCTTTCCAATAAAAATGGCGTTCAAGCCAAAATCACAAACTATGGTGGAATTCTAACTTCATTCATTGCTCCCATGGAAGGAGTTGATAGAGAAATGGTTCTAGGTTTTGATACATTACAAGAATATACCAGCAAGAATTATTTAGATAACTATCCCTATTTTGGAGCCCTAATTGGTCGATTTGGAAATAGAATCGATCATGGTAAAGTCACAATTAATGGAAAAGAATTACAACTTTCCTGCAATCATTCTCCTCATCATTTACACGGTGGTAATATCGGTTTTGATAGAAAAGTTTGGAAGGCTAAAGTCGTAAATGATTCTGAATTACACCTAAGCTATTTAAGCGTTGATGGCGAAGAAAACTTCCCTGGAAATGTAAATACAACTGTGATATATAGCCTTTCAGATGAAAATGAACTTCAAATTAAATACGAAGCTACTACTGATAAAACTACACCTATCAATCTTACACAACACTCTTATTTCAATTTATCTGATAGCTGTTCAAACATATTAGATCATGAATTACAGATTGATGCGAATTATTTATTGGAAACAAATGATTTTTTAATTCCGAGTGGAAAATTATTAAATGTTGAAAACACTTGTTTCGATTTCAGAACAAAGAAAACTATCAATCAAGATATAGAAGATATAGAAAACTATGATGATTGCTTTGCATTTGGCGAAACAACAAAAACTCCAAGAAAAGTTGCTGAATTAATTTCTCCTGATAAAAAAGTGAGTATGGAAGTCATCACTACTTTTCCAGGGCTTCAGGTTTACACTGGCAAATATATCAGTGCTGGAGAAAAAAGAAGGTTCGAAGCATTTGCAGGTGTTGCTTTAGAGGCTCAAGGATATCCCGATGCTCCAAACCATCCATCTTTTAAACATGGCTGGCTCGAACCCGGAGAAATTTACAAACAACAAACGAATTACAAACTGATATTTTAATTCAAAGGCTGGTTAGTAAACCAGCCTTTTTTTATTTTGCTCTCCATTGAAATATGACTTTTATCATATTTTAACTCACATTCAAAAACTTTTCTATTTATAAATCAAAAAACACCTGAAATTTTTCTCAATTTTATAATTTCACTACACCCATTGTTTTTTCAATAGTTCAGGCACTTTCACTCTATCTAATCACAAAATATTTTTAAAATTTTACTACCAACTAGTATGTACTGGTAGTTATTTTTACATATATTTGCTGCAAAGGTTTTCAGTTAAACCAAATTATTGAATTGTTGAAGTGAATATTAACCAATCATTTTCTTAGATTCATTACCATGCAAAAGCAAATAATTGTACAACTCGTATACAGACATTCACATCGTGGACTTTTTGAATGTTTAATTTGTTGATCACCGCTTCTAATTTGAATAGCTACCAACTATTCAAAATCTCAGTGCTCCAATTCTTGAGCAACCAAACTAGTATGCTATAATACTTTAATGAAAGTAAATGATATGTTCCATCGAAATGAGGAACAATTGTAATCTAAAATTTCTTTTATGAAGTAAAAAACAGAATTAAAGACAACAGGGAAAGCTACCAACAATCCCTGTTCTCAAATAATAATTGCTTGTTGTTCCATGCTTAAAACTTAAGAACAACAAACTAACTTTTAACGCATCTAAATTTATGAAAAAAAACGCAAAAACTGCTGCGGGGATATTTTCCGTGCAGTCTGGCTTCGTTTCATGGATCATGAAACTTTGCATTTTAGCTGTAATAATGGGTCCACTACCCTGTAATGCAGCAAATTCTGTAAAAGCTACCTCTCTACAAGAAAATCAAAAAAACATTTCGGGAACCGTAGTTGATGATCAAAACCTACCATTAATTGGTGTTAACATTATAGTAAAAGGAACATCCACTGGTACAGTAACCGATTTTGATGGAAAATTCCAATTATCAGTACCTGAGAATTCTGTAATTCAGTTCTCATTTATTGGTTACATCGACCAGGAAGTTGTAGTAGGGAATCAAACTGACTTTAGCATTATTCTTAAGGAAGATGTACAAGGCTTGAACGAGGTTGTAGTTGTTGGTTATGGTGTTCAGAAAAAGAGTGATTTAACTGGAGCTGTAGCTTCTGTTAAGGCTGAAGATTTAGCTAAAACACCATCGTCAAATCCTGTTAACTCATTACAGGGTAAGGTTGCGGGTGTTACCATCACAAAATTTGGTGGAGCTCCAGGCTCTGGATCAAGTATTACAATACGTGGATTTGGAACTGTGGGTAATAACGATCCATTATATATTATCGATGGTTTGCCAGGTTCAATGTCACTTTTAAATCCTGATGATATCGCATCATTCGAGATCTTAAAAGATGGTGCTGCTGCAGCAATATATGGATCTAGAGCTGCCAATGGCGTTGTATTAATCACCACCAAAAAAGGAAAAAAAGGTAAAATCAATGTTGATTTTAATATGCATGTTGGTCAAACAAAGGCGATTGATCAATTGGACCTATTAAATTCTGAAGGATATGTAAATGTTCACAAAATGATGTATGACAATTACAATCAATATGCATCTTCAGGTGATCAGGTAGCACTACCAAATTACATTACGGCGCCAATTGAGGCAAACACAGATTGGCAAAAAGAGGTTAACAGAAAGGCTCTTCAACAAAATTACAACCTAAGCATTAATGGTGGTAACGATCTTGGATATTATGGTTTATCTGGAAGTTGGAATGACGAAGAAGGAACTCTTATTGGAAGTGATTATCTTAAAAAGACCCTACGTGCAAAGCTAGGTATGACCAAAGGTCGATTAAAAGTAGATGGAAATATTTCATATGCCGAAACCAACTCTGAAAGTAAGAAATTTTCTTTAAGAGATACCTATAAATTGACTCCACTTATCACTCCTTTTGACGAAGATGGTAATGTACAGCTTACTTCTGGAGATATGCCTACAAATGCAAATCCATATGCCAATCATTTGAATGTAAAAGGTGAAACTGATTTGCAATATTTCTCTGCAAATGTAACAGGACGACTAAAAATTACTGACTGGTTATCATATCAAGTAAACCTTGGTTTGGTCAACAGCAATAAAAAAGAATGGAATTATCATTCAAAATTCGATAGAAGCCCTAAAGATGGTGAAGATTGGATCTACTATGGTGAAGAAAGAAATAACTACCGCAGCCAAATCATGGAGCATTTGTTAAACCTTCAGAAAGATTTTGGCAAACACTCATTTACTTCTGTTCTTGGTTACACCGCATCTAAAACAACCAATGACTGGATTGGAGCAAATGTAACTGGTAAGAAAACGGTTTACTCTGTTGAAGATGGAGATTTGGTAACTGAAGATGTACCTGGCGGATTCTTAGATCCAAGCTGGACAACTTTAAATGCCGGAGAAGGTGGAACATACGCAGCCTATGGCAGCAGAAACAAATACACCAGAACTTCTATTTTAGGTAGAATCAATTATTCTTACGATAGCAAATATTTATTTCAAGTTACCGCTCGTAGAGATGGATCTTCAAAATTTGGATCGGATTCACGTTATGGAACATTCCCTTCGGTTGCCTTTGGTTGGAGAATAACTGAGGAAGATTTCATGTCGAGTAATGATTTTATTGACAACTTAAAACTACGTGCAAGTTGGGGAAAATTAGGTAATGAAGGAACTTTAGGTTTATACGATCATCAGGCATTAATTAGTACTAGTACGGATTATGCTTTAGGAGCTGTAAGAGGTTCTGGTGCCAACCCTTGGACTGGCAGTATTGCAAAAGGTCTTGAGAATAGAGAATTACAGTGGGAAACCACTATTTCTAAAAACTTTGGATTGGATTTCGCTTTCTTAAATAGTGCATTTATAGGGAGTGTAAATTATTACAATACTTCTACCGAAGACATGCTAATTTACCGTCAGTTACCTGGATCTGCAGGTTTGGATAATCCAGTATTAAACGTTGGTGAAATTGAAAATAAAGGTCTTGAATTTGAATTATCTTACTACAAACAAGATGGTGAATTTAAATTTAACATTAACACAACCTTAACTACAACTAAAAATGAGGTAATTAAATTGGCTAACACCGATCAATCTTTATTTGGTGAAGGCTTAAAATTTGGTGATTCTCATTTCCCAACTCAAACTAAAGTAGGATATGAAATTGGCGCATTCTTCCTGTACAAAACAGATGGAATTTTTCAATCAATGAATGAGGTGAATGCTCACACAGGTGCTGAAGGTGCATTGCTACAAGAAAATGCAAAACCTGGTGATATTAAATTTGTTGATACCAATGGTGATGGTGAATTAAATGAAAAAGATAAAGTTTATTCCGGATCAGGAATTCCTGATTTTACTTACAGTATAAACCTTAATGCATCGTACAAAGGTTTTGATTTCTCTATGCTTTTCTATGGTGTGCAAGGAAATAAAATTTACAATGGTAATCGGTACTATTTGGAAAATATGGCTTCCGGTCAAAATTTCCTAAGATCATCGCTAAATGCATGGACTGAGACAAATACTAAAACCAATATTCCAAGAGCCGTTTTAGGTGATCCAAATTTAAATTCACGTGAATCTGATCGATTCCTTGAAGATGGCTCGTTCCTTCGTATGAAAAATATTGAACTTGGATATACATTTCCAAAAGCAACAATCAGTCGCTTAGGTTTAACCAAATGTAGAATTTACGTAAATGCACAAAATGTTTGGACATTAACTGATTATTCTGGTATTGATCCTGAAGTTGGACGTGGTGACGTTAGAAACTTAGGTATCGACAGAAGTTTCTATCCTATCAATAAATCATTCTTTGCTGGTATTCAATTATCATTCTAATCTACAAGAAAAAACAAAATGAAAAGATATATATATTTATTCTTCATTTGCTTAGGGCTGTCATTTACAGCCTGTGATGAAGATTTTCTAGAGGTAAAATCTCCAGATCAATTGACAGGAGATAATTTTTGGAGAAATCAATCGGATGCAGAAGCCGGATTGGCTGCCGCTTACTCTCAATTGGAATGTGCGACAAGTTACTGGGGATTTGCAGAAATTAAATTTACAGTTGAATTGTTTCCATCTGATTTGATTAAATTAGGTAACGATCCTTACAACTACGAAGATTGGTTTTCTATTTACAATTACAATGTTAGTCCAGGTAATACTCAAACTTCCAGCTATTGGAACATCCATTATCAAGGAATCAACTATGCCAATCAGGTAATTGAAAAAGTTGGAGCTATGACAGAAGAACAAATTCCAACAAAACTAAAAGATGAAATTGTTGCTGAAGCTCACTTTTTAAGAGGTTATTATCACCTTAAATTATTACTGAATTGGAAAGAAATTATCCTTCAAAGTTCTTATGCCAAAGGAATTTCAGATATCGATCGTCCTTTAAGTGAAAGAGCTGACTGTTGGAGTTTTATTGTAGATGATTTTAAAGCTGCTGCTGCAAAACTGCCAACCGAATATACTCAGGAAAACATTGGTAGAGCAACTCAATACACTGCTTTAGCATATCTGGGTAAAGCAAGTTTGTATCGTTCAAGTGAAGATGCTGAAAATGCTAACACATATTTAAACGAAGCAAAAACTGCTTTCGCTTCTGTTGTAGGTAGTGGCAAATATGACTTGGTTAATTCGTTCATATCTCTATTTGATGGGACGAACCAAAACTCTGAAGAAGCAATATTTGAACTTCAATTGTCTACGAATACCGACAATGGCGCATGGTTTAAATTCCCTTATCACAGATGGCTTAAACCAGCTGGTCTTGGCGGTTGGGACGAAATTGCTGGTAGTGATTTCCTTTTAACTGAATTCAAAAAAGAAGGAAAGACTGCTACTGATGGTCGGTATGATCATAGATTGTATGAAACTCTTTTCTTCGAAGATGAGTATTTCAATGATACAGATAATCCAAGAGTTTATGGTTCTACATTTTACGAATGGTGGGACTGGGCAGGTGTTCCTTATAACAAAACAGGATTTAGAAAGTATCTTCCTGCTAGTCAGGATGAACTAAATGCCAATTCAATTGGGAACAATATTCCTTTGCTTAGATACGCAGACGTATTGTTAATGTATGCAGAGACCTTGAATGAGTTGAATGAAACTGGAGCTGCAATTACACATATCAATACAGTAAGAACACGAGCAGGAATGCCTGCTATGACAGGTTCTAGTATAACAGATGTTAGAACCCAAATTGAGCATGAAAGAATTTGTGAATTTGCAATGGAAGCATCAAGATTCCACGATTTAAGAAGATGGGGAAAATTAACTGAAACCATGAATAATCATGGCAGATCAGGCGTAACTGACGCAGATCACTTCTTCCCTATCCCTGAAACCGAAACCAACTCAAACAATAGCATCGATTAGGTTAGGTAATTATTAGTTATGGTTAGCTCGAAGTGCCCTCTTTTTAGCGAGGGCACTTCTTCTAAATCGATAGTCGAAAATATTACAATAAAATTTATGTAATTTCACCCCAAAGAACAAAAAAGATTAATTTATCATGATTACAGTTTTAGTATTAATGACTCTGGGTATAGGATTGGGATTCTTCCTTGGTAAGTTTCCAAAAATCATTAAAGGAGTTGACAAAATGACCACTTGGTCGATCTATTTATTGTTGTTCCTATTGGGGATAGGAGTAGGATTGAATGAGAAGATTATAAACAATTTGCACACTATTGGTTTGCAAGCTTTGATACTTACCATTGGTGCAGTATTGGGGAGTTTAATTTTCGCATACATTACCTATAGACTATTTTTTAAAAGTAAATAACCTAACGAACAGAATTTTCTGAACCATGAAGAACAGCTTAATTATACTTGGATTTTTTGCATTAGGATTGATTTTAGGATTAACCAGATTTCTACCTGAAGTAATAATGGAATCTGATTTTTCTATGTATGCACTTTACTTACTTATGTTTTTAGTTGGAATTGGCATTGGCGCCGACCGATCATCATGGAAAGTGATTAAGGAAACCAACATTAAAATTATTCTCGTACCACTTTGTGTTATCGTTGGATCATTAGTTGGTGTTGCAGCAATCTCAGTTTTCACACCCGAAATTCAAATAAAAGAAGCCTTAGCTGTAGGTGCTGGTTTTGGATACTATAGCTTATCCTCTATTTTCATAACTCAAATTAGTGGTGAAACCTTAGGAGTAATAGCCTTACTTTCAAACATATTACGCGAAATTATAACATTGCTTGCAGTTCCTATTTTTGTAAAATACTTCGGGAAACTTGCTGGAATAGCTTCCGGTGGTGCAACAGCAATGGATACAACATTGCCAATTATCTCGAAATATACAGGTAAAGAATGGGCCATTATTGCAGTTTTTAGTGGAATAGTACTCACAATTCTTGTCCCATTTCTAGTTCCCTTTATATTGGAAGTACTTTAATGCCATTCTTGTTCAAACGCACAACTTATCGGATTCTTGTTGTTTATTGGAAATAAATAATGATTGCCCTATAGAAGAAACTTATGCGTCAGAAATTTAACCTTTTATTAAAATAGTAAAGCGTGAAATATTAGTATTTAAGTCTTGTCAGTTTAGACAAAAATCAAAAAATTGCTTTTTTAAGCTTTATCAGTTTAGACAAAGATCAAAAAATTGCTTTTTTGAGCTTTGTAAGTTTAGACAAAGATCAAAAAATTGCTTTTTTAAGCTTTGTAAGTTTAGACAAAGATCAAAAAATTGCTTTTTTAAGCTTTGTAAGTTTAGACAAAGACAAAAAATTGCTTTTTTGAGCCTTGCCTGTTTAGGTAAAGCAAAAAACGTTTTTAATTATTACCCACTAAAATCCTTATAGAAACATAATAATCTAAAAATTATCAATTCAATAAAAATTGAACTTTTACCTGATTAATAAATATTTAATCGGGTGTAGTTTTTACGAATTTAAAATACTTTTTTGCGTTTTTTTTCTAAATTTACCATGAACAAATTCATTTGTATGTTTCTTTTTAACGACTACATAACTCACTATAACAATTCGTACAAAGGTCTGTACGAATGTTGGATTTGTTAATAACCTTCTCTCTACCATCCAATAATTCAATAAATTATATCAATCAGTACATATCGAATCAGGATTCTTGTATCCTGTCGAATTTGTGTTAACACCCAAAACCCTGAATTTATGTTTACAAAAGAGACTTATCAAAAACGTAGAGATCTATTAAAAAAACAAGTTAACTCCGGAATCCTACTTTTTTTAGGTAATGATGAATGTGGAATGAACTATACTGACAATACCTACCATTATCGCCAGGATAGTACCTTTCTATATTTTTTTGGTTCTGATTATGCAGGTTTAAATGCCATAATCGATATTGATGAAAACCGGGAAATTATTTTTGGCGATGAATTGACAATCGACCACATTGTTTGGATGGGAACCCAGCCAACCATTAAAGAGAAAAGCGCTGCTGTTGGTATAAATGAAACAGCGCCTGCTGCAGATTTGAAATCTTACCTGGAAAAAGCCGTAAAGCAAAACAGAACAATTCATTATTTGCCACCCTATCGTCCAGAACATCAAATAAAACTATTTGATTTGCTACAAGTTCACCCAAATATTGCAGCAAAGAATGCATCAGTTAAATTTATCAATGCTGTTGTAAACCAAAGAAATTACAAATCAACTGAAGAGATTATTCAAATTGAAGATGCTGTAAATATTACCGCTGATATGCATCTTGCAGCAATGAAAATGGCAAAACCAGGAATGAAAGAATCTGAAATTGCTGCCGCGGTACAAGAAATTGCAATTGGAGCAGGAGGACAACTTTCATTTCCTGTGATTGCAACAATTAACGGTCAAACTTTACACAATCATTATCATGGCAATACCTTAAAAAGTGGAGACATGATGCTGATTGATTGCGGTGCCGAAAATAGCATGCACTACGCTGGCGATATGTCGAGCACATTCCCAGTGGATAAAACTTTTACACAAAGACAAAGAGAGATTTACCAAATAGCTTTAAATTCTCACGAAGCGGCAATTGCAGAATTGCGCCCTGGAGTTAAATTTAAAGATGTACACCTAAAAGCGGCAAGAACAATTGCAGAAGGAATGAAAGACATGGGCTTTATGAAAGGAAATTTAGATGATGCTATTGAGCAAGGTGCACATGCACTTTTCTTTCAGTGCGGTTTAGGACATATGATGGGTATGGACGTGCATGACATGGAAAACTTAGGTGAAGTTTATGTTGGTTATAACGGTGAAGCCAAGAGTACTCAGTTTGGATTAAAATCGTTGCGTTTAGGTAGAGAACTGGAACCTGGATTCGTTTTAACCATTGAACCTGGAATCTATTTTATTCCCGAATTAATTGATATGTGGAAAGCCGAGAAACGCTTTACAGACTTTATCAACTACGATAAGGTTGAAGAATATAAAGATTTTGGTGGTTTACGTAACGAGGAAGATTTCTTAATTACAGAAAATGGCGCTCGTTTGCTTGGTAAACCAATTCCTAAAACCATCGAAGAGGTTGAAGCACAAAGATCATAGTTAGGTTTGTTTTTATATGGAGGGTGAGAAATCGATTTCTCCCCTCCTCTATTCCAATCACATGCTCATTCTAAATAAATCTGAAATAGAAAATTTACTGTCACCCAAAGAGGTAATGAAAGCTATTGAAAAGGCTTTTACTCTATTTCATACCAATTCTTTTCACATGCCCGATCGCATGCATGCTCATCAAAATGAGAATACCCTTTTGTTGATGCCATGTTTTACGCAGAATTATTTTGGAACCAAACTGGTGAGTGTGAATTCCAACAATCCAACAATAGGAAAGCCATCTATTTATGGCACCATGGTCCTTAACGATGGTAAAAGTGGAGAACCTTTAGCTTTGTTAAACGGTGCTGCTTTAACAGCAATCAGAACAGGCGCTGTTGGTGGAATTGGTATCAAGCACATCAGCGCTGAAAACTCAAGTAAACTAGGGGTAATAGGAACAGGTATTCAAGGATTCACTCAAGCTATTTTTGCCTCCAGTATTCGACCAATTAAGGAAATTACTGTCTTCGATTTGGATGCTGTAAAAGTAAGTGAATTCATAGCTGATTTGAGACAATCCTTACCTGATATTCAGATCAAATCGGCTAAAAATTCTGAAGATTTGGTTCTCAAATCGGAGATCATTATTTGTACAACCTCATCAAAAATGCCAGTTATTCCAAATAATAAGGAACTATTAAGAGGAAAAACATTTATTGGAATCGGATCCTATAAACCTGACATGAGAGAATTTCCGGACGAACTATTTCCTTTACTTGATAAGGTTTGGGTCGACACTCCTTTTGCCTCAAAAGAAAGTGGTGACCTGGCAATTCCATTGATAAACAAAATTCTGACAAAGGAACAAATTCATCCAATTAGTAATCTGATAGTCGCAAAGAAAAAGGATAATTCCGAAACCACATTCTTTAAATCTGTTGGCATGGCACTTTTCGATGTCGTGGTAGCAGAGTACATGTATCAAAAAGCAATTCAAGAAAACATTGGCACACAAGTAGAACTCTAACTCATGAAAACTAAACAAACTCTAATCATCTTGTTTCTTCTCCTTACCTCTTGCAAACTGTTTGCACAGGGTGAATTAAAGGATTACCAAGAAGCTGAAAAATGGCTTTGGTGCAATATCGAAGATAAAATATACAATTCCAATATTCATCCTAACTGGATTGGTGAAGGAGATTCTCTTTGGTACTCCACAAAAACCAGAAAAGGACTGGAATATTTCCTTGTTGATATCAAAGGCAAAAAGAAATCATCCCTTTTTGATCAGGAAAATTTAAGCAAACAATTAGCTGAATTTACTGGCAAAGAAGCAAAGCCTTTTGATCTAAAATTGAAAAGTATTAAGCTGATAAATAAAACTCAATTACAATTCGCATTAGATACTTTCTTACTTGAAGCTGATTTAAACACCTATAAAATTAGCACCAGAGAAAAACCTCAAAAATACAACGAACAACAATTGGTTTCACCTGATAAAAAGAAAGTTGCCTATATAAAAGAATATAATCTATTCTTAAAAGAAGATGAACAGGAAAAACAATTGACAACTGATGGAAATGAAAGCTTGAGTTATGGAACTTCCATTTCGTGGTACTTCGTAAAAAATGAAAGTGCTAATCAAAAAATGGAGTATGAAATTGACGCCTATTGGTCTCCTGATTCAAGATATTTGATTTGTGCAAAATACAATAGAGAACACACTCAGAAACTTTACATGTATAAGAGCACACCTAAAAAAGGATTCAGAGCTGAAGTGTTTTCATACGAAAGACCAATTGCCGGTGATAAAGATTTAACCAGAGTTTGCTATTCAATATTCGATACCAAAACTGGCAAAAAAATTGATTGTGATCTTCCTGAAAATGCTACTTTTCTGGAATATGGGTTTCAATGGAAATCTAACACCAAAGCGTACACTCTTCGTTACTACCGTGGTTATCAGAAACGTGAATTGATAGAGGTTGATGTAGAAACTGGAAAATCAAGAGCTATTATCTCAGAAACAGCTGATACTTATGTGGATCCCAACATGCATATTTACAAAGTAAACAAAGATGAAAATAATGTTTTCTGGACATCGGAACAAGATGGATGGCATCACATTTATCGCTACAATTATCAAAGTGGAGAATTGAAAAATCAAGTTACCAATGGAGATTATGTAGTTAGAGAAATCTGTAAAGTGGATGAAAAAAAGGAAAAAATCTACTTCAGAGCTTGTGGAAAAGAGAAAGGAGATCCATACTATACTTACCTCTACTCTATCAACTTTGATGGAAGCGGATTAAAATTACTTTCTCCTGAAAATGCTTATCACATTTGCAATGTAAGTCCAAATGGCAAATATGTATTTGATAATTACTCTCGAGTTGATCTTCCAGATCGTTTTGTAATTAGTAATGCAAGGAATGGCAAGAAGGTAATGGATGTTGCAGAAACTGATATTGAAGACATTCTTAAAATGGGTTGGAAAGCTCCTGAAATGTATACCGTAAAAGCTCGAGATAACAAAACAGATATTTACGGAGCCATTTTCAGACCGTTTAGTTTAGATTCTTCAAAATCCTATCCGGTAATTGATGGAACCTACTCAGGTCCGCAAACCATTCGAACACCAAAAACTTTCAGAAGAGGATTGGTGAATATGGATATTCCAATAGCTCAGATTGGCTTTATAGTTGTTACTATTGATGGATTAGGGTCAGCTTTCAGATCAAAAGAATTTCATGATGTTTCCTACAAAAACCTGGGTGATATCGGAGCTCCTGATCATATCAAAGCCATTAAAGAACTATCTAAAAAATATCCATACTTGGATATCGAGAATGTTGGAATTTATGGGCATTCCGCTGGAGGTTATGATGCCACTCATGCCTTACTAACACATCCTGATTTTTACAAGGTTGGTGTTTCATCTGCCGGAAATCATGATCACAGAAGTGCGAAAGCCTGGTGGCCAGAATTGTATATGGGATTTCCAGCGCAAAAACATTACGATGAGCAATCAAATTTCTTTTTAGCGGAGAAGTTAGAAGGGAAATTATTAATGGTTCATGGCAATATGGACAACAATGTGAATCCTGCAGCTTCTGTTCGTATGGCTGATGAGTTGATCAAAGCCAATAAAGATTTTGAATTAATTCTACTTCCAGGAAAAGATCATGGAACATGCTATTACGACAAATATTTCATTCGTAAGCGTTGGGACTTTTTTGTAAATAATCTATTACACAAAGATGCTCCAAAAGAGTACAAAATCAACTAATCTATTAGCTATGAAAATTACAGATAATTGGAACTGGCAAGCTCCAAAGGATTGGTTAAAAATCAAAACGATTGAACTTCATACAGGAGGTGAACCATTACGTGTTTTTACCAGTGGGCTTCCTGAAATTAAAGGCAATACCATTCTTGAAAAAAGAAAGTATTTTAGAGATAAATTCGATTATATCAGAACTGGAACCATGTGGGAACCTCGTGGTCATGCCGATATGTATGGTGCTATTATTACAGAACCCACCACCGAAGATGGTGATTTTGGCACCTTTTTCCTTCACAACGAAGGCTATAGCACCATGTGTGGACATGCAATGATAGCTTTGGTTACTCTTGTTCTGGATACCGGAATGATTGTTCGGGATGAAGAAAATCCAATCATCAGAATTGATGCACCTCCAGGAAGAATTACCTGTAAGGCATTCCGTAAAAATGGTAAGGTGGAGAAGGTATCCTTTAAAAATGTTCCATCTTTTATGTCTTTAAAAGATCAAGTTGTTGATGTTCCTGAAATTGGTAAGGTAAAATTCGATTTGGGATATGGCGGAGCATTTTATGCTTATGTACAAGCTGATGATTTGGGATTGCACTTAGACGAAACTGATTACAATAAGTTGATCAATTACGGAAGAAAAATAAAGTATGCTGTAATGGATCAATTTGAAATAAAACATCCTCTTGAAGAAGATTTAAGTTTTTTATATGGAACTATCTTTATTGGAAAAGCAAAGAATCTAAATCATCATTCGCGCAACGTCTGCATTTTCGCGGATGGTGAAGTAGATCGTTCTGCTACTGGTTCCGGTGTAAGTGGACGAGCTGCCATCCATTTTGGGAAAGGTGAGTTGCAGTTAAATGAAAAAATAATCATTGAAAGTATTTTAGGTTCTACAATGAGTGTAAAAGTTGCTGAAACTTGCAACTACGAAGGTATTGATGCAATCATACCTGAAGTGAGTGGAACTGCTTCAATCACCGGACAAAATGAATTCTATTTCGATCCAAAAGATCCATTGAAAAATGGATTTATTTTCAGATAAAAACACAAACTAATCATGAACAAACTAACTATCAATTTTTACAGCCTCCTTTTTATTCTAACCATTGGTCTGTCGTCTTGTTTTCAAAACAAACCGTTAACATTTGAGGAAAGTTTAAAACAAATTCCCAATGTTACAGTTCAAAAAATTGAAGGAGATACAACTTATACATCTTATTATGAATTGTATTTCACTCAACCTTTAGATCATGAAAATCCAGAAGCTGGAACTTTTAAACAAAGAGTTCTGCTTGGGCATTATGCCATCGAAAAACCAATGGTTGTAGAAATTCAGGGATATAATATCTGGACAGAAAAAGCAGGTGAACTAAGTAAACTTCTAAATGCAAATCAGTTAACTATTGAGCACAGATACTTTAAAAATTCTATGCCCGATAGTTTGGATTGGCAATATTTGAACATCAAACAAGCTGCCGCTGATCAACATGTGGTAATTCAAGCATTAAAGAAAATTTATAAAAACAAATGGATTACAACTGGCATAAGTAAAGGTGGACAAACCACTATGTATCACAGATATTTTTACCCAAATGATGTAGATGTAAGTGTTCCCTACGTAGCACCTCTTAATTTCGCTCGTGAAGACAAAAGAATACACCAACACTTGGCTACGGTAGGTAGTAAAGAGTGTAGAGATAAAATTTACCAATTTCAATTGGCATGTTTTAAAAATAAAAAAGAGATTCTTCCATTGGCTAAATCTCATGCCGAAGAAAAGGGTTATTCCTTCTCGATGGGATTGGAAAAAGCACTTGATTTAAGCATTTTGGAGTATTCTTTTGCATTCTGGCAATGGGGAGGCATTAAATGCAAAGATATTCCTTCTACCAATGCGAATCCTGAAGATTTATTCAATCACTTAAAACGAGTTTCTGGCATGGATTTCTTCGATGAAATCAGTTTAAAACCAAGTTTGGCTTTCTACCATCAGGCACTTACTGAAATTGGAATGTACAGCTACGAAGTTAAGCCTTTCAAGCAATACATTAGCTACAATAAGGATTTGACTTTTGATCATGTATTTCCAAATGATCCAATCAGAGAATTCAATCCGGAATCAATGCAAAAAGTGAATACCTGGTTGCAATCTGATGCCGAAAAAATACTTTTCATTTATGGAGAATGGGACACCTGGTCGGCAACTGCTGTTAACCTGAAAGAAAATACTAATTGCAAAAAGTTCGTGAATCCTGAAGGAGCACATGGCACCAGAATTAGACACTTTCCTGCTGAGATGAGAAATGAGATCATCAAAACATTGGAGGAGTGGTTGGAATTGCCAATCGAGAATTAATAATGAACAATTAAGACCTCATCCTCTAACTCCCTCTCCTTGATGAGAAGGAGTTAGAGGATAAGGTAAAAATATAAAATCATGAAAAAACTATTCATACTTACAGTACTTGCCTGCATGCTTTTACCCAAAAGTTATGCTTGTACTGATATTGTTGCAGGTAAGAAAGCAACTGTTGATGGTTCAGTTATAACCTCTCACACATATGGTGGAAATGATACTCGTATTCGAGTAGTTCATGGTAAAAAGTTTCCCGCAGGATCAAAAGCTGCTGTCTATTATGGATTACAGGAAATTAATGGAGGTTTGGATGAATATGGTGAAATTCTAGGTTACATTCCTCAAGTTCAACAAACATTTACCTATTTCCACTCAGCTTATTCTCACATGAATGAATTTCAGTTGGCAATTGCAGAAAGTACATTGAGTCAACGAAAAGAATTACAAGTAGATCGTGAGAGTGGCAAACAGATTATGACTGTGGAGCAAGCGCAGATCTTTGCTTTACAACGCTGCAAAACTGCTCGAGAAGCCATCAAACTTATTACTTCTTTAATGGAAGAATACGGTTTTCTTCCTTCATGCGGACCAGAATCAGAAGCTTTATGCATTGCAGATCCAAATGAAGTTTGGGTATTGGAAATTGTGGCGGTTGGGAAAGACTGGGAACCTAATTCAGGTAAATCTGGTGCCATTTGGGCAGCACAACGTGTCCCCGATGATCATATTGCCATTGTTCCCAATTGGAGTATCATTAAGGAAATTGATTTGAGTCAACCTGAATGGTTCATGGCTTCAAAAAATTATCAACAAATTGCGATTGACAATGGATGGTACAATCCAAAATCAGGTAAACCATTTGTTTGGCAAGAAGCTTACAGTCCAACTCTACGAGAGTGGTCAAGTGGGAGATTTTGGTTATTCTATTCACAATTTACTCCAAATCTAAAGGAATGGCCTAACAGAAAATTAAGTGATCCTTTCAAAGGACAGGATGCCTATCATCAATATGTAGAAGATATTTCCTTATATCCATTTTCCGTTAAACCAGAAAAGAAAATTTCCGTTCAGGATATCATGGCTTTTCAGCGTTCAACTTTTGAAGGAACCATTTACGACAAAACTTCGGATCCTGATTGGTATGTTCCAAACAAAGAAGGCAAACTGGTTAAAAGTCCTTTAACCACGCCTTTCCCAACAGTAGCTATGCGAGAGTTATTAGATATTACCAATCGCAGAAATGTATCAAAAGGAAACTATGGAATGATTTGTCAATTAAGATCGTGGTTACCTGATCCAATTGGAGGAATTTACTGGGTATTCCAGGACAATCAGTACACTTCACCTTATGTTCCAATATATTGCGGCACACAAGAAATTCATGAATCATACAAAATCTATGATCCCAATCAGTACGATCCTCGATCGGCTAGATGGGCAATTGATTTTGTTGATAATCTTCTCTACTTACGCTGGCAAGACGCAGTTGAGGACCTATTTAAGATTAGAGAACCTCTTCAGGATGATTTCTTTAAGCAAATTGAGGAAAACGACAAACAAGCAAAAGCACTTTACGATAAAAGCCCTAAAAAGGCAAAGGAATTCCTGACCAAAAAATGCCACGAAAACATGCAAAAAGTTGTTGACGTGTACAAGCAAATCAGGAATACATTAATTACTAAATACACAAACAACAAACAAGGATCTTAACCGATTCCAACACTAATGAGAGAAAAGGGGTTTCCAGAAGCTTGCATTCATTTTTTATCCGGAATCCTTTTTCAACTCATAAAAAAAATAAATAACTTCAAACTTGATAACGCAAATAATGAGAACACTTTTAACAATCATGCTAATTCTCTTCTACCAGGGTATTATTGCCCAAGAGAAAACAAGCAACAACGACTGGGAAAATCCTCAGGTAGTTGGAATTAATAAGGAAAAAGCAAGAGCTTCCTTCTTTGCCTATAAAACAGAGAAAAAAGCCATTTTAAATGATAAGGCAAATTCCCCTTATTATATTAGTCTGAATGGAATGTGGAAATTCAACTGGGTGAGAAAACCTGCTGACAGACCAATCGATTTTTACAAAACCGACTATGATGTTTCCAATTGGAATGTTATAAAAGTTCCTGCACATTGGGAACTGGAAGGTTACGGAGTACCTATCTATACAGATGTTTCCTACCCTTTCCCAAACAACGAGCCTTATATTCCTCACGATTACAATCCTGTTGGATCATACAAGCGTACTTTTACCATTCCTAAAAGTTGGAAGGGAGAAGAAATTTACATCCATTTTGGTGGAGTTCGATCTGCCGCATATGTTTGGGTTAATGGTAAAAAAGTTGGTTATACTCAAGGAAGTAAAACACCAGCTGAATTCAATCTAAGCAAATACGTTAAGCCTGGAAAAAATCAATTGGCAGTTGAGATTTATCGTTTTAGTGATGGCAGTTATCTGGAAGATCAGGACTACTGGAAGGTAAGTGGTTTTGAACGTGATGTATATCTTTATGCTCGCCCTAAAACTCACATCAGAGATTTCTTTGTGCAAGCTGGATTGGATGAAAACTATACCAACGGAACATTCTCATTGGATGTTAAAGTGAATCAAACTTTAGCCAAATTGAATAGCAGAGCAGTTCATGTTAAAGTATTGGATGGAAACAAGACAGTTATCTATTTGAATTCAGAAATCAATCTAAAACAAGGAGATAACTTATTTACATTTGAAAGTACTATTCCAAATGTCCGCAAGTGGACTGCCGAAACTCCAAACTTATACACCCTTCAAATTGAGTTAAAATCAGATAACAAAACAGAAGAAGTAATCCGAAGAAAAATTGGTTTTCGTACCAGTGAAATCAAAAATGGATTACTCCAAATCAATGGTGTACCAATCACTGTTCGCGGAGTAAACCGTCATGAACACGATATGGATAACGGTCGTATTATTACTGAAGAATCCATGATTCAGGATATTCTATTGATGAAGCAATTCAATATCAATTCGGTTCGTAACTCACATTACCCAAACCGTGAACGATGGTATGAGCTCTGCGATGAGTATGGATTGTATATGGTTGATGAAGCGAATATTGAGGCTCATGGTTGCGAACCTTACAACAAAGAAAAGACCTTAGCCAACAAACCAAGCTGGAAAAAGGCATTCATGGACAGAACGGTTTCCATGGTGGAAAGAGACAAAAATCACGCATCAATCATTATCTGGTCACTAGGTAATGAAACCGGAAGAGGACAAAACTTCCATGCCACCTACAAGTACATAAAGGAACGAGATAAAAGTCGCCCAGTTCAATCTGAAGATTCGGGACGCGAGTTTAATACTGATATTTTCTGCCCAATGTACGATCGTATGTGGGAAATGCTAAAATATGTGGAACACGTACAAAAGCGTCCATTAATTCAGTGTGAGTATGCACATGCTATGGGCAACAGTGTAGGAAACCTAAAAGATTACTGGGATTTAATCTACAAACATCGTCAATTACAAGGTGGATTTATTTGGGATTGGGTAGATCAAACATTCAGAAAAGTAAATGAACAAGGCGATACTATTTTTGCCTATGGGGGCGATATGGGTGTTTACAAAGTAAAAAACGATTCCAATTTCTGTGCCAACGGATTGGTAACTGCCGATAGAAAACTTCACCCACACATTTGGGAAGTTAAGAAAGTATATCAGCCCATAGCTATTGAGAAAATTGACCACACTACGAATAGATTCAAACTAACCAATCGATATGATTTTATCAATCTTGATCATGTTGAAATTAGCTGGAACCTAAAAGAAGATGCTAGTGAAATTGCAAAAGGCACAGTAAACTCTTCGGAATTGTCAGCACATAATAGCAGGGAGTTTGAAATCAATCTTCCTAAAATTGAAGCTAAACCAGGTAAGGAATACTTTATTCTATTTGAGGCGCACAGTACTCAGGAAGAACCTTTAGTTCCAAAAGGACACCGAATAGCTTGGGAGCAATTCCAATTGCCGATTCACAAGCCAATAGTCGCGAGCGAAGCAAATCAATTGGCTAAATTGAAAATGAAGGAAAATCAGAAAGAAATATCCATTGAGGGAAAAGAATTTAAGTTGACCATTTCTAAAATGAATGGCAGCATTAACTCATACAGTTTTGATGGAACAGAATTAATCGAAAAAGGTTTGGAACCCTTCTTCTGGCGGGCGGTTACCGATAATGACTTAGGGAATGGAACCCCTGCCAGATGCAAGGTCTGGAAGGATGCAGGAGAAAAACG
>Ga0209272_10000366_pt1 | contig 40061 bp, 26 predicted proteins | sample tdDd002_FD_187125 | JGI IMG/M metagenome (GOLD analysis project Ga0209272, IMG submission 187125) | Marine sediment microbial communities from the Atlantic coast under amendment with organic carbon and nitrate - tdDd00.2 (SPAdes)... | ecosystem: Environmental > Aquatic > Marine > Coastal >...
ATGGGAATACAAAGAATGATCTGAGACTTTCTATAATAGAAAAGTATATAACTATACTTCAGCTGTATGAGAGTAAGGAAGTATTTGAAAAATCTCTGAAGGAAGTGGAGGAGCAGTACAACAGAGCCAACAGAAAGTATGAACTGAAGCTCCTGGCAAAATCAGATGTACTTCCATTTAGAACAAGGGTAATCAATAACAGAACAAGTATCATAGAAACTATAAACAGGATCAAGATAGCTGAAGTAGAGCTGAAAAATGAGCTGGGAATAGCAAGAGATATAGAGATAGAGCTAAGACCTATCGACCAGCAGAGATATGATTTAGAGCTTATAGACCTTGATGCAGATGTTAAGTTTGCAAGAATGAATAATAAGGATGCAAAGATTGCTAATCTGAATGTAGAGATAGCTAAAGCTGAGGAAACTGCAGCAAAATCTGAGTTCCTTCCAGAGGTGGACTTCAGGTTTGGTTACGGGTCTGATGATTCAAGGTTTGATGATTCTGCAGATGACTGGCAGTGGAATACCGGGGTAACGGTAAGTATGAATCTGTTTTCCTTTGGTCAGGACCTGAATGCCTATGACAGAGCAAAGAACAATACCCAGAAGAGTAAAAACCTTGAGTTTAGAGCTCAGGATGACATAGAGGTAGAGGTAAGAAGCTTTTACTTAGACCTTATAGGGCTAGAGGGAACAGTGGATGAACAGGTGGCAGCAGTGGAATCAGCTGAGGAAAACCTTAACCTTGAAAAAAGAAGATATGAAAGCGGATTAACCGATGTAATAGACTTCTTACAGATAGAAAATGTCTTAAGAGAAGCAGAGCTGGCATTAATTCAGGCACAGCTGAACTACTACCTGGCATATGAAAAATACAAGGATTCATTAAGATAGCGGGAGGAAACAATGAAGAGAGCATTACTATTAATCATGGTGATATTATCACTGGCAGCTTGCGGAAAGGCAAAGGATAAAAAAGCACCAAAAGCTGAGGAGCAGATAATATATAAATCAGTAAGAGTAAAAGAGATAAATAAGGAAAATATAATCAGAAATGATATCTCAAGTGGTATCATCGACCCTATAAATGAAGTGGCTCAGATAACTGAGACAGGGGGAGATATCATAGAGATAAACTATAAAAACGGAGACAGAGTGGAAAAGGGACAGGTAATCCTGAAACTGAGAGACCAGAATGTATCTTCTACTTATCTAAGTGCTGAAGCAGATCTGATCTCAGCCAGATCAGACTATGAGACAAAGGGAATCAACTTTAAGAAGTTTGAAAAATTATACTCGGAAGATCTGATCTCAGAGGATGAGTTCTTCAGCGTAAGAAATGCATATAATCAGAGTAACAGTGCTCTGAAGATGACTGAAGCAGGGTATCTGAAAGCCAAGGAAGACTATGATAATCTAACAATGAGAGCGAAGATCTCCGGTGTGGTAACAGATATGGATATAAAACTATATGAAAAGCTGGCAGCTAATACTCTGATATTTACAGTGGTAGATGATAGTGTCATGAGGATAAATACATCGGTATCCGGAGGAGAGGTAAATACTCTGAAGGTAGGAGGAAGAGCGATAATAACTCCTGAAGGGATGTATGAAGACTATAACGGTATAGTTTATGAGATAAATCCTGTGGCAGACCCTGTAACTAAAAAGTTCGCAGTAAAGATAGAGCTTGGGAATAAAGGGGGAGAACTGAAAAAAGGGATGTACTCAAGGGTAACTATCCAGACCGGAGAAAGAGAGGGGTTTGTAGTACCTCTTGAATCAATAGTAGTTAAGGATCTTTATTCATATATCTTTATAGAGGAAGATGGTAAAGCAAAAGAGGTGCAGATAGAAAGAGGTTATTCACAGCCTAGAAGTGTAGAGGTAATAAGTGAGCAGCTTCCAAACAAATTTAATGTGATAGTAGAGGGGCAGTTCCTATTAGAGGACAGGGACGACTTAAAGGTACTAGACTAAGGAGAAATAGATGACAATATCAGAATTTTCGATAAAACGTCCTGTTACTACTATGATGATAATAATCTCTATGGTAGTACTGGGAGCAATGACACTAACCAATCTAAAAGCAGAGAGACTGCCTAAATTCAACATACCGGTAGCATCTATAACAACAACATGGACGGGAGCATCTCCAGAAGATATGGAGAAGCTGGTAACGTATGAGATAGAGGATGCCCTGTCATCTGTAGAGGGAATAACAAGAGTAACAACTGAGTCTACCATGGGAAGATCTCAGATAGTAGTAGAATTCAGGTATGGTGAGGATATAGACGGTAAGGTAAATGACCTGGTAACTGAGGTAAGCAGAATCAGGTCGGACCTTCCTGATGATATAGATGAACCAAGGATAAGAAAGAGTGGAGCATCTGGAGATATGGTAATGATGCTTAGTATAACCGGTTCCGACCAGATAAGACTAAAGAGTTTTGCTGAAAATGTAGTAAAGCCAAGGTTTGAAAGAATCGACGGAGCAGGGGAGATATATGTAAGAGGAGGATTTGAAAAGGAGATCCTTATCGAGATAGATCCAGACAAGCTGGAAGGTTATGGACTGAATATAACAGATGTTTATAACATAGTCAGAAATTCCAGTGTAAACTTTCCGGCAGGTTACCTGAGAGAGGGAGACAAGGAATTCCTTGTAAGGGTATTTGGAGAAGCTGAAACTCTGGAAGAGATGAGAGATATCGTAGTAAAAAATGACGGATCTCAGACACTGTTTCTTACAGATATAGCAGACGTAAGGATAGATGTAAAGGACAGAGACAACTACGGAAGAACAAACGGAGTGGATAATATAATCTTATGGATACAGAAGTCAGATACAGGAAATGTACTTGATATCGCTGATACTATAAAGAGGGAGTTAGTTGAACTGGAGCCATTGCTGCCTGAAGGGTCTACATTTGAGATAAACGTAGATTCATCAACTGATGTAATAAACTCAATTAATTCAGTAAAAAACAATGCCATGACCGGACTGGTACTGGCGTCTATAGTACTACTGATCTTCCTAAAAGATCTGAGGGCTACTATAGTAATAGCTATATCTATACCGGTATCGGTAATAGCAACCTTTAGTATGTTTGGTGCTAAGGGGATGTCTCTAAACCTGATATCTCTTATGGGACTATCCCTTGGAGTAGGAATGCTGGTGGATAACTCTATCGTGGTACTGGATAATATATTCAGACATCTGACGGAGCTGAAAAAGCCCAGGCTTGAAGCAGCAGCAGACGGAGCATCTGAGATGGTAGTACCTATCATAGCATCAACAGCTACAACAGTAGCGGTATTCCTTCCTATAGTAATAAGAGAGGGACTGGCTAAGGAGATATTCCATGATATGTCATACTCGATAGCCTTTTCATTACTGGCATCATTAGTTGTGGCAATAACCTTTGTACCAATGATCTGTAGCAGAATACTAAGCTCTGAGAAGAAGCTGGATGCAGAAGGGAAGGTAATAAAGAAGGTAAAGGTAATCTATGAAAAGATACTTTCAAAAGCTCTGAGATTCAGACTAGTAACGGTGATAATAACCATAGTACTGTTTGTGGGAGTAGTAGGAACAGGAGTTAAAACTGTAGGGGGAGGATTCTTCCCAAATACAGATGACGGAGTATACACAATAGTAGGGGATATGCCAAGTGGTCTGGATGTAGCTAAGGTAAACAGAATAGCTAAGGTCTTTGAAGAAGCAGCAGCAAATCATCCGGCAACTAAGATATATACAACATCAGTATCTAAAGATACTACTACTGTAGTAGTAAATATAGGAACTCCCAGTGAAAGAGAGACGGACTTAAGTGTCTTTGAGATAGTGGGAGAGATAAGAAGGGAACTCACAGGGAAGGTACCCGATGTAAACCTTATAGTGGTACCAAAGTTTGTAAGAGGAGCAGGAAGTAGTGATATGAGTCTGATACTAAAATCAGATGATGTACTACAGATGGGAGAGTATGCTAGAGAGATACAGAGAAGAATGGAGACAACACCGGGACTAGCTGATATAACAAACTCCATGCTTGGCGGAAACCCGGAAGCCAGACTGATCTTAGACAGAAAGAAGCTGGAGTACTACGGAATAAAGGTAACGGACCTTACCTTTGCTGTAAGTTACCAGATAAGAGGTGGAACACCTGTAACGATAAAAACAGGTAACGATGAACTGGATGTAACTGTACAACTGAAAAAGGAGTACAGAGAGTCTACAGACCTTCTTATGGATGCCAGAATAGCAACAGGCAATGGTGGTTCTGTGAAACTAAGAGATATCGCGACTCTTCAGATAGTAGAGGGAGCAGCAGGTATCGAAAAGGAAGACAGAATCAGAATGATCGAGCTGCAGGCGAACACTACAGGATCAATGGATCTGGTAACTGGTCAGGCGGCAGTAGAGAAGATAATAGAAGATCTGAACCTTCCCAGAAGTGTAAGTTATTCATTTGGTGGAGACGGAAAAGATCTTCAGGATGTAACGTCACAACTGGTGTTTGCATTCATGGTAGCAATCTTCCTTATCTACTTTATACTGGCAGCTCAGTTTGAGTCATATATACTGCCATTTATAGTAATGGGGTCTGTACCACTGTCTGTAATAGGTGTATATGCAGGACTTATGATTACAGGAGAGGGTACAAATGTAATGGTATTTGTAGGTATAATAATGCTTGCAGGTATCGTGGTAAACAATGCCATAGTTCTGATAGATTATATGAATCTTCTGAAAGCTCGTGGAATATCCGGAGATAAGGCTATAATGGAAGCCGGAAAGACGAGACTGAGACCAATAATCATGACGACTATGACAACAGTATTTGGAATGATGCCACTGGCATTTGGAATAGGTCAGGGAAGTGAGACCTATAAAGGTATGGCAATAGCAGTAATCTTTGGATTAACATTCTCAACGATGCTGACACTGATATTTATACCGGTACTGTATTCATTCTATAACGGTATGCTGAAGAAGATAGAAGGAATAAGAAAGAAATAGCATAAATAACTTAAGGAAGAGAGGGTTCTCTTCCTTAATGTTTTATTGGGCAGGATGAGATAATATTCTATAGATGAAGTTTATTTTTCTGATTTTTAATGGTATATACTAATAATATGTGAGGAAGAAAAAGGGGGGAATGGTTATGAAGGAATACAAACAATTCAAAATAGTTTTTGATAGTGCACTGGAAAGAGATCTGCTAAAGGTACTGGAGGAAGAGAAAATAGAACAGTATCAGATATTCCCGGGACTTAAAGGATCATGGGAGAAAGAGAAGAAACACCTGAATAGTCATGTGTGGCCCGGAACAGATAGTGTACTAGTATTGATCGTAGAAGAGGATATGTCTAAAAAACTCTTGGAAAAGTACAAAAAACTGAAATCAGAAATGGATTATTACATCACTTTTAAGATAATAGTTCAGTCAGTGGACGTATATATAGCATAGTCACGTAAAAAACACATGTGGAATATATGTAAAAAGTGTATCAAAAAGAAAATAAAAGAGAGAATGTGTTATTATTTTTAACATTTTTTTAAAGACTAGTATTGAATAATTACAGAAAATCAACTATAATACAGTATAAAGAATAATGTAACTAAAATCTTACGTTTGATTTTAGTACTGGGAGGTATAGAAAAAATGAAGAAATCTGTTTTAGCAATTTCTGAGAGAAAAGAAACTTTAAAACAAATCAGAAAAGAGCTTTCAGGAGATTATGAAGTAATCACTTTTAACAACTTCTTAGATGGACTGGATATGCTTAGAGAAAGTGATTTTGATATCATCTTATTAGATGAATACATGACTTGGTTCAGCTTTGGTGAAGCTAAGAGAAAATTAAACGGAATCGGTAAAGATTTTGTAGTAGTAGGACTTCTTGATGAAGAAGGAATAGAGTCGATAGAAACTCTAAGAAAAGCAGATATCTATAACTACCTGGTTAAGCCAATAGATGCAAAGGAAATGACAAGAATAATAGTTCCTGCATTAAAGAACCTTGAGATCGTAAAGGAGAAGAGAAAGTTAGAGGAAAAGCTTTCTGTAACTGAAGAAGCTCAGGAGATTATAGGACAGACTGGTAAGATAAAGGAAGTAAAAACTCTTGTGGACAAGGTAGCTGAAAGTGACCTGACTGTACTTATTAGTGGAGAAAACGGAGCAGGTAAAGAACTTGTCGCTAACGAGATCTTTAAAAAGAGTGACAGAAGAAAGAATAACTACATTATAATAAACTGTGCATCTCTACCATCTGAAACTATCGAAACAGAACTGTTTGGATATGAAAGAGGAGCCTTCCCGGGAGCAACTTCAAATAAGAAGGGAATCCTGGAGGAAGCAGACGGCGGAACGGTATTCTTAGATGAAATAGCATCTATGGATCTTAAATCTCAGGCTAAGCTTCTTAGAGTAATCGAGTATGGTGAGTTCAGAAGAGTTGGTGGAAACAAGCCAAGAAGAGTAGATGTAAGATTTATCGTATCTACAAATAAAAATCTTAAGGATGAAACTGAAAAAGGAAAGTTCAGAAGTGACTTATATCACAGACTGTCAGCATTCCCTATCGAAGTACCACCTCTAAGAGACAGAAAGGAAGATATCCCACTACTGGCGAACTACTTCCTAAATAAGATAATCTTAGAACTTCACAGAGAGATGCCTGTAATTTCAGGAGAGGCTATGAAGTATCTGATGGAGTATTCATACCCTGGAAATATCAGAGAATTAAAGAACATCGTAGAGAGAATGGTAATTCTTGCTAACGAGAAGGTAATCGGAGTAGAGGATCTTCCACTTGAGATCAAGATGAAGTCAGACACTCTTGAAAATAAAACAATTATAGGTCTTGGACCACTAAAAGAGATCCTTGAGCAGGAGATCTACGATCTTGCAGACGTGGAGAAGGTAGTAATCGCTACAGCTCTACAAAAAACAAGATGGAATAAGCAGGAAACTGCAAAGCTTCTTGGAATAGGAAGAACAACTCTATATGAGAAGATAAGAAAGTATAAGCTAGATCAAAAAGGTTAAAAAATATAAGGCTCCTTAGTTGGAGCCTTTCTTTTTTGTAGTATATGATTGATTTATAACTTTTTTACCAAAAGAAACGACTAAAGTAAGGAATAAAATTGTATCACTGGAGTGAATTTTCTTGAAAAGAAATAAAACAATTTGATATAATGATAAAAACCAAAGAGGAAAAATAGGGGGAACAATGGCAGTTAGAAAATTAAGAAAAAAAATGAAGCCGGTTATATGGGTAATAACGATTGCAATGTTTTTATCGATGATACTAGTGGGTGTATCAAGCTTGAAGTCATCGATGTCAAATGAGGTGCCTGCATTTAAATTAAATGGTAAAAAGGTATCTGCAATGAAGGTTGAAAGATCGATAGATGGTTTAGTAAGAGGATATTCGCAATACCTTGGAAATAATGTAGACAAAGAATTAATGAGTACAATAGCATTTAATAATGTAGTGGAAAAGCAGTTAACTATGGATATTGCTAAGAAGCTGAAGGTCAAAGTAGCAAAGAGTGATGTAAATGCAGAGTATAAAAAGATAGAGGCATCTATAGGAGATAAGCAGCAGTTCAGCAGAATGCTTCAGATGCAGGGATATAATGTAGGATCTTTCAAGGAGGAGCTTAAAGACGGTATAATAGTTGAAAAGACTCTTGAAAAGTTAAAGGAAGATGCTAAGCCTACTGATGAAGAGGTAATGGAGTACTATACTGAAAACCAGTATGGACCATATTATGGTAAGACTTTTGAGGAAGTAAGGGAAGAGATCTCTGCTTCACTTCAGGAGCAAAAAGGAATGGAAGAGTATGGAAGATTAATAGCGGCGGAGAAGAAAGCTATGAAACTTACAGATCTTGATCCTAAATATGCTGCTTATGAGGAGAAGGTAGATCTTGAATTAGATGGATTTGAGTTTACTAACTACAATATGGCAGGAAGAGTATTAAGAAACTTATTTGCAACTCAGGGAAATAAAGAGGCAGCAGAACAGATGGCAAGACAGTCTTTAGAGCAGGAAGTGAAGATGGCTAAGGTGGCTCTAGACAGAGGGATAGAAGCAGATGCAGACCAGCCTGTGGATAACCAGTTATATGACCTTAGAACTAAGCTTATCGATCAGATAAGAGCAGATTATCAGATCGATGAAGCTGACCTTGAAAAGTATTTTGAGGAAAAGAGACTGGCTTATGACGTACTACCAAGTACAGATGCTAATATAGCTGTATTTAAGGTAGAGACTACAGAGGCTGATAAGGCAGGTAAGAAGGAAGAAGCTACAAAACTACTTTCTACAGTAACCCCTGAAAACTTTGCAGAAGTTGCTAAGCTTTACTCAGAAGGACCTAGCGGACCAAATGGAGGAGACCTTGGTTGGTTTGGAAAGGGACAGATGGTAGCACCATTTGAAGAGGCTGTATTTAATACTGAAGCAGGAACTATCCACAATGAAGTAGTGGAAACTCAGTTTGGATACCACCTTATCTATGTGGAAGAAGCTAAGGACGACCAGGTAAAAGCAAGACATATCCTGTTAACTCCAAAAGCATCTGAGGAAACTAAGAAAGCTGTTTTAGCAGATGCAGAGAATGCTGCTGAAAGAGTAAGCTCAGGAGAGTTAAGTTTTGAAGACCTTAGCAAGGGAGAGAATGTATCAGCGGCTCAGTTATTTGAAGGAATAACTGAAGGAGGATATATTCCAGGACTTGGATATAAAGATCAGCTTGCTAAGAAGATATTTGCCGGAGAGATGAATAAAGCATATGCTTTAGATTCTGAAGGAACTATCTATGTATATGAAAAGGTAAAAACTGTAGAGTATAAGGAAGCTAACCTTGACGAGATGAGAGGAAAGGTAGAGTACGACTACTTAAATGAGAAGCTACAGGAAGAGATAGAAAAAATAATGAGTTAAGTTAAGGGTCCGGAGCCAGTCTCCGGACTTTTTTAATTTTGAAAATTATTAATATAAAAGGATTTCAGGAAGAAGTTTTAAAGGTATATGTAGTCTGAAAAATGAAAGTACGGGGACATTTATAATTTTTTAAGAAGAAGTTATAAAAAAGAACTCGAATATGTTATATTTAATTAATGGTATAACAGAAGTTTGTGTTTGATAAGGAGGAGAAAAAATGGCAGATGTAATAGATTATGAATTATTTGGAAATGATATGCAGCTAGTGGAGATAGAGCTGGATCCTGATGAAGGGGTAAGGGCTGAAGCAGGAGCTATGACCTATATGGAAGATGATATAGAGATGCAGACGGGTACCGGTGGTGGTATGTTCAGCGGATTTAAGAGGATGATTACAGGGGAAAGTTTCTTTATAACCACCTTTAAGAATAACGGCAGAAAAAAAAGAAGGGTGGGGTTTAGTGCCCCGCATCCGGGACAGATAGTTCCTCTTGACCTTTCTCAGTATAATGAGCAGTTTATATGTCAAAAGGATTCATTTTTATGTGCAGCAAACGGAATAGATATAGATGTGGTATTTACCAAGAGACTGGGAGCAGGATTCTTTGGAGGAGAAGGATTTATTCTTCAGAAACTCCATGGAAACGGGATGGCCTTTGTACATGCAGGGGGAACTATAATAAAGAAAAGCCTGAGCTCTGGTGAAAGTCTCAGAGTGGATACAGGGTGTATAGTAGGTTTTGAAAACGGAGTAGATTACGATATAAGATTTGTAGGAGGGTTTAAAAATGCTCTCTTTGGCAAGGAGGGCTTATTTATGGCTACCCTCAGAGGACCAGGAGATGTATATCTTCAGTCTATGCCTGTATCTAAACTGGCAGAAAGACTCTATGCCAATGTGGGATCAAGGGGAGAACAGGGAAGCGGCGGCAAAGGCGCAAGCGGAATGGGCGCAGTGGTGGCCGGAGGTATACTGGGAAGTCTTTTAGGCGGCAGTGATGAATAGATAGGAAAAAAAGGCTGTCATGCAGCCTTTTTTCTTTTGGCTGAAGACTGTGGTATAATAAATAAAAAAGAGAAGTACCGGAGGAAGTGAAGTGAAGGAAAAAAGAACTAGTGACAGGGTCTTTGATCATATAAAGGAAAGAATAATAGATAAGACATGGCAGCCGGGAGATAAAATAACTCCTGAACTGCACCTAGTGGAGGAACTAGGGGTCAGCAGGATGTCTGTAAGGGAAGCAATAGAAAAACTTGTGGCAATGAATATCCTTACTAAAAAAAGAGGTGGGGGAACCTTTGTAAATGAGATAAAACCTTCAGATTATATGGATGAACTTCTCCCCCTTCTCATGATAGGGAAGATAGACTATAGTCAGGTACTGGAATTCAGAAGTGCTATAGATGTGCTGGCTACCAGACTTTTTATTGAGAGAGCGGATGATACCTTACTTGGAGACCTGAAGAAATGTTACAGGGAGATGGTAGAAAACAAGGATGACAGGGATAAGTTCTTTGAGCTGGATATGGAGTTTCATAAGATTATATGTAAGGGGGCGGAGAATCCGATACTTTACAAGGTCATCGAGATGATATTTAGTATCATGAAGGCTGAAGCAGGGGATGAGTATCATAAACTCACACCAGATGAGAGGATAGCAGAGCACGGTAAGATACTCACTGCTATAAAGGACAGGGATATAGAACTGGCTCAGCTGTATATGAAAAGACATCTGGAAAGAACTTTAAAAGATCTGGAAAAACTAAATTAAAGGGAGAAACCATAATGGTTTCTCTTTTTTTCTTTTAATGACTATCCAGATATGAGAGGTGATTTTTCTACAGGTGTTTTCAAGGAGGGCAGAGGAGAAGACATTTTATTTGAATTAATGAAGGTTTATTAAAAAATAAAAGAATAGAGATAGGGGAGAAAAAACAAGTTATTTGACAAAACCGATAAAAGAGTGTATATTTATCTTAAAAGTTGTATGACAAATGTGCGGAATATGATTATTTTAAACTTTAAAACATAAAAAAAAAAGAAATTAGTCTGACATATTTCAAAGGGAGGGGAAACATGAAAGTTGTAGTAGCGATAGATTCATTTAAGGGAAGTCTCAGTTCGTATGAGCTGGGAGAAGCAATAGAAAAAGGTGTTCATAAGGTATATGGAGATGCTGAGGTGAATAAGGTACCTATCGCCGACGGGGGAGAGGGAACAGTGGAGGCTCTTGTTGAGGGAACAGGTGGAAGGTTTGTGGATATAGAGGTAAGTGGTCCTCTGATGAAGCCGGTAACAGCAAGATACGGAATCATGGGTAACGGTAAGACTGCTGTAATGGAGATGGCTGCAGCTTCCGGGCTCCCTCTGGTAGCAACTTCTGAAAGAAACCCTAGTAAGACAACTACCTTTGGAACAGGAGAGATGATAAAGGATGCAATCGAAAAGGGATGCAGAGAATTTCTTGTGGGAATAGGAGGAAGTGCAACAAACGATGCTGGACTTGGTATGATGCAGGCCTTAGGCTATAAGTTCTTTGATAAAGACAGAAAGGAATTGGGAGCAGGAGGGGAGATCATGGAGCTGGTAGCAGAGATAGATGCTACAGGTGCTATGTCAGAACTAGCAGAGTGTGAATTCCTTATCGCCTGTGATGTGGATAATCCCTTCTACGGCCCAAGGGGGGCAGCTCATGTATACGGAAGACAAAAAGGAGCAGATGATGCAATGATCGAAACTCTGGATCATGGTCTAAAGATCCTTGCTTCTACACTGAAGGAAAAGCTTGGAAAAGATGTGGCTGAACTGCCAGGAGCAGGAGCAGCAGGTGGCCTTGGAGGAGGGTTTGTAGCCTTTCTTAACGGAAAACTTGAGCCGGGAATAGATATAGTATTAAAGGAAGTAGACCTTGCCACTGAAATTCAGGGAGCAGACTTTGTAATAACAGGAGAGGGAAGAATAGACTTTCAGTCGGTGATGGGAAAAGCCCCTACAGGTGTATCCAAGATGTGTAAAAAACATGGGATACCTGTAATAGCAATAGCAGGTTGTGTGGCAGATGATGCAGATGCAACTCATGACTATGGTATAGAGGCATTATTTTCAACAATAAACTATCCTGTATCTTTAGAGGAAGCTATGAATCACGATAAAGCAAGGATGTTTGTGGAAAAAAACATAGAAGAGATCTTCAGACTGATAAGGGTCTGTGAAAAAAAATACAGTTAATAATTTCAGAACACTCTATAAAGGTAAAATAAAAAACATAACAATAAAATTATAATACATCTTGAAATATGTCCGAAATGTTGAAAATAAAAAGCTCAATATGGAAAAAAAATTAAAAAAACAAAGGAATAACCTTTAATCAAAGGTGAAATCCATGGGGTATTAAATATATAAGGGTTAAAAATTGATCTTTATGAGGATAAATATTCCTCTCTAAGTTCCTTGACATAGTCCTTGTCTTTAGGATAAACTTTAAAGGTAATATGACATCTTGTAGTACACGGGAAATGAAACCTAAGTACAATTTTATATGCAAGAGTACTTTTTTGGGGCAGCCAACGTAAGTTTAATACATAAAACGAATTTCGGGCAAAATTTCGAAGAATTTGAGGAGGAAATTTAGTGAAGAAAACAAAGATAGTATGTACAATAGGACCTAAAACAGAGAGCGTGGAAATGCTTACAAGCCTGGTGAATGCAGGATTAAACGTAATGAGACTTAACTTCTCACATGGTAACTTTGATGAGCATGGTGCAAGAATCGAAAACATGAGAAAAGTAATGGAAAATACTGGAAAGAAGGTAGCAATACTTTTAGATACAAAAGGTCCAGAGATCAGAACTATAAAGCTAGAAGGTGGAAATGACGTACTTCTTGAAGCAGGTCAAAAATTTACAATGACTACTGATGCAACTGTAGTAGGAAACAAGGACATCGTAGCAGTAACTTACGAGGGACTTACTGAAGACCTTAAAGCTGGAGATACTATCCTTCTTGATGATGGACTAGTAGGACTTACAGTAGATTCAGTAGAAGGAAATAACGTACACTGTACAGTTAATAACACTGGAGAGCTTGGAGAAAACAAGGGAGTTAACCTACCAAACGTAGCAGTTAACCTACCTGCACTATCTGAAAAGGATATCAACGACCTTAAGTTTGGTTGTGAGCAAGGTGTAGATTTCGTAGCAGCTTCATTTATCAGAAAGGCTGACGATGTAAGAGAAGTAAGAAAAGTATTAGATGAGAATGGCGGAAAGAACATTCAAATCATTTCTAAAATAGAGAACCAGGAGGGTGTAGATAACTTTGACGAGATCTTAGAATTATCTGACTCAATCATGGTAGCAAGAGGAGACCTAGGAGTAGAGATTCCTGTAGAAGAGGTTCCATTTGCACAAAAAATGATGATCGAAAAGTGTAACGAAGCAGGTAAGGCAGTAATCACAGCAACTCAGATGCTGGATTCAATGATAAAGAACCCAAGACCTACAAGAGCAGAAGCTGGAGACGTAGCTAACGCTATCATCGACGGAACAGATGCAGTAATGCTATCTGGAGAAACTGCAAAAGGTAAGTACCCGGTAGAAGCTGTAACAATCATGGCTCAGATCGCTAACAGAACGGACTCAATCGTACCAGCTTATGAGATGGACTTTGATGGAGAGATGAACGTAACTGAAGCTGTAGCTAATGGTACAGTAGAAGCATCTGAAAAGTTAGATGCACAGTTAATCGTAGTAGGAACAGGAACTGGAAGAGCAGCGAAAGCAATCAGAAAGTACTTCCCAACTGCACAAATCTTAGCAGTAACTAACAACGAGCAGACTTCAAGACAGTTAGCATTAACTAGAGGAGCACTTGCAATCGTTGAGCCAGGAATCAAATCATTAGAGGATTTCTATAGCGTAGCAGAAGCTAAAGCTAAAGAGATGGGACTTGTAGAAGCTGGCGATATCATCGTAGCAACTTGTGGAGATGAAGTATTTAAAGCTGGAACTACAAACTCATTTAAAGTAGTAGTAGTAAAGTAATTAAAAATCATTTATAATTAACTATTAAACTTCCGGTCTTCGTAGTGGAGACCAGGATGTTTATCATAAAGAAAAAACCTATATTTTAAATTAAAAATCAGGAGGTTACGTAATAATGACTAGAATTATTGATGTAAAAGCTAGAGAAATACTTGACTCAAGAGGAAACCCAACTGTAGAGGTTGATGTAAGATTAGAATGTGGAGCTATGGGAAGAGCAGCAGTTCCATCTGGAGCATCTACTGGAGAAAGAGAAGCGGTTGAACTTAGAGATGGAGATAAATCAAGATACCTTGGAAAAGGTTGTCTTACAGCAGTAAACAATGTAAACACTGAAATCAGAGAGGCTATCCTAGGGATGGACGCTACTGAGCAGGTTGCTATCGATAAAACTATGATCGTTTTAGATGGAACTAAAAATAAAGAAAGATTAGGAGCTAACGCTATCCTAGGAGTATCTCTTGCAACTGCTAAAGCAGCAGCTAACGCAATGGGACTATCTCTATTCAAATATCTTGGAGGAACTAACGCTAAAGAATTACCTCTTCCAATGATGAACATTCTTAATGGTGGATCTCATGCAGATTCAGCAGTAGACGTTCAAGAGTTCATGGTTCAGCCAGTAGGAGCTTCAACTTTCGCTGAAGGACTAAGAATGGGTGCAGAAATCTTCCATCACTTAGGAAAGATTCTTAAAGCAAATGGAGATTCTACAAACGTAGGAAACGAAGGTGGATATGCTCCAGCTAAGATTGAAGGAACTGAAGGTGCACTTGACATCATCATGGAAGCAATCAAAGCAGCAGGATACGTACCAGGAAAGGACATCACTCTAGCACTAGACTCAGCAGCTTCTGAGTTCTGTACTAAAGATGGAGAAGATGGACAGAAGACTTACCACTTTAAAAGAGAGGGTGGAATCAAGAGAACTACTGATGAAATGGTAGATTGGTATGCAGATCTTGTAGCTAAGTACCCTATCACTTCAATCGAAGATGGATTCGACGAGAATGACTGGATCGGATTTGCTAAGCTTACTGAAAGAGTAGGAGCTACAACTCAAGTTGTAGGAGACGATCTTTTCGTAACTAACACTGAGTACCTTGCAAGAGGAATCAAGAACAAATCAGCTAACTCAATCCTAATCAAGCTTAACCAGATCGGAACTCTAACTGAAACTTTAGAGGCTATCGAAATGGCTAAGAAAGCTGGATACACTGCAGTAGTATCTCATAGATCAGGAGAAACTGAAGACGATACTATCGCTGACGTAGCAGTAGCTACTAACGCTGGTCAGATCAAAACTGGATCTGCTTCAAGATCAGACAGAATGGCTAAGTACAACCAACTTCTTAGAATCGAAGAAGAGTTAGGTTCAACAGCTGTATATGGTGGAATGGAAGTATTCTACAACCTTAACAAGTAATTAACTTATTAAGATATATATAAAGACGAGAGTTTTCTCTCGTCTTTTTTCTTTGGAAAAATAATTCCAGGAAGGCTTAAAGAAACATATGAATATCCACAGATGGAAATTCGCTAGTAAAAGCTGGGAGAAAATCATACTAAAAAGATATGAATGAATATCTGGGAGCAAGAAGGATAGATTCATATAGGAAAATTATGGAATAATCAATTAATCATAAGACCACACCTAACCACTTAATATAGACGCTCCTACAATGGAGCACTTCCTGAAGAAGATGCCCTTCTTCTTTAGGAGTTCCTTGCTTTTATTTAAAAAGAAGGAGAGAGTCATACGACTCTCTCCTTTTTTTTAGTTTGAAATATCCTCAATAAGAATTAATGCTGAACACTATATAAAATAAAGGATTAAACACAGGGTTTTGTATTATAAACTAGTGCATTGATATTTTAAAATCAGTATTGTAGAGTGGTGCTTTAATATGTTAAAATTCCAATGGAATAATAAACTTTTAAAAGTATTCTTAACAAACTTATGAAATTAAAACTGATCATAAGTTTTAATAAAATTATTAATAATGAGAGCCTAAAAGTACCAGAAGAAAGGAGGAAAATCCGGAAAACCTGGATTGATGATAAAAAAAAGGGGAAAAATTACGTCAGCTGACGTACAAATTTTCCCCCGATATGTTATTTTATACATTGTGTAAAAGCAATGAAAATGGAACTTTCAATCGCTATTTTAATTTTTAACTACTTTGTAAAATACAGGAAAAGTGAAAAAAATTAGTATATAGACTTGAAAGAAACAAAAAAATGAATGAAAGGGGTAAGTATCTATGAAGAGAGTAAGTCTGACAGGATTAATCTTTTTGCTCACCTTTACCTTGCTCTTTCCTAAGGAGCAGTTAAGAGTAGGAGTAATCTACGACAACGAGAATTATGTGGAATTTATGGGAAGTATTTTGAATGATGAACTCAAAAGAAATTTTGAGGGAAGTGACTATGAGGTGGAGGTAACAAAACAAGTAGTCGTAGAAACAGGGGATGAATTTAAGTCTCAGCTGCAGTCTATGGAAGATGACCCGGAGATAGACTCAATAATGCTCATGGGGCTACTCATGTCTGAGATAGCTATTCAAAAGGAGGGAATATACAAAAAGCCGGTAACAGTTCCTTTTGGTATAAACAGTAAGGAAAGAAGAGTAGAAAATTTACTATATATATCTGAAGAAGCAGATGTTGCGGGAGATATTAAGTTATTAGCTGAGCTGAAGGAAGTAGATAAGGTCAGCTTTTTAATACCTGAATTCTTCAATGAAGGGTATCTGAAATCAGAGATGCAGGGTGTAATGGAAGGAGTAAAGGAACAGGGCTACGAAGTAGATTTGATCCTAGCTGAAGACAGTATTGAAAATATAGATCAGAAACTAGAAGATACAGATGTACTATACGTATTCGAAGCGGACTATGGAAATATAGATGAGATTCTTCTTAAGGCCAGAGAGAAGAAGGTTATGACCTTTGCAAGAGTATCAGGAGCAGCTACAGCTAACAAGGTGCTCATGGGGTATGATAATGGTCCTGAGGTACAAAGAAGGGTCAGAGCAGCTTCTGTAGGGATGAGAAGAGTACTGGAGGGAGACTCACAGGATGAAATAGTAACAGACCTTGGTAGCACTGAAAAAAACATTGATTTTAATGTGGAGATAGCAAGGGAGATAGGGGTATATCCAAACCTTGTATTAGCTCAGAAGTTAAACTTCATTAATACAATGGAAGCAATGGGACCAGAGCTTGGATATAAAGAGGGAATCAATAAGGCTCTCTTTGAAAATACAGACCTGAAATTTAGAAAAGAAAATATAACAGCAGATGAGTATAAAACGAAATCAGCAAAGGCTGACAGAAGACCGAATATAGATGCTTTTGCAGAGTATCAGAGACTGGATAAAGATAGTGCCAGATCTCCGGTAACTGCTGCAGAAAGTTCTGTAAGAGGAGGAGTATCATTAAATTATCTAATATTTGATGAAAATGTAAATGCCAATGTAACTATAAGAGACCTGCAAAGACAGGCAACTGAAGCAAGATATGAGCAGGAAGGATTAGATACAATACAGAACTTTGCTGATGCATATCTCACAATACTAGAATTAAATGCAAGACAGGAAGTGGAGAAATATAACTATGAGCTCATGAGAGAGTATCTTCAGATAGCTCAGACAAAGTATGAAGTGGGAGCATCGGGACCAGAGGATCTCTACAGATTCCAGAGTGAGATAGCAGTGGCTCTGACCAATATAGTAGAGGTACAGGGACAGATAAAGATAGCGGAAGCTGATCTGAACAGAGTACTGAATCAACCAATGTCTTCTAAATATAACTTAGAGGAAGTGGATACTGAAAGTGAGGCTTTCAAAGAGATGACAACACTTTTAGCAAGTAATGCTCAGAGTGTAGATGAGATGAAGCAATACTTTATAGAGGAGGGTATATTAAATGCTCCAGAAGTAGCTCAGTTAGATCTGCAGATATCAGCTAAGGAAAGAGAGCTAAAGGCAGCAGAGAGGGAGCGTTATGTACCTAAGTTAAGTGCTTTTGGTGAATGGTCGGATGACCTGAAGGATGACTGGGGAGCAGGCTCAGATATCACTCAGGAAGAAGACAGGTGGAATATAGGAGCAAAAGTAGTACTACCGCTATATAGTGGTGGCGACATAGAGTACTCTAAACAAAGAGTAAGAAGTGAGCTAAGATCACTGGAACATCAGATGGACAGCTTAGAGACAGAGGTAGGAAAGCAGGTATCCAGTGCTTTTTCCCAGGTAGTAAAGGATTATGTGCAGACAGCAACAACAAAGGAATCAGCTGAAGCTGCCAGCAAAAACCTAGAGCTTGTGGGAGACTTTTACGCACAGGGTACGATATCTATATCGGACTTACTAGATGCCAGAACTAATTCGATATCAGCAGACCAGGTAGAGATAGCTGCCAGATACAGTTACTTAAGATCTCTAGTGGGATTAGAAAGAAGTACAGGAGAATATTTTGTAATGATGGATGATCTTACTAAGGGAGCTAAACTGGAAAGAATGGAAAGCTATTTAAAATCAGAGGGTAGGAGGTAAGGATATGAAAAAATATATAGTAGTACTGCTAGCCACTGCAGCTCTTCTGGGATGTGGAAAGAAAGAGGAAGTAGTAGAGGCACCAGTATTAAGACCTGTAAAATATCAGGTTGTAGAAAAAACAGGGGCAGATCTTGCCAGGGATTTTTCCGGAACAATAAAGGCTGAAACCGAGTCAAACCTGAGTTTCAGAGTATCGGGAACAATAGAAAGAAAGTTTGTAAAGTTAGGGGACACTATAAGCAGGGGACAAACCCTGGCTGAACTGGACAGAATAGACTATGAGGTAAAGTATCAGGCATCTATTGCCAACCTTGAGAAGACTAAAGCTAACCTTGTGAAGGCAGCAGCGGACTTTGAAAGATATCAGAAGCTATACTTTAATGATAATGTATCTAAAGCAGAGTATGACAGCTCTTTAGCACTATTTAAATCAGGTAAAGCCCAGGTAGAGGCCGCTGCAAAGCAGGTTAAGTATGATAACCTTCAGCTGGGATATACAAAGCTAAAGGCACCTGCAAGCGGAACGATAGCTGAGGAGCTAAGTGAGGAGAATGAAACTATATCGGCAGGGACACCTGTATATATGCTGAGCCTTGACGGAGACCTAGAGGTGGAGTTCTTTATACCAGAATCCCTTATCGGTCAGGTAAAGTCAGGAGCAGAGGTGCTAATCACAGCTGATGCCGCTCAGAAGAGAGAGATAATGGGAGTAGTAACTCAGGTAGGTACAGTATCTACAGGATTTGGTAGAACATTCCCGGTAAAAGCTAAGCTGACACCTCCAACTGAAGGGATAAAATCAGGAATGACAGCTCAGGTGAAGTTAAACTTTAAATTCTCTGATGAAGATGTAGTAATCCTACCACTGCAAAGTGTAGTGACAGACAGCCTGGGTGTGACATATGTATATGCCTTAGAGGGTGTAAGTGGAAATGAAGGAACAGTTAAGAGAGTAGATGTAAAAACAGGGAAGGTGACAACACGTGGAATTGAAATTACCGACGGACTAGTTAATGGTGACCTTGTTATAACAGCAGGGATGAGCAAGATCACTGAAGGTCAGAAGGTAGAAGTTCCGCCTAAGGGGGTTAGATAGTTATGATGCTGACAGAGTTATCCATAAAAAACCACATGACTACCATAATCCTATATATACTTGTGGTAGTGGGTGGATACATGGCCTATACCAATATGGAAAAGGCAGAAGATCCGGGATTTACAGTTAAAACAGCAACAATAACAACTTACTGGCCCGGAGCTACAGCAGAACAGATGGAAAGACTGGTAAGTGATAAGATAGCTGAAACTCTCCAGGAGATGGAAGAGATAGACTTTATCGAGGCTAAAAACAGAGACGGAATATCAACAGTATACTTTAATGCAGAGGCGATATACTGGGGAGACGAGTTACGTCCGATCTGGGAAAAACTAAGGAAAAAGGTGTATATAGAAGCGGCACCTCAATTACCAGAGGATGTAATAGGTCCCTTTGTAAACGATGAATTTGGTGATGTGTATGGTACTGTGGTAGCTGTAACCGGAGAGGACTACAACTATACAGAGCTATATAATGAAGCTGATAAACTGAGAGAAATCCTCCTTATGAGAGTACCTCAGATAGGTAAGGTAGTAGTCTATGGAGCACAGGCAGAAAGAATATTCGTAGAATATAATAACTCCAGACTCGCTGAGATGAAGATAAGTGTAAAGGATGTAGCAGATGCACTGTCCACAAGAAATATAATAGTGGCAGGGGGAAATATCCTGGACCAAACAAACAGGATGACAGTATTTCCTACAGGAAACTTTACAACTGTGGAGGAGATAGGTAAAACTGTAATAAATGTTCCCGGAAATGACGATGTGGTGTACTTAGAAGATATTGCCACAGTAAAGAAGGGATATATAGATCCTGCTACATATAAGGCGCAGTTTAATGGTAAGCCATCTATTATGCTGGCAGCATCGTTAAAAGCAGGAGAGGACAATATAAAGCTAGGTACAAATGTAAAGGAAATTTTAAATACTTATCAGGAGAAGGCTCCTATGGGTCTTGACTATAATATAGTGGCATTTCAGCCGGATATAGTAGAGAATAAGGTACTGTCATTTATAAGTAACCTGGCTCAGGCAATATTTACAGTATTAGCTGTAATGTTCATATTCCTGGGGCTAAGAACAGGTCTTATTGTAGCTTCACTGGTGCCAACAGCAATAGCAATGGCTCTGATTATGCTTCCTAAGATGGGGTATGGACTGAACCAGATGACTCTGGCAGGTCTTATTATAGCCCTTGGAATGTTGGTGGATAATGCCATCGTAATGTCTGAGAGTATAATGGTATCTATGGAATCAGGAAAGGGCAAGCTGGAGGCGTGCCTGGAATCAGCAGAGTCTCTTAAGATACCGCTGCTCATATCATCTCTAACAACAATGGCGGCTTTTGCTCCAATAATGCTTGTGGAAGAGACGATGGGTGAGTATGTGGGACCTCTATCTATAGTAGTAATCATAACACTCTTTGCTTCATGGCTTGTGGCGATGACTCTGGTACCTATGCTGTGTCACAGATACCTTGTGGTAGAACAGCAGGAGGAGAACTTTGAGACAAAGGGTTATAAGATATACAGAGGCCTTCTTGTTAAGCTTTTAAAATTTAAGAAGATGGGACTTATAGGGGTAGCAGGAATGCTCATAATCGGTATAGGACTTCTTGGTCTAACCAAGAAGCAGTTCATGCCGGATTCAGATAAACCTATGATGTACACTATCATGAGGCTGCCTATAGGGACAGCTCTAGAGACAACGGAAGATATGGTAGAGGACCTCAATGGTTATATCAAGGAGAAGTATAAGGTATCGGATGAACTACTCCCTACTGGTATAGTGGATAAACTATTAACCGGTGGAACAACTAAAAAGTATAATGATGAAGGTATCATATCATGGGGAGCATTTATAGGAGGAGGAGCACCTAAATATACTCTTATCTACTCACCAGAAGCACCAGCACCAGAGTATGCTTATATGATATACAATACAACAAACTACAGACTAATACCTGAGATAGCTGATGATATAGATAACTATCTGGCTTCAAGGTATCCAGACCTTGAGGTATTCTCAAATATCCTGAGTACAGGTAACTCAGCGGAAAAGAATATCGAATACAGGATCTCAGGAACAGATATGGATCAGCTAAAGATCCATGTGGAAGAGGTAAAGGCTAAGCTGGCGAGTGTAAAGGGATCAGCTAACGTAAGTGATAACTGGAATCAGGAAGTAAGACAGGTAATAGTAGATGTAGACCAGGACAGAGTAAGAAAGGCAGGGCTTACAAGTGAAGAAGTAGCTCTATCCCTTCAGTCGATCCTTACAGGGATACAGGCAACTACATTTAGAAACCCGTCGGCACCACCTATAAACAGTCTTGTACCAATAACTCTGAGAACAACATCGGAGTTCAGAGATGATATAACAGCTCTTGAAACTACGAGAATATACTCAGCTAGAACTGGTGAAACAGTACCACTGAAGCAGATAGCAGATATCAGGCTTGACTGGGCGCCAGGATTTGTTTATACAAGGGACAGAATATTTACGATGAATGTGAGTTCGACTCTTACTGATGATGTAACTTCAGCTGAGATAGATGCTGTGATGGTACCTTGGATCGAAGAAAAGATGAAAGAATGGGGACCAGAGTTCACATGGTCGCTAGGTGGAGAAAATGAAAGCTCCAACGATAACTCTGAATCACTGGTAAGTAAACTGCCAATTGCAGCGCTTCTCATAGTACTGCTTCTTGTGGCACAGTTTAACTCCATAAAGAAACCAATAGTAATACTTTCAAGTATTCCTCTTGGAATAATAGGAGTTTCTGTGGGACTGCTTGTATCGGGAGAGAAGTTTGGATTCATGCCACTGGTAGCACTGGTATCTCTGGCGGGAGTAGTAATAAACAACGCCATCGTACTGCTAGACAGTATAGATATCCAGTTGACGGAGTTTGGAAGAACACCTCAGGCAGCTGTAATAGAAGCTTGTCAGAGAAGAATGAGACCGATACTTCTGACTACAATCACAACTCTTTGTGGTCTGTTACCGCTATGGTTCTTTGGTGGAACACTGTTTGCACCACTGGCAGTGGCACTGATATTTGGTCTGATATTCGGAACAACTCTTACTCTGGGAGTAGTACCACTGTTTTATGCGGTATTATTTGGAGTAAGTTATAAGGACTATAAGTATGTACCGGCAAATGAGGATAATATAGAAGAGTAAAATTAAGCGGAGACACTACTTAACTGTAGTGTCTCTTTTTATTGGTAATTAATGGAGATGCCTTAGGAATATAATTGCCAATATGCCAGGAATCAGTGAAATTAATGATTATGATTACTGGTACACAGTTTAGAAAGAAGCTGTGCTTCCTTTGTCAGTTGAGTTCTGAGTTTGTTTTTTCTTTAAATTACATGGGAGAAGCCTTGAAAAACATTAGTTTATGTGATAATAAAGTAGGGATATAAAAGGAGGGATAACGATGAATGTATACTTAGCATCTTTACTGGGTTTTATAGCTGTAATCATACTCATGGGGCTGGCAATCAAGATAGCAGAAAAATATAAGAGGAAAGCTCCTGATAAAGCTCCGGGAGAAAACAGAAATAAGAGAAGACATGGTAGGTAATACCCTACAAATAATTTTATAAAATTTGATTGTATAACAATAAAAATAGTGTTTTTAAATATAAAAACTGAACAAAATATAATAAAAATTGTTGCCTATATTTTTTCCTTATCTGGGGTTATAATTCTCTTAAGAAGATGAAGATGCTTTCTGAAAAGGAAGGCAGGTGTAGAAGAGTAGAGGATAGATAGAAGGGTCTGGAATAGAAGAATGGCAGCGTACCCACTAAAAAAAGAACTTCCTTTGAGAGGTTCTTTTTTGGTTTTAACAGGGTGTATGTGTTATAATACACCAAAATTGCAGACTGCCGGAGGGAATATGAAAAAGATAAGGGTGACGGTCCCTGAAGATATATGGCGACTGATGAAAAATGATATAGATGAATTTGGAATAAATAATAATAAGCTGTGCAACTATATACTGGACAAGCTTAAATATAATAGAGAGATAAATGTAGAGAAGGATCTAGAGATCCAGGGAAGACCCCTTAAAAAGATAATTCAGTTTGACCTCAATGTGGCTAATAAGGAGATATACTACGATATTCTCAGAGAAAATGGCGTAGAGATAGAGGCTGAATACTTTAGAGATCTCTTTGAAACATACTGCTCTAAGTTTAAGTACCTGAGAGAGCTTTTTATCTTTGAGGAAAAGGTAAGATCGATAATGACAGCTATAAAAGATAAGAAAAAGCTGAAAGTAAAGTACCTTGGGAGTGTATCAACAATTGATCCCTACTTTATAAAAAGGGAGGAACAGGGAGATGAAAACTACCTGTTTTGCCATGATGAAAAGGCCGGAGAGTACTATAACTATAAGCTGAAGGAACTAACAGTGGTATCTGTACTAGATGAAAAGATAAAGGCTAAGGATAAGAAGTATGTGGAGCAGATAAGAAAGAACTTTGATCCCTTTTTAGGGAATGGAAATATGGTAAAGGTAAGGTTTACAAGTACAGGAGAGGTACTATATAAAAGTCTGACCAACTATAGACCTAAGCTTATTAAAAAGGAAAAGGATCTCTTTACCTTTGAGACATCCAATGAAAATGCAAAGCTTTACTTCAGACAGTTTCTAAAAGAGGCTGTAGTTGTGGAACCTGAAGAGCTGAGAGAAGAGATAAAGGCAGAGTTTCTAGAGGCATATAACAGCTATTAGAGGATAGAGCTTTTTAAATAGAGGGATATATGATACAATTTACAGGAAGAAACAGCGGAAGAATTTTATATATTTAAGAAAAAGTTTGAGTCGATAGGGTGGTATTTTGAGTTTAATAATCTTAAGGAAAGCCAATGAATCTGATATAGCAGATATATACAGATACCTGCATAGAGATTTTATAAAAAAATATTCAGAGGTAGGAGAAAAAGCAGAGTGGAACAACCACAGAAGATGGTATAAGTTTCTTATAAACTCTGAAAGCTACCTACTATATATAATAGAGGATGAAAACGGGAAGTTTTTAGGGCAGCTTAAATTTGAACTGGAAGGGGAAACTTCTATAATAAGTATCTATCTGTTAAAGGATGCAAGGGGACATGGTCTGGGCAAAAAAATCATAGAGATGGGCCTTGAAGAAATGAAGCATGAAAGTGATGAGACAGATGTGGTACTGGCTTATATCCTTGAGGAAAATGAAGCTTCTATAAGATTATTTGAATCCTGCGGTTTTAGCTGTGAAAGGGAAGAGGACTATGGAGGACTGGATCACCTTCTCTATATAAAGCGTCTGAAGGCTTGAGAAATAAGATAAAGTGTGATATAATTTTTTGAATAAATGATAAATAAAGAGGTAGAAGATAATGATGAAAAGCTTAACTTTTGAAAACAGAAACTATTATTACTATTATTATTAATAAAAGGTTTGTAGAAGTGTACAGACCTATTTTGTATTTAGTAAAAAGAGGATCTGTACTATGAGAAGTTAGGCTTAAGATATAAATCTCATAGGAAGATCCTATGAGGTTTTTTTTATTATAAGGAATGGTGTATAAATATAAAGTTGGAGGGGAAAGATGGAAAAGGAAAGAAATCCACAAATTGAAGCAGAAGTAGTAAGACAAATGGAAGCATTTACAAGGGGAGTAGAAGACCTTGTATCAGAAAAAGAATTAGAGGCTAAGGTAAGAAAATCACTGGAAACAGGAAAGCCACTAACAATAAAGCTTGGAATCGACCCTACAGGATCGGACCTTCATATTGGTCATGCAGTACCACTTAGAAAACTAAAGCAGTTCCAGGATATGGGACATAACGTAAAGCTACTTATTGGTACTTTTACAGCTAGAATTGGAGATCCAACTGGTAAGACTGAAGCAAGAAAGATGCTTTCAGCTGATGATATCCAAAAGAACATCACAACTTACTTAGATCAGGTAAAATCTATCTTAGACCCAGAAAGAATGGAAGTAGTATACAACCACGAATGGCTTGAGCCACTAGGACTTGAAGATGTATTGAAATTACTTTCTCAGGTAACTGTACAACAGATGATCCAGAGAAAAGACTTCTCAGAGAGAATTAAAAATGATAAGCCGGTATCACTTATTGAGTTTATGTACCCACTACTTCAGGGTTACGATTCAGTAGCTATGGAAGCTGACGTAGAATTAGGAGCAGTAGATCAGAAGTTCAACTTATTAAAGGGTAGAGATCTTCAAAAAAATGCAGGTCAAAAGCAGCAGGCTTGTCTAATGATGCCTATCTTAGTAGGACTGGACGGAGTAGAGAAGATGTCAAAATCTTTAAATAACTTCATTGGTATTACTGAAGCTCCAAATGAAATGTTTGGAAAGGTAATGTCTATATCTGACGACCTTATGTGGAACTACTATGAGATGGCAACTGATGTGTCTATGTCAGAAGTAGCAGAACTAAAAGCAGGAGTAGAAGGTGGAACAGTACACCCTATGGATGTAAAGAAAAGACTGGGGTCTGAGATCGTAGCTATCTACCATAACACAGAAGAAGGGATTAAAGCCAGAGACTGGTTTGAAAATGTATTCTCAAAGGGAAACATGGATGTAGACCTTCCTGAGGCTAAGATAGAGGCTGATGAGTTAGGAGCAATCGACCTTCTGGTAAAGGAGTTAGGATTCTTCAAGGGGACATCTGATGCCAGAAGACTAATACAGCAGGGTGGATTCAAGATAAATGATGTAGCTGAAAAAGACGTAAAGGCTATCATCAAGATCGAAGACGGAATGATCGTAAGAGCAGGAAAAAAGAAGATCGTTAAGATAGTAAAGTAAGTAACTTAGAGGACTCGGAAGAGTCCTCTTTTTTATAAAAAAAGGTAGAAGTAAGAGGCGTTGGTATCTTCATAATGTACCCTTAAAATACAGGAGGAAAATTCATGATAGATTTTAACAGAAATAATTTGGACCTAGGACCATCTCCCTATCTTCACCAGCATAAGGAAAATCCAATCCACTGGCAGGAATGGAAAATGGAGGTACTAGAGTATGCAAGGTTAAATAATAAGCCGATATTTCTTTCTATAGGATACTCTACCTGTCACTGGTGTCATAAAATGGCAGGGGAAACTTTTGAGGACAAGGATACAGCTGAGTATCTAAATGAAAATTATATCTCTATAAAAGTAGATAAAGAACAAAGACCCGACCTTGATGGTTTTTTTATGGAGTTTATCTCAAAAACAAGGGGACACGGGGGCTGGCCTTTAAATGTAATCCTAAAACCTGACCTTACTCCTGTTTATGCACTTACTTATGCCCCTGCAAAGAGTAGATATGGCAGACCAAGTCTTGTTAGTATCCTAAAAGAGGTGCAAAAGATGGAGATATCCTATGAAGAAGAGGAAGGCAGTTATGAAGAAAAAGAGAAGGAAGAGTTCTCCAGTGAATATATCACAGAGATAATATCCTCTTATTTTGATCAAAAATATGGTGGATTTGGGAGTGAGGAAAAGTTTCCAACGCATTCTACACTTCTTTTTATTTTGAACTATTATGATGTAAAAAAACATAAAAAAGTCCTTCCTATAATAGAAAAAACCTTAGAATCTATAGCTCTGGGAGGACTCCATGACCATCTTCAGGGAGGTTTTTTTAGGTATTGTGTAGATAGAAAGTGGAGGATCCCACACTTTGAAAAGATGCTCTATGACCAGGCTCTTCTTTTATGGGTATTCAGTAATGCTTACAAAGTATTAAAAAAAGAGGAGTATCGCATGGTTGCAGATAAGGTTATATTGTGTTTAGATGAAACCTTTTTAGAAGGAAATCTCTACTATACTGCTCATGATGCAGATACTCTTCACAGGGAAGGGGATACCTATGTGTGGTCATGGGAGGAATTAACTAAAGTTCTATTACCTGAAGAATTTAAACTTTTATGTGATACCTATAATATAACTCATAGGGGTAACTTTGAAGGGCAGATTCATTTAACCAGAAAAAACTTTACTTCACTGGAAAGTATAGAGGGAAAACTTCTTAAAATAAGAAAATCAAGGACTCAGCCCTTTGTGGATAAGAAGATCATCACTAGCTGGAATGCCCTCGTGGGAGTAGGTCTTGTAATGCACTGGAGGGCAACCGGAGATAAAAAATCTTTGGAAAAAGCACGAAGTCTTCTAAAAAGTCTTCTGGAACTTCACTATCAAAATGCCGAGCTGGTTCACTCTTCTTTAGATGAAGGTCTTCAAAGGGGGGAGTTTATGGGAGACTATGCGTCTCTCCTTCTTTTAGTAAGTTATCTGCACGAGGAAGGCGGAGGATACATTAACCTAATAAAGAAGCTGCAGGAAAAAATCCTTTCTTTTAAGAGTGAAAAAAAGTGGATAGAGAGCAGGAACTCAGACTTTAGAAAGGTAGAGGCATTACCGTATGACAGTTCGATACCTTCTGCAATATCTATAGCTGAGCTAGCACTCCTAAGAAGTAATGTGTTTTTAAGGAAACCACAGCCTTCTATGGAATTTAGCTTTCCTCTGGACTGTGATTTCCACAATATGGTGAGTCTTCTTGCGAGGGGAAATCTTCAGATTATCGAAGATGAGCACCTGACACCATGGGAGGATCTCTCTCTAAATACAATACAGGTCAATAAGAAGAAATAAGAGTGAGAATAAGAGAAAAAACAACAAGCTCCATAAATAATAATCATTAATATCATTGATTTATGGTAAAGTGAAGCAGAGCCTCTTTTCTTGTTTTATTAAATATAGCAATGGGGTATACTAGGTAGTAAATTGTGAAGCGGAGGAAGCAGATGAAAATATATATAAGTGCAGATATAGAGGGGACTATAGGGGTATTAGACGGAATAGAGTGCAGAGAGGGATCTGTGGAGTATGAAAGAGCAAGGGAGTATATGACAAAGGAGGTCATAGCGGTATCTAGAGGGGCTCTGAGAGCAGGTGCAAAGGAGATACTGGTAAAGGATGCCCATGCTACAGGAAGAAATATACTCATAGATGACCTTCCAGAGGAAGTGGAGATAGTAAGGGGCTGGAGCGGACATCCATTTAAGATGATGCAGGAACTGGATTCAAGCTACAAGGGAGTAATCTTCACAGGCTATCACAGCGGGGCAAGACTTGGAGGAAATAACCTGGCTCATACTATAAACGGGGGAGTAATTCATAGTATAAAGATAAACGGAGAGATCGCATCGGAATTTATGATAAATACCTATACCGCAGGTTATGTGGGAGTACCTGTGATATTTGTAAGCGGAGACAGAGACCTCATAGAAAAAGAGGTAAAGGAGCTAAATCTGGGGATAGAAACCCTTTCTGTAAAGGAGGGCAGGGGAGCCTCGGTAAGGAGTTTTTCACTGAAGAAGGGACTCAGTCTACTGGAGGAGGGAGCTGCAAGGGGAGTAAAGAATATAAGTAGTATAGACAGAGTAGACCTTCCTGAGAGTTTTTTACTGGAGATAGAGTTTAGAAGAGAAACAGACGCAGTGAGGGCTGGTTATTTTCCGGGGATGGAAAGATCAGGGATATATAGTGTAGAGGGAGACTTTAAAGATTATTTTGATGTACTCAAGGCTTTGCTTTTTTTAACAAGAAGTTAGAGCTAAAACAAAGTAAAAACAAGAGAGTATCTATAGGATGATAGGAGAGCTGGAAGAAAAGTTATAAAAAAGATCCTGGGTTATATGACCCAGGATCTTTTTATATGAATGTTTTTTAAATTTCTTTAGATAGACTGGCTGGCAGACATAAGAGAAGGAACGATTTGTTTCTTTCTAGAAAGCACTCCATCAAGCCATGCAGAGTTATTTTCAAGCTTAATATCAAAAGCTCCCTCTACAAGATTAGCTGAATCTCCCACTACAAGGATCTGAGATCCAGAATTTATAATATCTGTAATTACAAGGATAAACAGGTCATAACCATTTTCATTTAACTTCTGAGTCATTACCTTCTGAAGTTCCCCCTGTTTTTTTAAGATTCCAGAGATATCAACAGTATTTATCTGGGAGATAGCAACGTCTAGTTCAGCCATATTAAATGTCTTACTGTCCATAGTGATAATCTCCATAGGGCTCTTGTTACCAAGAGAAGTACCTGCAATAAGCATCTCCATACCATATTTCTTATGATCTACTCCTGCAATCTCACAAAGTTCCGTAGCAGCAGCTATATCCTGAGGTGTACAAGTAGGTGATTTGAAGATGAGAGTATCTGAAAGTATAGCACTGGCCATAAGACCTGCAATCTCTTTAGGAGGAGTGATACCTTCCTCTTTGAAAAGCTTATATACTATCGTACAGCAACATCCTACAGTTTCAGCTCTTATAATAAGAGGTTCATTTGTTTCAAAGTTACCAAACTTATGGTGGTCAACTACCTCTAATATCTTAGCGTCCTTTATACCGTCAACAGACTGGTGGTGTTCATTGTGGTCCATAAGAATAACTTCTTTTCTGGTGAAGTTGATAAGGTTTTTAGATCTGATCGTACCATAAAGTTTACCATCTCTACCAACTACCGGGAAGTTAGACTGGTCTGCTTCCTTCATAAGGTCCTTTATTTCAGAAAGGAACTCATCCTCTTTGAAGTGGTAGAACTTTCTGTTAGGTATGATAGAAGCCACAGTGATAGACTGAGTGATTAACTTAAGAGTTTTAAAAAGATTGCTATTAACTCTCATGATGGTACAGTCTGTCCCCTGTCTCGGACTGATATAGTCCTCATCTCTGGAACAAACGATTATAAGCTTTGCACCTGCGCCAATGGCTTTGTCGATACCATCAAAGACAGTTGTTGTTACAACAATATCCCCTTTTTTAACTGTATCGATCTCAGAAGCTGCTTTTAGTCTACCTTCAATAAGACCAGTAGGGTATTCACCACTGATGATATCTCCGTCTAAAAGTTTCTGAATATTCTCATAGGTAGATGAATACTTTGTGAACAGATCCTTATAGTCAAGGTCAAGGTAGGTATTAGCGATGTCTGAAACATGCAGCATACCCACAAGACTTTTTTCATTGTTTGTAATAGGCAGACTGGAAAAGTTTTCCTTTGTCATAAGATCAAGGGCTGACTTTAGAGAGTCTCCCACATTGATTGCCGCTCTTTCCACATGAGTAAGGTCTCTGATCTCAGGACTAACTGTATCGATTAATTTAGGCTTTTTAACCCCAAAATGTTTTAAAACAAACTCAGTTTCTTTACTGATATCTCCAAGTCTACCAGGGAGAGCTTTTATTCCTAATTGGTTTTTTAGGTAAGAATATGAAATTGATGAGCAAATGGAATCGGTATCGGGATTTTTATGTCCAAAAATTAGAATTGAATCCATAAACAGTACCTCCTTTAAATAATAAATCACTTAGTATTCTAACATTCTTTTCCATATAGGACAAGGAAAAAACACTATAATTGAATAAAAAAAACTAAATGGATGAAGAATAGAAGTTGTGTTCTGATTCTGCAATAAGAATATTGGAATAACAGAGGCAAGAATGAAAAAAAATATCTCTCCCGGATGGGGAATGATAAGGATATAATACCGGTGATAAAGAGAAGAAAATATCTTTTAGAAATTTTGTCAGGTGTGATAAAATTAGAGAATAAAAATATGAAAAATTTAATGAAAGCCCTGGAGGGAATATGAAGAAATCAGAGATGAGAATAAATGAACTATATGAAAAGATAGAGAAGTATACATATTATTATTATACAAGGAATGAAAGCCTTATATCGGATGTGGAGTTTGATAAACTTATGAAGGAGCTGGAGGTTCTGGAAGGTGAGTATCCTGAGTTTAAAAGAGAAGGATCTCTAACATCAAGTGTAGGGTCAAGCCTGAAGGACAGTAAATTTAAGAAGGTCGAGCATAAAAATCCCATGCTGAGCCTTTCTAATACATATAATACAAAGGATCTTGAAGACTTTGACGGCAGGGTAAAGAGGGGACTGGGAAGTACAGAGAATATCGACTATGCTCTGGAGCTGAAGCTGGACGGTCTGTCTATAAGTGTAATCTATGAAAAGGGAAGACTGGTAAGAGCAGTGACCAGAGGAGACGGAAGTGTAGGAGAGGATGTAACGGAAAATATCATGCAGATAAGGTCTATTCCCCACTACCTGAAGGAAGGAGTGAGCCTGGAGGTAAGAGGGGAGATAGTACTTCCCATAGATGAATTTAAAAAGCTGAATGAAAAGAGACTGGAAACCGGAGAGGAAGCCTTTGCCAATCCAAGAAATGCAGCCAGTGGAACATTAAAGCAACTAGACGCCGGTGTAGTAAAGGAAAGAAACTTAGACTGTTACTTCTTCTTCCTGGTAAACAGTCGTGAATATGGGATGACAACCCACAGTGAGAGTCTGACCTATCTGGAAAAGCTGGGAATTAAAACCACAGGAGTATGTGAGGTGTGTAAAAGCATAGAGGAGCTGGAGGAGAGGATAGCTTACTGGCAGAAGGAGAAGGAAGCCCTCAACTATGAAACCGACGGTATGGTATTAAAGGTAAATAATTCAACCCTTTGGGAGAGGTTAGGAGCAACTACTAAGAGTCCCAGATGGGCTATTGCCTATAAATTTCCAGCTAAGCAGGTAACAACACTGCTAAAGGGGATAACATGGCAGGTGGGAAGAACCGGTAAGGTAACCCCTGTGGCGGAACTGGAAGAGGTAGAGGTATCGGGAAGCAAGGTAAAGAGAGCCAGTCTGCATAACTATGATGAGATAATAAGAAAGGATATCAGGGTAGGAGACAGGGTCTTTATCGAAAAGGCAGCTGAGATAATTCCCCAGGTAGTAAAGGTGGTAAAGGAGGAGAGAGATGGTTCTGAAGAGGAGATACTGCTTCCTACCAACTGTCCTGTATGTAACTCACTTCTTGATAATGTGGAAAAAACTATCGACTATGCCGATGCTATAACCTTCCTTGGAATAGAAAAGGTAGGGGGGAAGAAGGCAAAGCTCCTGGCTGAAACAAGCGGGAGTATCGAAAGACTGAGCAGTATGGAGCTAGATAAGCTGGAATCCATAAAAACCATCGGTAAAAGGCTGGCTAAGGCTGTATATGACTATATGAGAGATGAAGAAAATATAGCTTTTATAGAAACTCTTAGAGAAAAAGGGGTAAGCTTTAGTCTGGAAACAGACGATCTGAGAAAGATAGACAAGAGAGAGTTTGCCGAAAGTGAAAGGCTTCTTGAATTTGTATCAAGGGATGACGTGGTGGATATAAGATGTATAAATGATGACTGCCCGTCAAAACTTCAGACTAAGATAGAGTACTTTGTATCAAGAGATGCAATGAATATAGATGGTCTTGGAACCAAGATAGTGGAGAAATTCATAGAGCTTGGGAAGATAAAGGATGTATCTGATATCTATAAACTGCATATGTACAGAGGGGAACTGGAGCAAACAGACAAGATGGGAGAAAAATCCATAGAAAACCTGATTAATTCCATAGAGGAAAGCAAAAAAAGAGACTATACAAAAACCCTTTATGCTCTGGGAATCCCTCATGTGGGGAAATTCCTGGCAAAGTTACTGGCTACTGAAAGTAAGAGTCTCACTGGACTAAAGGAGATGGACAGAGAGGAGCTGCTGAAGATAGATGGTGTTGGAGCTAAGGTAGCTGAAAGTGTGTACAACTATCTGAGGGATGACAGACACCTTGAGATGCTGGACAGACTAATGGGTTACGGTATTAACTATGAGATGGCCTCCCCTGGAGATGCAGGAACTGCAAATGAAAGGTTTGCCGGAAAGAATTTTCTTTTTACAGGGAAGCTGCAACACTTTGGAAGAAGTGAGATAAAGGAAGAGATCGAAAAGCTGGGAGGAAATAACCTGTCTGGTGTAACTAAAAAACTCGACTATCTCATCGTAGGAGAAAAAGCCGGAAGTAAGCTGAAAAAAGCAATGGAGCTGGGAACAGTGGAGGTACTCACAGAGGAGGAGTTTTTAGAGCTGGTAAGATCAGGGGGGAAATCAGAGGTCAAAGAAGAGAAGGAAGCAGCCGGTACACCAGAGGAAGGTGTAAAGGTACTGGAAAATAAAAAGTTATTTTAAATAAAACTTTTCTACCATATAGTTAAGTCTAAAGGAAGGTGTGCAGAAAAAGAGATAGATGTTACTAAAAATAACCTAAAACACAGCCCTTGCATTGACGTTGAAAACTCTTTGTGGTAACATAGAAAATGTTATAATAGACTATTTTTAGAAAGAGGATGAATACATATGATAGGGTCGTTATTGAAAAAGGTTTTTGGTACTAAAAATGACAGAGAGATTAAAAGAATTGAAAAGATAGTGGCTGAAATAAATAAGCTGGAGCTTGATTATGAAGCATTATCAGACGAGCAGTTAAAAGGGAAAACTGTAGAGTTCAGAGAAAGACTATCCAAGGGAGAAACACTGGATGATATCCTGACTGAAGCATTTGCTGTAGTAAGGGAAGCATCTAAGAGAAGTCTAGGGATGAGACCATACGATGTACAGATGGTAGGTGGAATAGTACTTCACGAGGGGAAGATCACAGAGATGAAAACAGGAGAGGGAAAAACTCTGGTGGCAACACTACCTGTATATCTAAATGCTTTGACTGGTGAGGGAGTACACCTGATCACAGTAAATGACTATCTGGCAAAAAGAGACAGAGACCTTATGGGAAGAGTATACAGCTTCTTAGGGTTAACTTCAGGAGTAATATTAAATGCAATGCCTAATGATCAGAGAAAGGCAGCTTATGAATGTGATATAACTTACGGAACAAACTCAGAGTTTGGATTTGATTATCTGAGAGATAACATGGTAAACAGACCGGAGGAAAAGGTACAGAGAGCTCACCACTTCTGTATAGTGGATGAGGTGGATTCAATCCTTGTAGACGAAGCAAGAACACCACTGATCATCTCAGGACCTGCAGAGGATACTGCTAAATGGTATAAGATATTCTTCCAGGTATCTCAGATGCTTGTTAGAAGTGTAAAAACAGAGGGAATCAAAGATGTAAAGAAGAAAAAAGAGATGGATATCCCTGATGAGGACTGGGGAGATTATGAGGTAGATGAAAAGGCAAGTAACATAACTATGACTGAAAAGGGTGTAAAAAGAGTAGAGGAGATCATGAAGTTAGATAACCTTTATGCCCCTGAAAGTGTAGAGCTGACTCACTACTTAAACCAGGCTCTTAAATCCAAGGAATTATTTAAAAAAGATAAAGACTATCTTGTAAGAGATGCTCAGGTAATAATCATAGATGAGTTTACAGGAAGAGCTATGGAGGGAAGAAGATACTCAGATGGTCTTCACCAGGCAATAGAAGCTAAGGAAGGTCTTAATATTGCAGGAGAGAACCAGACACTGGCTTCTATAACTCTGCAGAACTACTTTAGAATGTATGAAAAACTATCTGGAATGACTGGTACAGCAGAAACAGAAGCTGAAGAATTTATGCACACATATGGCTTAGAAGTAATAATCGTACCTACTCACAAACCAATCCTTAGAAATGATATGCCTGACCTGGTATATAAGACCGAGGGAGAAAAAACAACAGCTATCCTGGATAAGATAGAGGAACTTTATAAGAATGGACAGCCTGTACTTGTGGGTACTATATCTATCGCAAGCTCTGAGCTTCTTGGGTCTCATCTGTCAAAGAGAGGAGTACCTCATGAGGTACTAAACGCTAAGTTCCACGCAAAGGAAGCTGAGATCGTAGCTCAGGCAGGAAGATATGAAGCAGTAACAATAGCAACGAACATGGCAGGTAGAGGAACAGATATCATGCTAGGTGGAAACCCTGAAGCTATGGCTCTTAAGGAAACAGGAGTGACTGAAGGAGAAGAGTTTAAGGCAGCAGTTGCTAAGTATAAGATTCAGTGTGAGCAGGAAAAGCAGAGGGTTCTTGGAGCTGGAGGACTATTTATCCTTGGTACTGAAAGACACGAATCAAGAAGAATCGATAACCAGTTAAGAGGAAGATCGGGAAGACAGGGAGATCCTGGAGCATCTGAATTCTATCTGTCTCTTGAGGATGATCTTATGAGATTATTCGGTTCTGAGAGAGTAAGTAATGTAATGGAGAAGTTAGGACTTCCTGAGGGAGAGCCTATCACTCATAATATGATAAGTAAGGCTATCGCCAACGCTCAAAAGAAGGTAGAGTCAAGAAACTTTGGTATCAGAAAGAACCTTCTTGAGTTTGACGATGTAATGAATAAGCAAAGATCAGCAATCTACACAAGTAGAAATGAGGCTCTTGCAAAGGATGACCTTAAGGACACAATTATGTCTATGCTTAGAGAAAATGTATACACTCTAACGACTGAAACTCTAGTTGGAGAATTCAAGGAAGACTGGGATATGGCCGGACTAGCTGAAAAGATAGGTGAGCTATATGAGTATGAGATTACAGACATAGAGGAGTATAAGTCTATGAGTGTAGAGGATTACGGAAAGCTTCTTTGTGAAAGAATAGAGGCTCACTATGGAGAGAGAGAATCTCACTTTGGTAGTGATATGATGAGAAAGCTGGAAAAGTATATCCTATTTGAAGTAGTAGATGCAAGATGGAGAGAAAACCTTAAGACTCTTGATTCACTGAGAGAGGGAATCTACCTGAGATCATATGGTCAGAAGGACCCTATCGTAGAGTATAAGCTTCTTTCAGGAGAGCTTTATGGTAAGATGCTAAGAACAATCAAGGAAGAAACAACTTCTTACCTGTTTAAGATAAGAATAAGAGATGAGAAGGAAGATCTTGAGATGAAGAGAGCAGAGGCTCCTAAAAACGTTTCTTACAACACAGGTGAGGAAGCTGAAGAGGAAAATGCAAACACTCAGAGATCATCTGATAAAACAGGAAGAAATGACCTTTGTCCTTGTGGATCGGGAAAAAAGTATAAAAAGTGTTGTGGAAGATAGGCTAGTTGAAAATTAAGCTGAACCAGGAGGAAATAAAAGTGAAAAAACTGATAATATTACCATTCCTTTTATTCATGGTTTCTTGTAGCTCTATGTTTGCCCCTAAGGTAAACCTAGAGGAAAAATATCCTATTGAAGAGCAGGATATGAGAAACTGGGAGGAAACTATAGGTTATGTAGTGGAGAGAGAATCACTTATCGATGACTGGTATGGGGGAGAAAATCCTGTATACTACCTGAGAAAAAGTGGAAAGATGAAGGAAAAGGAGTTTAACTTCCTAGAGTCTCTTTCAAAGAAGGAAACAATAACTGAAGATGACAGAAAAGAATTTAATAAACTGTTAAGAAAGTATGTAAAAAAGATCGACAGAACATTCAGACTTAAAAATGAAAACATAAAAAATCCAAAAGCTCTAGTGGACAGAATGGTGGCTGAATCAATCGCTACAAGAATTGATAATCCGTCGAGATACATATTAGAGGTAGTGGCTTCTGAAAAAGAGAAGGAGCAGCTGGTAGCGTGGTCTAAGCAGGATGAACTTTCCGATAAGGAAGTAAAGAGGCTTAGAAAGATGCTGAACAAGTTTATCAAGAGAAATGAGTTCTTTGATGTAGCAAGCTGGCAGAACAGAGAGATGTCTGCAAGACTTGAGGAGATCATCGAGATAGACGGAAGAGACAAGCTGACTAAGGATCAGAGAAACAATGTAAATGCAAAGGCTATGTTTATAGCTTATGATGAATATCTGTCTGAACTGGAAAAGTGGAGATAGAATAGATATTAAAAAAAGAGGGTATCCTGCTGAGTAGATTTTCTACTCAAGGGTCCCTCTTTTTTCTTTATAAAAATATAATCTTATGCGATATTTTCACTGGCAGGAAGGAAGATCGATTCCAGTATTCCCGATAGAGTACCAGGCCTGAAGGGAGCCTTTATCAGCATAGGGGATATAGGGGCAACAGAATCATTGTAGCTGTCGATGATGACAGGTTTTTTTAGAGCCGATGCCAGGTGAGATATTCCTGTATCTACTGTGATTATAAGGTCAGCCTTCTCCATAAGAGACGTGAGGTCGTGGAGGGAATCTTCTCTTGAGATCTTTTTGAAGGTGATATACGGCAGGTGTTCAAGGGCCTCTACTAATCTTGATTCATCACCTGAGGAAACAGACCTTGATTTAACTGAAGCTCGACCGTTGTAGAGTACCAGGGGTTTGCTCTTATAGAGGTTGGTGTATTTCCTGCTCTCTCCCATCCCAAGGTGGTATTCACGTCTTTCTTTGATTCCCATCTGCTTTAGAAGTTCTATGGAGTTATCTATATGGTGTCCCTGGTCAGGAATGGTAAGGTTCATCATTTTAAGGTTAACGCCTTTCTTTCTCTCTCTCCCAAGGATAGCTATAGGGGCGAGGAGTCTCATAAAAAGAAGCTCCCTGAGATAGACGGAACCGGTAGTTTCAATATAGTGGGAAAAAGTTCCCCTGTACTTTAGAGCAACCAGAGATTTTTTTATAATATCGGAAGATTTTTTTCTGTAGCAGCCTGTAATGATGGCTTCATCTATATAGGGATCGGCCTCTAAAAGCTCTCTTGTCACATAACTTCCCATAACAGTCACATGAAAGCCATTTTTTTTCAGGCCTCTTATTAGGGGTGTTTTAAATATGTAGTTTCCTATCTTTTCACAGTCTGCAATGAGTACTCTCTTTTTTTCTAATTTATCTATGGTAATTTTATTCCTTCTGTCTAATATAAAAAGCCAGAGAAATGCAAGTTGATTAAAGGTTCCCTTGGATATCTTTCTTCTAAGTTTTTTCAGCATAATATTAAACCTCCTATGTTTTATAAAGATATTGTAGGTTCTGTTGGTAAAAATACGGTAAAAACTGGTAGAATATTATAAAGAAAATAATATGGATGAAAACAAACCTTTAAAAAGCGGAGGGAAGAATGGAGAAGATACTTTTAATAGAAGATGACAGAAGTATAGGCAGGATACTGCAGCTGGAACTGCAGCATAATGGATACAGGGTAGACTTAGCCTATACCGGAGCAGAGGGGCTGGCTAAGAGCAAAGAAAGTTTCTACAACCTAATCCTTCTGGACCTCATGCTTCCTGAGATGCCCGGAGAAGAGGTGTGCCGTGAGATAAGAAAAAACTCCAATGTACCTATAGTGGTGGTTACAGCCAAGGACAAGATATTTTCCAAGGTAAACCTCCTTGATATAGGAGCAGATGACTACCTCACAAAACCCTTTGAGATGGAGGAACTCTACGCAAGGATGAGGGTAGCTCTCAGAAATAAAGAGGAGTACAGGAATAAAGGTTATATAGTTTATGAAGATATAAAGATAAATCCCCAGACTGCTCAGGCTTTTAAGGGAGAGAGGGAGGTAGAACTCACCAAAAAAGAATTTAAACTCCTGGAATATCTCCTGATAAATAAAGAGGTAGTGGTAAGCAGAGATCAGATATTAAACAATGTATGGGGATATGACTATGAGGGTGTGGAAAAGATAGTGGATGTCTATATAAAATCTCTCAGAAAAAAGGTAGATGAGGAGAGGGAGATAATACAGGCAGTGAGGGGGATGGGATATGTCATCAGAAAAAAAGCAAAGACTATCTAAAGATCTTACTAAAAGTTATATACTGATCCTTATGGCATTTATCATAGTGGGAGCGATCGTATCCCTCAGTACCTGGGAATACCTCAAGGGAGAAGCTAAAAAGGATGTGAGTTTTACAAGGAACTTCCTGGCAGGGGAGTTTATGGAGGAGGAGCTCCAGAGTCCCGAGGATCTATTTGAAGATGCTGTTAAGGAACTCCCTGATATGGGGGGGATTGATTTTGGAATAAAGACGGAGGGTAAGGTATACCAGACGGAAAACCTTCCGGATATAAAGATGGAGTATACCAACGGAATAAAAAGGTATAGGGGATACAGCTACTATATCTACAACTATAAACTCCCTGTATATGCGGGAGGGACTGTGGATGTAGTCATAGTCAAGAGTATGCACGAGGAAAAAAAGTTTATATATCACCAGCTGAGAGTTTACCTCATAGCTATTCCCCTCATGCTCATCTTAGTCTATCTCATATACAGACACTTCTATAATAAGATTATCCCCCAGCTGAGGGAGATAGAGGGGATTACGAACAGTATAAATATAGATACTCTCAATATAAGGCTGGCAAGGAAGGGCTATTATGAGGAGTTTGACAATATACTATCCTCCTATGAAAAGATGCTGGAAAGACTGGAAGGTCAGACCAATGCTCATATAGAGTTTGTCCACAATGCATCCCATGAGCTGAAGACTCCTATCTTTGTAATAAAGGGGTATTCAGATATCCTGGCAAAGTGGGGGATGGAAAACAAGGAGATCTCCTCAGAAGCTGTAGATGCCATTGGAAATGAA
>Ga0209272_10000368_pt1 | contig 39971 bp, 26 predicted proteins | sample tdDd002_FD_187125 | JGI IMG/M metagenome (GOLD analysis project Ga0209272, IMG submission 187125) | Marine sediment microbial communities from the Atlantic coast under amendment with organic carbon and nitrate - tdDd00.2 (SPAdes)... | ecosystem: Environmental > Aquatic > Marine > Coastal >...
ATCACCATAAACAGTAGGACCACATACATATAATCCAACATGTCCGGGGTTAATAGGCGTAAACAGCTCTTTCTTTCGGCTGAGTGTATTGTAAATTTGCAAATTATTTTTCATCCGTTTATAATTTAATATTTGGGTCGGATGTAAGCCGCCCAATTAATCGTTGTCTTGTGTGATAAAACTTTCCTTAAGGCTCGTTTCATCTTCATTGTATTTAAATATCAGCAATTCAAACTTGTTGATATACTACTAAAATTAATCAAAAGAATGATCGGTTTCTTTTGGGTGGGTAAAATTATAAAAAAAATAGCTTCAAAGCCTGATTATGAGTAATAATAGTCGTGTTGAAGAGCTCCTTAATTATTTTTCACTCATCAACACCTCAAATTCTCTCTTAATTACTGCCCCTTTATCATCCATTAGGGTAAGGATGTGTTTACCCAAGCCACTTTCAACTTCCTTCTCATGCACATCTGTTGTACTTCCTATATATTCATTGTCGATATGCCAATAAATAGTAGAACCTGGAGTAGAATGTGCGGCTTGAAATATTGATCGCTCCAGTAGGCCTCCAAAATTTTTAGGGATAAATAGGCGAGTATGATTTTTAGGATAAATAACTTCAATACTTTCATTATCCTGACTTATGCAACCTTCTAAATAGGGAGGTCGTGATTGATATAGTGGATTTTTACGTTGATAGTACCACTCCATTGCTGGAGGTAAAATCATAAAAGATTTTTGCTTCATATCGCTTACACGGTAGCAATCAGCATTAACTCTAAAATGACCTGTTTTATCGAGATTGATTACTTTGCAATAAGGACAAACTTCTGTCCGTTCGCCCGTAATCGAAACATCTAAACTGTCTATTTCGCTGCAACTGAATGAAGCTTTATAACCACTTTTTTTACAAACAGCTAATTTTTGCATATCGTCGAATGGTTTATCAAACCATGTCGTTGTTGGTAGCGATTTAAAAATATCAAATAAGATTGGCGCAGCAGCTGCACCACCAGTTAAGCCTGGTCGTCCTTCTCCATCAGCATTACCAACCCATACAGCAACGACATATTCAGGTGTAATACCAACCGACCATGCGTCACGATGCCCAAAACTCGTTCCTGTTTTCCATGCAATTTTTCTTGATGAATTATACAAGCTCCAGTTGACTCCATCTATGGGTCTATCCATTTCTTTGAGAGCCTCAAAAGCATGATAAACAGGAGCAGCCCCCATCATGTCGTTAAAGGATTTATTTTGGATGCTGTAAGAAAATGATGATTTATAGGAGGCAGGGAAATAGAGGTCTTTTGAATATTCTGAACTCTCATTGGTGTAAAATTGCAAACTTCTGCTAAGATTAGAATAAACACTACCAAGCTCCCATAAACTAACTTCTGCACCACCTAATATTAAACTTAGGCCATAATTATCAGCCGATCGATTAAAACTTGTGAAGCCTAGTTCTTTAAGTTTATTCAGGAACTTTTCTACACCATACTTTTGAAGCATTAAAACTGCTGGAATATTTAAGGATCTAGCCAATGCATTGCTGGCTTTTACGGCTCCATCGTGTTTTTTGTTAAAATTCTTAGGGGCATATCCTGAAATCTGTGTGGGAATATCGGCTAATAATGTATGAGGCAAAATTTGAGATTCCTTTATCATTAACGAATAAAGAAGCGGTTTCAGAATACTACCTGAACTTCTGTTACATGTAATTAAGTCAACTTGATGACCAGAATTGATATCCTTCCCCGGTGTATTGCCCACATAAGATAATACTTTGCCCGATTTAACATCAATGATTAAAGCTGCTGCATTTTGAATTTGATTTTCACTTAGGCGTCTGTAATGCTGCGCAACAATTCGATTACAGGATTCCTGAATATTGATATCGATACTTGTCGTAATCGATTTGCCTTGTTGGCCATCTTTTATTGCTCGCGTTAACAGATGTGGCGCTAGTTGCGGCAGAGCTTTAGGTTTTTGAGGTAATTCCTCAGCCTTTGCCAACTCGCAAGTTAAGGAGTCGATAATTTCATTTTTAACCAATTTATCGAGTAAGCGATTTCGTTTGGCTAATAATATGCTGTGATTTCTGCCTGGATAAATTAAGGATGGTGAATTAGGCAGAACAGCCAAAGTTGTTGTTTCTCCCCAAGATAATTTACACGATGGACGACCGTAGTATCGCCAGGAAGCTGTTTCTAGTCCAACAACATTACCTCCAAAGGGTGCATGCGAGGCGTATAAATTGAGAATTTCTTTTTTGGAATAGGAGAATTCTAATCGGATTGAGAGAATAAATTCAATTAACTTTTGATACAAATTCCTTTGTTTCCCATTTCGACTCATACGAATGAGCTGTTGGGTAATGGTACTACCACCACTTACAATACGGCTGGCTGAAATATTTTGAATTAGGGCTCTACCAATAGAGAGTGGATTGACTCCCGGATGATAGTAGAAATATTGATCTTCGAAATGAAGGAGTGCTTGTTCGTATTTATAGGGAATGCTATCGCTTGCAGGGAAACGCCATTGCCCATCAGGAGCAATTTGCGCTGCTAGCAAATGATTGTTTCGATCGAATAGTAAACTCGAATAGGGCGTGTTAAATATTGGTTTGGGCAGGCTCAACCAAAACCAAATCAGTAGAACAACAAAACTCCCAAACTTAATTAGGTTTGGAAGTTTAATGAATGACTTTGGTGATATTGGTTTCATTAATTATTTTAGGATTAAACTGTTTACCACTGTCACACGCATGAATAGTTATGGTGTATTATGATTTTATCAATTCAGGTATTTTTCAAGAAAATTAAGAGGATGATAAAAATATTTCTCTAAATCTTCTTTTGAGTAACACTGTAAAGTATGTGAAGCAAATAATCTCTCGGGGTGCAATCTATTTTGATTTAGCCTAATAGGTTGTGTTTTTAAGATTTCAAAATGGAAATGATCGAATTGCCACCCATACTTATTAAGTTCACTTTTATTCATGAATCTAGCTATTGGAGTTTCTGGATTTACGAATTCATATAAATTAACTTCTATCCCTGCTATGTGTTCATAAACGGTCCAAAATTTGTGTTCATTTTCATGTTCAATTATCAACTGTGCATATGGTCCATCTTGACGTTTGCTGATTACAATGCCTTCAAAGATTGGAAATATTGGTTCTTCGTGATAATTCTGTGTAGGTCTCTTAATATCTATCCCAGTATGAAAGTGTGCCGGTACCCCCGGTCTTTCCTTTCTGAGTAATCCAAATTGACCAATCTTTGTTAATTCCATTGAATTAATCGATCTTCTATCCGGGGAATTAATTGGTAGATTATATTCAAATTCTAAACTAAAGGAGATGAAAAATATACATATTAGGAATCCAGTCTTAATCATTTTTAAATGGTTTTATCTTTCATAGTGTGCAACGAGTTTAAAAACAAGCATTATAGTTGTTTATTAATTGAACTAACTCTTGAGCAATTTCCACCGCCCATGAAATTTAGCTTTTGTTGTAGGTAGTTACTATTTTAAACCTTTTAATTTCTTTTTAAGTTTTTCAGCCATTGTTATAAATTCGATACTCCCTGAATTAGAAAGTTGCTTGTCTTTTAGGTGCACTGATTCATTTCGTACCTTTCTTAATCCATCATACAATTTATAATCATATGCAGAGAGCATTTGCCTTTCAAATAAGTCTTTCATTATATCACGATGCTTAGAAAGCTTATTAATATTAGACGGTGCAGCTGTACAACCGTATTCAAACTTTTCTCCGCTTTCCAAAATAATCTCTTCAAGTTCCAACCATGCCTCAAGTACTGCGCCTCGAGGACTTAATTCTGCTAATTCAATTCTTTTTAAGAAAGTCCGTTCTTTATTGTTTATATTGTCTTGTACAATTAGTTCTTTGTCTTTAGCAAGCATTAATTCAGATGCTTCCAGCTTTACATTCTTCACTTCCTTATCAAAATTAAATTCTGTGCCCTTTATCTTAAAAGATTTAAGTTCCCGGAATAATCCTTGAATCTCCTTTTTCATTAAAAGTACAATAACAAGAGTTACTATTGGCCATGCCAATGACTTTGTCAATTCAATAATAAATTCTATAACTCCCATACTTTTATTTCAATTATATTCACGTTTATCGTAATTACCTACTACGTGTGTGTAAAGTACACTTAATTATTTTACAGCTTTTATCGTATCACTCTCCGTCTTATTTTCAGCAGCTGCTTTAACAGGCGCAGGCGATACAACCTCAACCCACTGGCCTGCTTTTGTAGCGTTTATTTCGTTATCGTACATAGCTTCACAGTACACTGTTGGCAAGTAGAAACGTCCAAGATAAGCTGCATTTAATATCACTTTGAATGTTTTCGTTTTATTTTTATCAAGGTCAAAGTAAGTATAAACTCTATCATCTCTAATATCTTGATATCGGGCCTTATCACCTGATTTTGTTGTTGTATTGCCTTCCAATCTTAGGTTACGAATTTCCCAACCCGATGGGAATATTTGAGTTAATGCCATTTCCTTATAGTCAACTTTAATACCTGGATGTGTGATACTAACTTCTGCGATAAAATCGCTTCCTTGTACCAAATGACTTGGATCTAGCTTATCACCACCAAGTGAGAAATAATTAACCTTCATTTTTAAATTATTAGAAGAAGAAGTAGAATCACCAAGCAGAGGAATACCTTCTAATTGTAATTTTGCGAATAGAACTTGCTTACTCTTATTCACCACCTTTATTTGATGAGATTTAACGGCATCAACAGTCAATTTAGTTTGTGATATTGGCGACGATGTAATGATTTGTTTAGCCTCCTTATTATCAAGACTGAATTCATAATTTGACTCAACATTATTTGACCCAACACCTACAAATTTTGAAATGGCTAGTAACGAATAAGCTGTTGTTTGGGTACTCATCCACTTGTCTGAAGATAATTTATCAGCTAAATCATCGAGAACTGTTTTAGCTTTTATCTTGTTGTTCATTAATACAAGTGTTTCTAAAATCATAGCTTGATCGCGTTCAGAACTGCCGTAAGAGTATGACATCTCCTTATAATTTCTAACACTAGTATCAAGGTTTGAAACGATCGATTTAGCAACACTCTCGCGACCGGCTAATTGGTATGCTGCTGCCAATCTCCATTTTGAAACACCTGATAAATTGTTCATTTCTCGCATCCTGTTCATGGCTCCGAGAGCAGGCTTTCCTGCCAAAGCTAAAGTATAAAGTCTATATGCTTGAACTAATTGATCACTTCGGTAATAGTACTTTCTACTATTCGAGGTCCAATCGTTGGCGCGCTTAGATTGAAACGAAAGCCATTTGTTTAAAAATCCGATAGGGAGTTGATAGCCTTTTGCCTTAGCTTCTAACATAAAATGCCCCGCATAGGTAGTTCCCCAATCATTTGGATGCTCATTGTAGGCGTCTGGCCAATACGTCATGCCTCCGCCAGTTACCTGAAATTTCTTTAAACGCTTGATGCCTTCACGAATATTGTCTTCAATCTTCTGCTTATCCTCTTCACTAATATCCATTAAATTTGCCAAATGCAATTGAGGGAATACTGATGAAGTAGTCTGTTCTATGCATCCGTGTGGATATCGAATTAAATATTCAAGTCGTTGTCCTAGGTTAATAGCTGGAATTCGAGAAATCTCAAGAATACTTTTATTGGTGCCTTCTACACCAATGGCTTTAAAATTTTCGCTCCAAGTTTGACCTGGTTCAATGGCATACTCAATTACTTTATGAATCGAAGGGTTTGGTAATCGAACATCTAGCTCAACAGGATATTCGGCACGCTCATTGCCGCTAGTTGCAATAATTTTCACTTTCCCAATTCCGATATTTTCATTCAATTCCAGATCAAAGTATAGCATTTGTTCGCCTTGCTTTTCGAAACTCAAAGTTTGCGATTTGCTACCCTTAATCTTAAATAAATTATTGGTCTCCAGACTTACTTTTACATTTTTAATATCATCTTTCATTGTAAAAATAGTAACAGGCAAGCGTAAGCTTTCCTTTGGTCCGACAACACGAGGCAAGGTTCCTAGAACCATTAATGGTTTCTTTACAGGACAAACTTTGTGTGTTTTTCCGTAGGCTCCATTATCACCAGCAACCAACATCACTTTTACCGAACCAATATAATTTGGCATGGTAAATTCATGTGTGTTCGATCCTGATTCCAACTCTATAGGACCTATAAATTTTACTACAGGTTTGAATCGATTCGCCTTTTTCCCTCCTTTATTTACTAAATCTTCATCACCACCTAAGGCTAGAAGTCCAGACATTTCACCAGCATAGGCTCCTAATACATATTTGTACATATCCCAAGTCTTAACACCAAGTGCTTCTTTGGTATAAAAGTTCGACCAGGCATTAGGGGTTTTAAATCGAGTTAAGTCCAGTAAACCTTCATCAACGATAGCTAATGTATAGGTCATTTTTTTCCCTTCAGCTTCTTTTACCGTCACCTTAAATTTTTCCTCGGGACGCAATTCATCATCCATTTCAATTATTGGATTCAGATGCGTTTGAGGATCTTCAACACTTATAAGTTCCACACCATATAATCGAATTGGCAAGTCATTATCAACTTGTTTGTAGGGCTGTATATAGGATACATGTATATAAACATTAGGAGACATGGCTTCAGTAGCTTCAAAAGTAAAACTGTTGTTTTCTTTTGATGTTTCTACCCAGAATATTTCCTCAACCTTATCTCCTGATTCTATACTTACTAAAACCTTTCCTTTTGATTTGGTTGGTAATTGAACTTTAACTTGATCGCCAACCTTATATTTCTTTTTATCAGTGCTAAAACTTAGCATTTCAGCTCCACCAGGCGTATTACTTGAAGATTGATTCCACCAGCCCTTATAACTCGTATAAAAAGTTTTTCCCGATGAATGACCACTATCAACATCTGTAATACGTATAAACTTTCGTCCCCAAGTCTCTCTACCAAGATTTAATTCATACATGGCTTCACCATTAGTCGTACTAATATGTCCGGTATGAATAAGGTTACTACTTTGATTTCTAACATAGCGCGAAAGGTCATCGTTGGCACTATTGTCCCACCACCAACGCCATTTAATCTCGAAAACTTCGATTTTAATATTCTTTTTGCTGATAGGAGTACCAAATTCATCGACACTAACTATGGGTATTAAATTACTTTCGTTAGAATATAAAGCATCGTTCCAACCTTTACCTTTAGGTATTTTAAAACCAACATAAGACGAAAAAGGAGAGTATGGTGTACTATAAATATCTGTACTGAAATCACCCCCTTTTTCAAAAGCACGAGTTTTGAACTTAGCTTTTAACATGCCCGGAGCATTTCGTTTGATGTTGACTTTAAATTTTAATTTAGCATTCCCATCAGCATTAACTTTACCATCTAAAATGGTTTGTTCATGAGAATCAAATGACTTAGAATTGTCGTCGAAAGTGTAGCCTTGATAAGATTTGAATTGCGTTCTTTGTGCCTCTAAGCTTAGGTTTACATCAACTTTTAAGTTACTTGCCACTGCACCATGTAACCAGTTGACTTGTAGGTTACCGTCAATGGACTTTTTAGCTTGTATAACTTTTTCAGGAAACTCGAGCTTAATTTTTAAGCGATTCGGTTTAACCGTTTCAATCTTTATCGTTTTAGTAAAACTAGCCCCACCAACTTTTACTTTTGCTAACCAATTTCCTGTTGGAGAATCGGAATCTGTAGCTGTTCTAAAATCATAGAATCCGTTTACAGAACTAGTCTTCACCTTACGTTGGAACAATTGATTATCTGGAGAATATAAATCGAAAACGACAGGATGATCTTTGGGTAAGAAATGATTTTTATCTTCCAAAACGAAAGAAACAAATAATGAATCACCAGGACGCCAGACACCTCTTTCTCCGTAAATGAAACCTTTTACTCCATTGGTCGTTTTACCACCCGAAACATTGAACATACTTAAGGATAAAGCTGAACCATCATCAAGTCTCAAATAGCCAAGTTGGTTGTCTTTACGAGCAATTAATAAAAATGGTTTTTTATCTGAGTTGACCTCATACAATCCTTCGGCATTTGTTTTGCCTTTGGTTATGAGTTGATTTTGGTAATTGTACAATTCAATATGAACATCGCATAGCTTATCAGTTGAAAGAATATCTGTGACTGCAACCCAAAGCTTTCCACCATCGCCACCTTTTGCAATAATTCCTAAGTTAGAAGCTAAAACATTTCGAACAACAGAATGCCTGTTTCTTAGGTAGTATGATTTTTTACAAGGATTATCTTTATCTGCATATCGATAACCATCATTGTAATCGTAGTAGTAATCATCATCGTAATATCCTGATGGACCATCGTATGATTTTAACTCAGGATCTTCTGTAAATAAATCTTTTTCCTCTTTCTTAACTTCTGCATCAGAGCAAGGATAAAGTGATTGAGACATATCAAAACTAATATGAACGCGATAAATAGCTCCAGGTTCAGTAGCTATCATCTCCGATAAATCTAAGGAGAACGTATTCCATTTTGCGTAATCAATGTTTTTATCTGATACTAATGGAACAGGTTTTTTATAAACAATTCGTCCCCAACGTTTCATCTCTCGCTTACCGTTGACTTGATTTTTTTGTAAGAAATATGGGATGTTGTTTTCGTATAATTTTATGATTTTGACATTAACACCGCTTAAGTTCACGGCTTTAAATGGAAATATTAAACCATTTGAATTTGGAATAATAACACCATCACCTATCAATTTGACATTGGGCTTAATGCTTGTGAAAGTAACTTCTTTATGGAATTCTTTTTCCATTTGATAGCCACTTGAATTTCTAACGCCAGTCTCAACGATTACTTCGTTCTTACCAATTAATCGCTTTTTAGGATATAGAGTAACGGTATTTTTATCTATTTCTAAACGGATTTGCTTACCTGATTTTAATCGTATTAAACCTTCTAAATCCTGATCAGGATCCAAAGGATCGGAGAAGAATAGAAGAACACTTTGTTCTGGAGTTTGGTAAATATGACTAGAACTTACTTTAAAGTTTCCTAAAGGAGGTATTTCAATTGTTTTTTCGCCACTCGTTTTTACGCCAATACTTGAACCGTTCCATTGACATTGTAAATCAGATCTCTTTTCACCTCGTTTTAAACTATCAATTGTAAATTTATGAACTGTACCATTTGTATTATGCTCCCAGTTGATTTTAAGTTTAGCACCATTTTGAGTAGCTGATAGTACTGATTCAACTTCTGATTCACTTGCTATATCAGCTGTTAAGATCTTACCTTCTTGTTTTTGCACCTCAAGACTCGTGTTGTCATAGGCACTCATACCATCGAAACTTAAGGTTAGACTTTGGCTTTTTACTCTAAATGTAGATTTAAAGGTTTGTAGGTTTTCGGAAACAGTCAGTAGTTTACCAAGTTTAAATTCGAATTTATAATCTTGCCCAGATTTCAAATGTTTTGAGGGTCTAAATTCGATCGTTTTTCTATCAAGCCACCAAGCTTCACCTTTTATAGAAGGTGAAAAAGAGAACAGTTCCTTTTTAACTTTAGTATCCTCGACATCCTCACTTACTGCATCCCTAAGAATAACTCTAATACTGGTATTTTTTACAACTATACCAGAGGTATAACCAACGATATGGGCTGAAAAGGCAGGATCAATTTTTGCAGGTTTGGTCGTTTTTTTATTCTTGCATTGGCTTAGCAAAAGCATGCAGAATAAAAGAAGTAGAAGGGAGCGAAGTCGGTTCATAAAGTGATTTTTTGAGTTAAAGACATGAATGATCTTTAACAGAGTGAGATGGAATTATCAGCTTTCTTAATTGATGAAGAACAAATATAAAAATATTCTGTATGTAAAATAGAAATTAACTTCAATTATGATAGTGAAGATTTAATTTTTGGATAATGTAAAACAAACACATACTCAATCTATTTGACTACTTTTGTATCAAGAATCTTAAATCAAACTGATTTAAGTATATTTATATTTATGGTAGGAAAAAGAAAAAAAACACAATCCCGATATAACAAGCAAAGTCTGATGGAACAGGTGATGGAAGTTTTTGCAAAGTCACCAGCGAAGACCTTAAACTACAAACAAATTGCTTCTGCTCTTGAAATTAAAGACATGGGCATTAAACGACTAATCGTATCAATTTTATACGATTTGGTTGCTTTAGATCAACTGAGCGAAATATCGACTGGAAAGTATAAGTTAAAAGCAAAAATGGGCACAATCGAAGGTGTTGTCGATATGACGACTCGAGGAGCTGCCTATATCGTTTCTGAAGAAATTGAAGAAGATATTTTTGTAAGTCCAGCTAATGTAAATAGAGCCTTGCATGGCGATAAGGTTAAAGTATTCTTGTTTGCACGTAAAAAAAGCAAGCAACCAGAGGGCGAAATTGTTGAGATTATAAAAAGAAAGAAAACCAGCTTTGTTGGTGTAATTCAGACCTCAAAAAACTTCGCATTCTTAGTTCCTTTAGGAAGAAATATGCCTCACGATATTTTTATTCCATTAGCACAATTGAATGGTGCTGTAGGAGGAGATAAGGCTATAGCTCAAATTACGGAGTGGCCTAAGAAGGCGAAAAACCCTATTGGAAGAATTACTGATGTTCTTGGTAAATCAGGTGATAACGATACTGAGATGCATGCGATTTTGGCTGAGTTCGATTTGCCTTTTAAATTTCCGGAACATGTGAATGAAGCTGCAGAAGAAATCTCTGAGGAGATCACCAAGGAGGAAATTGCAAAAAGACGTGACTTTAGAGATATCACAACATTTACGATTGACCCTGCTGATGCGAAAGATTTTGATGATGCTTTATCGCTTCGTAAACTGGAGAATGGTAATTGGGAAGTTGGTGTTCATATTGCCGATGTAACGCATTATGTACGTCCGGGAAGTATTATTGAGAAAGAAGCCTGTGAGCGTGCAACTTCAGTTTATTTGGTTGATCGTGTTGTTCCAATGTTACCAGAGCGCCTATCGAATGGGCTTTGCTCATTGCGTCCTAACGAAGAGAAATTGACTTATTCGGCAGTTTTTGAGATTGATGAAAATGCTGATATTCACAAAACATGGATTGGTAGAACAGTTATAAATTCTGATCGTCGATTCACTTACGAGGAAGCTCAACAGGTAATCGAAACTGAAGAGGGAGATTATAAGGAAGAGATTCTATGCCTGGATAAATTAGCGAAGAAATTTAGAGCTATGCGCTTTAAGCAAGGAGCTATTGATTTTGATCGATATGAAGTGAAATTCGACATTGATGAAAATGGGAAACCACTTAGCGTGTTCTTTAAAGAATCGAAAGACTCCAATAAACTGATTGAAGAGTTTATGCTTTTGGCAAATAAAAAGGTTGCAGAATCAGTTGGTCGTGTACCAAAAGGAAAAACTGCAAAAACCTTTGTTTACAGAACGCATGATCAGCCTAACACACAAAAGTTAGAGACTTTCAATAACTTTATTCATAAGTTTGGTTTTGGAATTAAAACGGCTTCTCCATCATCTATTTCAAAATCGATGAATGAGCTTTTACAGAATGTGAAAGGGAATGCAATACAGAACCTGGTTGAGACATTGGCTATTCGTTCAATGGCCAAAGCTGAGTACACAACCAATAATGTAGGTCATTACGGTTTGCATTTCGATCACTATTCTCACTTTACTTCACCTATTCGCCGTTATCCGGATATGATGGTTCATCGTTTATTAAATCAATACGAGAATCATGGGAAATCTGCCAATCAGGATAAGACTGAATCGCAGTGCAAGCATTGTAGCGATATGGAGCAACGTGCTGCTCAGGCAGAACGCTCTTCAATTAAATACAAGCAAGTTGAGTTTATGCTCGACAATGTGGGTGAAGAATTCGAAGGAACTATTTCAGGCGTTACTGAATGGGGATTCTATGTGGAGCTGAATGATAATAAGTGTGAAGGAATGGTTTCAATTCGTGAGCTGGAGGATGATTATTATGAGTTCGACGAGGAAAATTACTGTATTGTCGGACGTCATCACAGAAAAATATACCAATTGGGCGACGAGGTTAAAATATTGGTTACGAAAGCTAACTTAGCAGCTAAGCAACTGGATTTTGTTTTGGCTTAGTTCATAAGTGATGAAATTCACAGAATGACATAATTCCCACAATTGACATATTTTTCAGGAGATGCATTGAAAAGGAAGTTCTTATAATCCTGAAAACTGTGTTTTATGTGAATAATTAAATTAAAAAAGGCTTGCTGATTCAATTTCAGCAAGCCTTTTTTATGAAATACTTTATTGCTTAAATAGAGTTTGAAAAACTTGTCCAACCTTACTAACAAAGTGAATTTTGATTTTAAACTTGGAAGTATCCAGACCTTTCGAATTATTTTTTGGAATAAAGATATGTTTGAAACCAAGTTTTTCGGCTTCAGAGATGCGTTGATCAATTCGATTGACAGGGCGTATTTCACTTGATAGTCCAATTTCACCTGCAAAACAGACCTCTTTGGGAAGTGAGATATCCATGCTGGATGAAAGAACAGCAATAATAACTGCCAAGTCGATGGCAGGGTCGTTCACCTTGATACCACCAGCAATATTTAAGAAGACATCTTTGGTTCCAATTCTAAAACCAGCACGTTTCTCCAGAACAGCAAGTAACATATTCAATCGTCTTAGATCAAAACCCGTTGACGAACGCTGTGGTGTACCATAGGCTGCTGTACTAACCAAAGCTTGTACTTCAATTAAAAATGGACGCATGCCTTCCATTGAAGCTGAAATGGCTACACCACTTAAGCTTTCTTCGCTAGATGAAAGTAATAGTTCTGAAGGATTACTGACTTCTCTTAAGCCATTGCTTTGCATTTCGTAAATTCCCATTTCAGAAGTAGATCCAAAACGGTTTTTGGTTGCACGAAGAATACGATACATGTGGTTTTGATCTCCTTCGAACTGCAGGACGGTGTCAACAATATGCTCTAAAATTTTTGGTCCTGCTAAATTTCCATCCTTCGTAATATGACCAATAAGTAGGACAGGGACGGAAGACTCTTTGGCAAAATGTAGAAGTTGAGCTGTGCATTCTCTAACCTGAGAAACAGAACCGGGTGCAGAATCGACGTTTTGAGTCCCCAAAGTTTGAATAGAATCTATAACCAGAATATCAGGTTGGGTGTTCTTGATGTGAGAGAAGATATTTTCTATGGATGTTTCACTCACAATCAAACATCGGTCGTTATCAGAATTTAATCTAATTCCTCTCAATTTAATTTGTTGAGCACTTTCCTCACCTGATATATATAATGTTGTGTGATTTTTAAGATTTAAGGCAATTTGCAAAGCCAGGGTTGACTTTCCAATTCCAGGTTCTCCTCCAATTAGGACCATAGATCCAGGAACTAATCCTCCACCTAAAACACGATTAAGCTCTGCATTTTGTGTATCGTAACGCTTCTCTTCAGATGTAACAATTTCTGATATCTTCTGAGGCTTATTAGGTTCTTGTCCATTAGTCCCTACAGTTTGCTTACTATTGGTTTTAACAATTACTTCTTCAACGAAAGTATTCCATTCGTTACACGAAGGACATTTTCCAACCCATTTAGGTGATTCAACACCACAATTCTGACAGAAAAAAGCTGTTTTTGTTTTTGGAGGCATAGTGTGTAAAGATTAAAGTAGAAAAGGGGAAAAGGTTAAAGTAAATAAAGTATATAGAATATGGATTTCACCAATCCTCATTCATAAATCCTCAATCTTAAATCAAAATATTGTTAGTGAGTGTTGATAATTTTATTGATGATACCCGTTGATGAAAATCCTTCGATAAAATCTTGAGTAACAATCTCGCCCCCCTTTGCTTTCACAATATCGTATCCAACAATATCTTCAGCATTGTAATCACTTCCTTTAACCAATACGTCTGGTTGAACGAATTTAATCAGATCATAAGGTGTTTCTTCATCAAAGAAGACAACCATATCGATAAAACCTAATGATGCAAGAAGTAAAGCTCTTGAATATTCGTCGTTAATAGGGCGGTTAGGACCTTTTAATCGTTGAACAGAAGCATCGGTATTTAATCCCATCACCAATTTATGCCCTAGATTTGCAGCTTCGGCTAAGTATTCCAGGTGCCCACGATGTACAATATCAAAACAACCATTGGTGAAAACAATTTTTTCGTCTTTGAAACGCCAGGTTTGTAGAGTCGCGAATGCATCTTCCTTAGCGGTATATATTTTGTTCTTTATGATTTCGAGCTTGTTCATATTTTTTCTAGAGATTGAATCTGATAATTCAAGTTAATTTTAAAATTCATGGGAAGTTAATCATTATCGATATGGCCACCAAAGAAAAAAGGCTGCTCTAAACGAACAGCCTTGCGTGTATCTTAAATTGATTTTTTTAAATCAATTTATTGGTTTCAGTATCGGGGAAAACCAATGCTGGTTCCCAAGTCTTAGCTTCCTCAAATTCCATTGAGGCGTAGGAAATGATAATTACCACATCGCCTACAGCGCACTTACGAGCAGCAGGACCATTTAAACAAATTGTACCAGAGCCTCTTTCACCTCTAATAATGTAGGTTTCCAGACGTTCACCATTGTTAACGTTAACAATCTGCACTTTTTCGTTTTCAATAAGGTTGGCTGCATCCATTAAATCTTCGTCAATGGTTACCGATCCAACATATTGCAGATTCGCACTGGTTACCGATGCTTTATGAATCTTCGATTTGCAAACTTCAATATACATGTCGCTTAAAACTAAATATTATAAAGAAATATTATCTATCAATCTAACCTTTCCAACTTGAACAGTGATACAGGCAATTCGACTACTCGAATCTTCCCATTTTTCAATGGATTTTAAGCTCGTATCATCTACAACTTCAAAGTATTCAACTTCCAGATAAGCATTATTATTAATTTCGGTTATCACCCACTCTTTTAATTGGGATACGCCAAAATCGGGCACTAAGTTACAAGCTTTAAATAAAGTTTCAGATATTTTTGCAGCATTTTTTCGCTCAAGCTCTGAAAGAAGCATGTTCCTTGAACTCATTGCAAGTCCATCTAACTCTCTAATAATGGGACATGCTACTATATTTATGTCAAGTTTAAGATCTTTTGTCATCTGCTTAATAACAGCAACTTGTTGAAAATCTTTTTGTCCAAAATAGGCATTATCGGGGCTGACATAGTCAAATAACTTGCTCACAACCTGTGCAACTCCATTAAAATGTCCTGGTCGATTCTTACCTTCCATTACCTTTTCAAGCTCACCAAAGTCAAAAACACGGGTATCTGGTTCCGGATAAACTTCTTCAACTTCTGGTATGAAGATTAAATCAGGTTGATATTCTGATAATAATTCAAGATCCTTATCCAAAATTCGAGGATAAGTTTTTAAATCATTAGGATTATTAAACTGTGTGGGATTAACAAAGATACTCACAACCGTAATATCATTGTCTTTTTTTGATTGTGCTACCAATGATAAATGTCCATTGTGCAGGGCCCCCATAGTTGGCACAAAACCGATACGTTTACCATTGGCTTTGTGCTTGCTAATGATTGATCGTGTTTCAGTAATTAATTTTACTATTTGCATCATTATTTTTTCTCTTGCCAGTTTAAAGGCAAATAAACAAGCTATTAGTTCTGCTATAATATGAAAATTAGCAGTTAATAACAAGCTGATTATTAGTCTTAGTATTAGGATCTCATGCAGATCTTAACATCATTGTATTGTTTAAAAATTGACCTGAATGAGAGTGCAAATAAATAAAATTAATAAATACAAAATTCATTAATCGCTCATTTAATTGTACACTAGACGTTTTAGATCGGCTTAAGTAGAAGTATTACAAATTATTTTCTTAATTTTGCACGGATAATCTGTATTACAATATAAGCGATCATATGGAAAAGACTAAAGTACTTTTTGTATCACAAGAAATAATGCCTTACCTTCCTGAATCTGAGATGTCTAAAGTGGGTAGACATTTGCCTCAGGGAATCCAAGAAAAAGGAAAAGAAATTAGAACATTCATGCCAAGATACGGCTGTATCAACGAAAGAAGAAATCAGCTACACGAAGTTATTCGTTTATCAGGGATGAATCTAATTATTGATGATACCGATCACCCATTGATAATTAAAGTCGCTTCAATACAAGCTGCAAGAATGCAGGTGTATTTTATTGATAACGAAGATTATTTCCACCGCAAGAAAGTTTTGTTGGATGATGAAGGACAGGCTTTCGCAGATAATGACGAAAGAGCTATTTTCTTTGCACGTGGTGTACTTGAAACAGTTAAGAAATTGCGTTGGGCTCCTGACGTTGTTCATTGCCAGGGATGGTTTACTGGACTTCTTCCATTATATCTTAAAAAAGCTTTCAACGAAGATCCATTGTTTACCGACACTAAAGTTGTGTTTTCAATGTATGATGATGAGTTCTCAACAACTTTTAGTAAAGATTTTGCTGAAAAATCACTTATCGAAGGAGTTGAAGCTGATGATGTAAAGGTTCTGGAAAATGCTGACTATTTAGCAATTAATAAATTGGCTATTGACTGGTCCGATGCTGTTATTATGGGAAGCCCATCGATTAATGGAGATCTTCTGGCATATGCAAAAGATTCAGGGAAAACATTCATGGATTATAAAAACGGAGATGAGTATGTTCAAGCCTACTCAGACTTATACGATAGCTTGGTTAGCGAATAGATAACCAGTTAAAAAAATATAAAAGGGTGAGTTTAAAACGATTGTTTTTTTCTCACCTTTTTTTAATGCCTGTTTTTTTTTGTTTGTGAGGAAACCTTCGAGTATATTTGAAGGAAATTATGATTATTGGATGAAATAGAGGATTTTTTGTTCCTTTAAATTTCAGATTAATTGATAAAAGAAATAGGGACTTTGGTCCTAAAATTGGAACCTTAAAAGATATTTTTACTATGTGTGGAATAGTTGGATATATTGGAAAAAGGGATGCCTATCCTATTCTAATAAATGGATTGAAAAGACTTGAGTATAGAGGTTACGATTCTGCAGGAATTGCTTTAAGAACTGATGATACTCGTGTTTTCAAATGCAAAGGTAAAGTGCAAGATTTGGAAAATCATGTCGCAGATTTTGATATTTCAGGTCATATCGGAATTGGTCATACACGTTGGGCAACCCACGGTGAACCTAACGATGTGAATGCTCACCCTCACCGTTCAATGAATAATAAATTTACGATTATTCATAACGGAATCATTGAGAATTATGCTCCCTTAAAGGAGAAGTTAATCCGAAGAGGTTACAAATTTTCTAGTGATACAGATACAGAGGTTTTAGCTAATCTGGTTGAGTATATTTATCTTAAAGGAAATGTAACTGCTGAAATGGCTGTTCGACTGGCTCTTTCTAAAGTAGTTGGTGCATACGGTTTGGTTGTTATTTGTGAAGATGAACCAGATCAATTGGTTGCCGCACGTAAGGGTAGCCCACTTGTTATTGGTGTTGGGAAAGGTGAATACTTTTTAGCTTCTGATGCAACTCCAATTATTGAGTATACGCAAAGTGTTATTTACTTAAATGATGATGATGTTGCTATTATCAGCCGTGATGAGTTAACACTAAAAACGATTCACAACGATAAGTTAACACCACATATTCAGGAGTTAGACTTGGATATTGAGCAGATTGAGAAGAATGGCTATGAGCATTTTATGCTTAAAGAGATTTTCGAACAAACTCAATCGATTAAAGATACTTTTAGAGGACGTGTTGTTCCTAAATCAAAGGAACTTTTCCTAGGAGGAATTAATGAAGTTATTCCAAAATTAGTTGAAGCTCGTCGTATCCTAATCATTGGTTGTGGTACGTCGTGGCATGCAGGAATGGTAGGAGAATACCTTTTCGAAGAATTCGCAAGAGTGCCTGTTGAAGTTGAATATGCTTCAGAATTCCGATATAGAAATCCGGTTATTTATAAGGACGATATCGTTTTGGCAATTAGCCAGAGTGGTGAAACTGCTGATACTTTAGCTGCTATTAATCTTGCTAAGCAAGCAGGAGCAACTGTACTAGGTATTTGTAACGTTGTGGGTTCTAGTATTCCTAGAAATACCGATGCAGGTGTTTATACTCATGCTGGACCTGAGATTGGCGTGGCATCAACAAAAGCATTTACCGCACAGGTAACTGTTCTTACGATGATGGCAATGTTAGTTGGTTACAGAAAAGGGACATTATCTCAGGAAGAATATGTGAAGCATATCGATGAGCTAGCTTGCTTGCCAGAGAAGATCCAGTCTATCCTGGATAAGAGTGAGGCAATTAAAAAGCTATCAGAAGAGTATGTAGAATCTACTAATGCTTTATACCTAGGTCGTGGGTATCTTTTCCCTGTTGCTTTGGAAGGAGCTCTTAAGTTGAAAGAGATCTCTTATATTCACGCAGAGGGATATCCAGCAGCAGAAATGAAGCATGGGCCTATTGCTCTTATTGATGAGCAAATGCCAGTTTTTGTAGCTGCTACAAAAGATAAATCTTACGAGAAAATTGTAAGTAATATTCAAGAGGTGAAAGCTCGTAAAGGACATGTTATTGCCATTGTTACCGAAGGTGATACGGTGATTAAAGGTATGGCTGATCATGTAATTGAAATTCCGGAAACACTTGAAGCTTTGGCTCCATTATTAACAGTTATTCCATTTCAGTTGATTTCTTATTATATCGCTGTTTTAAGAGGATGTAATGTTGATCAACCAAGAAACCTGGCAAAATCGGTTACTGTTGAATAATAGTTACAATACAGATATATTTAAAGCGACACTATTCAGTGTCGCTTTTTTTATGGCTAGACTTTTGAAAGACTCATTATTTAGCCAAACATTTTCTTTATCTTGGGTTGAATATCTAAATTAGGTTAGAGTATGAGCGATAGGATTAAAATTGTTATTAGTGACTTGGATGGAACGCTTCTACCTGCTCAGGGAGAGGTGAGCGATCGTGACTTAAAAAGCCTAAGCAAACTTAAAGAAGATCAGATTGTTCGGGTTATTGCAACTGGTCGAAATCTCTACTCGGCCCTTTCTGTTCTTTCAGATGACTTTCCTATTGACTATTTAATATTTTCTTCAGGAGCAGGTATCTTTGACTGGAAGAAGAGGGAGCTTATCTTTTCTCAACATCTTGATTCAGATATCGTATTTGAAATTTCATCCGAGTTGATTAAGTTGAAGACTGACTTTATGATTCTGGATCCGATTCCCAATAATCATCAATTTGCCTATTATAGATCGGGCAAGTCAAATCCTGATTTTGATAGACGGTTGAGTCTTTACAAGCCATTTGCAAGTCCAATAGGTCATGTTGAGGATACCAGGCGTGAAGCTTGTCAATTATTGGTAATCCTTTCAAATTGTGTCAACGGATTTAATGAATTGAAGTCGAAATTTGAGAAAGTAAAAATCATCAGAGCGACGTCTCCATTGGATCACGAATCCATTTGGATGGAGATATTTCCTTTACACATTTCAAAAGCTTATGGTGCAAAGTGGCTATGTCAACACCTAAATATTGATTCTAGGTTATCTATGGTGATAGGGAATGATTATAATGATCTTGATTTATTGGAGTGGGGGCAATACCCTTTTGTTGTATCAAATGCGCCAAAAGAATTGAAGGCATCCTATGAGAATACCAAGAGCGTTGACGAGAGTGGTTTCTCAATAGTGATTGAGAAGATTCTTAATTCTGTTGAGGAAAAAAATAAAGCATAAAAAAAGAGCTACCTATAGGCAGCTCTTTTTTAGATTTTGATTATTCTAGAAGTTGTATGTAATACCAATGCTTGGAATAAAAGCAGTATTTTGATATTCTCCACCGAAATAAACTGGATTACCTGAACCATCTACTCCAATTGCAGTATTAGTATCTTGAGCTTTTCTCTTCTCACCTTTAGAATAAATGAAAGCAGCATCAATGCTGAACTTCTCATTTAGTAGATAAGAGAAACCACCAGTGATTCCAATTTTATTTGCACCTGGAGTTTCAGGAGCATAATACTTATCGTTAGTAGGCGTTTCGTCATAATAGAAACCAGCACGTAAATCTAATTTCTCATTAGCTGAATATTGAGCACCAATTCTATAAGTCATAGAATTATCCCAATCTCTTTTATTTAAAGAATTAAGAGCAGCTGCATCTTCTGAAACAAATTCTAAGTTTTTATATTCTGACCACTCAACGAAATTTACATCAGCAGAAACTAACCACTTTTCATCGATTTGATAAGCAAGACCAATATTTAAACTAGCAGGTAATGGAAGAGTTGCAGTAAAACTACCATCTTTTACACCTAGAGCATTATATCCAGCAACTAAAGCAGGAGGCACTGTTGATGGGAAAGAAAAAGTTCCTTCACCTTCGCTATCATCCAATTCAATATCAACCTTTGAACGGTAAGAAATACCAATATTTAATTCTTCCGTTGGTTGTAGAAAAATACCTAAGTTGTAACCATACTTAATCGTGTTACCACTAAGTTCAGCACCACCATCCGTAATATATGATCCATCAGCAGGATTCATAATAGGAAATGCTTTATTTAATTTAAAATCACCATAAACAATGTTTAAGCCAGCTCCAACAGACATCCAGTCGTTCACTTTATATGAAACAGTTGGTTGAATGTAAATTGATTTCATTGTAATTTCCTGAATCAAATATTTACCTGCCCAAGTATCACCCCAGATATTAGAGCTACCAAATGGTGTATAAACAGCTAAACCAACAGCTAATTTATCATTCAATTTTGCAGATCCATAAAGATAGAAAGGTGTTGCAATTGGATTATCAGTTTCAGTGTTTAAAGTAGAACTTGAAGGATGTGTATAATCAGTATTTGACCATACCAAGCTACCACCCATTGATAAAGAGTATTTTGCGTCTAGTGTAGCCAGTGCTCCTGGATTAAATTGCATGCTGCTGGCATCCCAGTTGATTGCAACACCAACGTGTCCCATACCAGTTTGTTTTGCGCCTTGAACATTTACGGCATAGCCTTCAGCTTTTACGCTATAAGTGAAAGCAATAAGAGCTATTGCTAAATAAATTTTTCTTAACATAGATTTGAAGTTTTAAAATTCGCCGCCAATATAGATTTAATCTAATTTTCGAAAGAATGTTTAGTAGTTATAATCAACACTTGTTAACTGGAGTCCTTGATTTTATGATGCTTAGCGTGGATCATAATTTTGAAGAAATAAATTTGTATTAAATCAGACCTTTCTATCTTATTAAATTATTCATATTTTTACCTCAATAAGGGGATCTTATTCAATTTTATGAACGATAAGCTTAATATGAGAAATAAGGGAGATTTCATTAATCAAAGTCATCGAGAAGGTTATAAGAGTACGTCATCATTCTTGATCAACCGTTCATTTGAGTGGCAGGATAAGCAAATAAATATTATGCTTGAGTCTTGCATGCATCGACTTGGAGAGTTGAATGCTTACTGCAAGTATTTCAAGGATATTGATACACATCTTCCTATGTTTACAGCGATTGAAGTTACGGCTTCAAACATGATGGAGGGGATTCGATCAAATATGACTCAAGCATTTTTGCCTTCCGCTTCCAAAGGTTATCGAAGTCTGATTGCTCATAAACAAGTTAGAAACTATATCAACTCAATTGATTGGGCTGTTAAGGAGCTTGAAAAATTTCCTTTAACACTTCATATGGTAAAAGAAACGCATCGCATGCTCTATGCCGATTTGCCAAAAGAGGAAGAAACAGCAGGTAAACTGAGAATGAAATTTAATGCTAAAGACAATAAGTATCAAGCTTCATCAGGTTCAAAATATACTCCACCGAGTAAACATGACTTGAAAATATTAATTAACGATGCGAAATGGTTTTGGCGTAACGAGAGCTTGGAGCTTCCATATCTTATAAAAATGGCAATTTCCCTTTGTCAATTTGAGACAATTCTTCCCTTTCTTGATGGGAATGGGCGTACTGCTCGAACATTGATTCTTTTGGAGCTTTTGAGTTTGAAGTTTATTGAAAAACCTATTTTCTGTCTTTCTGCTTTTTTTGAGAAGAATAGATTGGAGTACTATCATAGACTAAATTTAATTCGATCGAAGAACGATGTGGAACAATGGATTCGTTTTTTTATTACTGGAATGAACGATACAGCTACATTTTGTATTGAGAGGCTTGACGAATTACAGGGACTTAAGGATAATTATCAGGAGAAAATTGAAACAAAACTAGGTAAAAAGAGACATCCTTCAGCAAAGCAATTATTACATATATTCTATTCAAAACCTTATCTTTCGGTTAATGAAATAAAAGAGGAGATGCAATTGAGCTTTCAATCAGCCAATCAATTGGTAAAAGAATTTGAAGAAGTTGGTTTTATAAAAGAGATGGCTGGAGCCAGACGAAATAGAGTTTTCTACTTGTGGGAGTATCTGGCTATTTTCGAGATGTAATATAATTACTATGGAAGAAGGTTTTTTATTTAAGGATGTTTTCAATCCTGACTTGGTTACCCACATGGGGCAAAGAATTAAAGCGGTTTCATCTGAATTTGATGAGAAATCTTTCTATAATAATATTGTTCCCAAACTCACTCCTTTAAGTTTGACTGAACGATCTTCCTTAATCTGTGAAAGCCTATACTCTCATCTACCTAAAGAGTATAATAAAGCAATAGCTATACTTTTAAAGAGTTTCGATGAGCCAGTTGAAACAACAGAGATGACTGGTTTTGAAGGTTTTTATTTTATGCCGATTGCCAAATATGTTTCTATCTATGGACTGGAAAAAGATGATTTCGATATTTCAATGAATGCCTTAGTTGAAATAACGAAGCGATTTACTTCAGAAGATGCCATTCGACCTTTTATTCATAATTATCCTCAACAGACTTTCGAATATCTATATAAGTGGTCAGCAGATGAGAATGTGCATATTAGAAGATTGGTTTCAGAAGGCACACGTCCGCGCTTACCCTGGTCATCGGTTCTAAGGGAATTTATTGATGATCCTAAACCTGTTTTGAGATTGCTGGAGGAGTTAAAGGAAGATCCCGAGCTTTATGTCAGAAGATCTGTTGCAAATAACCTCAATGATATTGCAAAAGATCATCCGCAACTGGTTGTTGAAACATTAAAAAGGTGGAAAAATATTAATAATAAAGGAACACTGTGGATCATTTCTCATGCTTCGCGTACGCTATTAAAACAGGGATTGCCTGAAGCTTTAGACTTATTAGGATATCCAACAGATATTCAAATATCAGTCGATAATCTGATTTTGAACAAAGCGGAATGCAAAATGGGGGATGAAATAGAATTTTCTTTTGAGCTTATCTCCAAGGCTTCTAAAGAGCAGAATCTGATGATAGATTTTGTTGTACACTATATGAAAGCCAATGGTAAAACCGCTCCAAAAGTTTTTAAACTATCAAAAAAGATATTGCCAGCAGAAGGAAGATTTAGTTTTAAAAAGAAACTCTCTTTTAAAGCTATTACGACTCGAAAATACTATGCAGGTTTACACGAGATAGAAATTCAGGTTAATGGAAAAAGGTATAACAAATTGAAATTCCTGTTGAAAAAATGACGTTTTCGGACTAAAATTCTAAATTTGAGAACTTTATGCAATCGTTTCAGGATGATACATAATGCCGACCTACCCGCCTTATTTATAGGCTTTTGAGTTTATATATTCAGCATTCTTTGTTGCAGAAAAGATATTAATGTAACTTTGTTTTGCAGAAAAAAAACTAAATATAATTATATCATGCAAACTATTGATTCATACAATTTTTCAGATAAGAAGGCTATTATTCGTGTAGACTTTAATGTGCCTTTAAACGAGCAATTCGAAATCACTGATGATACTCGTATTCGTGCAGCACTGCCTACTATCAAGAAAGTATTAGAGGGTAATGGTTCTGCTATTTTAATGTCTCACCTTGGTCGTCCAAAAGGAAATGACGAGAAGTTTTCATTGAAGCATATTGTTGCTCACTTGTCAAAATCGATTGGTGTAGAAGTTAAGTTTGCTGATGATTGTATTGGTGAGAGTGCAAGAACTATGGCTGCAGAATTGAAGCCAGGTGAAGTTCTTTTACTTGAAAACCTTCGTTATTACGATGAGGAGAAAAAAGGTGATGAAGCATTTGCTAAGAAATTAGCTGATTTGGCTGACCTTTGGATTAACGATGCATTCGGTACAGCTCACCGTGCACATGCTTCTACAGCTGTTATCGCTAAATTTTTCCCTGAAGCTAAAATGTTCGGATATGTAATGGAAGGTGAACTATCAAGTGTTGATAAGGTATTGAAAGATACGAAGCGTCCATTAACTGCAATTATGGGTGGTGCTAAAGTTTCTTCTAAAATCGAAATCATCCAGACTTTAATGTCACAGGTTGATCACTTGATTATTGGTGGTGGTATGACTTATACTTTCGTTAAAGCTATGGGTGGAACTATTGGAAACTCATTGGTTGAAGATGATAAATTAGAGACTGCAAAAGAGATTCTTCAGAAAGCTAAAGAAAACAACGTGAAACTTCACCTTGCATCTGACGCTTTAATTGCTGATGATTTCTCTAACGATGCAAATACTCAGACATGTGATGTGAATGCAATTCCTGAAGGATGGATGGGATTAGATGTTGCTGAAGCAACGATCGAAAGCTTCAAAAAAGTAATCGAAGAATCTAAAACAATTCTTTGGAATGGTCCTGTAGGCGTATTCGAAATGGATACTTTCGCTAAAGGAACTAAAGCTATTGCTGATGCTATTGTGACAGCTACTGAAAAAGGAGCTTTCTCATTAATCGGAGGTGGTGATTCAGTTGCAGCAATCAACAAATATGGTTTAGCTGATAAAGTAAGCTACGTATCAACTGGTGGTGGTGCTCTTTTAGAGTATATCGAAGGAAAAGAATTACCAGGAGTAAAAGCTATTAAAGGATAAGGACATTTTCTCTAATGTTCACAAGAGGGTATCGATTTTTTCGATACCCTCTTTTTTGTTTTGTGTATTTTGTTTTTATCTTTCATGTTCTCAATCCCTTTAAAACCAGTCTGTATGAAAGGAAATATATATATTGTTAGTTTTGTTTCTGTAGTTGTTTTCTGTTTAATATCTATGCAGACTATTGCTCAGATTGATAGTTTGCATTATATACCTCCTATGTGTTCGTTTACCAATTCATCGTCAAATGTAGATGATCATCAGATGGTATTAACAACTTCTGAAACAGGTGCATTTGATGTGACTATAAAGAACAATGATGGTTCTTTTGTCAGGACAGTAAGTCTTTCTAGTTCTAGTCCACAGAAAGTAAGTCTAAATTGGCCTGGTCGAAGGTTGGATTCTCAAGGAGTGATTGGTACATCTCAGCTAAATTCAATTCTGGATACTGAGGGTTTAATTGTTTCTGGTCAAAAGAAATTTTTTGTTAATATCCAGCAGAAGTCTGGTGCTCAGGGTGATTTACTAACTTCGAAAGGTACCACTGGTTTAGGAACGGATTTCTATAGTGGTCATATGTATTCTTCTGTAGGTAGTTATGATAGTCATAATGGCCATTTTATTGGAGCTATGGCAACTGAGAATAATACGAATATTACTTTTAGTAATCCAAATGTGAAATTTGCAGGAAGAACAACTAATACGTTTACAGTTAGTTTGAATAAGGGACAATCAGTTGTAATAGGTGTTAGTATCAACCAAATTAAGAATCAGCAGGGGGGCACCAAAAATTTAAATGTAGTAAATGGTACACATATTACTGCTAATAAACCTATTTCTGTTAGTTCAGGTTCTTGGTGTGCTGCTGGAAAACCAGGAAATAACCCAGGACGTGACGTGGGGTTTGATCAACTAGTACCTTCTGATGTAGTAGGTTCTGAATATATAATTATTAAGGGAGAAGGTAGAACTGGAGGAGCTGACCAAAATGAACGTGCATTAATTGTCGCTACAGAAGCTAATACAACCATAACTTATAAGAACAACACAAAAACCAAAATACTAACAAATGCGGGTGATTATTTTTTCACGAATATTAATGATTTTAGTAACACAACTAATGGCAATTTGTACATAAATTCGGATAAAAATGTATTTGTTTATCAAACTTTGTCAGGTGCAAACAAAAAACAAACAGCTGGCCTTTGTTTTATACCTCCATTAAAATGTACCGCGGATAAAGAGGTTACAATTGCCTTTGCAAATAAATTATCGAGCTTAACAGTTAGTCCTGTTTTAAAGCTGGTCACTCAAACAGGTTCACAGATACAATTAAATGGTGTGAATCTTGGAAACGGATTTAAACAAGCAGTTTCTGGAAATACGTACTGGGAAGCATATAATATTCCCCAAACAGAACTACAAAAAGGTAAATATGGTGGAGGCACAAATTGGATTTTTAAAGTAAGTTCTACAGGAGCATTAAATGCCATGTTGGCTGTTCAAAGTGGAAACGTAGGTGGAGGAGGCTTTTACTCTGGTTTTGGTGATATTCCACAGGTTAATCAAAATCCTGAAATTGCAGAACAGGGCTTATGCGGTGATAATGTCGTATTAACGGCATCTGGCTTTACAAACTACAACTGGTACAAAGATGGTGTTGTTGTTTCAGCTAACGATGATGGCACATTCGAACCTTCTGATCCTGGAAGATATAAGGTGACAGGTTTATCTCCTTGTGGAGGTGCTACAACGGAATCATTTCCTTCAAATGAGATTAGAATCCTCCCATGTTTATCGGTTACATCAACAAATATTACTGTTACAGAAGGTACTGATCTGAATGCTGTATTTAGAGTTGAACTTTCGCATCCTTGGCAGGTTTCTGATAATGTGAATGTGACTTTCGATTATCAAACGAATGCTGGCACTGCAGCAGGTGGGCAAGATTATACACCACAAACGGGAAATGCTAGCATCAATTCAGGATTGGCTTTTATTGATATTAGTGTGCCTATTGCCAACGATATTTTAGATGAAAACAATGAAGAATTCACCTTAACAATTTCAAATGTTGTTGAAGCTGTAGAAAGTATTATTTCTGGAACATGTACTATTCTGGATGATAATGATGCTATGCCTGTAATATCTGTATCTGACCAAAGTTTTAATGAAGATGCAGGCGTTGTATCAATACCAGTTAATTTAAATGTTACAAGTGGAAAGGAGATTACAGTTAATTACACATTAACTGATAATTCTGCAACTCATCCATCAGACTTTGCAGCTGTTTCTTATTCAGGCAGCTTAAGTTTTTCTCCAGGGGAAACAATTAAGAATATATCTTTTACAGTTAACGATGACAACATTTCAGAACCTGGAGGAGACGAACAATTTACGGTAGGATTAAGTGGAATTACAAATGCAAGTAGCGGAAATATTAATGCAAGTATTTCCATTGTTGATAATGATTTGATTCCAACTGTTAGCATCGCTGATGCCAGTGCAGAAGAAGGCTTGGATATTATTTATCAAGCAGTCTTAAGTCATGCCTCTGATGTTGATGTTACTTTTGATTATGCGATATCTCTTACAAATGGCCCAGGAAAGGCGAAACCACAGGACTTTATAAATTATTCAAGTTTCTCGAGTGGAACTGTTACAATTCCAGCAGGAGATTTATCAGCTAATTTTCCGACTTTCACAACGAAAGACGATAATGCTAATGAACAAGCTGAGACTTTTAGTGTGAATTTTTCAGCCATTAGCAACGCTACATTTAATAATACCTCGGCTAATGGAACAATACTGGATAATGAAGGAAATCCTACTTTATCAATTGTAGCTGCTTCTGGAACTGAGGGGAATCCTATAAATTTCACAATATCAGTTAGCCCTATAAGCAGTACAGATATTAATTTTGAATATAGAACGGTAAATGGCACAGCAAGTTCACCTGGAGATTTTACAGGATCAGGGTGGAGTAGTATTACGCTTTTAGCTAATCAAACTAGTGTCAATTTGGGCATAAATTCGATTCAGGATACGGATGAGGAAGGAACTGAAACCTTTACCGTTGAGATTAGAGAATCATTACCTAAAGTAGAAATTGCAACGGGCTTAGATGTAGCTATTGGGACAATACTGGACGATGATGATACGCCTGATGCCAGAGCTGATTCTTATACAGTCGACGAGGATAATATGTTATCGGACAATGTTATGACCAATGATTTAGGTTTAGGTGACCCACCTGTACTTGTTCATTCAAATACCAATCCAGTAAATGGGAGTCTGGTGATAAATCCTAATGGAACTTTTACGTATACACCAACTTCACAATTTAACGGTGCAGATTCATTTCAATATACGATTCGAGATGTAGACGGTGATGAATCAACGGCAACGGTTAATATTACGGTGAATCCTATCAATGATTTACCTGTTGCAAATAATGATACTTATACCATACCAGAAGATACTCAACTGAATGATGATGTGACGAGTAATGATCAAAATTTATTTGATCTCTCAATATCTGTTACTTTGGTAAGTAATGTGAATAATGGTAGCCTTGCATTAAATACGGATGGTACATTTACATATACGCCCAATTCAGAATATTTTGGAGAGGATAATTTTACTTACAGATTAACGGATGGAAATGGTGATGTTGTGACTGCGAGCGTAAGCATAACGGTTCAATTTAATAATGATGGCGCACCAGTGGCAGTAAATGATAATACTTCCACAAATGAAGATACACCCGTCGTAATTGATGTATTGAGTAATGATACTGATGTGGATGGTAATCAGACCATTGATAAAGCAACTGTTTTGATTAAAACCAGTCCAGTTAATGGTTCAATTACCGATCAAGACTTTGCAACAGGAGAAGTAACTTATACACCCAATTTAAATTATACAGGATCGGATAGTTTTACCTATACGATTAAGGATGAATCAGGAGCTGAATCAAACATTGCTACAGTTTCCATTAATGTAACCGTTGATAATGATCCACCTGTGGCTATTTGTAAAAGTGGAGTTATTATTAGTTTGGATGCTTCGGGTAATTATACTCTTGATCCTACCGAGATTGATAATGGTTCGAACGATGATAGTGATGGTGGAACTGTAACACTTGCTGTGTCTCCTAGTAACTTCGATTGTTCTGATAAAGGAAGTGTTTTGGTAACATTAACAGTAACTGATGAGGATTTATCGAGTACAAGTTGTTCAACAAATATTACTGTCGTTGATAATAGTTCTCCAAGCATAAAAACAACTCAGGCTAATATTAATGTATTCGCTGACGTTGGAACTTGTGGTGCGATTGTTAATTATACAGGTCCTGTTTTTACGGATAATTGTGATGGAGATCAAAATGGAACTTTAATTGCTGGTTCATCAAGTGGTTCGAATTTTGCAGTTGGGACTACTACTGTTACATATGAATATACCGATGCTTCTGGAAATGGCCCTGTACAATCAAGTTTTACCGTTACGGTAACTGATAATCAGAATCCCGTATTCGGCAATACAAATGATCGTAACTTGAGTCCTAATCATTCAGGATGCGAATATTTGGTCAGTGGAACTGGTTTTGATGTCACAGCGACTGATAATTGTGGGATCTTATCTTTTTCTCATGACTATGATGGAGGAGGAACAAGTTTAAATGGTAAAAGTTTTCCTCTAGGGATGACCGAAGTAACCTGGAGTGCTGAAGATATCCATGGAAATACATTTACTAAGATTGTACAAATTACAATTAGTACTGATTTATCAGTTTCATTAAGTGGTCCTGCAGGAAATAAAATTTGTAGTGGTTTGAATGCTGTTTTTACAGCAAATGCTTCTGGAGGAAGTGCTGGCTATCAATACAAATTCTTTGTAAATAATGTGGAAATAACAGCTGGTGTTTCGGGAAATACTTTTACAATATCAAACCTTATAGATGGAGATACGGTAAAGGTGAGAGTTATTGATAATAATACTTGTAGTGCTGAAAGTAGTGATATAGTTATGACTATTTATCAAATGCCAATCCCTATCGGTATATTCTTTTTAGATTAGTATATATAGTCACATCTAATTAAGCGATCAGTAAGATGTTTCTTTCTTTGGAATTTCAATTAACTTTGTGGCCTAACAGGTCGAATTGTACCTGATTTGATTTATACTTTTAGAAGGAAACAGATGACTTGGGAAAGAGAAATATTCAATATAAAAACGGAGGATAAATTTGTTGAAATTGCTCTAGAAATTTTCCGATTTCAGGCTATCAACAATCCTGTTTACGCTCAATATATTAGTTTGTTGAATGTTGATGAGAATGCTGTGGACAGTCTGGAAAAAATACCATTCTTACCTATTGAATTTTTTAAATCTCATAAGGTTGTTTCAACAACAGAGGAGGCTAAGGCTATTTTTACCAGTAGTGGAACGAGCGGAAACCTAACTTCCCACCACTATGTTCCCGATTTAGGGATCTATGAAGATAGTTTTACAAAAGGATTTGAGGCCTTTTACGGACCAGTAAAAGATTATTGTATTCTTGCCTTATTACCATCTTATCTTGAGCGTGAGGGCTCTTCTCTAATCTATATGATGGAGAAATTGATTAAGGATAGTGGACATCCTAAATCAGGTTTTTATTTGAATAATCATGATGAGTTGATTGCTAACTTAGAGGAGCTGAAAACTCAGGGAGAAAAGGTATTACTATTAGGTGTCAGTTTCGCATTACTTGAACTTGCTGAAAACCATCAGCTTGATTTAGCTGACGTAGTTGTGATGGAAACAGGCGGGATGAAAGGTCGCCGTAAGGAACTGACTCGAGAAGAATTACATGCTATTTTTACATCCAAACTTGGCGTTAAAAAGGTCCATTCGGAATATGGCATGACTGAACTCCTATCACAAGGCTACAGCAAAGGAGATAGTCTTTTTGAAACACCAGCCTGGATGAAAATCATGATCCGTGATGCCTATGATCCTTTTTCTTATGAAAAGATTGGCAGAAGTGGAGGCGTTAATGTGATCGATTTGGCGAATCTTAATTCATGCTCTTTTATTGAGACTCAAGACTTAGGCAAAATTCACTCTGATGGCAAATTTGAAATCCTTGGTCGATTTGATAACTCTGATATCCGGGGGTGTAATCTTTTGGTGAGTGATTAATTGATATTGACAGAAAAAAAGGTCCGAAGTAAAAACCTCGAACCTTTCATATGTTTTAAATTCAGTATGGTTTATAATCCCAACTTCGCTTTTAGTTCTGCAGGAATCGCATCCTTGTGAACCATGATAGCAACAGTCTTAAGACGTACATATGACTCGCTCATATTTAAGTAGCCACCCATTTTATTTGAGGTTTTTGCCCATGAGTTTTTAGTCTTATAGTAACGTGTGCCATTCTGATCTTTTACGATACCAGTTAAATGCATCAAGTGATCATCAGTTGTTTGATAATTCTCAAATGTAGTTTGTCTCAATGCCTGATCAACTTCTTTCTCAGATCCAGGCTTGTCGAAGGTGTATAAAGAAGCCTTCTTTTCCTTTGCTGACATAGCAGTCCATTTCTCCATATCTGAGTTAGACATATCTTTGGTATTAGCAACTGGAAGAATAGCCACTCCATTACGATGAGAGAATCCTTTTTCACTTACATCACCATCCCAGCAAACAGAATAACCATTTGTAAGAGCATTATCCATTACCTCCATTAGCTCATCAATAGGAAGATTGTAATACAAATCGTGTGACCAGTTATCTGGGATTTCAAGATTGAATTCCTTGTAATATGGATGATGAGAATAAGATGTTAATTCAATATAATCATTAGGATTAAAACCTGTTTGATTCATATAATCAACAGGAGAAATGGCCTGTCCATTAGACTCGAATTTTTCAGGAGCAGCTCCCATGTACGTGTCAATAACTCCATTTACCGATTTCTTCCAAACTGGTGTTATTGTGCGGTTAGGATTTTTCACAATTTGATCCAACATGGCTTTGGTTGACTTCACCATCTCTTTGTGAATATGAAATTCGCCCTGATATTCGTTTCCTGAATAAGCTGTTTCGGGTACAAAACCGAATTCTTTTACCACGTTTAATACATCGTGAGCCTGACCACCTTCGCTGTAGTTGCCTTTTCCATGAAGACGGAAATAGCGTAAGGCCTTTTGAGAATAGGCGTGACGTACAGTAAACATTTCTGATAAATCGATATTTCCTGCTCCTAAACGTATCAATTCCGTTTCTAAAAATGAAGTTGTTGCAAATGCCCAACAAGTTCCTGTACTTTCTTGATTTCGGACCTCTGTAGTAGGAACATTAGCAACAGAAGTGAATTTGAAGCCTTCTGGTTTTGCTGTTTTTTTCTTTTTTGCGAATGCTTGTCCTTGAACACAAAGTGTCAGAGAAAGAGCAATTACGCTTAGTTGTTTAAAATTCATGATTGTTGTATTATGGTTGTGTTTTTAAATTCTGCGAAAGATATTAAGTTTCCTCAATTTATAAGCTGCTAAAAATCATTTTGAAGTTTTTTCGGCAATTTTGATACAATCAAATCATAGGAATCATCTATCCACTCTTTTAACAGATCGTCAGATATACTTCCATCAATATCAACTGTATTCCAGTGTTTCTTATTCATATGCCAACCAGGTAACACAGAGCTAAATTGTTCTCTCAATTCAATGGCTTTTTCAGGATCGCATTTCACATTCATACTCAGGTCTTTATTTATGTTGGTGAGCAAGAACATTTTATTCATCACCTTAAAAACAAGGACCTCTTCGTCGAAAGGGAAACTCTCTGTAACGAATTTTTTAGAGATACAGTATTCTCTTAGTTCTTCAATATTCATAGTATTCAATTAGTGATTATTAATCGATAATTATCAATTAATCCAATGGTGCTATAAAAGCATCTTCGATATGTTCGATGTCAAATTTTTCATTTCGTTTAATAACAGATATGACATCAAAACGAACTTCCATCTCAATCTCCTTAAGATCAACGTAGGCTTGAGTAGCTCGACAAAGAAACTTGATTTTTGGTAAAGTAATAGCATCTGATGGATGTTCAAAAAAGTCGGTTGATCGGGATTTTACTTCCACGATAACCAGGTATTCTCCATCAGTTGCAATAATATCCAATTCCTTTTTCTGATAAATCCAGTTACGATCGAGAATTTTATAGCCAAGACTTAGCATGTGCTTAGTGGCTAAATCTTCACCTAATTTTCCTAAATCATTATGATCTGCCATGATTTTCTATTTTTCACGCAACCCCGAATTATCGGGGCTAAGTATTAATTTTTCCAACTCACCTTAACCTCTTTTTCGTTCACATTAAGTTCTACTTTCTTTCCCAATGGTAAAGGCCAGTTTTCATCTATATGGCCTGCAGGGAAATTAAATATCACAGGATAATCGTAATCTTTTATTGCATCCTGAATGATTTCATAGGCCGTTTTACCAAAGGATGTTTCTCCATCTTTCATATCGCTCATACCACCAATAATAAGACCTTCGAGGTGTGCTAATTTCCCACTTAATTTGAGATTAAGCATTAATCGATCCAGGTGATATAAATCTTCGTTTAAATCTTCGATAAAAAGAATTTTACCATGCATATTGAGTTCATGATCCGTAGCATTTAAACTACAAATAATTGAAAGGTTTCCCCCTACGAGTTCAGCTCTGCAAGATCCTGTTCGGTTAAGTTGATGACTTTGTATTTGATAATTGGTCAACTTGCCTTCTAAGTAATTGACTAATTTTTGAAGAGATGATGAATCAGCTATATTTTCAGTGAAATTAATCGGCATAGTGGCATGTAAACTACCAAAATGAAGATGATTTAATCTGGAATGAAAAATGGTAATATCACTAAAACCAATCATAAGTTTTGGATGCCTTTCAAAACCATCGAAAGTTAGCTTGTCAATAATACGAATGCTTCCATATCCACCACGAGCGCATATAATCGCCTTGATTTCTTCATGGTCGAGCATGAACTGAAAGTCAGAAGCTCTGTCTTCATCAGTTCCAGCAAAAATGTGATGTTCATCATAAACATGTTTGCCTAAAACCACTTCGTAACCTAATGATTCGAGTACAGTTTTAGCAATATTAATTTTTTGAGGATCAATTTTTCCCGCAGGAGTAACTAGACCAATTTTATCTCCTTTATTTAATAAGGCAGGTTGAAACATATTTTAAGGTGTTTGAAATGCAATATTTTGACTTAAAGACTCTTATAGTTAAAGAATTTTACTTCTAAATTAACCCCAAATTAGCAATAATATCCTGAAAAGTAATATGAAGAATCCCGAATCATTTCAAAACTAAATGCTTGAAATTGTGAATTCTATTTTATCTTTGCGCTTTCGGGACTAATTCATTAATTGGCAACCCGTAAATAGTTTCATTATTAATACTTAAGGTCTTTATAAAGTTCCAGGAGACAAATTGATCTCTCTTGATGAACAAAGGTCTTTTAAAACCTCTATTTTCAGATGACAAAATTTAACAGAACACTTGTTACTACAGCTCTTCCTTATGCGAATGGGCCAGTACATATTGGGCATTTAGCGGGCGTATACGTTCCTGCTGATATTTATGTGCGTTATATGCGTATGAAAGGTGAGGATGTGTTATTAATTGGTGGTTCAGACGAACACGGTGTACCTATTACCATTAAGGCAAAAAAAGAAGGTATTACGCCACAGGATGTGGTTGATAAATACCATAATATTATAAAAGACTCTTTCGAGAAATTCGGAATTTCATTTGATGTTTATTCTAGAACAAGTTCGAAAACTCATCATGAAACGGCATCCGAGTTTTTCAAAACCTTGAATGATAGAGGTGAATTTATTGAAAAATCATCGGAGCAATTCTACGATGCTGATGCCAATCAGTTTTTAGCTGACCGTTACATTACAGGTACTTGTCCTCATTGTAAAAATGAGAAAGCTTATGGTGATCAGTGTGAGGCCTGCGGTACTTCGTTAAATGCGACTGACTTAATTGATGCTCGTTCGGCGATTACAGGAAATAAACCAGAATTGAAAGAAACCAAGCACTGGTACTTACCTCTTGATAAATATGAGCCTTATTTAAAAGAATGGATTCTTGAGGAGCATAAAGAATGGAAACCAAATGTTTACGGACAGTGTAAATCTTGGTTAGACAATGGTCTTCACCCAAGAGCGGTAACCCGTGATTTAAACTGGGGTGTACCTGTTCCTGTTGAGGGAGCTGACGGTAAAGTACTTTACGTTTGGTTCGATGCACCTATCGGTTATATTTCAGCAACGAAGGAACATACACCTGATTGGGAAAAATATTGGAAAGCTGAAGATTCAAGAATGGTTCACTTTATCGGTAAGGATAATATTGTATTCCACTGTATTATTTTCCCTGCTATGCTTAAGGCTGAAGGTTCTTATATCTTACCAGATAACGTACCATCAAACGAATTCCTAAACCTTGAAGGCGACAAGATCTCTACTTCTCGTAACTGGGCAGTTTGGTTGCACGAGTATCTTGAGGAATTCCCAGAGAAGCAAGATGTATTGCGTTATGTGTTAACAGCAAATGCACCTGAAACTAAGGATAATGATTTCACATGGAAAGACTTCCAGGCTCGTAATAACAATGAGTTGGTGGCTATCTTTGGAAACTTTGTGAATCGTGCTCTTGTCTTGACTCACAAATATTTTGGAGGCTTAGTCCCTGAAGCTGGTGAATTGACTGATTTTGATAAAGAAACTTTAGCTCAAATTCCTGTTCTTAAGGCAGAGGTTGAGAAGAATCTTGAAACATATCATTTCCGTGAAGCGCTTAAAGTGGCTATGAACTTGGCTCGATTGGGTAATAAATACTTAGCTGACACTGAGCCTTGGAAAGTGATTAAGACTGATGAGGCACGTGTTAAGACGATTTTAAATATATCTCTTCAAATTTCAGCAAACCTATCGACTTTGATGGAGCCATTCTTGCCATTTACGGCTGAGAAGTTACGTGGTTTCTTAAATATCGATCGTATTGAGTGGGAAGATATTAATGAGCAAGTTATTGCTACTGGTCACCAAATTAATAAACCAGAATTATTATTCGAGAAAATTGAAGATGCAACAATTCAAGCTCAGGTTGACAAGCTAGAGGCGACTAAGGTGGCTAATGAACTTGAAAATAGAGTTGCGACTCCAGTTAAGGAGAACATCAACTTCGACGATTTCATGAAAATGGACGTTCGTGTTGGTACCATTACAGAAGCTGAAAAAGTAGCTAAGACTAAAAAGCTATTAAAACTGACTGTTGATACTGGAATTGACACAAGAACTATTGTTTCAGGTATTGCAGAGCACTACAAGCCAGAAGAAATTATTGGCAAACAGGTAAGTGTTTTGATGAATCTTGAACCAAGAAAACTAAAAGGAATCGAATCTCAGGGTATGGTTCTTATGGCTGAAGATGCTGATGGTAAATTGGCATTTGTTTCGCCAGAGCAAGCAGTAGCTGCTGGTTCAGAAGTTCGATAAGCATATAAGTTTAAAATATATAGCCTCAATCGTTATAAGACGATTGGGGCTTTTTTTTGCTTGAAATTCCCGTACACCATACTAAACAAAACGAAATATTTATGTATGTTTGGTGTCTACAAAAATTAATTGAAATTTAAACGAAACATTATGACCACATTTTTGGGAGTTATAGCCTTGCTCGTAGGTGTAGTAGCATTGATTATATCAAAATTAGAGAAGAAATCAGGTAGTGGCGAGTGGATGAATCATATTACTCATGTACATGGTTTATCTCTTATTGTGATTGGAATTATTTTGAGTTTGATGAGCTCCATGTTCTTTTTTGCTGATAGAGGATTTAACTACCTTTTAGTTTCACCAACGGGAAAAATGAGTGCTGTGATGGAACAAGGTATCAAATGGAGAGGTTTTGCTAAGATTGATAAATGGCAGAAGTTTATTGATGTAAAAGTAGTTGGTAAAGGCATTGAAATTGATGAGGATGAAGTAGAAGGTATTATGAAACCGATTCCTTTACGTTTTATCGATCAGGTTACATCTATGGGATTTGTTTCGACACGTTTTGAAATGCCTAGAGATTCAGAGAGTTTTATAAACTTAGCCGTTAAGTTTAGAACCATGAGTAACTTGGTGAATAATACGATTGTACCAACAGTAAAAGAGCAATTGGTCAATACAGCTTATATGTTTGCTGCTCAGGATTATATTTCGGGAGAAGCTCAGAATTTTAGACAGGTATTCGAAGAGCAACTAAAGGGTGGTGCTTTTGCGGTTGAGAAAATTGAAAGAAGAGATACGGTTTATGCCGATATTCAATCTGAAGATCGTCGAATTAAAGAAATTCAAACATCTTATGAGGTGAATAAAGTATTGGTTAATGGTATTCCTAAACGTATTCCTCATGAACTTAAGGAGAATAATATTATTGTTTCTCAAGTGATTGTGGATAATATTGAATTAGAGAAAACATTTAAGCAGAGACTTGAGGCGCAACGTGATGAGTCAGCTAAGCGCCAATTGGAACAGCAAAAAGTTGAAACCGCAAAGGATGCACAACAGCGTATTATTGCAGAAGGTGAGCGTGATAAAGCTGCCGAACGTGTTGCACAGGAAAAAGAACAGGTGAAAGCACTTATTGCGATTGAAACGAAATTAAAGCAAGAAGAAACCAACAAGAAATTGGCAAAAATAGCTCTTGAAACAGAGAAATTAATTGCTCTTAAAGTAAAGGTTACTGCTGATGCTGATGCTTACGAAATTTCGAAAAAAGTAAAAGCCGGTATTACACCAGAGGTGAAGCTTCAGATGGAACTGAACCGTGACATTAAGGTTGCTGCTGAAATTGCCAAGATTAAATTCCCGGAAACAATGATTATCACTTCTGATAAAAAGGGAGGAACGCCACTTGAAAGTTTAATTGGTGCAGCTATGGCTAAACAATTGCAAACAAGTAAGAAATAAAATACTCTATTATAATAACAGAAAAGCACCTTCGATTTTGAAGGTGCTTTTTTATTAGATCTATATAGATCTTAATAATTATCTCGTCATCTCAACTTTAGCAGTTGGATTTTGATTTTTGTTTCTTTCATCAACAGCAGTAACAAGCTTGTTTGCTAATTCAGCGAAAGCCATACCGGTAACTGAATCTTCGTTTAGAGCTGCAGGTGCACCATTGTCACCACCCTCACGAATACTCTGAACAATTGGAATCTGACCCAATAAGTTGATGTTTTTCTCTTCAGCTAGTTTTTTACAACCATCCTTACCGAAAATGTAATATTTGTTGTCTGGTAACTCAGCTGGTGTAAACCAAGCCATGTTTTCAACCAAACCTAAAATAGGTACATTAACACCAGCGCCTTCGAACATATTGATCCCTTTAACGGCATCAGCTAAAGCCACATCCTGAGGTGTACTTACTACAATAGCACCAGTTACAGGAACTGTTTGTACAAGTGTAAGGTGAATGTCAGATGTTCCAGGAGGAAGGTCGATTAAAACGAAATCAAGCTCGCCCCAGTTTCCTTCTTCAATCATTTGCTTAAGTGCATTCGAAGCCATAGGACCTCTCCATACAGTTGCCTGTGCAGGATCAACAAAGAAACCGATAGATAGCATCTTCACACCATATCGCTCGTGTGGCTCAATTCTATCCTTACCATCAATTTGAGTTAGTTTTGGACTTGCATTTTCAGAACCAAACATCTTAGGTACCGAAGGACCATAAATATCAGCATCGATAAGACCAACTTTCTTACCAGCCTTAGCTAAAGCAACAGCTAGATTGGATGAGATAGTTGATTTACCAACACCACCTTTACCAGAAGCTACAGCAATAATATTAGTTACATGAGGCAATACCGAAGGGGCTTCCACGACGTGAACAGCTTTAACCTTAATATTTCCTTTGATTTCGGCATCCTTATCTACAAAACGCAAAACATTTGTAACACAGGCCTTTTTTAAAGGAACGATATTAGGATCATCAGATTTTTGAAAAACAAGGTCGAATGCAATTTTTTTGCCTTCAATCTTCATATTACGAACCATATCTAGGCTAATAATATCTTGATCGCTACCAGGATACTTTACAAGTTTTAAAGCATCGGTAACTTGTTTGTTTGTATATGACATGATATAGATTAATTGTGTAAATGAGTTAAAAAGTGAATGGGTGATAAACAAGATCTGTAAGCTTATTCCCAGATAAAAGAACGCTCATTAACTAATTGACTCTTTAATTATTTAACTGTCAGCAAAGATATACATTTAGATTGATTTTAAATAAAATCTTCGGGGAGTTCCTTCATGGGATCCCAAAAATGTTTCTCAAAATCCTGAACCTGATCATCAATCACGACAATGCCTTCGTTTTCGAGTAGCTGTTGCATAATATCCTCACCTGGAAAATGATGCTTACCGGATAACATACCTATTCGGTTTACTACTCGGTGCGCAGGAACATATTCTTCACTTGTGTGAGACTTATTCATAGCCCAACCCACAAGTCGGGAGCCACGAGGAGAGCCAACAAATTTGGCTATAGTGCCATAATTACTTACTCTTCCAGCAGGAATCTCTTGAACCACTTTAAATATGCGTGTGTAAATATCTGACATGAGATAAACCTTAATTTCGAGAATTAATCCTTCTTTTTATGCTGCTCTTGTGTTGGTTGCTTGCGTCTGTCACGACCAAAACTACGGTACTCATCTAGTTCAAGCTCAACGTCTGGTTCAACAAATTCAGTTTTACCTTCCAATAAGAATTGTATGTATTTGATTGGAATACCTTTGCTTAGGAAT
>Ga0209272_10000369_pt1 | contig 39969 bp, 74 predicted proteins | sample tdDd002_FD_187125 | JGI IMG/M metagenome (GOLD analysis project Ga0209272, IMG submission 187125) | Marine sediment microbial communities from the Atlantic coast under amendment with organic carbon and nitrate - tdDd00.2 (SPAdes)... | ecosystem: Environmental > Aquatic > Marine > Coastal >...
GCCGTAATCAATCAAGCGGATCATCCATTACAACCGTGATGATGTCCCCGACCTGGCTTGCTATCACCCCGTATGCAGGATCATTTGTTAACAGCCCTGATATCTCGACTCTTTGGTTGACTATATAAAGAGTTTCTTTTGATGCAGGAACAGTAAAGGACGTGTCACTGTTAAGAACTGGCACCTCAGAATCATCAAGAAAGTTACGCCATTCCAATGTCTCATAAAAAACCCTGGTCGCCGCCTGAGACTCGCGCGCCCAATCATTAACAGCCGGGACAGGAGTTGCGCCCTCCGGGAGGTAGTCAGGGAGTTGCGTCCTATCGTTCCCTGCGGCAGTGTCTGCCCAATCGTTTAAATCAGTCATTGTTGATCCTCAGATAGGTATTCCCTGCCCACAATTGCGGGCAATCTCGCCATGTGGGCAGATATTGCATTCTCATTCATTGGGCTGACTTTTGCCCCATCGACTAACCAATTCACAAATTTAGGATCTACCATTTTTTTAGCGAGCACCCGCTGTGGCATTGTCATGCCTAGCATACTGAGCATTGCTGTGGGACTTGACAACACCTCCATAACCCGCTCCATTCCTGCCGTCCCTGATGGATTTTTAACGTAACTCATGTCTTTTATAGCTTCAGACACGCCAACAAGATCATTTAATGACTTTCTTAGTTCTGTGTATTTTTTGCCTGAAAATAGAGCATTCTTTGCTTCTGGAGACAACTTATTCCACTCAGTCATAAATGATTGAGGAGAAAATACATCACCAGCAGCATTCTGTGTCCCTGGTTTTGCCATTCCCATTCTGTTTACTGTTGTCGCAACAATATCGTCCCATTCATCAGATTTTAAATTGTTGCGCATACGGCCTAGCCGCTTCCCTGATTGGTCGGTCCCCTCCATTAGCCATTTGTATGCCCTGTCATCACGTTTAACCGCCTTTATTAAATCCGGCTTTGATATATTACTGTAATACCGTGTATACCTATCTAGCACATTAGAAGCATGCTCCTCCCCATATTCCTTAGCCATATCGTCAAGGTCTGACTTCAATGCGCCGTATACCCGGCGCATTGATGCTCCAGCCGGGCCTACATATCCACCGGCAATTGGAGGCTGCTCAAGTCTTGCACCAAGATCAGTCCTTGCTTCTCTTAATGCAGAATAAGGTATCTCTCCCTGTTCCCCAACAATCCCCTGTGCTTCTTTTATAGCGGGAGTCATGAATTTACGAGCACCAGGGGCAGCCGCCTGTTGCCTAGTCATACTTTCAGCAATCCCCTGTGTTGCCGTCATCGGCGACATAGCATCCGGCCCTACTTTTTCAACAAGCGCATCTTGTAATTCTTGGCGTCTGCCTTTAAACCGTTTTGTTGCTTCTAGTGCGCCTTCAGTAAGGATGTCACTAGCGCCTTCTCTCGACATGGAAGTTCCAACCTGCGCCGCCATTTGAGACTGTGCGTCCCCGAGTCCACTTAATACACTTTCTGTGTATTCACGCATCGTTTTGGCAGATCCAGGCATTTTATGCAAGCCTTCCTCGACTCCCTGAATCCACCTATTCCCCGTAACCATTCCCGCAGAAGGCTGGCCAATACCAAGGTTGGCAAACTGATTGACTATATCTTTAGCTTCACCCCCAAACATCCTATTTTTTACCGGGGCCATAAGGCCAGCAACATAAGCACCTGCAGGTTGTAAAAGACCGCCAGCCTTTTGACCGGCAATATTGGTAGCTACATTAGTAGTGGCACCAAGCAATCCAGTGGGCTCTATATCGACACCGCCCAGCTCTCTCTGTCCAATATCAGATATCTGCCCTCCTGCCTCAGCACCAAGTCCAGCGCCAATTAATATGCCAGCCGGACCGGTAGGCAAAGCGGCTGCCCCGCCAATAAGCCCACCAAGCACTTCAGACCCTACACGCGGCCAGTTAACATCCTCATACCACGCGCCCTCTTCCGGCTGTGCTGCAGGTTGGCTGACTTCAGGTTGAGCGCCTTTACCAAGCAGTTCTTTACCACCAAACTCCTTGCTTACATCATCGTAATACTTGCCAGAACCAGCAGATAGTTCATAGACTGCCATTTTAATCCTCTACCTTTACTGCGCTAGGGGGGAGACCATAGGTTATTATTGCTTGTTTCCATGCATTACCTATTTTCTTTTCATAAAGAGACAACTGCGCCAGAAGATCGCTACCGCTATATAGTGATACCTTCGTCGGGTCATATAACTGTTTTTGCATTAACTCAAGATCGGGACCACTTAATACCCCTAATTTTGCCAATTCCTTTGCCTGCATTAACAGGTCAGTATAAGCAGACCCAAGCATAAGCTTACCCTGCCCATGCCATTGTTCTGTGCCATGTTCTTGCAATAGCGATTTATACTCAGTCATTGCATTCCCGGCTGTTGCTAACTCATTCCATGCTTTCCTAGCCTCTTTGCGTTCCGCTTCAGGACGATATTTATATCCCCCTGAGACAACATCGGCCTCCGTTGATCCTGGTGGCAATGTCTCCCCTGTCTTAGGGTTAATCAGGTTAGCCGTTTCCTTAAATGGAACCATTTTAGACCCGCCGCCAACATTGACTGTTGTACCTGTAGTCTTTGCCATGTATCTTTTCATGGCTTCCTGATATGGCTCAGTTCCTTTTATGTATCCGGCTTCTTGAAGGTTTCTTGCAGCCGTTGTTCCCTGAACAGGTTTGGCAAACATCTGTTCCAGCATCTGCCTATTCGTTTCAACAGGATAATCCTGCCATTGCCGGCGATATAACTCTGCCGCCATTGGGTTAGTCGCCTCAAGCCCTGTGGCGGGCCGTGCGGCCTGTGCTGTCTGTACCGGCTGATTGGGCTGCCCTGTCGTTGAAAGTCCCGGTATAGGCTGCTCACCTGGGAACGTTTGCCCCTGTGGCTGTACATAGGGCTGTGGTTGCCCCATATTCTGCATAGGATCAATACCTAGCTCCTGCAATGCAGGCTGCGCCGGTTGACCGATCATTGATGGCATGCCCATTGCAAGCTGTTTTTCGCGGATATCTTTTGTTCGTTGTATTTCCTCAATCTGTGCAGCCGCCACCTCCTGCTGCTGTGCCTGGGCTTTCATTGCAGATTCTTGCCGCTGCATGGCCTGCATATTCAATAGACCTTGCTGCATACCGCTTGCCATTGTTCCACCGGGTTGGCCTCCTGAGAGTAGCCCGATACCAAGGCCAAACAGTGGATTACTCAATAGACCCGTTGCGTAGTCGTTAGCCATTAAGAAGCTCCTACATATCCACCGTAGCCGCCGAGTAAGCCGCCAGCTATAGCGCCAGGAAGCCCACCAACCTCAGCCCCTGCCACGCCGCCAGCTAAAGCTCCACCAGCCGTAGAGGCAAGTTGACTGCCGCCGGCAGGCTCATAACCTGATACCGGAGCGCCAAACGGTCCAAACAATGTTGACTGCTGTTGTAACTGGGTATACGGAAGGTTTTGCTCGTATTCATAGCGGGCCATGTCTTCGTTTATCTGCTTTTGCTGCCAGTCCTCCTCCAGCCCACCCGCTGACAGAAGCCCTAGCGCCTGCTGTGATTGCATGGCCGGAGCGAGTCCAGCCGCTTCCTGTTGTCGTGCTCGCTCCTGGTCATAATATGGCATTGCCGCTTCCATACCGGCTTTTGTCATAGCTACTTGACTTGCAGGGCTTCCGTACCGGCCCGCCTCAGCAAACCGTGCCGCCGATGCTTCCATAGCCGGGTCCATAACAGCGCCCATCATCTCAGGACTAAGCCCTAGATAATCGCCTGCTAGCGTACTCTGGAGGTACTCATTCGACGGAGCATAATTTACTCCGCCAAGCTCCTCGATACCCTGTCCTGTGTATCCGGACATGCCTGCATATGTCTGGCCGGGGAAATATCCTGGACCGGGGGTACCTATATAGTTCTGAAGTTCTTGTGAATATTGCTTCAGTGGATCTTTATGGAATTTTGGGACCGCTGACCCTGCCCCTGGTTGGTCTGGACTGTCGAATAAACCCATAGCATCCGCTCCTAAACTTAAACCGCCAGTTGCGACACCTAAACCAATTGAGCCCCAATCTGCCATGTCATCACCTTAATACATTAATAGGTACATATAATAGCACTGTTGTCAACAATAGTCACAGGCTATCGATCTCATCAATCTGTTCCTGAATTAGTTCTATCTCATCATTGAACCTGTCATTCGTATCCGCCTGTCTGTCTTCTAATGAGTCGAGTTCATCTTGCAGGCCATCCTGGTAATCATCCTTCTCGCCAACGTCAACGGTTTCATCGCTTACAGTGACAAAATCTGTCGTATCCTCATCTTTGACTCTGTGGACCTCCTGCCGAAGCAAATGGTCGGGATCATCATCTAACAGCGAATAACTTACCGAGATGAATGTTTTTACTTCTGTGGGGGCTTCTGTTGTCGCCATTAGATTGAACTCAAGTTATCAACAAAGTTAACTGCAATTGATGTACCAATCAGCGTACCGCCCGTGACAACATCTCCGTTGCCAATCTCAATCCTAAATACATCAGTATCATTAGGTACGTTGATCAAATTGGTGAAATTAAAGGTCGTATCTTCTGCGTTCCTTGCAATAGAGACAGGTATCTCGTTACTACCTGTCCCTTGCGTTATATTAAAAAATCGAATATGCGTTAGTCTTGATTGTTGCGAGTTATTATGACCTTCAAGCGAGAACCCGCCAGAAAAACGCCAAACCCCATTAGTTGTGAAAGTAAACGTTTCTGCACCAATATCAAAAGATATGCCCCGCTGTGTTGGCGTGTCTAATGTATCGAATGGCAAGATTACCCATCCCGCACCAAGGTCAAAGTTTGGAATATCTATATCTTGTGATACAGACCCGTACCCGCTTACAGTCAGCTCAACGATAAGCGTTTCAAGATTAGCCAACCTTCCCTCTAGTCCTGTAACTGCCGTTGTCGGGTGCTGATCAGATGCATCTCTATTACTAAGTAATGTGTGGTCTGTAACTCCAGCAACACTTCCCCCGCTCCCGCCAGAACCAAGCCTTGAAACAAGCCACGCGATATCTACATCAGAAAAGCTTGTCGCAGTGTCACTAACACAAACCCAGCCAAGAAAAAACATTTCCCCGACTTCTGCAGGAAATACGATACTTTCCTCATCAGTCTGAAGATTATCCTTTGCCTCTTTTGCATTTAAATATTGATTCTGACCATACAGCAAGTAGAACTCGCGACTGTTTATACCAAGGTTATATAATCTGTGTATTGTTGCCTGCTGGCCTACCATTCCAGTAAGTGTATCCCCTGTCGGGTTGTATACCTTTGGTATATCATTAACAGCAGCACCCAGTAATCCCGTCTGCGTTATCGGAATTAAATCTATTGGAAGTATGTCACTCCCTTCTGCTGGCAGGGTTATCGAATTAGGGTTTAGCCTGTCGTTTATCCAGTTAATAGAAGGGAAAAACACGACTGCCTCATTAAGCCATATTTGCAGTTGCCCCGTTACATCATGCAGATCAGATCCAGTTATATCCACGTTATGACGCATATCGTCATAGTTGTCTGTAGCCGTCTGTTTAACGATGGCAGGGGCATTTGCTATATCAGTGATTATCCCGCTACTGTGGTATATGGTCCCTAGATAAACCATCTCTCTGAAACTTGCCCCTGTTGGCGGGTCTGTAACCTCGACAACGGCGCCTGAACTATTTAGGAATATATCTGTTGACCCTGCTGTGCCTACAATCGTCAATGGAATACCCGTCAAACCAGACCATGTGAACTCTATGATTGATGTATTTCCGGGTTCAGTGTAGCTATCGAATATCTCGCCATTGCCATCGGATATATCAAATGTTGCCGGGTCCGCTAACGTCATAATCCCACCAGCAACAACACCGGACATTGACGCCACACGCTGCTCTATAGACTGAGCATGGTCAATCATTGCCTCTTGTACATTAGTCTTGTCTGACGTTGGGTCGTCAGTAGGGTCATAGACATGTGTAATCGCGATCGGAGTGAAACTCATATTATGGCCCACCTTGTTCCTGTGCTTGTGATCTGTAAGCTTGTGCCAGCCGCCGCCACAAGGATGGTGGCAGAAGCAACGAAGTTTATAGTCTCACCTAGAATCGGCTGAATAATTACGTTTTGCAAAGGTGGATTTCCTGGATCATTCTGCAGCGAAACATTCATAACCCGGTTAATAGCAGATGCTGCCATCGGGAGCTGCACTGTAACAGCCGCAACCGCTGTACTTGTATCCACAAGGATATTAGAATCCTCGACAAGTGCAATATATGGGTTTACTGATCCATCTATTTCAATAGTGCGGTTGGTTACTACCTGGCTCCGCTCAAGATCGGCATGTGTGAACCATATGTAATGATCGCCGTTAGTGTAATTCATTACGCCGCCAACACCAGCGACCGTACACTCGTAAGCATCTAGAGTAATAGTGCTTGGACCGGTTACCGTGAACGAAATACTTTGATTTCCGAGTATTTGAGGGGAAAATGTACCACCTGGAACTGTTGTGAATTGAGCAACTCCACTTGTGGTTACTCCATGGGGGGATGCTGTCGTTAATAGCGCAGGAGCCCCTACCGTACTGCTGGCAATATTAAGCCCAAATACAGGTTGTGCGGAGTATTCTATAGCGCCAGCAATTGGGGAATTTATAGGGCCAAATGCAGAGGTCTCCATTATAATTGCAGGAGTTGTCGGGCTTGGCGGTCCCAAATGTAGCCTTGCCTGCGGGTCATCTATGGCAACGCCTAACCCATTGCCTGCTACAACTATCGCCGTAGAATTATTGGGACCGATCTTTAATGTGTTGCCAACAGAGTTTCTAACACCAATACCGATAGACCCAACATTTTGCCCATTCGCCTCACAGTTAATACCAAAAGCCATTGAGTTATTAAGCGCTGTAGCACTGCAGTTGACCCCCGATGTGTAAACAAAGGCGCCATCTGAAACACAATTAATTCCCGATGCCACAGAAGTCTGTGCATTTGTTGTGCTATCAATCCCGTTTGATACGCCGCCAAATGATGAACATCCAACCCCTGACACCGCTGATCCGTCATCGCCTGTGCACTCATAGCCAAATACAGCATTTTTTCCCCCAACTACATTACTTACCAGTAAATCAATCCCTACTCCTACACTATTCCTCCATAAAACCTGGTTATCTAAACCTACATTCAGGCTATGCCGAGAACCGCTAAAACTGCTGCAGCCATATCCCATAATAATGTTGGGATTGGCGGCAATATTTCCAGGAAAATTGTTATTATTAGGCCCTATCGTGAACTCTAAATCTGTATTCCGTGCCACCATATCTTCGCCATTGATCTGGTAGGAAAACGTTAACGGCATATCCAGGTTATTATCTAAACTGAACCCACCACCGCCTACTCCATCATTGCCGTGTGCGTTCCAGTTGTCTGAAGTTGTCGGGGGTGTTGGCGGATTGGTTGGCGTGTGATCGTCCAGGTCATCACTTGTGCTACCAAGGTGTAAAAGGAGATAGTTTATTGCCGCAGATCCACGCCGTAACCACTCCTCCCATGATTTAAGTCTGACAGGTATCCGGGGGTAGTTTTTTATTTCGCTCACTGAGACCCCGCCCCTGTGTACGTTACCTCGCCGCCAAATATGTGGTCATAGTCACCGTCAACATTAATCTCGAATCGATGGTAAAATGCGTTCGCCCGAAACTCTGATGATCCTGTTCTAGGGTTTGGCGGTCGCTCGGCAGACCAGGTGACCTCGCCATAGGTGGCGTTACGCGTGCCCGTCCTTACAGTTATGTTCGGCGTGTTGCCATCCACAAGTGCCCTAAGGCCGGTTACAAACGCCTTCCCACCCGGAACAAGCATGGACTCACCTACCTCGATACTTGCGCGTAGAGGCGGTCCTGTAAAGGATGATTGCTTGTGGTTAAAGCTGAATGCCTGCATCCTTGGATTGCCCCCCTTGAATAGTCCAGCATCAAGCTGGTACGGAAACTGATCAAGGTCAACATCTGCACCTGCATTGATAGTTGGCACATCAGGGAAGTTAATTGGAGTCACATCATCCAACATAAACGAGGTGGAAGTCTCCGAGTAGACAAGCTCCTCAACCTCCATGAACAGGGGACCGGCAAAGCGTCCACTTGTCCAGTCATAGACTATAATCTTGTCTGGTACTTTTTCACCATTTGAATCTGTCCTGGCCTCATTACTAGGGTATCCCCACCAAATCAGCGACCGACTTATATCTACGGCAGATATAACACGCTGAGAGAATTCGCTGTCATAATCTTTCAAGAACGTATCATTTAACCGGTTTGATCCAATAGGTTCAGCCGTAGATCCATTGAAAATGTAAAAGCCATCGGTATCAATAAAGAATATATTTTCACCGTATTGAGCAATAGAGCCTGGTGCAGTCGTTCCATGGCCGGGTGAGATCTCGTCTATCTGGAAAACAATCTCCGGATCACCGGCATAGTTAATCCTGTAAATGGATTGCTCGCAGAACACTACCCCGTATTCACCGCCGACAACTCCTGTTATCTGGCCACCACGCGGCAATAATTGTTCACCTGATTGGTTAAAAGTAGGCGTCCACCAGTTTGGATCACCAATAGCCGACCATTTAAGCAGATTTGTTTGCGCAGCCGTCCATCCGCCCATGATAAACTCTCGGACAGGGGCAATATATCGGAGTGTCGGGATAGGATCTGTATTTTCGTTTAGTGGGTCATCTGCCCCGCTTGTTGGCAACATATCCTCAAAATTACCGCTGAACCCAACTTGTTCCTGTATCGGGTCAATGCCATTTGCCACAATTACGCTACTGGCCCCCGTCACAAGGCTGACTGCTCGCGTGAAATCCCAGTTATGCGTCTCTGGAAGAGTATAGTTGTATGCAGGAGGCGCGGTATTAGGAGCCCTTGAGATCCGGACAAACGTTATGCCGCCAGGTTCGTCTGTATCCGTTTTACGCTCGTACAGGTCGTGTAAGTCACCTGCATAGTTGTGAACTACACCAAGGTCATCAGTAAGGCCAACAGCCCCCCTACATAGGCTATCAAGTGCGCTTGACTCCTCAACTATGTTATTAGCAGGAGTATATGAGGTAGCGTTTGGCAGTACGTTATCGGCACGAACCAGGCCTGGGTTGTCTCTATCAGGGTTATCAGGTAACAAATCACCTAGTTTCGCCTGAGCAAACATTATGCAACCCTTGTGGTAAGCGATACACCTGCATATCTGCGATTCTCAAGGTATCTCTTCATCTGGTTCAGGCTATTGGTAAAGCGGGTCTGCCATGTAGCTTCAGCTTCCACGTCCTTCCTGAATGCCGAAGCCTCAACCATAGACCCGCGTAGATAAACATCAGGGAAATTAGTCATCAACCAATTAGTCGGGGCAAGGTCAGTAAGGGGAGGGAGAACAGCCTTGTAAACAATAACAAAATCCGCAGTCGGCCCCCGATTGAACCGGATAACATCGTCAAGGATTGTATAAATCCATGCAGATTCAGTACCAGGCGCTGCCCCAGTTGACCGCTGCGTATCAAGCGAGAACATTTCCGGAGTCCGGTAGTCCGCTGTCTGTATGTTGTTACCGGTTCCAAAAGTTATTGACCGGATACCACGGAAGTCACCCAGCGATACAGTGTAGTCTGTTGGATAATCGCCGTTAATGTCCGCTACAGGAGTGAATGACTCTTCTGTATCAAGTGCTGACTGGTCAAGTTCTCTACGAATTACAGCCTCTGCAAGGCTGACAAAATCGGGCACAGTTGAGATAAACGTCGGCTCATCGGCCGCCGCCCATGTGATGATAGATCCCTGCAGGTCGCTGTAATTGGCTATAGCCATTAGTAAATCTTATCTTGCTTGCGCTTGCGACTACGGAGCGCACCGGCTGCACGTGACAGCGTTCCTGTTCCAGTCAAGCCAGCACTGGGGCCTCTACGACTGCGAGTCGGCCGCTTTTTAACCGTGACCCTTGCTCGCCGGTTCGGGTATCCGTCAGTCTCAGTATAAGCAGACATGCGGTCGCCACCTTTCATCTGTGATAATGCGGATTTCAATCTGTTACCTTTATTTGCCATTTCCTACCTCCTGCCAATTATGGTTGATACGGATGGGTCAAACATTACGAAATTACGTGTTCCTTCGCCTGCTGTTCTAGAGCCTGCATCATAGTATTTGATTCCGGGGATGCCGAGAGTGTTCAGCTCTTTAGACGCCATTACAGAAGGATCTAAAGATCCTGCATCGCTATATAAATCACTCAATTCTTGATATATATCTTTTCCAACAGGATCATACCCACCTCTAGGGTGAGTACCCCTAACAGCAGCTAAAGCAAGGTTATCAAAATCATCAAAATCTTGATAATCAACAACCTGTTTGATCCCTTTCCGCACACTCTCCGGCTGTTCACTCAACGGCGCATCCCAGTCCAGCATCTTGGCTATCTGTTCGTCGGGGAGGTCAACGTCGTAGAGATGGCCTGCCTGTTCATCTGCATTATCTATAAACTTCTGCGCTTCAGCTTCTGTGTCAAAGTAAAAGTCGGTATCTTGGTAGCCTGTTTTTTTGTCATATAAACCCCACTTGCCGGACACACCGGCAGGGAGGCCGGGTTCATACCCCCTTATCACAGCTGGATCAGTGCCGCGCCCAGGCGCAAGATCAACCTGATAACTCTTAGCCGTCCCTGGGTCCTCAGCCAAATATATACCATGCCCATAAGCCTGCGCACCTTCACCCGTGCCGATCTTTGACAGGTCGAACTCACCTAGCGGGTTGCTTTCTGTTGGCGGGAACCTGTGCGGGGTACCGTGATAGGCCGTCATCAGGCCCGGTAAGATGCCACCACCCATCTTAGCCAACATAGCCGCATCACCAATACCAGGAACGGCAGTGGCCATGTTAAGCATCCCTGCACCTATGTTGCCGGATTGTAGCTCCCTGATACCCTGTTCTAGAGCCATAGCATCACCTAGACCAGGAGAGAACTCCATACCCGTCTTAACAGCACCGCCGATAGTCGCAGGTGGACCCGTTTGCTCCTGGACAAGCCTGTCCGCCGCAAGGTTGCCAGATGAGAATTGAGGATTAAGCGGCGCATTCATTGCCCTGTTCAGCTCACCACTAATTATTTGCTGTAGTAATCCGGGCATATCAATCTCGCAAATTTAGCTGGTATTTATGCGCCGACCTGGGGAGGTTGAAAGCGCAACGGAACCAGTAAACCGATACCGTTATTTGTAGCCGCGTTTAGGCTTGCGTGCAAACTTGCGAGCCACTGATTTGGGCGGGCACCCTTTCTTGCGTTTGTTAGCACACATACCCATATATTTCTGTTGTGCCTTGCTTTTGGCTGGCATTATGGCGCTGGCACAACACCATGAGGTACAGCGCAACAAGGGGCATCAGCCGGGTCTATCGTAGTACCTACGGCGTCGTCAGAAACAGTCCAGCCTAAAATCCACGCGTCCGAGTCTTCAGACCCGATCTCATGCGGATTTTCAGTTACCAGCGTAACCGCGTTATATCTGTTCTGCATACCTTCGCAAAAAGCTCTTGCAGTACGCGGATACCATGCATTGTTCTTTGGCTCCCCGAAACACAATTTACCAGCCATGATAATCTCCTACGTTCTTGAATAAACTACCCAATTAGGCTCCAATATTTCAACCTGTTTAAACCCTTTCATTCTCGTACTTTCATCTTTAGAGTTAAGCAGATCCATAGTCGGCTTATGCTTCTTTTTAAAGATATTCCACTGCTCTACTGACGGACATGAAATTACCCCCCTGATGTCCTCATTCTCATGAAGCCCCAGCTTCCCCTTATTGAGCATCCCTGAGAGCCGGATATCATTGTTTCTGTGGAGTGCAGCGTCATCGTAGAAGGTGGTCTGAACATAGAATTTACCGTCCTCAGACTTACCGATTGTCTTTGAATTACTACCGTAGCCGATTACATCAGACATGCCAGCCTCCCCTTATACCTTGCTGCATCTTCATCACTTAGGACTACATGAGCACCCGGAGGACACCTGCCATGCTGGGTGAATACGTTAACCTTTGTCACATTCACATAGGTTTTGTCTACTTGCTCCTCAACTACAGGTGTAGCGTCAGCCGGGGGTTTTCTAGGCCGCCCCCGTTTCTTTGGCGGAACATAAACTTCATCATCTCCCATTTTTTACCTCCTAAAAAAAGGCGGGGGATTTCACCCCGCCAATTGGGATTTATTAAACAGTACCCGCTAGTGTGGTTGAAACGTCAGCCACCACCGCATTACCTTCTGGATTCAGGCAACACAACGCAAAGTCAACCGTAATTTCCCGATTTTCCGCGATACCTGTACGTGCCAGATCCTTGGTTTCATAACCCTGCAGATACGACCGTTCCCAAAGCTCCATATCAAGCAAATACAGATCTGCAGATACGCCAGCCTCTGAATCAGGCTGGAAAAGATTGGGGGTCAGGAATAAAGTGCCAAAATTTGTTACTAGCACATTTACGGAGCCCTGAGCTACGATGCCACCAGTCGATTGCCCATCACCTGAGCTATTGTCGACCCTGTTACCCTGTGGTGCAGTGGATTGCAAAGTTGCAACACGCGCCGAGCTGGTGAACAGATAATCGGACATAATCTCGATTACAGCAGGAGTAGACATGGCGACGGAAGGCTGTCCACCATTTTCGTAAGCCGCCCTCATCATGTTTTTGGTGGCAGTCTCAGACCATGCCCAAGTATCGCCGACACCCGCCTCTGTAGCTGGATATCCGCCACCACTCGTGGTGTTAGAGAGAATAGGGTCCGCACCTAATCCGGCACCGCGTATTGAGTTATTGGATGAAGTAGAACCAGGGGTTGTACTAGGGTCATCATCACCCGTGTCGATGTTGAACTGCGGCACACCAATCCATCCGCCAACGCCGGCAGTCCAACCTGGAACCGTAGAACCGTCGCCTTCCTGAGCAATGCCGCGAGATGCATAGGTTGACTCTTCATCACGCCGGAGCGCTCGCTGACGCTTGATAAGCTGGCGAATCAACTCATCGCTTGAGCCTACAGTATCGGAGTTGCTTGCACGGTCAGAGACCTTGATGGTCTTGGATGCAATCTGGTGGTAAGTTTCAAGACGCTCACCGGTCCGTGTATCGTTTCCGGTAGAGTCTGAACCAGACACCCGCGCATTTCGCGGATTGGCAACTTCTAGTGATTCACGAATCCACCCTTTTAGGGTGTTTCCCGAATCCATGGTGCCTGTCTGATCGCATATTACTCTGGGGTCGGGAGATATATCATACACGGCATTCATGAGCGATTCGTGTATTGCTCCGCGCACGGGAACCGCTGCGAGATCCGCAGCGGTAAGGTTTATATTGGTCATAGTAGCCTCCTAATAGTTAAGAAAAAGTTGTGTTAACCTTTATCCTTACCAGCAAGAAGCTACTCGCCTTTACTTGATAATTTGCACATCTCTATGCAGGTTATTGAAACACTAGCACATAATTAATAATTAATCCAGATCTCTGTATCTCTCTATCACATCAAGGGCTGAATCAATTTCCATATAAATCTTGTCTCTATCAATATCAGGTGAGGTTATGCAGCAAGTCCTCTTAAAATCATCTGACCATGACACGCTGCCATGTTCATCCGTATGGCGATTGCCAGTCCTTACAATTATCTCCGTGGTGATCATTCCGCCAGCCCCCTTGCAAGCAACATCCTTACCGCATCCGTTTCAGCCTGCTTTTTACCGCCAACAGGTGCTCCCCGTATCCCCTTCTTAAGCCCTTGAACTGTAACACCTTTTTTCTGTGATGTTGGCGTCCCTGTGGCCCGGATTCGCTTGGGTGCCTTGCGTACAACCTTCATGGCTTCAGTTGCCGCACCTTTTTCACCCCTTAGGCCATCTAGTTCAAGCATCAACTCTATAAGTTGTGGGTCCCTTATGCGGTTTACTGTTTCGCTTTTACACCCAGCACCCTCCATCAAACGGCGCACTTTGCCGTGATCGGCGTCCATAACAGCCGGGTCGCTCCATGCAGGATGGTGCTCTATCATTTCAGCACGCAGCACACCCATTGCCTCACGCTGACCCATTTCAGCAGCATATATTGCCCTGTTGACATTTTCGCCTGCATTTGCAGCGGCCATTTGATACTGCTGGCGCAATAATGCAGCCTTCCCTGGGTCCTGTTGCTCCATTTCAGGCCAATTTATCGACTGATATTGGTCTACCACAGATTTAAGTGCAGCTTTGGCGTCTACTACCCCCTGGTCCACTTCCTGCGCATGCTGGCTGGCCTTACCAGCGGTTTCCTTTAGTGCAGTATTCTCTGCAGCAAGTCGAGCCCTTTCTTTGCTTGCTTCCTGATATTTGTCTTTAATATCACCAAGCCTAACCGGCTCAACTCCATCACCCATCGGAACCTCAACATCATACATCTGGGATGGCTCAAACCCGATAGCTTCCCCTAGTGACGTGACGGTGTAACTATCAGCCGGTTCAGCCTCTTCAGATACAGCCTCCTCAGAGACAGGTTCAGACTCTTCAGTCTCCTGCTCAATAGGCTCTGCGCTGTCAATTAACAGGTCAGCAACCTGCTCAACAGCGGCGTCCTCCTGAGCATCTGCTGACTCCTCAGTAGCTACCGGTTGCTCAGTAGGTGCTTGCGCTGCAAACAGCTCACGTACCGCATTAACGTCATTTTTCCCGCTCATTTTTCTCCTCCAGGTCGTTTACTTCGTTAAGTATAATTCTGCATTCTCTAAATACCAGATTGACCGCATGCGATAGGTTTCGGAGTTCTTTCATCTCTTCTGGTGTAGCCCTTAGCCATCTTCGGAATAGTCCATCCTGAATACGTTCAGCTATAAGGTCTTTTGCATCATCCTCCACCATAATCCGGGCGTAACGCTCTTCTGGTGCGGTTATTGGTTTCATTTAATCCTCCCCAAGTTCATTAGCATTCTCTTCTACCTGTGCACTCATATCACGATTAGCTTGCATTTCAAGCTCTGTGATCCTTATGGCGTTATCGCTTGCCAGTTTTTCGTAATCAAACCGCTGCGCTGCACCGTCCTTATAATCCTGTGCATCCTGTTTCATCTGCTCAAGCTTCATCTCAAGCATGGCTATAACACTAGCGTCTTGTTGTTTCTGCTTTTCTACCTCAAGCTTAACGTGCTGGGCCTGAATATCAGCCTCCCCTTTCATCAGTTCAGCCCGGCCTAGATCCAGTTGAGACTTAAGCATAGCGCCCTGTATCTGTTCATTCTTTTGCTTTTCTTGTGCAGACTCTGCATCGCTCTGTTGCTGAGCTGCCTGCCCTTCCTGACTTTCAGGGTCAACAAAGTATCTGTCGGGATTCTTTACACCCGCCAAACTCACCATGTCAGTCTCTGCTGTATATAGCCTCTTTTCATCGGCGAGGACAGAACCAACAGACAGTAGCTCTTTTTGCTCTTTAATGACCTCCCTGACAACGCCAGCCTGCCGCGACCGCTCTGTATGGCTGCTACCTATCTGTACAACCACATTGGTACGAGTCCGCCACTCTGATGGTGTTGAGTTAATCCACCGCCCGCCGACCTTTGATGAAATAGTACCCTTATGATGTTTTCTCAAAAGGTTATGGATCTCGATAAATATACCTCTGATAAGGGTCTCGCCGAATGACCTGGCCATGACAGCGTTATTAAGCTCCATAGCACCCATCACCCGATCCACAACAAATCCTGCATCACCGTGCATAGCCTGTGCAGTATTTGCCGTATCAATAGCACCACCGCCCCTATCTCGCCGCACCTTATCGAACCAATCAAGCATAGCATAGCTAGACGGAGGAACCTCTGGATTCGGGAACGGCATTACAGCGTCCATTCTTTTCATCCTCACGTTACCGCCTGTACGAGTCACAAGCATATCGTCCAAGTTAACATCACCATCTAAAATACCAACGCGCGGGTGAGCTGATAGCAGAGTCCCGTCAATAATAGCCCTGCATATTGGAGTTTTACCGTCCTGGATTTGCTTCAGACGATCAAACATACTGATACCTTGATACTTGTGAGGGTTAACCATTGTCACACCACCAATCAACGGTACATCGTCTATCTCTTCGTTCGCTGTTGATCCGTCCTCATATCGTAATAGCTCATTTCCGGCAATACTGACCTTACGCCGTTCTGCAATGCCATCACCATCAAAATCAATCAGTGGATAGCACTCATATACGCGAATTAATCGTGTTGAGTGATGTTGAGAGGTGTAGTCGTATTCGTCAGAATCCCGCGATCTGGCCTCTTCCTCGATGTTTGTGCTGTAGGTCGGCAGGTTTTTAACCTGGTCAACTTCAAAACCCTGTTCTATTAAATCTGATTCGGTCACACTCATGTCATGAGCGCAGAACCTGGCATCATGGAGGTATGGTGATTTATGACTGCCTGCGACAACCGCATTTTCAGGAGCAACAGACTCTATTACTGGTTTTCCTTTTACCGTTGTACGCCTGACTTTAATCGTAAACTTATCCTGCGCGGCCATCATGGCCTGCTGTGCAACCTGTTGTACTTGCGGGCTTTGTGCTGCGACTGCAGACTCCATCTCTGTCAACCCGTCCGCCTCAGCCTGCAATGCAATGATAGCGCCAGGATTGCCCTCTTCTGTCACAATCTGCTCTAGAATATCTATTTTCTGGTCAGGCTGTTGTGGCGTCATCACCATAGCTAGTGCCATTTCAGGGATGTTTTCTATTACCTCATATTCGACATACGCCCTTTCATCCCAATAGGCTTTAGCCGTACAGTTACGGTTCAGGAGTGCATCTTTAAGTGCTACCTGGAGTAGGGTATAACCGTCGTACTCTTCAAAAAATAGATTGTTTACGAGTTCGGATTCTGTTTTGCTTTGATCCTCGTCCCGCTCATCTTCAGGGGAATAGAGTGCGATCATTTCAGAGGTAAACGTCGGCATGATTTCGGCAACCGTAGCCTCTACAGCGTCCATCACGTCCATAGATACATATCGACTTGCATTAGGGTCTTTTGCCCTAGTACCCGTTAACCCGGGAGCCCGTCCAAAATAATACTCTATCGGCAGCGTAATATTCGCATCATTATCAGATGATATTGACCCGCCTGTGCCGCGACTTACCTCATTCGTGCAGACAGAAACAAGCTCGCTGTCTGTCATATGGGGCTCAACAACCCCCTCCGTCGTCTCTTCTGTGTCTTCTACAAGCTCAAGTCCGCTCATCCTTTGCTGTATCCTGTTGTCCCTCCCCAGGGTCATTAGAGTCAGGCAGGCTCACAAAAGCCTCCTGCATTGAGCAAAACACATGTTCCAGCTCATCCTGCAATCTCGCAGCACGAACAAATACTGATTCTATGGTGTCATTTTCCATGCTATTCTCCCCAGTTAATAGTTAATCGGCTTACTCCAGTCTGACATCCCTGCCTGCCTGTCCATATCTGCCTGAGCAAAGCACATGTAGGCATCTGCCCCATTACTAGCCCTGTCATGGTGTGGTGTGCGCTGATATACATCGTCCTCCTCAACGTACTTGTACCGATAGTTACACAGTGTCGCATAACCCCGTTCCATCCGGGTTGCACGTGTCAGCATGTGCTTATCGTCACACTCGTAATACCCGTCACACTCCTCAACCGGCGTATCTCCATCGTCACCCAAATGAAACCAGCACCTTGCAAACCATTCCCGCGCCAACGCTATGGCAGTAGCCTTGTGCCCTATCCTGTCTACTACAGTAGCGGGCTTTACTCCTCCGTCAACAAATTGCTGCTTGATATTCCTTGACATCCCTAGTCTATCATGATCTGCGTCATGGGGAAAATAATGCATAGAATACAAGTAGTCACGGCTGCGGACAAACCTAGTGTAATATTCAATCTCTTCTAGCCTGCCTTGGAAATAATCAATAAATTTGTATTGCTGGCCCGTTTTTTGCATGAACCATACAGCCGTTGGATCATCTTTGCCGACATCCCAAAAAGTCATAACTTCACAGTTTTTCTGTATCGGAATAAAGCATAATCGACCATCTTTACTTACTTGGGTGACTTGTGCACCAAATATGGCCCCTTCTGCCAGCCGCTTGAGGTTACCCATCCAGATATGGAGGTATTTTTCGTAGTCGACGACCTTAAGGTTTTCAGCCTGCTTGATCACCACATCAGAATTATACTGATTATCCATGTAGTTGGACTTGATAACGAGCGCATCCGGCTGCTTATCAACGATAAAGTGTTGATATACATAGTCAAACTTAAATCTTGTGTTGAATGATAACCATATTTCCGATCCCTCCTTGCGTATTGTCGGGTCAATAATATCCCATGACCCCTCGCTAAGGCTGTGCGCCTCCTCGATCCAACAGATGTCGATCGCTTCCATTGACCGGATCTCTTCAGGATTGGCGCGCACACCGAGGAACGTAAATTCTGTCCCATTAGGGCCATATATCGCATTCTGCTGGACCTCATACAGATGCGACATGTTCATCAACCGTATCTGGTCAGATAGCAGGCGATGAACTGATTGTTTAATGGATTTTTGTAGCTCCCTTGTACAAAGGATACGAAGGGGTTTTTTTATGCCCTTGTTTAGCAGTATCCTGCCTATACTCCAGGACCGGCCAGCGCTCCTGCCCCCATACAGGACTTTATACCTGTAGTCCTCCGCCATAGGGCTGTAGATTATTGGTATCTCTGAGTTTTGTACTAGACAACTCATACATAGATCATTGATCGAAGTACGGCAGGTTATCAGGGAAATACGCCCAGCATAAAACGACTGCGGTCTTGTCCCCAACCTGCCACCCGGGCTCATCACCGTCATGCATGTACCGGCCCATAGATACCATGTAGCGATGCCCACGATCTGCCTCAACCTTAATATGGACGCATACAGGCGAATTATTACTCGGCAGGTCATCGTCCACTAATACCCACGGATGGGTTGCTTTATGTAATGCCCTCCTGAGGTTAAAGTTGCACGCGCGTGCATCAACCAAGTCATGCCGCGCCTGCGATAAGTCAGCCTCCAATTCGTCATTATGCTCGCTAATAGCGATGTAGGTCTTATGTAATTGATCTAGTGCCATGTTCTTTCCTCCCCTCTTAGCTATCTTATTTCCGCAAAAAATAGTCGCTCATAGCATCTGCTAGAAGGTCATACTTCTCTTCTAGCTGGAACAACTGCATCTCTAGCGCGTCGGCTTTATGTGAGCGTTCAACATGATTATCGAACGCTAACCTGGCATTATCCTCGCGTAGAGCGTCCCGTTCCTTTTCTACAAGCTTTAGTTGCTCCTTAGCATCATCCCGCTGCCGCTCTAGATTAGTGTTGTCGTCGCGCAGGTAGCCAGCCTTCTCCTTATAGGCATCCCTCTCCTTCTCTAACTCTTTTTTCTCCTCAGCCAGAGAGGAACCCGCCTCTTTTGCCGCATACCACTTGTCCCGAAGGTAATCGTTACCGCATTGCATCTCGGAAATAACTTTTTCATTCAGCTCATTAACAGCTGTAAGGTTATCGATGGTTTCCAGCAGGCCCTTAGTTTCTGTTCCCATTGTATTACTCCCCAGTAGTTAACTTATTTCCCATGATTTGGATGGTATCCTAGTTCCTTGTACTTCTTTCGTGATACAGCGACGGCATCTTCTAGGCTATCATAAACACCACAGTTTTTGTGAGCAATGCATACATAATATTGCCCGTTCTTCTTGAGGCTGATCCCAATGTGCCCTGTCTTGCTTGTTTCTCGTAGTGATTGGTTATGACAATTACTTCGCCTTGTAGCCTTTGTTAGAGCCTTCCATCTATTGTCACACCTATCATGTCTGATATGGTCCACTTCATCTGCCGGGAATTCCCCTGTCATGTAAAGAAACGCAAGCCTATGCGCTCTGTATGCCACACGATCAATTTTTATTGACCGGTACATTCTCCCTCTAGCCCGATCAGCAACAGACCCAATAAAAGTTCCAGCGACAGACCCAACAGGGGTAACATTAGACAAACAAACCCGCCAGGTAAACACCCCTGTCTCGGGGTCATAGTGCAGGACTTCTTTTAATCGTTCTTGTGTTAGGTTCATTTTGGATATAGCTGATTGCCCATGACCTCAGCCATCACCTCTTTCAGGAATTTATCTGGATCTTTCACGGGCTGGCCATAATCCTTGCTCATTGCACTCGCTATGCTTAACTCACCCTCATCCTTACTCACTATGCTTGATGGATATGGCTTGATGCTCATACGCAACAGTCTTATCTCCCGCCTTACCTCAAGCATGTCAGTACATGCATCAACGTCTGTCATCTCATGTAGCAGGACACCTGTGTAGTTATAGATATCATCAAGCTTTGCTACTATCCCATCGGTTGATATTTTCTGTTTCGCTTTAGTCATGACTCTCCCCCCCTCTCAAGTCGATTGACTTCAAGATTTAAAATACCTACTCTGTGCCCGTATAGATCTCTACCTGCATAGTCACCGTTATCACATGCCTCATTTAACAACATCCGCACAGTGCCTAGCTCTGCCCTTAGGGCGGCAAGTCTTTCCATCCTCTTCTCGTCATGGAACTTTATAAGCGGCTCTGAAGGCCATGCTTTGTATATGCTATTATCTTCTTCTGGTGGCAGGCATCCTATTTTAATCGTATCGGCAAGAATCCCCTTCACCTCCGCCTCAAGTGCTGTTATCCGTTCCTCGTTGCTGAATGACCGCATATCGATACCCATCACATCACGGCCCATTTCAATCATGTAATCCCATATAGCATCAAGCTTTTTACCCATAGTTATTTCCCCAGGTTATTTACTTCTCGGTTAACTTAATACCCAGAATATCTTCGTTCTGGACCTCCATCCTCTTTACAATTTCGATCAACGAAGCAATCAGATCGCCATTATCTCGGATCATTTTCCTTAGCTCTATGGCTTCACTATCTAGCCCTTTCCTTTCCGCATAAGAATATTCTAGCCCTTTCCTTTCCGCATAAGAATATTTTACTCCTTCCATATCAACCCCCAAGTCATTTAAACGTAACAACGTACTCAGTAGGCAGGACAGGGCCGCCATCAGCGCCTGTAAGCTCCTGCTTGTCGGTGTACCCATGCCTAGCCAACACTAGCTTGGTAATCGTGGCGTTAAGCTCGCCCTTAAGCCCTCCATTAATCAATCTGGACTCCTGTGCTTGCTTGATTAGCCCTACTAATAAGGAAAACTCCTCTTTCCCCTCCTCCTTCGCCCACACCTGGATAGTGTCTTTGTGGATACCCAGATACTGCCCAAGGCCACACAGCATCGGTATCTCATCCCCAATAAGCTTATAGTTTTCAAGGTAATACCACGAGTCTTCTAATATTTCCTCGTTGTACTTTGTAGGTCGGCCTACTCTGTTAGCCATTGCTATGCCCTTTAATATCATTGTTCGTGGAAAGCTCTCTCCATGGAGATACGAATAATGGCTGGTATAGATACCGTGCACAAACCTCGCTTACACACAGCGAGACTGGCATCACACCATCCCACTTAGCCATACCGAACTCTTCCCTTAATTCTGCAGCAAAATCAATCCTTTCCTGTATGCCAGTTGCCTCGAACAGATCAACAATAGCCTCTGCATCAGAGCGTGAAATTTCAAATAGACGTCCCACTTCTACCTCCTTTCCTGCTTTTCACCTTGTAGTAAAACTTCTGATTCTCTTTTTTTGGCATGAGACCTAGAATGCGCAGATATAACTCCTTGTTTTTTCTAGCATCTCTCATGGATTTAGGTTTGTCTATCGGGTGTCCCTTCATGCTTGCGATTCTTACCGCGTTACGGAGTAGCCGGTGGACTATCTGCCTCACTCTCTCGCGTGAAATATCATGCCGCGCCCCTTCCCTTTCTAGGGTCTCCCCGTTCATGACTGACACAAAGATATTGTTGTTCCTTTCCTTGTTCTTTTGCAATAGCTCTGTGTATTTATCCATTGCTGGCCCCTACCTTATCCAGCCAGTCCCTATCACGTACTTCTTTTTGAAATTGCTCAATGTCCTTTTTCGCCTCATTACTGCTTTTCATCCCAGCAAGCCAGTAATGCATGTCCCTTATAGCTTGCTCACGATCCATCTTCTCTTTCTTATCATCCATCATAGCCTTATGCTCCTTTGCCACCTCAGCAATCCTATGCTTCTTTACCGCCGTAACCTCATCGTCTGTCAAGAACTGAACATCATACGCACCCAAGTCGCCAATAAAAAACCATACACTTCCCCCACCATCTCCACCCGACAGATAAGCCGCCTTTTCCTTCTGCCGGATCATCTCCATAAGTATCCGGTATTGCTTCACTTCCCGTTTCATCGCTTTCTTTTTCATGAATTTCCCCTTATCAGTAACACTTTACTACAAAACTCCAATACACTCAAGCAGAAGTATTAAACCAATGTTTACGTAAACGGTTCAGTCCCCCTGTATTTTTCCTGGTCTTCAGGATTAATTCAGCCTCCTCCTCAGTTATAGCAGTAAACTTACCGTCACCAATAACATGCGTTTCCACGTCTCCCAGCCTACGTTTAATATCCTCTATTTCAATTTCAATGGATTCTATCCTGCCATTAACATCAAGAAAATAGTCCATAATCAACTCGAACTGGACTATTACGTATGCAAACAAGCCATCGATCTTTTTACCCATATCTCGCCCACCTCGCTAGTATTTAAATGCTTTCGAAAGTCGCCGTCTTGCTGGTGCCAGCTTCTCTTTCAATTCATTAAGTCGATCAATATTCCTTCTGGCTTTCATTTTACCATTAAGTTTTTTATTTTCCCTCTGCAGCTTGCGGTTATCATAATCGTAACGATCAACTAATAGCCGAGCGGACTTAAGGTCTTGCCTGAGAGATCTATTTATCCACTCAATCCGATTGATTACTTCCTCCTGTGTGGGGTGTGGCATTCCTTTTGCATTTCTTGGGTTTGGTTTAAGGTCTTCGACCTGCTGCCTCATTGATTCGACTTTATCATCTAGCGCCTCTTCTTGAGTATCATCAGGCATATCATTCTCCCAGGTTGTCATCAATTTCAATTATAGTCTTTTCTTTTTCGCCCTTTTCGGTCTTGCGGCTTTCAAATGTAACGCTTTTGACTTGTTTGGTCGAATCATCTGCGAGTATTCCAATTCCCACAAGTCCATCGATAACGGCTTTTGCGCTAATCCCATCAGTATCATGCTCCCTCTTTCGATAACTGATAACCCGGATAGTGACTGGTGAATCAAATGACGGATTTTCATCCTTTGCCATTGGTGGCATGCCAGTAACCTGTTCCAGGTCGGCAGTGGGTACGGTAGCTCGATTATTACTTTCATCCACGTTTCACCCATCCGCAACGTCCAGATGGGCACATTCCTTCATCAGTCATCCTAACACCCTCCTCAACCCAGGCCATGCAATTGCTCCCGATACATTCCGACGTAGAATATTCATGGTCCATACGATTGGTTATAATGTCCCCATTCTTTGCAACAATGACTTGCACAGCAGGACACCATTTTTCACATGTTTCAGATTCTAGCATTATCCTTCACTCCCCGGATCGCGCTCATAACAGCCGCATTGCTCGCTCCCAAACTGATCCTTGTAACAATACCACACAGGCATAGCGGCCTCGTGGTCCCATTCACCGACACCGTGAGCGCATGTCTCGCAGCATTTTGAATTTACGTGAGTCATAATAGTTCCTTGTTCGCCATCTCAATCAACACGTCAGCATGGCATGGATCGGAAAGAGCGCAGAAACAAGCTAGATCCTTACCCCGCAGTGCCTTCAAGTCTTCCCGTGTGAACTTAATTCTACTATCGTTATTTATAACGGCCTCACGAAACAACATAACACATTCATCGGCACCACCATCCCTGCCGACCACAAACGGATTACCGTATTTATGCGGACGCGTCACAGATTTAGCATTGTCCGGCATCCGCCACCCTGAAGTACGTTTTCTTTGGATACGTTTTGGCATTTCCGTGACTCATCTTAATTGTGGATCTGTGAACCAGCCACTCATTTCATCGCAATTAATTTTAAGGCTATTAGCTTTATTCATGATAAATCCTCAATGTCTTTAACCAATTTAGCTAACGTAAAATCGCGTCCTGTGAATGAGCGCATCAAATACAATACATCCAGCTTCATTGATGCACGCCCGTCATCGCGCCCCAATGTATACGAGCTCTTTTTTCTCGCCTCATCGTAATGTTTATCGTCTTTGCTCATAATTCCACCCCAGTTCTGTCTGTATAATACACATATCCCTGTATCGTGTTATACGGGATATTCAAAATCTCTGCGATTTGTTTAGGCATCACGCCATAATCATGTAGCTTCCTGACAAGTTCAACCTCATCATCTGTATTTTTACGATTGTTCAACCTTCGCCCATCAGGAAATCTCGCACGGCAGTTATCTTTGCCCTTTGTGATGTATTCGTAGTAATGAGGACGGCATAGGGTACGGCTCCACTCTTCCTTGTCACAGTAATCAAAGCAACATGTTTTCAAAATAACCTCCCCTGTGCATAAGCGGCTTCGATACGCTCACATGCTATGTCAAAATACTTTGGTTCCTTCTCGATACCGATGAAGGTGCGCTCGTGTGCGCAGGCCACGCCGGTTGTGCCGCTGCCCATGAAGGGGTCTAGGATGATTGAACAATCTTTCAAGAGTTTACCCATACACCACCGCATCAACTCCGTTGGCTTCTGGGTCGGATGCTGCCGTATTTTTGCAATGCGATTGTTTGATATGTCTTTGTACAAATAAACACCATGCCCTCGACTAAACCAGCAGGTTTCCGCATCACTCAAGAATGAACCAAATGCAGCATCATGCCGTTTTATCCATACAAGACACGCTCCTGCAGGAAGTTTGTTTGGGAAATTATGCCACCCCCAGATAATTTGTTCCTCCCCATAGCCAACCAAAAATGAAGGGTCAAAAGGTTCTGAATCTCCAGCAATTGGCTCACCGTTAGCCGTACCAACATCATTCCCTCTTTTGGCTATATGTCCAGCAGTGCCACCGCTAAATCTTGAATTATCAGTATTTAGATTTACCCCATAAGGCGGATCAGTCACCACGGCATCGACCTTGCCGAGCGTCGGCAGGATATCCATGCAGTCGCCGAGGTAGAGAGTGGCATCCCCGATTTTAACGATATCGTCCATCTCAGTACTGCCTCCTAACCCCATTAGCAAAACTCCAATTTGAGTTGTTACTGTTATTTCTGCGTGCTGCCTGTGACATACGACTATTGTGATTATCAACATAGGATTTTAAAAACCCTATCTCACACATAGGGACATACTTGTATGATTTTTTCCTATCGTTGTCTTTCAGTGCAATAATAATCTTCGACTTTTCCTTGATCTTTGCCATATCTCCATCGGCAGGAGATTCCAACGCAAGCTTTGTATCATCAGTCAACATTTACATGCCTCCGTTTCCAGTAGTTTGGGTCTATAGCTTTCCGTTATGGATTAAACTTAATGCAGTAGCGCGAGAGTTTTCATACCACTCGCCATATTCCATCACAAGGCTCTGAGCCTGTTCAAGCCAGTCTCCTGATCTGTCTGGATAGAGTAGTGGCGATGGAGCATCGAGCAATGATTTATGTGCGTGGTCTCTTTCATGCTTTAGTTCTTTGATTTTTTCAGGATTCATGATGTACCAAACCCAGACGCGACAGCTTTTTTCCACAGATCGAACCGATCGGTTTTATCCCTCTCTTCAAGTGCAGCGAACCAGTTTAAAATATCTGTCTTCATCCCATCACAAATAAGGTCATCGTCTAGTGCTGCAGACAACCAGCTGCCAATATTTAGTTCTGCCTCTTCAAGAGTCATCGTTAATCCCCTTTTAGTTTCGCTCTAACAAACTCAAGATTAAATGTTTCGTCTGAATCTTCATACAGCTTTCCGCTTAATTCCTTAATCTCTCGTTTCTCTGCATCGTCGAGAGTGTTCCACCATTCACGCTTTGTCATTTAGCCAACTCCTGCAGTGATGGCAGTGATCTAACTTTGCACCGCATACAGTAATCATGCTGTGTCTCCCCATCTATCGGCAGCATATCGATCTCCTTTAGCGTTTCCACGATCTCTCGTGCATAGTGAGAGACTGATGCAGGGCCATGGTTGGTAACTGGTGGCGGCAGTGGCGTGTACTCCCTGTGGCTTGCTGGTTTAACAGGAGGACGGCATGCTGTGAAAAACTCCCACATGGACGGTGGCCACTCTTCTTTCCACGTAGCAAATCCATGTTTAACCTCATCACCTGTCAGCCCGCCTAGTGCATCGCCCCATTCAATCATCGCAAGTTTTTGTGTCCGTTCATCAGGAAATGCGCTTGACCATTTGTGCAGGTACCTTGATTGCATCCTCGAAAATATCGCAGCGATCCACCGTTCCTCCATTGGCGAATGCAATGCAGTTGTCGAGGAATTGTGAGGCGTTCTGTTTTTTTGCAGTTCCATTTCCGTTGCTCCCGTTTACCTCGAATAGACCCTGGTGGCCATTACGGATTGTTTGATCGACGATTGCCTGTTGTGTTTCTGTGTCCCCACGTTCAACAAGCCATCGCTGCTGTTTTGATACAGAGGCAGGTTTAAGTTTGCGGATTTTATTATCTGCCCTGTATTTTGTGTATTCATCCCAGGCGGATTGATTAAGCCCTTTTGGTGTTATCGGTTGTAAATTTTCTTTTTGTTTTATTTTTCTTTTATCTGTATCTGCTTCTGCTTCTGTATGGTTGGATTTTCGTTGAACGGATTTTGAACGTTCGTTCGAATTCTTTTTAATTTCAGCACGTTGCATGGCTGATTTTCTGCCCGCCATACTCGCTTTTATAGATTTGTTGCGAACTGCGGTAATGTCCTCTTCTATACGGTGATGTGTCCAAATTAGGTGCCCAGTGGCTGGATCAGTGGTTTCTGTAAAGAATTCCGATAGTATTGGGCGTATTTTCAACCAATTTTCAACGGACGTTGAACAAACGCTGGCAATCCGTTGACTTTCTGCTCGTAAAGCGTTGCCAGTTTGCCAATAATTCATGATTAGGAGCAAATATGCGCCATGCTCTTCTAGGGTCAAGTGTTGAGTATCCGCCAGATAATCGGCAGGGAATAATTTTATGTATGGTAATGCAGCCATCTATTTACCCATTCAGCACCCCAAGCAAAGAAGGAAATGACGGCAACCGCGCATGGGTTTCCGGCTGTCCCAGATGGGCCAATATCTGGTAAGCCGTCATTAGTTTAATTATATCACAAATTTGCACAGCAAGAATCCAGACATGGCGCCAACAACTACCCCACCAAATGTAAACAGGCAATAGTTGACGATTAGCGTGTCTGTGCCCCCGTAATCGTCCGCAAACTCCTTTGATGTAACCAGCCGTATAGTGCCATGATCCTTTACGGCGGCGGTATCATCATTGGGGATATGCAAGTGTTTTATCGGCTTTCTACCCATCATTAGCCCCCTTGGCTAGCATTTCATAAGTGATCAAAATATCACGTTTCCTTGCAGCCGCCATGATTGGCACCCAATGTTTTGCAGGGATACAATCACGGTGTTTCCATTGCTGCACGGTGTGGTATTTTGCGTCTAGGTCAGTAGCTAGGTCTCTGACACCTGGCCACAGCTTTATAATATCTGCGTGTGATTTTGTCATGGTTCCATACTACAGGCGCGTTGACAGAATGTCAAATAGTTGTTGACAGTCTGTCAACCGGGGTATATGATTGTTTCCAGGGTGGAGGAAAAAAGATTAAAGATCCAGGCACCCGGGCCGATAACTTTAGCAACTGAAACGGGAGACATACAATGAAGACGCAAGCACAACAGATTAAACTCGATAATGGAGACATCTTGCACATCTCAACGGAAGGAAAATATAAACTAGATTGGGGATATGGAGAGCCTGACACAATTGTCGAATCAGAAGCAAAAGAGTGTGTAAAAAAACACGCCCCGAAAAAATACAGCCAGCTGTTTGGGCAACCCTGGTATGAGGGCGAGTACGACGAGACAAGGGAGTCTTATTCACCGGAGCCGGATTACATAAAAGACTTTTAAAAAAGACTAAAGATCCAGGCACCAGGGCCGATAAACTGAGTAACTAACCAAGGGGAATAACATGGAAATCGAAATAAAAGACATTTATGGTACTGTAATATTTACAAGTGAAGCAGATTTATTAAAAAACATTCAATTTCGGGATGTATATCTTCGGAATGCTGACTTTAATGGTGCGTACCTGAAAGATGCAAATCTTCGGGGGGCTAATCTCCAGCATGCAGATTTAAGGGGAGCGAGCTTGAGTGGAGCAGATCTTCGCGACGTGGATTTTTCTCGTGCAGATCTTCGAAGCGCCGATCTTGCTGGTGCCAACCTCAATGGTGCCATATTTAAAGATACCACGTTTTAACCATCAAGGGGAATAACATGAAAACCAGAGAAGAACATTTACAGTGGTGCAAGAATCGTGCACTGGAATACGTCAACAATGGAGAATTTGCTAACGCAGTTGCTTCAATGGGAAGCGACCTGAGTAAGCACCCAGAAACCGAAGGACACGCCGGTATTCAACTTGGGGTGGGGCTGCTTATGATGGGGAGCCTAAATACCGCCGAAGAGACTAGGAAGTTTATCGAAGGTTTTAACTAAGGAGTACATCATGGGATCAGTAATATATACAAATCGTTTTCAGGACAGCAGAACGGCAGAAGGCTTCATTAACGTATGCTCTGACATAACAACCAAAGCGTTGAAAGCAGCCGGTTGTGGGCAATATGGTGAGAGTGCCGTCTACTGGAATAGGGCGGCAACCTTGGCGCCTACATATGGATTTCAGGAGTCATGCCGATTAAACGCTATCCTGATGCTGGAAAAGCTCAAGCCATCAGTTGATGGTATCGATGTTGAATGGGAGGAGTGGGGGGAAGCTATCGACTATGCTGATACGCCGCTTCCGGAGGAGCATCATGAGGGATAAACTAGCCGTGGTAGTTTCAGCTATCGCATTTATAGTCCTCCTAAATGTGTGCATGCTGCTGGTGTCAGAAGTAGCGATGTGCGGTAGCTGGAACGAATTCATATCCAGGGAATGCCGGGATTTTAGAGGGGCAATCAAATGACTACAGTCCTCACGGTGCTTGCCGTTATAGTTACTGTCGGCATTGACATGTGGTTGATTAATAGGAGATGGATATGAGCAATGATAAGTTTGAAATGACAGGCGAGGTGTCTGGAGCATCTTTGTATAGGATACGCGCGAAAAAGTCTTTTGCCAAAGTAAAAAAGGGGGACCTTGGCGGATGGATTAGAAATGAAGGTAATTTGTGTCACAACGGTGATGCATGGGTGGGCGGTGATGCACAGGTGTACGGTGATGCACGGGTGTACGGTGATGCACAGGTGCACGGTGATGCATGGGTGTACGGTGATGCACAGGTGTACGGTGATGCATGGGTGTACGGTGATGCACAGGTGCACGGTGATGCATGGGTGTACGGTGATGCACGGGTGCACGGTGATGCACGGGTGCACGGTGATGCACAGGTGCACGGTGATGCACAGGTGTACGGTGATGCACGGGTGGGCGGTGATGCATGGGTGCACGGTGATGCACGGGTGCACGGTGATGCATTGGTGTACGGTGATGCACGGGTGCACGGTGATGCATGGGTGTACGGTGATGCACGGGTGCACGGTGATGCACGGGTGCACGGTGATGCATTGGTGTACGGTGATGCACGGGTGCACGGTGATGCATGGGTGTGCAGGGTTACATCTGTAACCCCGATTGTTATAACTGGTCTTCTATGGCCAATAACAATCACTGATGACTCCATCAAAATAGGGTGTGAGCTCCATAAATACAGCAAGTGGGTCAACTTTAACAGTGATGAAATCCGCTCCATGGATAATGAAGCACTACTCTTCTGGGATAGACATAAAGCAGCAATACTGGCAATTGCCAAATTCCATATTGAGGGGGAATGATGAACAAGGGCTTGCAGACATTAATACCAAAAAAAGTATGGGTGAGAAAGTACGCCATTATCGCCGACGCTGAATTTAGAGTCACAAGGTCAAAGAGTGATGCGCAAAGGTTCGAAGTGTACCACTGGAGGGACTGCCTTAAGTCTTGCACCACCGAGGCAGATGCACACCGAAAAAAGAGGGATGCAAGACGGATGCTTGTTTTATCAGACTATTTTTTGAGGGTGATGCCATGTTTAAGAATGCACAACGGGAGTATGACGCTATGACGCCGAAGGATGAAGAGTTCTGCGAGGAGGAGATCACTTGCAAGCGATTTGAGATGTTCAGGAAGCAACTCCATGAAGATCCACGAGAATGGTTAGGAGGATCTGTAACAGAGGCTGATAGCTGCGATATAGGCCAATTAGTTGTGATGCTCGGCAAGGAGGGGCCGCTAACGTCTGAAATTGGCGAGCTATTTGTGCAGATGGTGGTAAAAAACTGCATGCCTCCCGATGATGAAGTTATAGCGGAGTTACGGAATGACCGTGATGTTGATAACACCGTACCATGGTAATAATCTGACTATATGCACCTTTTAACCACGATAGAGAGGTATTCGAGATGAGTGAAGATAAAATTCGCGGAATGGGTATAGATGCAGTCTGGTTTGATCCGATTGATCCGCCAGAGGGTGGAGATAAAATTCGTAGCATGGAGGGTACCGACGCCGTATGGGTCGAGATACCTGACCGATCAGCAGACATAATAGAGATCATGCATAGAACAAACTCAGATCTTCGTGAAGAGGTCAGAAGGTGGCAATTGCAGGTTTGCGATTGGCAAGATTTACACTCAGATGCCGAGGAAAGTATCGACAGATTAGTATCTGCCTGCCGCGCAATGATGGAGTGTGCTGGGCCGTCTGATAACTGGAACGGCAATACACATGACGCGCTTCGACTGATTGAGAATGCAGTGGCTGTTGCGCATGGATATCCCACAGAATAGGAGGCTTAAATGAACGAAGTAATACTCAAATCAGAACAACCGCTCGCTGTTTACAGCGAATTCCGCAAACAACTAGAAGTGTTAAAGTCTGAGAATGCAAAAACGGTCTTTGATTATTCCACAAAGAACGGCGAGCATGAGGCGAGAAGCTATATTTTTAAGCTCAGGAAAACAAAAGCCGCTGTTGAAAAAGCGCGCAAAGCCGAAAAAGCGGAAAGCTTGCGGTATGGGCGTGTGATTGATTCAGAAGCAAAAGAGATCCAATCAGAAATAGGGGGAATGATTGAAGTCCATGCGCGACCTCTGCGTGAGATTGAGGAACAAGAAGAGAAAAGGATACAAAAGCACAAAGATGCCATCGAATGTATGAAAAAAGCAGGTGAACAAACAGAAACATCAGATGGTGAAAAGCTTAATGCTTCATCACTAAATAAAATAATTGACTGGCTGTCAACTGTTGATCCAGATGAATCATTTGAAGAGTTTAAAGAAGAGGCCATTAAAACAAGGGATGAAGCATTAACTGCTGTGCGAGGCAGACATCAATCTCAAATAAAATACGAAGCCGAGCAGAAGGAGCTTGCAATGCTCAGGGAAGAGGCTGAAGAGCGTGCAGCCAGGGATGCAGCAGAGGCGCAAGCTAAGGCTACAAAGGAGCGCGAGGACTTCTTGAGGAAGGAGGGTGAAGAGCGTGGGAAAAAAGAGGCAGAACAGCGCGCCATACAAGCAGTTAAGGATGCCGAGGAGAAAGCTAAGATGGAGGTTAAAGAAAAGGCTAAAGCAGAAGCAGATGCAGCCGTTAAAAGAGAAGCAAACAAGCGGCACGTTGCGAAAATAAACAACGAAATTTTGGACGCGTTAATTGATAATGGTATAAATCAGGAAACTGCAAAAGATACTATAAAGTTAATTGCACTGGGAAAAATACCACATGTCAGAATTAGCTATTAGATTCAATATGCACAAGATGAGGGAGGCTTAAATGAAAAAAGAAGCTATCAAGGCACTATCGTCAATACAGTCTAAACTAAAGGCTCCGAAGTCCCAATATAACAAGTTTGGGAAGTATAATTACAGGAACCTTGAAGACATCATGGAGGCCGTAAAGCCTCTGCTGACAGAGCATGAGGCCGCACTGGTTATCACAGACTCAATCGTCAACATTGGTGCCAGGTTTTACGTCTGCGCCACTGCTGTCCTGTATGTAGGACCCGACCAGATATCGTCAATAGGGATGGCAAGGGAGGAGGACAGCAAGAAGGGGTTTGACTCAGCCCAGTTAACCGGATCGACTAGCAGCTATGCTCGAAAGTATGCTTGCAATGGGCTGTTCGCTATTGACGACACAAGGGATGAAGACTTACAGAACAACACGAAAGAAGAGAAGCAACCACTTATCACGGATGCCCAGGTGCTGGAAATTGAAGCAAAAATATCGGACAACGATATTGATTTGCCGCGAGTAAAAGCATGGATGTCAAAGTCCATCAAAGTATCTGAATTCAGAGACCTTAATGCAGGCGGATATGTACACCTCCTGTCAATGCTGGATCAGCGTATAAAGGCGAAAAATGATAATACATAACGTAGAGCAAGGCACCGATGAGTGGTTAAGGCTTAGGGCCGGTAAGCCGACTGCCTCTGAGTTCTCAAAACTGATAACCAGCACAGGTGCTGCATCTAAAAGCATGCCTGGATATGCAGAACAGCTTGGCGGCGAACTGTTTGCCGGTCAACCACTAGATGCATGGGAGGGCAATAAATACACCGACAGGGGCCATGAGATTGAGGAGGAGGCGGCCTTGTGGTATGACATAGTGAAGGGTATTACAACGGATAAAGTAGGCTTTGTAACGGACGACAACGAGCAATACGGGTGCTCCCCTGATCGCCTTGTATCAGATACCGGACTGCTTGAAATAAAGTGCTATCCGAAACTGCATATAGAGGCTATCCGATACTGCAATAAGAATAAAAAGATGCCAGCAAAGAACGTAGCCCAGACTCAGGGGCAGATGTTTATCTGCGAGAGAGAGTGGTGTGACCTTTTATTTTACCATCCGGTGTTGCCGAAAGTGATTATCAGGGTCTTTCCTGATAAAGAGATTATTGCCGGATTAAAGGCTCAACTTTCTGCGTGCCTTGCCGAAAGAGATACTGTGCTTAATGAATTGCAGGGGATACAGGAGGGTTTATAACGATGAGTAAAAAATTCATACTTTGGGCTGGGAGGCCGATGATACTGGATAATTGTATCGATGCTCTGCGCGATCTTGACCAGGGCAAGGACTGGGATGTGACGATAAAAAGACACGCAAACAACAAGACAATAGAACAGCGCGGATTCTTTCATCTACTATGTGCTGAATTCGCACAGCAGACAGGGATGCAACCAGGAGAGATAAAAGAGATTGCAAAAGCGAAGATATTTGGTTGGCGAAAAATAGAATACGGGGGGATTACCCTTGTTGTGGCCGATGGGCACAGCGAGCAACTGAATGCAACGAGATACGGCGAGCTTATTGACTCTGTTTATATGCTGGCTGGTGAAGCTGGGATTAACTTACCGGAGCCTGACAAATATCATGATTAAGCAACGAGGATATACGACAACAGAAATATTACTTGCAATTGGTATACTCGCCGGGATTGGTTTCTGGTGCGCTGGTGTTTACGTTCTAATACATTTCATTATTAAATTTTGGTGATCAAAATGATGAAACAGAAAGCAATCAGGATAAAGAAGATCCGAGAGAGCGCACGCGGAATGGATTGCACAGTTGAAAGCCCTTATTGCAGTCACGACCCCGAAACTACTGTGTTTGCTCATTATGGCGAACCGGGCGAAAAGGGAATGAGAATAAAGCCGGATGACACAAGCGGGTTTTATGCCTGCTATGAATGTCATAACTTTGTTGATAGTAGGAGCACCAACACACGGGGCGATGATGTTGAGTGGTATTGCTTCCGTGCCATGCGGCGAACTTTTGCTCTACTGGTAAGGAATGGGGTGTTGAAATGACAACAGCTTATAGTAAATGGAGTGAAAATGGATAAAGCAAATATTGATCGGACAAAGGGCAATGGATATTTTAGCAGGTATCTGACAGAGAGAGAACAAAGCGAACTAAGAAAGGGTGTTGATAAAATACGTAAAGATATGTGCAAAAATAATCAGGTAAAGTATATAAACTGGGGATTGTCTACACGACCACTATCGTAGTAAATGGGAGAATAGAAAATGATAACAGCATTGACAATCTGGGTTATTGGGTGGCTTTACACTATGGGATATTTCGTGAGGGCAATCCATCTAAGTGAAGATGGAGATGATAGAGGTATCTTTGTTTCGATGGCTCTGCTGCTCTTTGTATGGCCGTATGCTTTAGGCATTAATCGTGACTGATCAGCTATTCAACTGCTACGGTGACCCGATAACGCTAAGGAAGCCGGAAACATATGGCAAGGGATACCCGGCTGCACCAGGTACAGGGCCAGAAGGTGAGACGTGCAGAACCTGCACACATAAGTACCGCAGAGAACTTGCAAGCAATTATTACAAATGCTTGTTGATGAAAGCCTCATGGACTGGCGGGAAGGGCACAGACATTTTGCTTAAGTCGCCTGCTTGTAGTAAATGGGGGGAACATGGATAATAGAGTTAAAATAATGACAGGCACCTTGCTCACTACAGTGTCGGAGGAGATTGGTGATTTTGTCAGGTTGACAGATTACCAGGAACTTAAACGCAAATACGATGAGGTAGTTCAATATGCTGAAAAAGATAGCGATGGTTGTAGCGATGTTTGTAGCCTGTAACGTGTCAGCTTCTGATACCGATGCATCCCAGACTGTTGGCAAGAAAAGATCGTCTGATGGTTCATGTGTTCCCATTGGGGGTGAGCGCAGGTGCTGGACCTGGCCTTCATAATATCTAGCGGGTAACTCGGGGGTGCCGCTTTAAAAGAAAACTCCGAGAGCTGGCGGTAACTTACAGCATGGTCAAGTTGGTGAGCTGTTGCAATGTTACTTCTCCGCCATGTGAGGTAAGTACACGGCCAGTAAAAAGGCCCGGACTCTAATCCGGGCCTTTTTTATTACCAGGCCGTTAACTATTTACCCTCTTTCTTCCCCACACTAATAGCACCAAACAGCGCGGCGCCCGCTGACGCTATCTCAGCCGCCTGCTCAGGGTCAGAGATCACTCCGGCAGATGTAAGTATCAAGACAATCCCCTGCCACGTAGAGGGCTCGTGCAGCCTGTCTAGCAACCACTCTATATATGGGTTCATTGCAATACCGGAGGATTGGGAGGGCTAAGAACCGTTACACCGAAGTTAACTTCAATGCTGTTGATTACATAACCGCCTGTAGCTGTATGGGTAAATCGCAATGTGTTATCATCGTCATTCCAAAAGGCTCCAGGAGTTGTAATAATAACATCTGAGAATTCACTATCAGGACCATTGGTATCAAATAGGCTGATCGGAGTATTCCCGTTTATTATAAGCTCGCCTTCCCCAAGCATATCAGCATCATATGCAGACATTAAAAGAACCGCTTCGGTTGTGTTTGCTGGTTTTGCAACGTTTATTACAATAGTTTTTTCTTCCGGGACATCTCCCATTAATTCAACCAAGTATTCCGGAAATGTACCTTTGCACGATGTGTTAGAAAAGCCAGACTCTCGGCCATCTGTGTCAACGGTCTTCATCCGTGCACACCCATAATCTCTTTCTTTAAATACGAAAGATGAATCTGCTGCAGGAATTGGCAGCACTATTTCATCATCAACTACTGTCCCAGTTATATAAGCATCATATCTATCTATTTCATCCAAAGGTAACGGAGTGTCATCTTCTCTTGCTGTTGGCGGCGTAAAATCGTATGGAACATCTGCATAAGCATTGGAGGTAAAATAGAGAGTTGAAAACGTTGATAATATTAATAATACAGAATAAAATAATTCTTTAAAATACATGGTATCACCCCTTTATAGTTAACTATATAAGAATGACATTATTTTGACGGAGAGGCAACTATTGCCTGTATATAATAACCTCTTCATCCTCGTCAAGCGGGTAATCTTTAATTAAAATATTACTCACTATTTCCAAAACCTTGAAGTTATTGCTATTCGCCTCTTTCCGCTGCAAACTTAGCTCATGAAGTATTCTTTTTTCAGACTCGGCAATAGATTTTTCGATCTCAGCTTTGCACCGGTTCAGAGAGTCTTTTAATAACCAATCCCTCGCCGATGCAAATGCATTGACAATAAAACTAATCACCATGTGTGTTTTGCCGTCAATCATTTTATTCTCGATTTATTCATCATTAAAATGCTCCCTGATCTGTATGTATCGGGAAACATCGCATATCTACATCCTTGCACCAAACGCAGACAGAGCCCTCGCAAGCATCTTCATCTTCCTCAGCAACAAATAGTGCAGTGAGCAATACTAGCGTAGCTCCTATGATGGTCAGTGACAGCGGATCAATTGCCCCTCTGGAATACTTGATCATAAGAATTATGCTGCCACATTAAACGCGATGATAAATAACGCGCTTTCTCACTTTTGATCTACCATCAATATACAGCCCAATCTAGCAGAACAACTCTAAGGAAATCCATCCAATATTTCAACATCATCTATCCATTGCTCACTAGGGTATATATCTGGTATTCCATAAACTCCAAAAGGACAGATACGATTAATGTGATTATTATAATCTCCATAATTTTGCTCGTAATGATCAGCAATAACTTCACCATTTACAGCCCAATATACGCGCCCATCCGGTTCATGACTTCTATGCCAAAAAAATTCCATTAAAAACCATTCGGCTAGTGGTACCACTACCTCTTTATTCCTTACCTGCCAGTCTTCTTTATATTCACCACTGATTGTATTTGGGCGATCACCATGAATATAAAAATGCAAATCACCATTAGGATGGATATTTGTATTAGTTGATACATAGGCCTCAATTCTATAGTCAGTATCTAATGTTTTCCAGAAAAAGACCGACCGCCAACTATTATGCCCCACAGATTCTTTTAAATTTGCTGGAAATTTCATCCAATATTTAATATACATATCACCATCCGTTATATTTGATGGGGACTCATAGTATAATTCGTACCATGATTGGGTGTTCTGGGATGCCTTTTGGGTTAGGCTCTGATATAAAACATTTTTAACAGCACCAAAACGATCACTATTTAACTCTATATGAGTATCGAAATATTCAGATAAATCCGCAACGCTTACATCTCCATCTGGATTATTTATTATATGATGAAAATCTGATTTGCTTGGGTCCCATATTTTCATTGGCCACCCAGTCCCGATTCCGCCATCAATAGACTGGCGGCTGCCTGATACGTTAACCGTATTTTCAATCTCAGCCAATGATGCATCAACCTCAAAATCTGATTTAAATTTAAATGGCCCATCCGAATCCTTTCAAGCCTCGCCTCCATCCGTGATGGTCCATCCATCAGAAACAAGCGCTGCTCTCGCGGTGGCAGCCGGGGATGGGGCTCCTGTATATTTACTGGTGCCAAAATTTATAGTTACATTTAGGTTATGTGGTTGTGCTTCCCAATTTATCAACGTTGCATCATATATCTCTGTAGTCATTCCAAATCCAGACATAAAGCCAGAAGCAGAAGTCAGTGCAGCTATATTAAAATGTGATACATCAAGATCAATTAAATTGGAATTATTAAGAAACATATTACTCATATTTGTAACTTTAACAGTATCAAAAGAAGATAGAATTATAGTAGTCATCGAGTTACATGTATTACACATTGAGCCCATATTTGTAACATTAGAAGTATCTAAACCACTTAAATCTAGGGTAATCAAAGAAACACAGCTAGTGAACGTAGAGTTCAGAACAGTACAGCCAGACGTGTCAGAAGTCCCCGCCACAACGGAAGCTAGATTGCCGCAACCATTGAATGCCCTTTGAAATGTAAGCCATCCTACAGTTCCAAAATTTTCAACTGTAATGACTTTATCTTTATCTCCTCCAGTATTGTTAAAATAAATATTAGGAAATGTCCCAGAAACAGTAATTGTATAAGTTCCAGCAACTGCATACGTATGTGCTAAATCAGCGTCATTATATGTAGTAATATCTGATGTTGGCCCTCCATCTCCCCAATCAATTACGGCATTAAACACTCCCACATCAGCACATGGAATTGTAAACGATTCTGATGCGCCAGTAGTTTCAACCGTGAACACAAAATCGGGATTTGTAAATCCGCCACCCGGCCATGATGTATCGCCGATCTTATTATTCATAGCATACAGATTAGGCGCAATCCGCTGCATTAACGCACTGCGTTTCCGCATCAACAAAAGTGGCCGTATCATTTGTCTGATCATATTACTGTCCCGCGTTCCAGTGTGCTTGTATTCTGGCTTGTGGTAATTCAGTCCCGTAGAGTGCCCAGCTATCGTATTCAGCGTTACCGCGTGATACATCAGAGGCATCGCCGTAAGCATTCAATCTCAGAGTCCTGTCAGATATAACCTTTCTGTTTTCTGGTATGTTGGTTATATCGGTAGCATCAACGTATAAATTCCAGCCATTAGATCCGCTGTAAGTGACTACAATATAGTAGCTGGTTCCAGCAATTAATGATGTTGCGCTATTAACGCTAAACTGCGCGTCTGCCGCATCCCGGACACTTAGCCTTGCCTTAAAGTCGCCACCACCGATATCAGTTTGAGTCACCGCAAACAGAAAGTCTGAATCACCCCCCCATCTGGACATGATTACATCCCCGGCATTCAGCACCTGTATGTCTGCCCATGCCTCAACAGAGAACGAACCCGACAAGGGAATGACACCGAGCGACGACTCCATAAGGGGCAAGCTGGTGGCCACTACCGCATAAAGTGATTGTATGCTACCGGCATGTAGTGGAGCCTTAGCAACACCGGGTGACGGGTTTATGACTTGCCCGTCATTGCCGTTGCCGGATGAATCAATCAGAGGTGCAGGAATATTGTCGTCTGAATCATCCTGCTTGTAATAGAATATCGGGCTATCGGCTGCTACCTCATCGTCATAAGTGAGACCGGGTAGTACTCCTCCGTCCCATGCCTGAGTACCTATAATAGTCATTACGGTATGGCGTTAAAGTTTAGCAGGGTTACAAAATAATCGAAGTTTGCAGCATTTACTGGGACCACTATGTCAGTCGGGCTTGATACCGCTATACTCCCGTCCACAAATACATTTATTACTCCTGTAAGCACCTCAGTTGTAAACCTCTCTCCGCCTGTCGCATTCTGAGTGTCAAACGGAACATGGCTATCTGCGCTAAATCCATCAGATATGGCTCCTGTTGGCACCAACCGGCAATAAATAATTGTATCCGCCGTAACCTGCGCGGCATGCGCCTGTGCCGAGTTAAATCCGGATGCAGGGATAGGCACCTGGATAGTGTCCCTAGAGATGGCTGTAAGCGGATATCCTGCATCTACTACCTGTCCTGTTGCGTCCTGAATGACGGCATTATCTTCAGTGGCCGGGTCAACAAGCTGCATCAAATTTACAAGACCAGGGTCGTTGTTGATTACCGTTGTAACCGCCCCATCAAAGTCATAAATAAAGTCTGACGTTACCGGGAACCCATCAGGGGAAAAGCCATTTTTAACCCCAGTAATGTCAGCCGTAATCAAATCAAGCGGATCATCCATTACAACCGTGATGATGTCCCCGACCTGGCTTGCTATCACCCCGTATGCAGGATCATTTGTTAACAGCCCTGATATCTCGACTCTTTGGTTGACTATATAAAGAGTTT
>Ga0209272_10000371_pt1 | contig 39933 bp, 40 predicted proteins | sample tdDd002_FD_187125 | JGI IMG/M metagenome (GOLD analysis project Ga0209272, IMG submission 187125) | Marine sediment microbial communities from the Atlantic coast under amendment with organic carbon and nitrate - tdDd00.2 (SPAdes)... | ecosystem: Environmental > Aquatic > Marine > Coastal >...
TCTTCCAGCAATAAGATCAACGTAAACGTTCATAAAAGGCATCACACCTTTAACGTTCTCTATTTTTCTCATTGCTTCAACAGCTTTATCATCCAGAGCAATTTTTTTCTGCGGTCCACTATCTTCCTCTTCGCCGCCCCACCTATCCCATTTAGGACGTACATCAATCATCGTAAGACTGCCCATGTCCTCTAGGTTTTTCATAAATGTTTCTTGCATGCCAATACCCAGAGATAACATGACAATGATTGAAGCGGTGCCAATGATGACGCCTAGTACAGTCAGAAAGGTTCGCGCTTTTCTTCTCCAAAGATTTCTGAGACCCATCGCGACCAAATCACGACTATTCATCATCGTCCTCCAGAGCTAATAACATAGCTTGTTTTTTCTTCTTTTTGTGTCTCACAAATAGTACAACCGCAATAAGTGCAGCAAGTGCCAATGCACCGTACATATACATTTTATTGTTAGTGTTTTCTCCATCAGGATTCATTCCATCTGGGTACTCTCCATCCATAGGGAACTCTTCATTAAATTCATTATTGTAATCTGGCTCACCCGCTGCAAAGAAGCTGAATTCCTTTTCAACAGTTGATGGGTTTCCGAGTGCATCTTCAAATGAAAATACCACCATTCCTGTAACTTCACCCTCTTCTTCAGGGATGATTGACGCTGTAAAGTAATCACTTTTACCCGTTTCGAAGTTTCCAACAAAATAACTGCCATCTTGCGTTCTAAAGTCACCTTCTAGTTTTACAAACATGTTGTACATCGCTGAGCGACCCATGTTATAGAACTCAACTTCAATATCTGCAGGATTTCCAACAAAAGCTTCAAATGGTGCCATAATCTCGCCTGTTTCTAAACGCACCGGTTGAGAAACGGGAATACCAAGTGACTCTTCTTCTTTGAAAGGTTGTTCCTGGGCATCGTAGGCATTGCCTTCACCATCTTCATACTCCATAGTGAGTTTCAAGTTGTATGTTTTTACTTGTGCATCGCGTTTTGTCTCAAGTCTTAGAACATAGTCCGAGTAATCTTGGCGCCCTATACGCTCAATGAAGAACGAACTTGAGCTATCAACAGGACTGAATACGCCGTCATCAGAACTCACAGAGACTTTAATATTCTTTACAATGTCATCTGAACTTGTATTGAAGAATTGTAGTTTTAAGTCAAACTCTTCACCTGCCATAACGGTTTCGCCTTCAAATGCATAATCTTCAACCAAGATTTTTGGTCGTCCAAGTCCACTTCGACCGTCTACACCGATACCAATATATTCTTTATTCGTTTCTTTGGTATCATCACCTTTTGCCTGATATGAAATATTCGCATATAGGTCATAATGATTTGTTTCGAGCTCACTCTTAGCTAAAAACTCAAACTGCAGATGCTCAACTTGATCTGATCCCACTTTCTTGAGTAGTTTTTTTGGTGAAGACTTTGGAATAATTCCTGTTGGATATTCCATAGAAATTTCTACTGTTTTTGCTTCCACCTCAGATGCATTTTTCAAATCAAACTCAACAATGAATGAGTCACCAGCCTGTAGTTTTTCAGGAAAGTTCAGATTTTCAACAACCATATCTATGGATGAACTTTCAGTACCTTCTACAGGAACATATACAGGTGATGTGAATTTATAATCATTACCTGCAATATCAATATAAGTGATTTCAGCTAAAATTTCATACTCCCCCGTCTTCGCATATGGTGAAGTGTTTATATAGTAATACAGCATGGAAGTTTCTCCAGCTTTAATGTCGTCAATTGGTTTTCTTGCAACATCATTGAATAATCTCACACCGTCTTTTGAGAAGCCTTTTAACTCCACTCGAACATCCTTAGCTTCTGACGTTCCGGTATTTTCAAGTGTTAATACAACCGCATTATCCAGTCCGGCTGTAAGCTGATCTTTTATAAACTTATAATCCTTTACGCCGACAATTGGTTCTATCGCATCGTTTTGAATGCGTACATAGAAGGAGTCTGTAACTTCATAAAGATCTCCGTAGTTGTTCTTGAACTCCATTTTTATTTTAATTTCATACACTTTAGACTTTTCAAGAGGAGATACAAGAACATTCATGAGTGCAGTCGCCCCTGATGCTGTAACTTCTGGAACTTCAAATGCCAACTTGCCTTCTTCAATCGTGAATGGCAGATCTGTTGGTTGATCAACAAATGTAATCTTCACATCTTTTGCTCTATACTTGCTATCCACTACCAGTGGCACACGAAGATTCACAGGTTTGCCCGCATCTATAACCGGCATAGCAAAATTAGGTGCAATTGTTAGTTTTGGATCATATTTTTTGATACGGTCCGTTGTTGTTGAGCTTGAAGACGAACTTGAGTCTTCTGTTTCGATTTTGTAGGCTTCCGAAACATATACAGTCTCGGTAGTTGTATTTAGAGGCGTCGAAACTTCAGTGTATTTCACAGTAAGTGAATTGCTATTCCCAACTCGCACTAAGTCAAATACAATAACCGTATCTCCATTACTGACTAGACGTTTATTTGATCCTGATGCAGGCTCAAAGTTTGACCCAGATATCTCAACATATGTATCTGCGCTGACTGCTGATTGGAAAGTCATTCTCAAATCGAACTTTTCATCAACGCTAACAGACGTTAATTTATCGTTCGATGACGCTGCAGTCCCCTTTGTCAATGTATATGCTTCTACTTTGCTTACAATTGGCATTGGTAAAGCAAAACTCACTAAATTCCCAACAGGCGCAACAACCTGCACCAACATAAGCAGCATAACCACCCATATCCATCTATTCTTTGTCTTCATGTTCAACATGAACGTACCCCCTAATATCTTCTGATTTAACTTCAATCTTTTCTATGTCTCCATCTAGAATATATACAACTTTGTCTGCAAATTGTGCCACATCATCATCATGGGTTACGATAATAAGAGTCTGGTTCTTCTTACGAACCATTTCAAGCATAATTTGCATCACTTCTGTTGATGTTTTCGAATCCAGATTGCCTGTTGGCTCATCGGCAAAAATAATAGCTGGCGAGCCCATAAATGCACGTGCAATACCAACCCTCTGCTGTTGTCCACCGGACATTTGTGTTGGTTTATGCAGCACATGTTTTTTTAGGCCAACGGCCTTTAACATATGAAGTGCTTCAATTTCTCGTTTTGATTTTGGTACATTCCTAAACATAAGCGGTAAACTCACATTTTCTAAAGCTGTTAATGAATCCATTAAGTTATAAGACTGAAAAATAAATCCAACATGTGCTTGTCTGAGCTTTGCCAGATGTTTTTCATTCATTTTAGTAATGTCATGTCCTTTAACGTGTATACTGCCCTTCGTAGGTTTTTCAAGCCCTGCCATCATGTTAAGCAGTGTTGATTTCCCTGATCCTGAAGGTCCAAGAATACAGCAAACTTCACCTTGGTTTATGTTAAGTGTCACCTTGTTAAGAGCTACAACTTTTTCTGTACCGATCCTATAGACCTTTCTTAGGCCATTTATTTTTAAGGCGATATCTTCAGCGATTGTATTCGCCTCCTTTCGAGCATGGAAATAGAAGGTATTCTATATGAATACCTTCTATATTATCCTAGCACAGTATATGTTGTTTTGGGTTACATTATAGACAAAAACTGTGTCCAACCTGTGTCTAGATTCTATATGGAACCTCGATGATAAAGTTCACACCTTTTTCTTCCTTACTTTCGACCATGATTGATCCACCAAGCTCAAGTACCGCTTCTTTTACAAGTGTCATTCCAAGTCCTCTTCCTGAAAAAATATCTCCATTTTTCTTTGTTGATATTTCTGGTGCGAATATTAACTGATCTAGGTCTTTGGTATTCATCCTATCGATTACATTTTGCTCAAAGTGGAGACTTTTAGAAGCTCTTTCTTTTAGTCTCTGTCGATCAATACCACCGCCATCGTCTGCAACTTCAAGACGAATCCATTCGCGTTGTTCTAATTTTTCTCGACTAATTCTCAACTCAATATTACCTTCAATCGATTTTCCTCTTTCAAAGCGAATGTCCGGCTTCTCAATTCCATGATCTATGATATTTCTAAATATATGAACCATCGCTCTTGAGAATTCACCATACTGGCTTGGATCTATTAGAAAGTCTCCGCCAGAAATCTGAAGTGGATTAATTTTTTTACCATTGTCTTTGCCGAGGAAGCTTACATAATCCACGTAGGATTCAAACATCTTTCTAAATGGAATATGGCTGAGTGCATTGATTTCTTCAATATACGCTTTAACCGGATCTCCAAAATGCATATCAAGTTCTTTCGTAATTTCCATGAGTTTCGATTTCGAAACAAGTATGGCATCTCTATATGCGTAAATGTCAACACCTTCAATTATAGCAAGTCGGTTTAGTTTTAGCTTCATTTCATACATAGCATGACTCTCAGAGAATATTGACTTAAGCGCTTGCTTTGTTTCATGTTTATTCTCGCTTAGTATCTCTTCTAGTTGATGAAGCTCTTCAACCACACGGTCCATGCCATATATTGAGAAACTGCCTTTAAAATAGTGTAGTTTCTTTGCTAGAAAATCTTTAAGTTGATGAAACTCACTAATTCCATCAATATCACTGAATACTTCCAGTGTAAAAAAATCTTCCAATTCATCGTGCAACAACCAAAACTCATGTATATTAAGAAGTATTTTTAAATTTGACCAATTGTCTCTAGACTCATTATCAATTTGTTCAATAAGAGCCTTTTCATAAGTCACATCAGTCATTATTATCATAATCTGTTCTTTGAAATCTGTCTTAATCCATTTATATTCCACTGAAAGATCGTGATTATTATAGTTTAGAGTGTCTGGTAATAGACCCAAATAGCTATTTCTTCTAAGTACACTCGTCTCATGTATGGCTCGTTTTACAGAACGACGCATCATTTCAATGGTTTCATCATGGCCTTCATACACAAGACTCCAGAAATCCATTTTACGAATTCTATCTCCGATATACACATTGGCTAACTTGCTATATCCGGGTTGTATCTTAGAATTTTCATCAACAGATAAAAACGCTTGACCTGAATGATCCAGCAGCAAGCTTATGTCTTCTGTTCTTTCGATCACTTTGCTGTCTAGTTCTGCATTAAGAACCTCAAGTCTAATTCTCGCAGACTCTATATCACTATTTCGTTCTTCTAAGATTCGAGCATTAAGACGGAGTTCACCGGCCAGGCTTACATTAATTTTAAACGCCTCTGAGTACCTAAATCCAAGAGCTAAGGCCTGTGAAAATAGAAATATGAATAATCCATAACTTGAATACTCCTCATTATAGATGCCACTCAAATCAAACATGAGTATCAGTAAGGCCACAAACATCCCGGCAGTTGCAAGGCGCATTCCCACCTCTTTATTTTTCACATGCACCAATAGGCGTGTAAAAGCGTAAAATCCGATGATTAAGATCAGTGATGTATAGATGTTGATCAATGGCACTTGAACAGTTTTTCCGAGCGTCAAAGCCACGCCAACATATGCATTGAGTAATGTAATCTGTATGCCTTTCTCAAAAATTGTATCCTTCCACTTTTCTCCTATTAATATTACATAGCGAAGTAAAAGTAAGACAGTCACACAGGATAAGAAATAGCCAAGTTGGAGTCTTGCCGTCCAACTAATTTGGGGAAACACGTTATAAATGGATTTTTCACCAAAAACCGACAAAAAGAGCGCAAGTGCTATAGAAAACAACCCAAAGTACAGCGGTGCTATCTCATCTTCACGCATGGCAAAAATAGCGATATGATAAAGCCCAATGAGCAATGCCGCCGTGATAATAAGATACTCTCTTAAAACAGAATTAATTTGTCTTTTCATTATTTGATCTGCAGTACCAATAATAATTGGATCGTTGAAGCCTATATGATGATTATTGTAATTCGAGACTTGAATAAGAATATCAAGATATTCTGTATCAGATGGTATGATCACACGTTTTATCATTGTCATAGGTTTGCCAATACTCATCCTGGTGTCAACGCGACCAAGATGAGCCACCAAACTTTTATTCACCCACATTTTGTACGCACTGCTGATATCAGGAATTTCAAGCGCAATCACCGACTGTGTTCGTGGCGGTTTTATGCGCATTAAATATGTTCCATACCCGTGACTTCCATACTGGTCTGCATCAAGAAATGAGTCAACCTGAACAAGCTGACCTTCATCTAGAAAATCTTCTAAAAATTCATCATCATACAAAATCCTATCTGGTATATAGTGAATTTGACCCGTCAAGGCAACCGGTCCATTTTTCAAAAAACTGTAATTTGACAAATCTATATCACCCTCTACAAAATCTAGCGAATCAATAGATGTACCATAAAAAGGGAAATTCAAGATCCAAATACCCATACTGACCAGCATCACAACTATCAACCAAAGGAGTTTCATCTTCCATTTCATAAAATCCCCTCCTATTTTCTGTTTTATATAATACCCAAAAAAATAAAAGACCTTGGATATTTCCAAGGTCTTTATGTTCCTTAATAATTCAATTATCTTGATACTGATTTAGCAGTTTTATTCATTCTTATTTCCGGTTTAGATCCGGCTTGATAACTCGTGCTGTTCGTGTCAGTTTTTCTAAATTTCAAATCTATGTCAATATTGTCAAATTTAAATTTCATGGTATTGCTCCCCCTATGCTGCCTTCTTTACCTTTTTTGGTTGGATTGTTTTGTCCTGCTCCGCCTTTGTGTATCGTCTTTCATGATGGTGATAACTAAAATATGTCATGAGTTGGTTTTGTCGACTTCCTCTGCCCTTCATGAGACCCCTCCTACTCTGGCGCTTCGAAACGCCCCTTATATACCAAAGAAATAATCGGTTGTGACTCTCTCTTTGTTGTCCTTGTAGTGTTTGATTGCTCTTTCGTTGTTGTACGCTTTTTCAAGTTTCGTCATTCTTTTGTCAGCTCTTTTTTTCATCTCAACGCGTACTTCTACGTTACCTAGATTCATTTTCATAATTTTTCCCTCCCGGAATGTAATACTCTCTGATGTTTTTCTAGTTTGTTTTTTGTCTTTCAATCGAAATCAACTGTTAATCACCTTAATCACTTGAATTCCCTCCTTTCAAGTTAATAGATGAAACTATATGTAATGCACCTAATATGCATATCACTCTGTTTTACTTTTCTAACCATTTTAATCTTAATATTCCATTTATGGATAAAAAAAGCCCGCAGACAATGTCCGCGGGCTTGTATATACACAAAAAACCCGTAGGAACAAACCTACGGGCAAATAATTAAATGGGGTATTATAAGAAAACTTATAATTTATCCGATCCAATATTAAACTCCGCGCAGGCCGCGCACTGTCCAAAATCAATGTCAAATTTAGTTGTTGTTGCATCTGTTTGTGGATCTAATGATACTAATTGTACCTGAGCTAACTTAATCATATTCGCGACCTCCTTTCGTTTAATGTTTTATCTTCATGCACAGTATATAGCGCCATGGAATCAATTGCAAACAATAAAAACTCTTTGTAACGCTTTTGTAATACTCATGAAATATTCCGTTAACATTTCTTTAACGTTAGGCAGTCAAACCATTGAAATTCCAACATTTTAGCAAATACTTCGTGAATTGTACGAATTTTTTGGTTATAATAGATATATAATTATATTAACCAGATGGAGGAACCTACATGAAAAAGTTTGACTTAGTGGCTAAAAAACAAGAACTTGAATCACGTCGTGTGCGTGACACAAAAGAAACCACAGGAACTCGACTTACAAAAGTATTCGCAGGTTCGATTGGTGCCTTTATGCTTTGGTCTGCATTCTCAACTGTATCTATGCCAAATTCTGCGAGGATTGTAGTTAATGCACTCCTTCTCATTGGTCTTGGACTTTATTTATGGAAGTCTGGTGCATTTAGAAAAAATAAAGCTTAAGTAAGCATCATATTCAATCAAAAAAAGGGATACGAAAACTGCGGATGAGCTGCAGAGTTCGTATCCCTTTATTGTTTTAGTCTTAATATAAGATGTGATCATTTTCCCATAGACTCTTTCTTTTCAAATAAGTAATGGTTTATTTCTCCTCCGAACATAAGTATGATTCCTGACATGTACATCCATACCATAAGAACAATCACCGCTGTTAAGGATCCATATATTATTGAAAAACGACTGAAGTTCTCTATAAAGTAGGAAAACCCATATGATATAACAGTCCAACCAAACAAAGAAAATAACGTACCTGGAAGTGCTGACCTAATTGTTATTCTTGTATTAGGCATAATCACATGTGTTGATCCGATTACAATGCCTAGGAACACAAGAACCCCGATCCATCTGAGAGATGTAAACAAGTCTATAAATCCTCTTGGCACTTCAATAAACCTTTGTACTAAATTAAAGAAATCATGGCCCATACTCGGAAGTACAAGTGCAAGTACAATGGCAAACGCAAAAAGTATTGTATAAAACATGCCTAAAATTCGCACTTTCAAATATCCACGTGTCTCAGGTACTTCATAAACAATATTAAGTGCACGCATAAGTGCATTGATTGCTTTCGAAGCTGTCCATAATGTTGCAATAATTGAAACTGAAATGATACTCGTACCTGTTAATAGCACATCTTCCACATAATCTAAAATGATTTGTGCAGCTTCTTTCGGTATCATATTTGAAAGGTTGCTTACAACCCAGACATTATCTATTGAAAACCAACCAATCAATGACACCAAGAATATGAGAAACGGAAACAGGGATAATATAAAAAAATATGACATTTGAGCACTAAAAGCCGTTATATGATGTTTTTTGTATCTATGACGCATTTCATTGCCAAATGCAATGATTTTAACAAGTCTATTCATCTAAATCTCCCCCAGTTATTAACATTGTATCCTTAAATCCTTATTATTTCATTAAATTTTCACAGATTCGTTGAAATGCCTTAGTTTGCAGAGTATCATAAGAGTAGACAACTCTAAATGTCGAGACGTAAACATTTAGAATAAAGGAGGATATTTATGGGAAAAAGACTATCCATACTGCCACTACTCGTTATAATCATTGCAGTCGCAGTATTCGCCGGCTCTCAAAGTTTTTATGTTCTAGAGAATGCCGAGCAGGCTGTCATTGAACGATTTGGACAAATGGTTGATGTTGTTGATACATCTGGCCTTAACTTCAAAATACCGTTCATTGATAGGGTAAGAATTATTAATACGAACAAAATCTATTCAGTACAGTACGGTTATCGACCTTCAACAGAAGCCACTCCAAGCAGTGAGCCTGAGTACAGAGATGTTGAAGATGAGCAATTGGTATTAACAAAAGGTTCATTCCTTGTTAATATCGGTGCCGTTATTCAGTACAAAATCACTGATTCACCAGCATACCTTTACAATGTTGACGATCAAGCAGGCACTCTAAGACTTGCATTTGAGAGTGTACTAAGAAGAAACATTCAGGATCAAGATCTTGAAAATGCTCTGATCAATAAGGATTCTATTGCACGTGAAATTCTTCCAGAACTTTCTGCGAAGGTTGGTGACTACGGTCTAGGCATCACAATATTAGATGTAAAGTTCACTGATGTTTTACTACCCGGTAAAGTTCAGTTTGCTTATGACGATGTAAACATCGCAGAAAATGAAAAGACTGAGTATACTTCAAAAGCTGAACGATACACAAACGAACAACTTCCCGGCGCTCGTGCAGAAGCATATGACCGCATTCAGAAGGCAGAAGCCTACAAAGCTGAAAAGGTTTCACAGGCAAAAGGTGATGTGGAAAACTTCCTACAGGTTTACGAAAAATACGCTTCAGCAAAAGAAATCACTAAAAAGCGTCTTTACATTGAAACTATGGAAACGATCCTATCCAAGGTTAAGCAGAAATTCATTATCGATATTGATGGCGAAGGCACAATCAAGTACTTACCACTCAATCCAGGTTCTATCAATCAATAATTCTGCTAACTCATAAAGGAGGGAAAAGTATGGATAACAACAATAACCAAGGCCCAGGCCCTGATCTAAAAGATGAATTTACAAAATTCAGAGAGCAGTTTAAAAGCCAAGCTAATGCCAGACCAAATGCTAATCCAGAAGAGACTAAAAAGCGTAGAAAACGCAACATGCGCCTTTCTGGAATTGTACTAATAATACTTGCAGTTCTGATGAGTGCGAACAGCTTCATTTACATAGTTCGTGAGGACGAAGTTGCAACCGTTCGTGAACTCGGTGATGTGAAAAAAGTCATCGTTGATAGAGATAATATCGACGCCGACCTCCAAAGCAAGCTTGATAAAAACTTCCAGAACATCGAGATTGTAAAAAAGAAAGGTCTATTCTTCAAGATTCCTTTCATTACAACCGTTGATAAAGACACGTCGAAACTCATTACCTATATCTCTAATTATGCAAACATCAACACTAGAGACAAGATAAAGTATGAAATTAAAATGTTTGCACAGTGGGAAATCACACATCCAGGTCTATATAGATCTTCATTCGGTGGCACATCGAACCTGCTAACACAGGCAAACAGACTGATTGATGAAGTTGGATACGCTCTTGTAATTCAAGAAATCAACTCACTCAGCTCTATCGATTTCCTACAAGATAAAGATGTTCTTGCAGAAAAATTAAACGATGCCATGGCTGAGCTTAATGTTAAACTTGCTCAAAAGGGTATTGCTGTTCGTGATATCGAAATTTACAGAACGATTCTTCCTGAGTCAAACATTGAATCTACACTTCAAAAGATGGTTGCAGAACGTGCGGCTATCGCTCAGCAAAAACGTTCTGAAGGTCAAGAGCTTTACCAGAATACAGTTGCAGATACAGACCGTGAAGTGGCTCAAATCATCGCAGAGTCTATTGAAACAAGCGAAACCATCCGTGGTGAAGCTGACGCAACGGCTCTTGAAATCTATGCAAATGCATTTAGTGTCGACCCAGATTTCTACGAACTGTGGCGTACACTTAAGTCTTACGAAACAACAATTGATGAAGACACTGTTCTTTATCTAAATAGTGACAATGCTTACTTGAAGACATTTAACTCTGGTGAGTAATTAGGACACACTTGATAAAACTCTAAAGGACTGATCAGCATATGCTGGTCAGTCCTTTTTTTATAATAAAAAAGACCACACCATTTTAAAAGATGTGGTCTAACATTTAAGCGTTTTTTCTATTTTATAGCTTGTACTAATTTGCCAAACTGCTCTGGTGTCAACGACTGTGGTCCATCACACAAAGCATTGTCCGGATCAATGTGCACTTCGATCATAAGACCGTCTGCACCACATGCCATTGCAGCCTTTGACATCGGTTCAACCAACTCACGAATTCCTGTACCATGACTTGGGTCAACAATAACAGGAAGTCCTGTTTCCATCTTCAAAATTGGCACTGCAGCAAGGTCGAGTGTATTTCGTGTATAGGTATCAAAAGTACGAATACCACGCTCACAAAGGATAACATCCTTATTTCCACTTGCAGCAATATACTCTGCAGCGAGTATCCACTCTTGAATGGTTGCGCTCATTCCTCTTTTAAGAAGAATAGGCTTATCGAGCTCTCCCACCACTTTAAGAAGTGAATAGTTGAACATATTTCTAGATCCTATTTGTATGATATCTGCATATTTATATACCAGATCAAGATTACTTTCGTCCATAAGTTCTGTAACAATCGGCATATCGACAGCATCAGCTGCCTCTCGCATGAGTAATAAACCTTCTTTGCCCATTCCCTGGAATGCATAAGGGCTCGTACGCGGTTTGAATACGCCACCTCTAAGGATGTGTGCCCCCGCTGCCTTTACAGCCTTCGCCGTTTGGAATATCTGCTCTCTGGACTCGACTGAACACGGGCCAGCCATAATAATAGGCTTCCCCGGATTTCCAATCTCAAGGTCTCTCACTTTAACTATATGCTGTTCTCCCACTAAAATTTTAGGTCGCATATTATATCTTCCTTATTCCTGTCTGATCAACTTCTAAAAGCCACTCAGAGATTTTTTTCCCATTAACTATAAGTTCAGGCGCCAACTCATGAAGCGGCACCAATACAAATCCACGTTCTGTCATTCTTGGATGCGGCACTGATAATTCAGCACTCTGTGAAGTATAATCCTCGAAGGTCAATATGTCAACATCAATTGTACGTGGTCCCCAATGAATGAGTCGCACGCGTTTTAGCTCAGATTCAATGTCTTGGCACTTTGTCAAAAGTTGCTGTGGGCTCAAGTTTGTATCAAGTCCAACAACAATATTTAGAAATGCATCCTGATCCTCATAGCCCCACGGGTCTGTCTCATAAAATGAAGATACACCCGTCACACTGATATTCTCTGTCTGGTTTAATATCTCAACAGCCCGTTCTAAGTGATTTTGACGTTCACCAATATTACTGCCAAGACTCAAGTAAGCCTTACGCATGACGTTCTCTGCGGATTTCTACACCAAAGTAATCAAATACACCGTTCACTGGCGCTTCAGGCTTTCTGATTGTCACCTCTACTGCACTTAGCTTATCAAATCCAGACAATAAATCTGATGCGATGTTTTCCGCAAGTGCTTCTAGAAGATGATACCGTTCCACTTCAACGTGTTGTTTTACAACTTCAAAGGCTTCTGCATAGCTCACCGTATCATCCACATGGTCGGTTGTGCCAGCAGGTTTTATGTCTAGCTCCATTATTACATCTATAAAGAACTTTTGACCGAGTACTTTCTCTTCTGGCATAACACCATGATACCCGTAAAAGCTCATATTCTTCATTAATACTTTATCCATTCCAGCCCCTCACAATCGCGTCAGCCACTTTTACAGCCCGTAAGTTTTCCTGAACATCATGAACACGCACAAATTCCATGCCAGCCATTACGCCTAATACATTTGTGGCAATCGTGCCTTCAACCCGCTCATCTGATGGCAAATCTAAAATTTTACCGATCATTGATTTACGACTTGTTCCAAGAAGAATTGGGTATCCTAGGACATGAAGTTCATGCAGACGACCCATAACAACAACATTCTGCTCAGGTGTTTTTCCAAATCCAATACCTGGATCAAGAATAATATGCTCTTTTGGAACACCTGCAGTTAATGCAATGTCTATTGATTTTTCAAAGAACTTTATCATTGCAGAAATAATATCTTCGGTATATTCAGTTCCAATTTGATTGTGCATCGCAATAACAGGCGCACCTGCTCTTGCTGCTACAGCTGCAATCTCTGGTTCTCTTTGCAGTCCCCAAACATCATTTACAATGTTTGCACCTGCTTGTAGTGCCGCTTCTGCCACATGTGCTTTATAAGTATCTATAGATATTGGCACGTTGACATTCGCTCGAATAGCTTCAATAAGTGGTACCACACGCAAGAGTTCATCTTCCTTCGATACCTCAGGTGCTCCTGGTCTGGTTGATTCTCCTCCAACATCAATAATGTCAGCGCCCTGTTCAACCATTAAAAGAGCGTGTTTCACTCCGGCCTGCACTTCATTAAACTTACCGCCATCTGAAAAAGAATCTGGCGTTGCGTTCAGGATGCCCATAACATAAGTACGTGCACCTATCGTCATATTGTAATCATCGAATTTCAAGTCAAATTCTGAGTATTTCTTCTCAGCAAACTTTCTCATGATATCTCCTACTTTCCAAATGAAATCAAGCTCATTGCCTCTGCTCTTGATTTAGCCTCTGTTCTGAAAATACCACGCGTTGCTGAAGTGACCGTATTGCTTCCTGGTTTCTTGATGCCTCGCATTGTCATACACATATGCTCTGCTTCAACAACAACCATAACACCATGCGGCGCCAATTTGTCCATAATGCAGTCTGCTATATTTGAACTTAGTCGTTCCTGGAGTTGAGGACGACGCGCTATTGTTTCTACAACACGCGCTAGTTTGCTTAAGCCCGTCAGCTTTCCGTCCTTTGGAATGTAGGCCACATGTGCTTTACCGAAGAAAGGCACAAGATGATGTTCACAAGTTGAATAGAATGGAATATCACGCACAAGAACAAGCTCTTCATGTTTCTCTTCTTCAAAATGAAGATCTAAGTGCTTGCCTGGATCTTCTCCAAGTCCTGAGAATATTTCTTCATACATTCTAGCAATTCTGTCCGGTGTTCCAACAAGACCTTCACGATCAGGATCTTCACCAATCGCAAGTAAAATTTCTCTTACAGCATTCTCAATTCTCTTCTTATCCATTTTATTTCCCTCGTTTCGTCATATTCGAATTATTATTTTAGTATTAGTAAATCCAGTTTACCATCACAGTTTGTGAAAGCTTTCCAGTTATATTGTTGTTTTCATTGTTTCGATTTCGGTTAAACTTGATGATGTCGTTCCCTACAGACAATTCAGAAACTGGCATAATCCCCATCAGTGCATTGGTTAGGAACACTTCATCAGATTCAAGCAATTGATTTATACCAATCTTTTCAAACTCTATTTTCAGTCCAAGTTCATTACAAGCTTGAATGATTTGAGCTCGCATTGTACCTTCTAGTAGGCCACAGCTGATGTCTGGTGTCAATACTCGGTTGTTATTGACCAGAAATACGTTGGTATACGCCCCTTCTGTTAGATGACCTTTTTCATTAAAAAACAACGCTTCATCGCAGTCGTTTTTCTTAGCATCTCGTAAAATCAGAAGATTCTCAAGGTAATTCACACTTTTATGACTTACAAGTAGACCTGTGGAGGATTTTTTCACATCTGATATGCAAACATGAAACCCTTGGTCATACATGCATTTGCTGTATCGATTTTTACGAGTTGATGTTATAACTGAACTGTCGTCATTCTCTTTAGACAGCTGAAGGCGCACAACGCCATGTTTCAGTCCTGAGTCTATAATCGCTCGTTTCACATAACCCTCAAAATCTAAGAGGCTTAAGTTGAATGATATATCAAGGATGACTGAGCTTTTCTTTATTCTGTTGTAGTGTTTTTCAATGGTTTGAGGCTCATTTTCTTGAAACCTTATGGTCTCAAATAGCCCATATCCATATTCAAAACCTTCACTCATAACAACCTCCATAATCGCAACGTTATATTAAACCAAACACACTAGAACTGTTCTAATGTCTCAGGGCGTTCATTAATGCACGTGCTTTATCCAAGGTTTCATCATATTCCAGGTACTCGTCAGAATCCCAGACTATACCGCCACCCACTTGGAAGTATGCCTTTTCGTCTTTACAGACAATCGTTCTAATAACGATATTTAAATCAGCATTTCCATTAAAATCAATATAACCAATAGAACCTGTATAAATATTTCTTTGAGTTGGTTCAAGTTCATCAATAACCTGCATTGCACGAATTTTAGGTGCGCCTGTTATTGAACCACCAGGGAATGAAGCTTCAAGTAAATCAACAAAGGTTAACTCATCTTTCATTTCTGCAGTCACAGTGGACACCAGGTGATGAACCGTCGCATAGCTTTCAATAACAAAGAGTTCAGGAACTTTCACAGTTCCCGTCTTAGCCACACGGCTTAAATCGTTTCTTTCAAGATCAACAATCATGAGCAACTCTGATCTGTCTTTTTTACTATTTTGAAGCTTGTTTTTAAGCATTTCATCTTCTTCTGGAGTTCTTCCTCTTGGAAGTGTTCCTTTTATCGGTCTTGTCTCCACATGTCCATCTCTGACCTTTAAAAAACGTTCAGGTGAACTTGATACGATTTGACCATCTCCGAAATCAATATAACTTGAGAACGGTGCCGGATTTATTTCTCGAAGCTTCTTGTATAAGCTTACAGGTTCATCTCGAAGTTCTGTTTCGAATCTTTGCGTCATATTCGCCTGATAAATATCACCTGTACGAATATACTCTTTAATTCGCCGAACAGAATTCAAATATGTGTCTTTATCCATATTGGGTTCAAAGTCAACTTCTCTTTCATGATGGATAACATTCACCACTGCCGGATTTGCTTCACCTTCTCTAATGGTGTTCAGAACTTTATCAACACGAAGTTGACCACCTGATTTAAGCTCTGCATCTGTGATATAAACACAGTTTATTTTATGATCGATAATAATTGCCCCATGATAGAAACACAAGTACATATCTGGAATATTCACATCATCAACCGCGGTTCTTGGAAGCTTCTCCATATGATGACACAGGTCGTATCCAAAATAACCAACAGCACCGCCTATAAAAGGCAACTCAGATCTGTAATCCATTTCATAAGTACTTAACTTCTCTCGAAGTATGTCAAATGGTTTTCCTGTCAAAGTTGTTGTTCCATCTACATTTACAATGGTTGTCGTTTGACCTTTGTTTTCAATTTTTTCAAAAGGATGCACCGCGATAACTGAATATCGTCCTAGACCATCGTGGTCTCGACCGCTATCTAAGAACATTGCATCTGCAGTGTCTTTAAAAAGGCTATATATTTCAAAGCTGTTTAATGTGCTTTTAAATTCTTTAATAATCATGACTGCCCCCCGCTGTTTTCGGTGTGCGCCTTTGCTTTTCTAAGGAAATTTTCTAAGAGCTCGTGCCCCTGTTCAGTCAATATTGCTTCAGGATGGAATTGTACTCCTTCTATCAATAAGTCCTTATGTCGTATGCCCATAATTTGACCGTCTTCTGTTTCAGCGGTAATTTCCAGGCACTCTGGCAAAGTTGATTTTTCAATAACAAGGGAATGGTAACGGGTCACATTCAAGGGTTGATTAAGTTCCTTAAACACGCCTTGATTGTCGTGCTCTATAGGAAACACCTTTCCATGAACAGGTTCAAAGGCTTTAATAATTTTTCCGCCGAATGCCTGACCAATTGTTTGATGCCCCAAGCATATACCGAGGATTGGAAATTCTCCTGCCAACTCATTCACTATTGCAAGCGAAACACCCGCTTCATTGGGTGTACATGGCCCTGGAGAAATCACGATCATATCGGGTTGCATCTCTCTTATGGCTTCAATTGTCAAACTATCATTTCTATAAACTTCAACGGATTCGTTTAGAGTGTTTAGGTATTGCACTAAATTGTAGGTAAAGGAATCATAATTATCAATCATTAATATCAATATGCGCACCCGCTCTCATTTTTGATCCAAATTTGTCTTGGATTTCTATACCAGTAGATTATATAATTTTGTCAGAATAATGGTCAACGAAAATCACTACAAAAATGCCCTGCATTATAAAAAAACAGGGCGTGAATTTATCAATATATCACATAAATAATACGACAAAGCCGTCTATAAATCGTCTGAATCTTCATTTCCAAAAGATTCGAAGAGTGTGATTTGGTGTTCAGTTAATGGCACAAGGTTTGATAATGACAATCCGATCAGCCTTATTTTCTTTGGAAATTCAATTTGCTCTAAAACCATAACAGCTTCATTGTATATGTCATCTGCTCGACTGACAGGCATAGATAACGTCCTCGATCTTGTATGTCCTTCAAAATCCTTTGTTTTAAACTTCACAGTTAACGTTTTTCCTTCAACGCCTTTGCGTTTCATAACTTTGGCCACCGACTCCGAAAAGTCTTTCAGACAGGCCTTCATGACTTCTTTGTCATCTGTGTCTTCTTTTAGAGTTGTTTCCTTGCCAATGGACTTACGTTCTCTATCAAGGTGTACAGGGCGATCATCGATCCCACGAATCCGATCGTATATTTCTTCTCCCCAGCTTCCAAGAAAGAGCTTTAAGTCTTCTTTCTCATATTGCAGGAGGTCATCAATTGTAAAAATGCCAATTCGATTCAGACGTTCTACAGATTTTTTACCTAATCCGTGAACCTTGCTTATAGACAAGGGTCTAAGTATATCTGGCACCATGTCTCTTGATATTACAAAGAAACCATCAGGCTTATTCCATTCTGATGCAAGCTTAGCAAGAAATTTATTATATGAAATCCCCACAGATATAGTGAGACCTAATTCGTCTTGAACACGTTTCTTAATGTACCTGCCAATGTATTCTGGACTATGAAAAATTCCTGTGACATCTAAAAAGGCCTCATCGATTGAAACAGGCTGAATTAGATCTGTCACATCTTTCAAGATTTCAAAAACTTGATCTGAAATTTCTTTGTATCTGGCCATATTTCCGCGTACAAATATACCATGCGGACACAATTTCTTTGCTTGAAACCCAGGCATAGCTGAATGTACGCCGTATACACGGGCTTCGTAACTGGCTGTAGACACAACGCCTCTTCTGCTGGTTCCGCCAATAATCACTGGCTTTCCCCTCCATTCGGGATGGTCCAGTTGTTCAACCGCAGCAAAAAATGCGTCCATATCCACATGTAAAATTTTTCGATCTTTCTTCTGAACTTTTTTCAATTCCATGACACGCCTCCGCAAACGTATGTTCTTGTTACATTTTAACACATAACTTTTGGTTGCGCATTCTAATTCACTATAATAAGTTACTTAGATTGTATAATAATTCTTATAGAGTATATTTATATAATACAACCCTGTTCTTGCCTTATTCACGCAAAATGCTCCTATACTTCTCAAAAATATAATAAAGCGGTCAGCATATTAATAAACCAACCGCATCTTATGCTTTATCATTTTCTAACCAAATAGCCTCCATAAACAGGCTTAGTATCTGAAACCGTAATTACAACGTTATCTTGCACAGCTGTAAGTCGTTCAATGACTTCTGGAACTTTTTTTCGTTTTACATACATGAATAATATGTGCCTCGCAAGATTTCGTCCTTCGCCACGAACAACAGTGACTGCAAATCCTTGATTTCTAAGATATTCAACAACCTCAGGCCCATGTTCTTCTTTGACTATGGCTTTAACCTCTGAAACACCAATACCAATCTTCTCTTCAATTTTACTTCCAAAATAATTACCCAAAGCGAATCCAAGCGCGTACACAACACCTTTAATTGGATCAGACGAAATATCTTTTAGGACTGTACTCACAATAAGCAGCCATAAGACAACCTCAATAAACCCGATTACGGCGCCAATTTTTCTTTCGCCTTTTGTGATGAGCACCATTCGAACAGTCATGAGCGAAACTTCAACCATTTTTGCTACTAGAATTGCGACATATGTGAGAATCGTCATCATCATATCGTCCACTCCTTTTCTCTGCTAATAGGATAAAATATCTACCCCATCATCTCTCTTGCCAATAATTTCAACTGTCACCTTATTGGGTAAACAAACAAGCATTGTTCCTGTTTTTTCAATAGCCCCTCGACGCACACAAAGTTGATCTGGACAATCTGCTTCTTTAATATAAACTTGATAGCCGTCAATGACAACAATATTGTGTCCAAGTTTATCTAGGGTAATTTCCATGGGTTCATTCATTGGTACTGTATACCGACCATAAACTTCATTGTCTACCTTTACTTCAATAAACTCAGCTGCACTTGCCGGGCCCCAAATAAGAGTGAATCCAATCACAATGCTTATGGTAATATAAAACGTTATGAGTATTATGTCTAGTCTTTTCATCAAATTTCTCCATTACAATTGTATTTCAAATCCTATTTTATATTTTCGAATTCATCTTTTCTTTTTCAAACACACACAGACTCAGAAATGGGTTATAATTGAGTCTAATTGGCACTACAATATTATCATAATTCTATGGAGGTCACATGAAAAGATTTAATCGGTTTTCCATCATGAGTTTTGTCATGATTCTAATTATAACTGCGGTTCTATTTTCTGGCTGTAGTGGTTCACAAGAAACATTTGAAGCCACTTCAAAAACAACCCTTCAATTTGGTACTATTATTCAAATTACCATATTTGACCCTGAAAAGAAAAGTGGATTAAATCGTGCAATTGATCATATGAAAACACTTGAGGATACACTCAGCACAAGTATCGAAAATAGTGATGTCAATACATTCAACAATGCTGATGCAAATATGCCAATCACACTTGGGGAGCATAGTAAAAGTGTCATTGAACGTGGTCTTTATTACTCCGAATTCTCAGATGGTTGTTTCGACATCACCATAGAGCCTATTGTTGACATTTGGGGTATTGGAAAAGAACGCGCTGGTATTCCTGAAAAGGATACCATCGAGGCGCTCCTTAATAATGTCGATTACAATTATTTAAGTTATGACGGTTCAGCAGGCACACTTACAAAGTTAAAAGATGACATCTCTATTGATCTTGGCGCTATTGCAAAAGGATACGCCGCTGATGAAGCCGCAAGAATTCTAAGAGAAGAAGGCGTTGATAAAGCTCTTATCAACCTTGGTGGAAACGTTTACGCCCTTGGCAACAAAACAGATTCTCAGCCATGGAACGTTGGCATTCAAGACCCACTTGAACCACAAGGTGCAATGATTGGGATCGTTCAAGTCAGCGACCAAGCTGTTATCACATCCGGTATTTACGAAAGATTCTTTGAAGAAGATGGTGTAAGATACCATCATATTCTTGATCCTAAAACAGGCTACCCTTTGAACAACGAGCTTCTAGGCGTTTCCATAATCACACCAAGCGCTATCGATGGTGATGCTTTATCCACTGTTGTCTACACAAAAGGACTGGACGAAGGCATGGAACTCATAGAATCTCTTGAAAACACGGAAGCCATATTTATCACACGTGACAAGAAGATTTATGTGAGTACGGGCGCTGATAAAATATTTGAAAAACGAAATGAAAATTATGATTTAATAAGCGCTGCAACCCGTGATTCCAATTAAATGAATTCAATAAAAAAGGCTGAATCAAATATATTGATTCAGCCTTTTTTTATTCTTCTCGTTCTTCACCAATAAATGCAATGGCCAACATATCTGGACCAACGTGTGTTGCGATTGTATGCGCAAGGTTTGAAATTATAATATTTTCAGGGCTCACCTTGTCTTTAATGAGAGCGCTAAGTGTCTCAGCATCTTCCAAACAATTTCCATGTCCGATTAGAACCTTTGCAGTCGGTACAATTTCTAAATCATTTTTCAGCTTGCTCGCCAGATACTTAATCGATTTTTTACGACCACGTACAGTTTGGAAACGTTTCAACTTGCCTTCATTGTCCACATATAGAACTGGCTTAATATTCAACATTGTTCCAATTGTTGCAGCCGCTGGCGAAATACGTCCACCATTTTTTAAGTATTCTAGATTATCAACAGCAAACCAATGCTGTGTCTTTAGCTTATTCGCTTCAAACCAATTTAAAACTTCTTCTGAAGTGCGTCCAGCTCGAATCATATCTATAATATATATTATTTGAAGACCTTGCCCGACAGATGCCGCAAGTGTACTTGGAATATGTATTTGAACGTTTTCCAGCTCTTCACAAAGCATATTTCTTGCAAGCATTGCATTGTTCATCGTGCCGCTAAGACCCGAAGACAATCCCAAATAGATCGTTTCCGCACCCTCTTCATGGTTCTTCTTAAAGATCGTTTCGAATGTAAGTGGCGTAATTTGAGATGTACTTGCCATCGTTCCCGCTCTAAGCTTGTCGTAGAATTTCGGCAGATCTGTATTTTCGCCTAAATCATCAATAAAGTCTTCTCCAGCTATGTGTATAGGCATACCAATTAGATCAAGCACGTCCGCATTCTCGCGAATATAATTGATCGGCAGGTCACAGCACGAGTCTGTTAATATTTTAATTGTCATACTTTCCTCCATGCAAAATCCTAGATATCGTCTTCATCTTTCCAGGATTTATACTTTTTGCCCCAATCCTGAAGCGTTTCCAAAGCTTGTTCCATCGATAAACCGATGTCTGTTAAAGTGTATTCCACTCGAGCAGGTACCTCTGCATAAATGCACCGTCTTACAATCCCCGAACTTTCAAGATCCCTTAGTGCATTCGTCAGCATACGCTGCGTGATTTCAGGCATACAACGTTTTAATTCACTAAAACGTTTTTCACCATCCATTAAATGGAACAATATTTGGGTTTTCCACTTTCCACCCATAGCTGCCCATGCAGCCTCTAGTCCATCTGTCATTCTCTTTGTCATGATGTCCTCCCGTATACTTGGTATACTTTTTACACCAACATGATGTTATTATACCGAATGAACTTGTAACTGCCAAGTTTTATTTCCATAAGACAAGGGCTTAGCAACCGCCAAACCCTTTGTAATCATCCGATCATTCACTTGAGTGGCAGTTTGATTGTAAATTGTGCGCCACCAACCGATTTATTTTCGGCCCACACTTCACCACCATGTCTCTCAATTATGGTTTTAGTCAAAGCAAGTCCAATCCCGCTACCCCCGCCATGACCTTTATAGAACCTCTCAAACACACGGTCCTCTTCTCCATTTTTGAAACCGGTACCATCGTCTCCTATTTCAATATAAATAACGCCACCAATGGCTTCCATTCGCACTCTTATCTCAGTTTTCGCATATCTCGCACAATTTCCAAGAATATTGATGAATGCTCTGGTCAGTTTGTCAACGTCGTAAGCACCTTTACCATCTACAGCAAGCTCTAAGTCCACCTTCACCTCATGCATTGAAAACAACGAACTCAAAGCCCTTACAGAGCCTTTTATAATATCCTCTAACGTGGCTTGTCTAAAATCAAAAGGTTCTTGTTCGTCTTCAAGCTTTGTCAGCAAGATCATTTCTTCTACAATTTTCTTCAGCCTTTGACTTTCTGCAATGATTATATCAAGACTTTCGTCTCTTTCCTCATCTTCGATAACACCGTCTTTTATGGCTTCAGCATAACCCTGAATGGACATAAGTGGTGTCTTTAGTTCGTGAGACGCATTTTGAAAGAACACTTTCTGTTGTGCGTGATACACCTGTATTTTATTGGACATTTTATCAAATGTATCTGCAAGTTCTTCTATTTCATCACCTGTTTTAATATTCAAGTCCGCAACAGGATCATTAAAAGAATAAGCACCCATTGCACGGCTCAACTTTTTTATCGGTTTTCCAATCTGTCTCTGGAATATGAGACTCACAACAAATGCAATCACGCCTCCAATGCTAAAACTTAACGCAAATACAGAAAATCCAATTTTTCGCATACTCACTACATCTTCAACTGTGGTATAGACTATGATGTGTCCATTCTTTCCACCTGCAACTTTAATAGGCTCTCGCTCAAATATATACTTATTGGAGTCCTTCGCAGATTCTGCAACTTCCATTAAGCTCTCGTAGGTTATACTACGATCAGACTTATAAGCTAGTTTGCCGTCTTCCGTTAGAATCACAATTTTAGAATCAAAATACCGACCCGCCAAGCGAAGTTCATTTGCCACTCGCGCTTTGGCAATGGAATCTCCAATTTCATCATTTGGAATACGTTCACTTAACCTGAACAATTTTGTAATCTCGCTGACGTCTTCTTCTAAACTTTCTGTCGCCTTATTGATTAAATAACCTTCAGAAACTCTGTTATATGCGGTTAAACTTACTACGAAAGTAAGTACCAATATAACCAAGTAGGATAATAAGAGCTTCCCACCAATGGTTCGTTTCAACTTCTTTTTACTTGTCAATTTTGTATCCATATCCCCACACCGTTTCTATGCTCAATTCCGATCCAGCTGTTTTCAGTTTTTTTCGTAGTCGTTTCACCAAATCATCAATAACTCGAATATCACCTAGATAATCGTAACCCCAAACTTTTTCTATAAGACCTTCACGAGTAAATGGCAAACTTGCATTCCTGGCCATAAATTCGAATAGTTCGTACTCTTTCGTTGTGAGTTTCAACACTTTTCCACATGCAACCACTTCTCTTTTTTGTAAAGAGACGACCACATCTTTTAAAGTTAAAATTTCTTGAGGTGCATCAGCTTTACTGAGTCTCTTTAAGATAGTTTTGACACGTACCACCAATTCTCTTGGGCTGAATGGTTTTGACAAATAATCATCTCCACCAATTTCAAGACCAATGATTCTGTCAAACTCATCATCTCGAGCTGAAACAAATATGATTGGAATTTCAGATGTTTTCCTTATTTCCTTACAAAGTTCAAGACCGTCAATCCCAGGCATGTTAATATCTAGAACTAGAAGATCTGGGTGAAGCGATTGCAGCTCGTTTAAAACCCTAAGTCCATCAGGAAAAGTCGTCACTTGATACCCATCTTTTTCTAAGTACTTTTTAATCAAATCTCTTATGTTTTGTTCATCATCTATAACAAATATATGTTTCATGATTTCTACCTCCAAATAACTCGCGTCTTTATTACTGTTTGTATGAATAATCTGAGTTTATTATACAACAATTTAAGCTTCAAGCTTTTCATTGTGCACCATTTTTGGTATACATATAGTAATCACAGTAAGAACCTTTATTGGATTATAACTTTTATATGACTATCATACCTATAAATTATGTGAAAACTGTGGAAGGTGATTCAATGAAATTGACTCAAATTAAAAACAAACTAAATGAACACCAACTTAATGGTGAATCAACATACAGATACTATTCGGTATTTATTCCATTCGTAAATATCAATGACGAACCTCACCTTTTGTATGAAGTGCGATCTGAGAATTTAAGATCACAGCCCGGAGAAGTGTGTTTCCCAGGTGGTCGAATTGAAACAGATGAAAATCCTGACGCCACCGCCATTCGAGAAACATGCGAAGAGCTTGGTGTGGATCCCTCTCAAATAGAAATTTTTGATGAAATTGAATCTATAATCACGCCGTTTAACGTTGTTATTTACTTATTTGCCGGTGAACTTAAAATCGATGACATTCAAGCGCTGAACATCAACGAAGACGAAGTGCAACGCGTGTTCACAGTCCCTTTTAAGTTTTTCCTAGAAAACGAACCTGATGCGTACTATGTTGACAGCGAGTTCAAATTCCCAGAGGATTTTCCATTCCATAAAATCATCAAAGGCCGTTCTTATAATTGGCGTACTGGGCAATACCCTATCTACTTCTACGATTATGAGGATGAAGTCATATGGGGCATGACTGCTCGAATGACTAAAAATATCGTAAGAACACTAACGAAGAACGATGCGGTTACCAAGGAAGAACAGCTTGAAACATCCTCCTAAGATTTTAAAACCTAAAATTGAACATACAAAAGGGACTGTTCATAACAGTCCCTTTATTATTTCTATTTAATTCATTACACCTAAAACAACTTATGTACAATCACACCAATTCCAATCGATAAAACATAAGATGCGCTGAACATGATGAAATTCTGAACACTTAGAATAAATGTTTCTCCCTTATCTTGCAGCTGCCTAAAGTTAAGAATATTTTTTCTAACCGGAATCAAAGTCATAAGGGCTAAGACACAGCTTAGTGGCAACCAGCGCATGATCATTCCAATTCCAACACTGATGTATCCTAACATATATAAACCGTGAAATAAATTAAGTGCATTTTCTTTTCCTATAACAAGCGGTAATGTAAATCGTCTATTTTCAAAATCATCTTCCATGTCACAGGTATTATTTGCAAGCATTATATTCGCAATCCCCGCGATCATTGGTAATGTTAAAGTTATAATGGCAAGTATTTCTACGATATCGAACGTCAATACAAATCTCCAATCGATCACATCATAAGATATAATCCCTGAATTGATAATATGAATATATAAGCTGATAAAGGTAATAATGCCACCCATAACAACACCAGAAACCAGTTCACCAAGAGGCGTCCTAGAAATCGGAAATGGTCCCCAAGTGTAAATGCCTGCACAAAAGAAAGATAATGCGCCTAGTCCTAGAACTACTAAATCTGTCCTAAGAAACAAAACAAGTCCAAGGACAACTGCAATCAAAACAAGTCCATAAATCACACCACGCACAGTACGTTCGTCTAGTTTGTAACTGACCATTGCATTATGTTCTTCATAATTAAAGCCGTGTGTTTTGATCGCTTTTTTATAATCCAAGTAATTATTGAGTGCTGTTGTTGCCATATCTAAACAAATCATGGCAATGAACATGATTATGAAATTCAATACGTTGAATTGATTATATCTGTACACGGCAAATACTGAGCCCAATAAAAACGGAAAGACACTAGCCACTTTTGTAGGCAATTCGACCAGTTTAGTAAAACTCTTTATATCCATTCTATTTCATTCTCCTTGTTCCAATCTTTTGACCGATACTTGTTACGCGGACGACCCACTTTCCCATATTCTAAAAACAACTCAAGCTTACCATCGCTCTCAAGTTCATCTAAATATCGTCTCGCAGTGATTCTGGAAATTCCCAGTTGATCTGCAACTTCTTGAGCCGTGAATCCTGATGCTTTATTGATTCTAAGAAAATCGAGAATATCGTGGTGCGTCTGATTTCCTTCTTCTAATGCTTTCTCACGGTCAGAATCCGGTCCTACTTTCTTCTTCATAGTGGCGCTTATATTATCAATGCTGCTTTGATCCATGTTTTCATCCGCAGCATATGTTGCTCTTAGATTTTTGTATTTAATAAGAGCCTCCTCAAATCGGTCAAATCGAAATGGTTTAATCAAATAATCCACGGCGCCAAACCGAAAGGCTTTTTCTATGGTTTTCGTATTTCGATCAGCAGTTATAAATATGACATCCGTTTGTAAGTCTTGCTCACGTAACCAATGAATGATCTCGACACCCCTTCCCGTTGGAAAGAAAATATCAAGCAATATTAACTCAGGTTTTAATGATAGTATCATATTTTTCGCTTCATTTAAGCTGCTAACACTCCCAATATGCTCGTAGCCATTCACTTTACCAAGGAACCTTTCGTTGATCTGCATCACCATCGGGTCATCTTCTATAATTAGTGTACGAATCAAACACTCACATCCTTTGTCTGCATTTTATATTCACCGAACTACATCCATGGGATTCTTATAATAAACATTGTGCCTTCAACACTTTTCATTTGAATGGTGCCACCAGCATTATCCACAATATCTTTAACAATATTCAGTCCCAAACCACGGCTTCCCGACTTCGTTGTCACGCCTCGGTCAAATATATCGCCATCAATAACTTCCGAAATTCCAGGTCCATTATCCCTAACAATCAACCTCACACCAAATTCATCCTCTTGAATCGACACCCTGATTTCATCTCCTTGGCCGCTCGCAAAAGCGTCCATAGAATTATCTATCAGGTTTCCGACAACAGAACACATTTCGTCCTCGTGAATTTGACTTGGCAATTTTTCCAGTTTTGAATCTGGATCAATCAGCATTTTGTATTTTGCTTCAGTGACACGATTATACTTAGCCAGTAAAATGGCTGCTATATGGGACAATTTGATATTTTCACTGAGTAGCGTAGATAACTCCGCTCTTTTTGATGACTCATCTGATATAAAATCAAGAGCATCTTCATATTCTTCAAGTTGAATGAGGCCAGAGATTGTCTGCAATTTATTCATAAACTCATGATTTTGGGCGCGTAACGCCCCAGTCATTTTCTTATACCCGATCAACTCTTCTGCCATTGTTTTAACTTCTGACATATTTTCAAAACTAGAAACAACACCAGTCAGTTCACCGTTCGGATTACGAATAATCGTATGACTGCTTATAATCGTCAAACTTGATTTAATACGCAATTCTTCATTATAGATTGGAGTTTCTGACTCCATCACACGTTGAATAACAGCTCCCATCTTAGGGAAACGTTCACGAACATCTTGATGAATAACATCTTCGGATATATTAAATTCATCGATTCCAACCTGATTGAGCCAAATTATGCGGTAATCGCTGTCAACAGCTAATATCCCCCACTTCAAGCTTTCAAGAATGATCTCACGTTGGCCTAACAAGAGGGCAATTTCCTTCGGCTCTAGACCATAAGTGCTCTTCTTAATATTACGAGCGAGAAGTGCCGCTCCAATAATACCTAGAATTCCACCATATAAAATAGCCAAATGAATTTTATTCAAATAGGCTTCATTCTCTTTATGTACTTTATCTGTTAAAAGTCCGACCAGAACAGCGCCAACCCGTTCACCTTCGTGATACACAGGCGCAAAGGCCCGAATGGCTGAAATTAAAACGTTCCGATCAGCAGAAACATAAGCTTCTCCCTGTTCAAGAACCCTTTCCTCACCACCATTTTTATATTTCTTTCCAAGTCCATTTTCATAAGGATAAGAATATTGAATCCCGTTCATATCCATAACAATAATGTATTGGAATCGAGTTTTCGCTTTGATTGCTTCAATTTTAGCTTGGAGTGGTTTAAAATCTTGCCTGAAAGCTAAAGTTTCCTTCACCTCATCCAGTTCAGTAAGTGTCACGGCCATATCCATTGCATTAAAACCCATCTGATTTTCAAGATTGTCTTGGAACTGTTCACCAATCAACAGAGCAATCGCACCAAATACGACAAGCAGCATTACACTCATAAGAAGGATTATTTTATACTGTAATTTCATAAAATCACCGCTCTTCATTTTGAGGCAATCTTGCCTTTTCTAAACTGTCTTCAATAGCATGCAGAAGAGTCTCGCTCGTATAAGTAGCTCCGGCAACAACATCCACATCAGTGGATCCTCTTTTCATGACAGCCTTCGGAATTTCATCATAGACGATCTCTGCTAAAATTGGCGTTTCATCCTCTTCAACAATCTCGATTTCTGTAATTACATACTCATCGGTCGTCACTTCAACAACCATGTGACTGTGATACCCTTCAGCAACTCCCGTATAAACACCAGGGGCGTAAATCGGGTCAGAAGGTGTACATGCTAAAAAAAATATTGTAGACAAACCCAAAATGATTGTCAGTTTTATTTTCATAATGCCACCCTCCTTACTCACTTTTACCGATTCCTATCCAACATTTTAGGAATGATTTTCATTAATATTTGCTTTGATTCACACTCCGGTAATTGATCTGTATACTTCAGAGCACGCTGTGTATATTTTTGTGCCAGATCCTCAGTTTCACGTAAAGCACCTGAGAGTTTTGTCATCTCGATCAAGTTTGAAATATCACGATCAGAAAGTGAAATTTGGCTCAATAGATCTTCCACTGCACCTGAATGTTCTGTACTTAATGATCTTATAATAGGCAATGTGTAATACCCTTTTAAAATATCCGCTTTAGTATCTTTTCCAAAGGTCACCGTGTCACCTTTGTAATCCAATAAATCATCAATGATTTGAAATGCCATTCCAATATTGTAACCAATTCTGCCAAGAAGTTTAGACGTAGCCTCTGGTGCTCCCGACTCATGAGCTCCGACACCAAGACTTATAGCAAATAACGCCGCCGTTTTCCCAGAAATGACTTTCAAATAGTTTTTTGTGCTTTTATCAACTTTGTATCGTCTTTGATACTGAAGCATTTCTCCAACACACACACGTTTCATAGCCTCTGCCACACGTTTTATGTTTTCTGCCTCGAAACTGTAATCAGAAAGCATCAGAAAACACTGTGTAAACAAGTAATCTCCCATATAAACAGCATATGGTTTTCCATACTTTGATTGAATGGACTCTTGACCTCTTCGCATCTTGGATTCATCAACAATATCATCATGAACAAGTGACGCCATATGAAGTGTTTCAATCGCCGCTGCCAAGTGAATCAACTTGTCTTTTTCATCATTGTGCTTTGATCCAAATTGACTCCCTAAAAGCACAAATGCAGGGCGAATCATTTTTCCACCCGAAACCATCAGATAGTCAATGGATTCATTCAGATAAGGCTCACTTGATTTGTTTGTCTTTTCAATGATCTGCAAGACACCTTGTAGATCATTCTGTATTGTAGGGTAGTTTTCCCAAAACCTGCTCATTTTATCACCACACTTGATCGTTTGTCCTCATTATTGCATAGTTTGCAAATTTCATCCAGCAAAGCTTTATTAACAACAAAACCAGTTGCACCAAGATTCTCGGTACAACTGGATCTCATCTACCTTTCGATTCAGAATCTTGCATAATATCCTTTTAATATTTCGTATACACCATATATAGATTTCAAGGTTCAAGAATTCTATATATGGTGTATACGAAACCCAGGATTGTAATTATGCAAGATTCTCTATTGGTTCCTAATCTGTATAAAGGTAGTACTTTTTCACAAATTTGATTTTCTTCCAATGCTTTTTGAGAACTGGGAGAACATAGTAGTCCATACCGAATACACTGCCTGATCCACCAACAGTTGCCACGCCACCCGCTAGGTACCAAAGCATCTCAACAGGCGCCATGCCAGATGACCAGATCATGAGTCCCATAACAATGGAAGCGAGCGATGCAAGAGCTGTGAATAGACCTGCAATCAGGCACAAACCTACAACGACTTCACCGATGACCATCGCAGCCTGGAATAACTCCGCCCAAATGGTAAAACCGCCATCCGGCGTATAGAACATCAGCTCCATAGATCCGCTTACAATTGATTGAATAAACTCAGGTACTGGTAAAGCAGCTCCCCACTGGGATACCGCTTCTCCAGCTGCTTGTGCAGTCGTTGCAACAGTTTCAACAGCTTGCGTAGCAGAACTCGTTGCATCAACAGCCACTTCCACTACCGTTTCAATCACTTCAGCAGCAGATGTAGCTGCGCTTGTAGTATCTACAGCCCCAGCCGTTCCAGTCGCTGCTTCTGACCACTCTGCACTCTTCTCAACCACTTTTGCAGGGATTAAGAAAATATTAGAAGGGTCTTTGAGCACACCTGGTAATTTATGAAGGCCTTGATCCAACCATTTATACCCGAGGAACATTCTAAGGGGCAACAGCCAAAAGTTTGGTGACGACTTCGAGAAGTGTCCACCCAAGAAACTTCTTCGGTCCTTAACATGGAAAATTTCATGCATTATATAAGTCCAGCATTTATTGAAACCAGCCACTTGAACGAAGTATACAACATTTATAAAATGCTTCACAAACATTGCAAAGAATCCCGACATGGCAAACATATGCTTTGGTGTTCCTACTTCAGCCACACCATATTTTCCGCCAATACAAGCCATAGAACCATGGAATGTCGGTTTATACGACTTAAGGGGCGTCCCATTGATTTCAGCTACAATGTTGTGTGCAACAGTGGCTGCTGAATGTTCAGCATTCTCAACCATCTGCGGCAGTGGTCGCTCTTGTCCTTCAGGAATGAAGAAGATGTTATCACCAACCACGTAAACATTCTCATGATCAAGAGATTGTAATTTATCATTTGTTGACACGCGGTTACGTGCCTTTTTATCAATGTCGACATTCTCCATCAGATCGCTGCCTTCAATACCTGCAGCCCAAATCACAGTATATGTCTCTATACAACCTTCGTCATTTAGACATACATGATCTGTATTTACCTCTGTAATACTCGTCGCAGGTAAGATCTCAACACCCAGCTTATGCAGTCGCTTCTCCGCTTTTTTAATCAGTTTAGCTGGATATTGAGGCAAAACAGATGGAAGAGCATCTGCCACACATATTCTTACATCTTCTTCAGGAATGTGGAACTCTCTACAAAGTGTTGATTTGTATTCACCAAGTTCTCCAACCATTTCTACACCCGTGAAACCACAACCAACTACGACAAATGTCAGCATTTTCGCACGTTCATAATGGTTCGTTTCAACAGAGGCTTTTCTGAACATGTTTAGGATCTGTTCCTTTAAAACTACTGCGTCATCAAAAGACCACAATTTAAATGTATGTTCCGCAGCACCAGGAACGCCATAAAATGTTGGTTTCGAACCTGTTCCAAGCACCAGATAATCATATTCATATTGATGATTTTCTGATTTTATAATTTTGTCATTAAAATCGATATCAGTGATCTCATCAAGCACCACATTTATGTTTCGATGCGCAAATATTTTTTTAAGATCTATTCGTATTGCGTCTTCTGGTACACGATTTGCCGCAACTTCGTGCAACTCCGTCAACATCGTGTGATATGGTCGTTTATCAATAACGACAATTTCCACATCCGAGTGTTTCTTGAGTTTCTTTTCCATTTTCTTTGCGGTGAGAATACCACCATAACCCGCCCCAACGAGGACGATTCGTTTCTTTTCACTCATGTTATAACCACCCAACCCTATATCGTTCGCTTTTAGCCGTTAATAGTTTAACGTTTTACATCGAAAATCATATCACAATATTTTTTGCTCATTCTTCAATCTGAAATTTTGATCATTTATTGAGATTTTGTCCATTTTGTTCAAGGCATAACTTCAAATGAATCATCAGTCCATTCCACTTCAAGATCCTCTAAACCTGTGCTATACACATGTTTATCCAAAGTGACAAAAATCGCTTCAGTCTCAGGGAAGTGTTGCTCAAGCAGTGTTATACCATCTTCAACACCAGCTACAAAAAGTATAGTTGACAGTGCATCTGCACGAATTGAACTTTCTGTAATTATAGTCACTGATGCCAAGTCCGTTTTTATTGGAAATCCTGTGGATGTATCCAATAAATGATGATACCGGACGCCATCTTCTTCAAAATATCGTTCATAGATTCCAGATGTTACTACGGATTTATTTTTCAAGTCAACAATACCAATATACTCTCCACGATCTGACAATGGGTTTTGAATCCCAATACGCCATGGAGATCCATCGATTTTCTCACCATAGGCATATACGTTCCCACCTAAATTGATGATTCCTCTATCGACGTTATTCTCCTTTAAAATTCTAACAACTTCATCTGAGGCATACCCTTTTGCTATGGCGCCTAAATCAAGTTCCATATCTGGATTTTTCAAATATATGCTTTTGTCATACTTGTCTAAGTCCACTTGCTTCCAGTCAATTAATTGAGTGGCTATATCTCGTTCTTGATCAGTGGGGATTTTCGCATTTTCTGAACCAATGCCCCATAACTGAACCAATGGCCCAATTGTAGGATCAAATCGCCCATCTGAGATCTCTGCAAATTCAATAGAAGCTGAAATCACATCAAATGTGTCTTCAGATACTTTTATAGGATTTTTACCTGCCGCTGCATTCACATCTTTTACTTCACTTTCAGCAGCATTAAAACTCATACGTAATTCAATTTCTTCTAGTCGACTAAATATTTCATCTAGTACGGCCTCTGAACCGTCTTCAAATATTTTCACTGACACAATTGTGCCGAGCACGAACTCAGAGCGTTGATACGTTTCATTGCTTATATTCTGTGTTTGATTCTGTGTTTGATTTTTTGTTTGATCCTTATTTGCTTGGGCCTGACACCCGCTTAAAGTCAGCATTACAACCAACAATAATATTCCTATTTTCTTATTCATGGAACCTCCTGAGAACTTCTCAGATAAAAAAGGCTCTGGATTGCTCCAAAGCCTTAAATCTTATGCCTTCATAACTCTACTTACAATTAGATACTATTATTTTGCTTCTGCAAGAGCTTCTTGAGCTAGTGTGAAGAATGGAGATACGCTGATTGAAACTCCTGTTATAGCGTCTGTGTGCACGCCGTCTTCTGCATATTCAATAGCTGTCGGGTCTTGAGATTCAAGCAGGATTGCTTCAACTTTAGCCGCTTGTTCAAACCAAGGTGCTTGAGCGCCAGCTTTTTCTACCATTTGGTATTCGCCATTGATAGAAAGCGTCTTCTTGTCGTCGCCGCCATCTTTATGTGCTCCACTCCAGTAAACAGATTCAATATTACCAAACATCACTGTAAGGTCCACTGTATATTTCCAACCTGAGTTTTCAGAGAATGCAGCTTCTTCAGCATGGTAAGCACCGTCTTTGTAAGGACCTTGCTCAACAGGACCAGCGGCAAGTGCTTTTTCCGCCAGTTGGAAGAATTCTGAAACGTGAATCGATACGCCTGTTAGTGCATCGGTGTGACCTTCGTCATCTGAGTAGTTAATATCCGTTGGATCTTGTGTTGCAATTAGGTGCGCTTCAGCTATTTCAGCTTGTTCATGCCAAGCTGCTTGTGCGCCGCCAGCTTCTACCATTGGGTAAAAACCAGCTTTTGAAGCTTCTTCTTTGTTCAAACCAGCTTTAATGCTGACTGCATTCCAATCCGCAATGCTGATTTTTCCATCTTTAACTTCAAGTGTAACAGTTTCTTTCCAACCTGATTTTTCGCTGTAAGCATCTGATTTTGCAAAGTAAAGACCATCTTCGTATGCAGCTTCTTCAGCTACAGCTTCTTCTGCTGGTGCTTCCTCAGCAGCAGGCGCTTCTGTTACAGGTGCCTCTTCTGCAGGTGCTTCCGCTGGTGCTGATGAACAACCTGCTAACATAGCAATTGTTAGAACCCCTGTTAAACCAAGAGCAATTAATTTCTTATTCATATGTATTTCCTCCTCCAATGTCATATCCACTTGATATGTGCCCGTATTATATTATATCCAGTTTGATAAATTACTATCAATATTTCGTGTATTTTTGATCTTTTTGTTCATTTAGTTCATTCGATATTGGAAATTAAGTTTTTGGCTAAATAAATTTCCACTAGACAAGGCGCTAAATTTTATTGAATTGGGAGCTTACTCACGTAAGTGACCAATTCAATAAAATTGTAGCAACGAAGTATAGTGGAAATTTATTAGCCAAAAACAAAACGAGACATTCAAGCTAATCACTCTTGAATGTCCCGTCAGCAATAACAAGCACGTTCTTTGTCTACATATTCAGTTGTTTCAGAACTTTCCTTTTCGATAAGCATACCTCCTACAAATATTTCGAGCAAATGGTATTACTTCGATCGAATCACATTAAAATTCTTTTTTTCATAATTCAATAATTCTTTCTTTCATAATTCTTTGTTGCTTAGTGCTTGTCTTACATGGTACAGACCTACGTCCATATTTACATCCTTGTTATTGCCTTTATAAGAATCCTTCTGGAAGGAAGGAATTCCTGCTTGTTATTCTTGTAATACCCTAGCTTTCTTGCTCTAAACACTCTGAGCAAAAATTTGATTTTATAGCACTTCACTTATGTTCATATCTTCAAGATAATCTAATGAAATTTCTTCGGTTCTATGATAACTTTTACCAATATAAATATCTATTTTTTGAACCGCAAGCTTCACTCTAAAAGCTAAACGAATGCGTTTTGATCCATTTTTATAAATTTTAAAATCATCAATTTTCCCAGTTTTAAGGTAATCTTTCTTTATCTGCTGTCTGATTTTGTTGATCAGAAACATATCAATTTCCTCAGCACCTTGAACAAGTCCGTCAATAATTAGTGTTATTTCTCGAGATGTTCTCTTAGCACGCTCGATTGTTAGTCTCATTCTAATCGTTTCCACACAGTATCCAATGATTGCAGTAATAAGAAGTGCAATTAAAATATACAACATTTGAAGCACCACCTTCCGTCTAAACCGGGTCATCTGGTATACTCTTATCATAAGCTTATGTCGTGGTCGGCAATCATAATAGATTAAAGAGTACTTACTTTGGATATTATATTTATACCAAAAGACTAGGCTGTGAAACTTGCAAATTCGGATTATTTGAACTGACCGAGCGGTCACGATTAAATACACCTATTTTTTTTAGGAGAATGGAGGAATGCTATGAAAAATATAGCGGCTTTTTTTGATATTGACGGTACACTCTACAGAGATTCACTCATGATTGAGCACTTTAAGAAACTCATCAAGTATGAGGTTATCGACCCAGCACTCTGGCATTCTCATGTGAAGCACACCTATACAGAATGGCAAAAACGTGTGGGTGAGTATGAAGATTACATGGAAGAATTGGCTGAAATCTATGTAGAAGCATTAAAGGGACTTGGCAAAGATGAGATTTCATTCATCTCTCAACAGGTTATAAATCTTAAAGGTGATCAAGTTTACACCTATACAAGAGACCAAATTGAATGGCACAAATCCCAAGGACATAAAGTCTTCTTTATTTCAGGCAGCCCTGAACACTTAGTTGCTCGCATGGCTAAAAAGTATGGCGTTGAAGACTGTAAAGGCACAGAGTACCTTCTTAATCCTGACGGCACATTTACTGGTGAGGTTATACCGAACTGGGACGCAGACAGCAAAAACAAGGTGATCCACCGCTTTGTTGAACAATATAATATCGATCTGGCTCTATCTTACGCCTACGGTGATACAAATGGCGATCTGTCTATGATGAATCTTGTTGGAAATCCAGTTGCAATTAATCCGACTCGGGAACTACTTGATAATATTCGCAGAGATATAACTTTATCAAAAAAAGCGACAATCATCATTGAGAGAAAAGACATCATTTATAAACTTAACTCTGATGTCAATACGATTCGGAGTTTGTAACACCCCATTCGTAGCGATCAAATACAATAAAAAAAAGCACCCTGTATCCAAGGTGCCAATCCAATAGTAGCCGTAAGGAAAGATTTCTGACTTCCTACTCACTAATACTTAGTTTCGATGTAGAAAGTTCGTTTTCCTTCAAGTTTATTTGAAATTTTCACAAAAGACTTCCACACATCATTTTTGATGTACTGGAAGTTTTTTTATCTTTATAAATATAATAATGTGAATAAAAAAGTGATCATCACATTTGACATGCAATGACCACCTTAAATTTTTGCTTAATTCGTATGTATAAGCTTAAAGTCCTGTTACGTTAGCAGCTTGAAGACCTTTTGGGCCGTTTTCAACATCAAACTCAACCGTCTGACCCTCTTCTAGAGTCTTAAAACCGTCAGTCTGAATAGCGCTGAAATGTACAAATACATCATCACCATCGTTACGCTCGATAAAACCGAAGCCTTTCTCAGCGTTGAACCATTTTACTGTACCTTGCATATTGTGAACCTCCTTTCATTATGAATTTACTAGCTTTCAAAAAATATTATATCAAATTCTATAGGTCTATTCCATAAATTTCGCCATAGTTTGGTATAATTAGGGTAAGAATGTAATGGAGGTGAACTATGAATCTTCAAGGGATACTAAAACCAGGTAAACAAATTGAATTAAATGTTAAAGACGAGGAAGGCAACGCAATAAGACTCAAGACACTTATTGAAAGTGAATTTGACGGAGCTACGTTTGGTATGATTGCTCCTACTCTCGAGGGCACTAACTTTCCGCTTCGTCCAAATGATAATCTTGAAATTGTATTCGATGTGCTTGGAGGAGAAGAAAATAAGAAAAAAGACGTTTTCAGAATGAACTGCATGGTTGTTGAACGTAAGAAAGTGGATACTCATTCAGTAGTCATACTTTCTAAGACTTCTGCGCCCAAAAAAATTCAAAGACGTGATACGTATCGCCTTCATATTTTGAAACACATCTCTTACAGTTATTTAGGCAAAAACAACGACATCTTGCTGAAAAATATAAGCGCCACTGGTCTTCGAGGAATCGTTGAAGAACGATTGCCTGATAATACAGAGCTCCCCATAGAACTCGATTTGGAAAATGAAGGTAAATCAGTAACCCTTAACTGTAAAGTCATCAGCTGCGCACCAGTTGCAAACTCCATGGTGCAACATGATCTAAGGCTTCAATTTCTTAAGCTGACAGGCAAAGAGAAAGATCTGGTCTCAAACTTTATATTTAGAAAACAATCGGAAACCATGAAGAAAACTGCCGAAACCGCAGGGCGCAGTAAGCTTTACGAGTTGATTTATGGTGTCACCAATAATCAAAGACGGGGTGACGATTTCATTGTGAGAACAGTGCCAATTATAGGGCTCCTCACTTGGTTTATCACTTTAGCAATAATCGCTTTGGTCGTGGAAGCACGTCCAGAGGCACGCTACAATCTTGATGATTACTTCAATTATTACAAACGCGGCTACTGGAGGGCAGACTTACTGACTCTTGCTTTTATAGCATCATTCTTAGAGGCCATTATTTGCACAGTTGGTCTGTATATGAATTCGATGAGAATGAAACGTGATGATGACCAATACAACAAAGGTCTTATTATCAACCTGGTATTTTCAATTTTGATCATGTTCCTATATGTCGTACTCCCAATTGGGCGTTAGTGAAAATCAATATCAAACTATAAATTAAGGCACAACACATAGGTAATATACCTATGTATTGTGCCTTTTTATTTTGCTTATATTTAATTTTCATTCTTATACTCTCACCGAATTAACTTAATCAGTTATTACTTCATCTGAAACTGCATCGATAGATTCTACATTTTCTACAGTCTCTTCGAAGATCTCAATATCTTGATCATCCAACCAATTTTTAATTTTTACAGACTTCTCTTTTATATCTTCCAAATACCAAGTTTTATATGTACCTTTTTTCACACGTACCGGCCCTTGATTATATGCCAGAGTTGCAAGTTCAATATTGTTGTCAAAGGCATTCATTTGGTCTTTCAGGTATTTTACACCGTACTGAATGCTAAGCTTAGGATCAAACAACTGCTCTTTATTTAAACCCAAAGCACGACCTGTCGACTCCATGATCTGCATCAGACCAATAGCTCCTTTATATTCACACTTCTCATCATACCAGCTCTCTTGCCACAACATTGCCATGATCCAAATTTCGTCTATATCATTTTCAACAGAGGCCTCACGAACATATTTCACAAACTCTGAAGCTTTCTCATAAGATAATTGATTATTTCGTGTCATCATAAATCGAGAAAGTGCGTCATAATACTCCACTTCTGATGTGTCAAAACTCACAGCATCTGCACTTCCTGATTCAACACTCATTTGTAATCCTAAGTAAGGATGAAATGCAGCTGCCCAATCAAGTTTTTCTAGTACGTCTGATGTTAAACCCATGTAAAGGATGCCATTTGCCTCAATCAGACAATTAGCAACAGTTTCACTATCCATCCAACTTAAATCTGCATTCGAAACTACACTGCTTATTGCTGCCTCTGACCATTTAACTTCTGATGTACTTATGTTAAAAGTCTTATTTGTTGAGGTATATATACGAAAAGCGTTCTGACGATCGTCCCATGTACTTAAATAGCCCAAGGTACGCAGTGTTTGATAATCGAGTGGCATATAAATCTGATTGTCATTAATTAGAAACGGATATTGCAATCTTGCATTTTCAAAAACATGTCCATCAATGACTGTTTGGTTGTCAAATACACTTAGTGTCAATTCTGAATCTGCGAATGAGAATCCTGAACTTAATATACCAAATGCCGCAACAGTTGCGATAAGTTTTTTCTTCATTTTAAACCTCCGAGGATGCTTTCCCTGTTCTAAAAATGTAATTAATCTTTTCAGTTTATAATTTATAGCTTAACAATCTATTGCTTTATCACTAAAATGCAGAATCACTATAATTTTATACCATTTCAACACCATCATACTAGAGTTCTTTCTTTAATAATAGGTTTCGCTCTTGTTTTTTAGATATATTTAATAGATGCAACATCACTTTTAACCGAACGTTCGGTGTTTCTCATAAGATTCTTCATATATTTTTATCAATTTTTATCTTGGCATTGGCTATCAATCGGTATATAATGGTGCGAGATTATTTAAGGATGTGATTGAATGACTAATCTGAAAAAATTACCAAAAGTAGAACTGCATTGTCATCTGGATGGTAGTGTTCGCCCTGAAACAATTCTCGAATTGGCTCAAAATGACGGCATTGACCTACCGACATACAACCTTGAAGATCTTAAGCCTTACTTACAGGTTCCGGATGATTGTCCATCGCTTAAAGTTTACCTTGAGCGCTTTTCACTGCCAAACGCGGTGATGCAAACAACTGCTAACATTTACAGAATTACGTCTGAATTGCTGGAAGACGCTGCAGCAGATGGTGTTAAGTACATTGAAATTCGATTTGCCCCTCGCCTGCATATGTCTGGTGGACTGAATTTTGATCAGATCGTTGAAAGCGTTCTGAAAGCCATCAATGAAGCGCCTGAAAAATATGAAATTCATGCAAATCTAATTCTTTGTTGTATGCGACACGAAGATGTCAAATACAGCATAGAGGTTGTTGAAGCAGGACGTAAGTACATCGGCAAAGGTGTCGTTGCAGTTGATCTAGCAGGAAATGAACATGATTTTCCACCAGAACTTCATAAAGATG
>Ga0209272_10000374_pt1 | contig 39465 bp, 23 predicted proteins | sample tdDd002_FD_187125 | JGI IMG/M metagenome (GOLD analysis project Ga0209272, IMG submission 187125) | Marine sediment microbial communities from the Atlantic coast under amendment with organic carbon and nitrate - tdDd00.2 (SPAdes)... | ecosystem: Environmental > Aquatic > Marine > Coastal >...
TTATTGAAGAAACTATCAGGAAATTTGAGCCTAGGTTTCTTGATGTGACGGTCACGGTTGTTAGTGAGGAACAGCCGCTAGACCGGATATTGCGGCTGAGAATATATGCATTATTCCATGCAACTCCAGAACCGGAAGAAGTGATTTTTGATTCGGAAGTAGAGCCGGTTTGTTTAGGCATTCGAATAAGTGAGTCGTAACTATGAGTGATGAAATCTTAAAGTATTATAACCGTGAATTGGCTTTCATCCGTCATATGGGGGCTGATTTCGCCAAACGTTATCCCAAAGTGGCTGGCAGACTCCGGTTAAGTGATGAGCATGTAGAAGATCCGCATGTATCTAGGCTCATAGAAAGCTTTGCTTTGTTGACAGCGCAAACCCGCCGTTGTTTGGATGATAGTTTTCCCGAGCTTACCGAAGGCTTGATTGGGCAGATGTATCCTGATTATCATGCAACGATACCCTCGATGGCTATTATTAAAATGACCACGCAGAATATCAATGATAATGGGTTTGAGCTTCCACGCGGTAGCGCTGTCGAGAGCCGTGTTGATGGATTTAAGACTTGTCACTTTACGACGAGTTACGATACACAGTTATGGCCGGTAGAAGTGACGCACGCTACCTTTGAAAATGCACCGTTTATAGCCCCTAGGGCTAATTTTCAACAAAGTGCGAAGTCGGTACTGAAACTGACATTAAGCTGCGAGTTTGACAATACCCAATTGAGCGAATTGGGTATTAATAAGCTTCGGTTTTATCTTAATGGCCAAGCTCAGTTGAGTTATAAGCTTTACCAACTGTTGTTTCAAACGGCGATAGGCGTATCTATTGCACCCAGGGGAGAGTCAATTGCCAGTCATTATTTGCAATCTCGTCATATTGCAAGTGTGGGCTTTGATGATAGGGATGAAGTTGTACCTTATCAAAAGCAGAGTTTTAGCGGTTATCGGTTATTGGTTGAGCATTTTTTATTTCCGGAAAAATTTTTGTTTTTTGAATTGCAAGATCTTGAACCTGAATGGTTCGGCGACGGCTATGAGATCGATCTATATATCTATTTTGAAGAGACCGATGACTTTTTGCCGAAACAATTAACTGCCGAGAATATACTGTTAGGCTGTACTCCAATCATTAATCTATTTGAGCAAGAGCTTGAACCGATTTCTTTGCAATTAACACAAAGCGAACATCAATTGATCCCACGTTATGACGAGGCGGATATTTGCGAAGTAATCCAAATCAGGGAAGTGAAGGCCTTTGACCAACACGATAATCGTGTAGATGTATCACCTTTCTACGGTGGCGGACAGTCAAATTATCTGACAGAAAATGAAATGTTCTGGACTCTGCGCCGCGAGCAATCGAATTGGGCGGGGGGGCATGATGAACCGGGGTGTGATAGTTATTTGACGATAGTTGATCCTGATGCAAAGTGTATTGAGGTTGATGAGTATGAGCATTGGCTTGTGACGGTTAATGCCCTTTGTAGCAACCGGAACTTACCCGTTCGTTTGCCTTATGGCGGAGGTCAGCCTGCCATGAGTGTTGTTCTTCGAACTGACTCTTTGAAAGAAGTTCGCTGCTTAACCGCTCCAACAAACCCTATTCGTCCAAAACTGTTAGAAAGTACACGCTGGCAGTTTGCCAAGCATTTAACACTGAATCAATTTTCCAGCGACAATGGTTTACAAACGTTAAAAGAAACACTCAAGCTCTATGACTTTGAGCAGACACCGCAAAGTAAAGTACTTATTGATGCTATTACCACAATGACGATTACCCCAGTTAATGCCAGAGTAGTTCAAAACGGACGAGTGGGGTTTTGTCATGGCTCTGATATTGAGCTCGAATTTAATAACAATGAGCTGTCGGGAACCGATGTATTTTTCTTCGGTTGCGTCTTGTCTCACTTTTTCGCTCAATTTACGACGATCAATAGCTTTACTCGATTAAACATTCGAATTCGTGGTCAATCAGATTGGTTACACCGTTGGCCGGCTTGTGCTGGAGGAAAAGTATTACTTTGAATATTAAACGGTTAGTCAAAGCAATTAATAAAAGTGATTTTTATCGCGCCGTATATACGTTGCAGCGTTTTTTGGCCGGTTGCTCTATGGAGAGTGAATTAGGGTCTGATACTTTGCCAAAAAACGAACGGATTCGTTTTAAAGTGCCACAAAACTTGGGGTTCCCGGGATCTGCTATAGAGTCAATCAATGATGTAACAGGTGATGATGGCATAAAACGACTAGAAGTATATGTTAATTTTATGGGGCTAACTGGCCCAAGTGGTGCCTTGCCCCGTCATTACACCGAATTGGTTATGCAACGAACTCGATTGAAAGATGTTGCTATTCGCGAGTTTTTCGATTTGTTTAATCACCGGTTAATTACTTTGAATTATAGAGCGTGGGAGAAATATCAATTTCCCATCCAGCATGAATACTATCTGACAGGAAAAAACACATCTATTGATGATGTACTTAAAGCCCTTACAGGGGCAAGTCAGAACTTGGATGTGTTTCTGGGTGGATTACTTGCTATGCCAATCCGAAATACTCAAAGTCTACGTCAGATACTTGAGTTGTTAAGTGGATGTGATGTGGAGATCCGAGAATTTGTCGGCCGTTGGATGGTACTTGACGAATCTGACCAGACCCAACTTGGTTCTCGAGTGCAACCTGAAGGGCAGCATGCGCAACTGGGTATGAGTACCATTGTCGGACAGAAAGTCTGGGATATATCTTCTGCCATTGAGGTTGATCTACAAGTCAATAATCGTGATATGGCCAGGGCTGTGATGAGTCAGGGGCGATTGATGCAAATTTTAAAGCAAGTCGTCGCACATTATGTTCCTTCTTGTATCCAGGTTAGGTGGCGTTTAACAACGACATATCGAAATCTTCCTATCGCGAGTCTTGCCGATAACAGTCCGGGGTTAGGTCTGGGGGGCGCACTGATGATCAGTCGCCATTTAATGGATAAAAAGCTCAGCATTCCGGTGGGTTGAGCTCAGTATATTAATTCAATAAAGGAACGTTGCATGTCAACAATGACGTTGAAATCGTTAGTCGATAAATTATCGCCTAGTTGTAAAACGATGTTGGAAGCGGGGGCTGCATTATGTAATAGCCGTAGTCATTTCAGTGTTGAAATCCAGCATTGGTTATCGGCTGTGATCGATGAGCCGAGGGGAGACTTATGCGTGATTGCGCATCACTTCGATATAAGTTTGCCGGATTTTCAAAATGAGTTACAGCAAGGGCTAGAAAGGCTGAAAACGGGAAACAGCAATACACCGGGGTTATCTCCCCATATCGTGACATTATTGCGCGCTTCCTGGATGGCTGCGACTATCGATTTCGGTGACGATCAAATACGTACTGCCCATTTAATTTATGCGTTGCTCAAGGATGAAAGTCTGGTCTCTCTAGTGACCCACGATGCCAGCCAGCTGGAAAAAATTGATCCTGCACAGTTACTTTTTGTTTGGCCTTCTATCGTTCAGAATTCAGATGAAACTAAGGCATTACCACTTAACGCTGAAACGGGAACAGGGCTGGAGAGTCGATCTGCACAAGTGTTAGCACAATACACTGTTGACCTGACCGAGCAGGCACGGGCTGGTGAAATCGATCCGATACTAGGCAGAGATAGTGAGATTCGCCAAATGATCGATATCTTGACCCGCAGGCGACAGAATAACCCTATTTTGACCGGAGAGGCTGGTGTCGGTAAAACGGCGGTTGTAGAAGGCTTGGCACAGCGTATTGCTCAAGGAGATATACCTGATTCTCTGAAGGCGGTTTCGATTCGAGTGTTGGATTTGGCCCTGCTTCAAGCTGGTGCAGGTATGAAGGGGGAGTTTGAAAACCGCCTGAAAAGTATCATTAAAGAGGTGAAGGTATCCCCAATGCCGATCATCTTATTTATTGACGAGGCTCATACCCTAATCGGTAGCGGCGGGCAGGCCGGACAGAATGATGCTGCAAATTTATTGAAACCCGCGTTAGCACGGGGGGAGTTGCGTACGATTGCTGCGACGACATGGGCTGAATATAAAAAATACTTTGAGAAAGATGCTGCACTTACCCGTCGATTCCAAGTGGTCAAAGTGGAAGAGCCTGATGAAGCGACCGCCGTGGTGATGTTGCGAGGCTTGTTGCCGGTGATGGAAGCACATCATAATGTCACTATCACTGACAAGGCTCTACAGGCAGCGGTGAAATTATCGAGTCGTTACATTAATGGACGTCAGCTTCCGGATAAAGCCATTGCTTTACTGGATACCGCTTGTGCTCGGGTTGCGATGAGCCAGGTGAGTACACCGGGAAAAATGGAAGATTTAATCCGTTACCATCAACAGCTCAATGATGAAATAGCAGTATTGGAAAGGGAAGAAATTACCGGTGCTGACCATAACGACAAATTAAAAAAGCTGACGGAAACATTGCGCCAAACGGATCTCGATCTTAATCAGGTTGAAAACCGGTGGCGTGATGAAGTTGGCTTGGTGGTGCAAGCAAAGGAGCTGTCGCATAAGTTGATTTCCGGTGTCGATGACATTGCTGATGAAGATAAACAGCAACTGCAAGAGATAAAGTACTCACTGAGTGAAAACAGCGAGCCGATGGTTTTTCTTCAGGTTGATGAAGTGTTAGTTGCTGAGGTTGTTTCTGACTGGACGGGTATACCTTTAGGTCGAATGCAGAGCGACGAAATCGAGACGATTTTGAGCTTAGGTGAGAGAATGAAAGAGCGTGTTATCGGGCAAGATCACGCGCTTGACCAGATTGCAAATGTCGTTCAGACCGCTCGTGCGCATCTTGGTGACGAACGTAAACCTGATGGGGTATTTTTACTGACAGGCCCAAGTGGTGTTGGTAAAACTGAATCGGCCCTTGCTCTCGCTGAACAGGTTTATGGTAGTGAAGATAATGTCACTGTTATCAATATGTCTGAATTCAAAGAAGAGCATAAGGTTTCACTATTACTTGGGTCGCCTCCTGGTTATGTCGGATTTGGGGACGGGGGAATTCTCACTGAAGCAGTGAGGCGGAAGCCGTACAGTGTCGTATTGCTTGATGAGATGGAAAAAGCTCACCCGGGTGTTCAGGATATTTTCTATCAAGTATTTGATAAGGGAACGCTGAAAGATGGTGAAGGTCGGGATGTCGACTTTAAAAATACGATCATTATCATGACATCAAATGTTGGCACCGAGACGACATTGGATCTTCATGAAGACGAAGATACAGCCCCTTCAATTGATGGGCTAAAGCAAGCGTTACAAAGTGACATGCTGAAAGAATTCAAACCGGCCTTTTTGGGGCGGATTAATGTTATCCCTTATATACCGTTAAGTTCTGATGTTTTAGAGCGAATCATTCATTTACAATTGCGCCGTATCGCTAGGCGTGTCGAATCTCATTATGATGCTTCCTTTAATTATACTGTTCAAGTTGTAAATTATTTGAATTGTCATTGCTGCGATATTAATTCAGGGGCAAGGGCGATTCAAAGTAATCTGCAAAATATATTGTTACCTCTCTTATCAAGTGAAATCTTAGAACTGATTTCCACAAGGAAAGAGATTGAGAGTATTTGTGTGGATGTGGTTGATAGTAATTATGAGTTTACTTTTAATGAGAACACTTGTTGTGACAAATTAAATGCGACGTAATTCATAGTTCGATTTATCGTGATTAATATCAATTGGTTTTATATGTGATAATTTGACCTGTTATTTTTATATACTTACCAATTCAAATGAGATTTATATGTCATGGTGATATTTAAATGAGACTTGGTGATTTGAAAGATATCAATAAAACTTGACGGCTTAATAAACTGTTCCTTTTTAGAGGAACTAATACTGCTTTAGGAGATTAGCATGCAATCAAATACTTATTTGGATTATAATGGGATTCAAGGGGAGGCAACTGCTGCGAAGTTTGCAGGTAAGATCACTCTCTTGTCTGTTGATTGGAGTATAGGCCGTGAAATTACCTCATATACAGGTACTTCACATGACCGTGAAGCTAGCGCTGCGCGTCTTTATGATATGACAATTACTAAACTTCAGGATAAGTCATCTACGTTATTGTTTAAAGAAGCAACCATCGGACAAGGTGTACCTGCAATTTTCTATATAACCAAGCAAGGTAAACCAGGTGTTGAAGAAATCATGAAAATCACACTTACAGATGCCATGATTTCAAATTTTAGTGTGTCTATTCAGGATGATCGTCCTGTTGAAACATTGACCATTTCATATACAGCAATGGAGATGCTTGTGACGCCTTCAGATGATAAAAATGTACTTGATCAGACACAATTTGTTTATAAGTACAATGGCCAAACTGGTGTGGGTGCTTAAGCCCTTTAAAGTGCTGCGGGATAGTGGTGCTATCCCGTTTTTAAATATTAAAAATTGGCTTGATAACAATGGAAAAAGCAACACAAGATAAAAACATCCTCCGTATTGACACCCCATTAGGGAAAGATGTTTTACACATTACAAAAGCAGAAATCCAGGAAGGGATTTCTACGCTTTTTTCTACTCAAGCTTATGTTTATACAAATGGTCAATTAATCGATGCCAAGAATATTATTGGCAAGTCTGTAACTATTACTTTATTGTATAACCTTTCTGGTAGCGTGTCGGAACGGTTTTTTAATGGCTATGTTACGGCAATACGCTCTACGGGTAGTCGAATGCCGTCGGTAGCGGAAGGTGACAAATACCAAGATTATATTTTAGATATCAGTCCAAGTTTTTCTTTTCTTTCTCAGCGCAGCAATTGTCGGATATTCCAACAGCTCAACGTTGAAGATATTGTAAAAACAATACTTTCAGAACATGGTGTGAAAATTCAGAGTGAGCTACAAAAAACTTACCCGGTATATGATTATAAAGTTCAGTACCATGAATCAGACTTGGCATTTGTAAACCGCTTGCTTGAACAAGAAGGGATATTCTATTTTTTTAAGCATGACAAGACTAACCACTATCTTGTTTTGGCGGATGATATAACCGCTTATAGGGAGTGTGCAGAAAATCAGGTCGCTTATACAACCGGTAGTTTATCGGAGGCGCATATTCATGCATGGTCTGGTGGGCTTGAGGTGACACCGGGCAGCAGTGTTAAGCTGGGGTATGACTTCATTACACCAACAGATAAACCGTCTGGTGAGCATGCTGATGCGGGTTTAGTGACGCAACAATCTGCATTAGAGGTTTTTGAGTATCAAGCTGGATCTGAATTTAATAGTCGTGCTCAAGACATTGCTAATGCGTCTCTGGAGTCTCTTCAGAGAGATACAGAGCTTTGCTCGGGTGCAAGTAATTGCCGTAGTTTTAGTGCTGGCCAGTTTTTTACTTTTAAATTCCATGAAGACAGTCGGCTTAAGGGCAAGAGTTTTCTGATTACCCAAACGAATATGGAAGTGGCGATCACTAACCAGACGGGATCGAGCAAAAGTGCGTATCAAACCATCCTAAATCAGTTTTCTTGTGTTCCAAAGGAAACGCTATATCGACCTGTACAACTGACGCCAAAACCACGTATTTATGGTGCGCAAACGGCTTGTGTCACTGGTGATGACGGAGACGAAATCTATATAGACAGATATGGCCGTGTAAAGGTGATATTTCACTGGGATCGTGAAGGGGTATCAGATAGTACCAGCTCGTGTTGGATACGAGTTGCTCAAAACTGGGCCGGCAATCGGTGGGGGGCTTTTTTCTTCCCGCGTGTCGGTCAGGAAGTGTTAGTTGAGTTTCTGGATGGAGACCCAGATCAGCCGATTATCAGCGGGGCATTGTATAACGGCGATCAAATGCCGCCTTATGACTTGCCTGGCCAAAAAACACAAAGTGGCGTAAAAACGCGTTCAACTAAAGAAGCTGCTGAGGATAACTTTAACGAAATCCGTTTTGATGACGATAAAGGCAATGAATTGCTCTCTATCCATGCCGAAAAAGATCATCATTTGATGGTTGAAAATGATTATCAACAGCTGATTGAAAATGACTACCGGCAGACGGTTAATAACGACAAACAGCTATTAGTCGAAAATGACTATCGGCAGACAATTAAGAATAATTATCAATTTGTGGTTGAGAATAACAGTCAACAAACTATCAGAAATGACCACCAAATCACTGTAGAGAATAACTGCAATCAAACCGTTACCAATGATTATACCTTGAAGGTCGACAATAATCTTCAAGCCAAAATTGCTAAGGAACTAGTGATTAACGCTGGTAAGGAGATCGTCCTCAAAGCTGGTGGAGCCTCAATTACTTTGTCCAGTGATGGTTCGGTAAATATTAAGGGATCAAGTATTAAGGTGAATGGAAGCACCATTGCACTGAAAGCTGGATCGATTGCTCTGAATTAGATTCAGTGGCGTTAAAGCATAGTGTTGTTGCCGTTTGAAAAGTGCAAATTGGGTTCGAATTGTAGGGAGTGCCGGGCTAATTTCAGAATTATCTTGCGGCAAGAAAAAAGATGGGAAAACCAGCAGCAACGATTAGTTGTTTTCATATGTGTCCTAAAACAACAGCAAAAGTTCCTCATATCGGCGGACCGGTGGCAGCCGGTTCAGGTAATGTTCTAATAGGTGGCCTTCCCGCAGCACGAAAAGGTGACATGTTGGTGTGCATTGGTCCGCCAGACAGTATTAAAGCAGGGTCTTCGTCGGTATCAATCAACGGTAAACCTGCGGCGCGGATGGGCGATTCAACCAACCATGACGGGAAAATAGTTGCTGGTAACCCTACCGTGACCATTGGGTGAATGTAATATGCCTATAGATATTGAGTTTGAGTGCCTACGGATAGGTGAGGATACCGATCATAACGTGGTGTTAGGTCTGGATCCCTTAAAGCGCCTGCAAGCACAGTTAGTCGAGGTTGATACTAATAAGAGTTTCTTGTCATTGCCGATAATCCCTTATTCAAATGAGGACTATTTTCAGCGTCTGTCGACAGTGTTAGAAATTGCTTTGACGGGGCATGAGGTGGATTGGCAGTCTGCTCCGGTGTTAATACTTTTACCTGAACAGGAAGGCCTAGACGATGAGTATTACCAGCGGTTGTTTTCAAATCTTTGCCAAGCAGCTCCTGCTTTAACCTTCCATTCTGAATGTTATCTGTTTCCCTATGGGAATAATGCTCTGATCTTTGCATGGCGTCATCTTGAACATTTACTGCATGAGCAAAAAGCACCTTATGTTTGGATTCTGGCAATAGACAGTGATCCGCGCCTTAGCCAACGATTATCCGTAAACGAACAAAACAATGATGCTTGGTTACCGAGTGGGATCGCTGCTGAGAGTGTCATTTTGGTCAAAGTCAGTATCTCGGGATCAGGGCTAATACGAAATTGGTTTACTCATGAAGTACAAAATAAAGACATAGCAAAAAATAACGTCATAGAGTCTGTGTTTGAACGATATTCCAAGGAATACGCAAAAGGAGTCCAGCAGTTTTATGCCCCGTATAACGGGAATAGTGAGCGGGTAAAAGAGTGGGCGAATGCCTATCACCTGCTGTATCCATTTGTTGGAACTCGCACACAGGTTGTGATGACGGGAGCCGTCACTGGTGAGTTAGGTGCCTGCAGTGGACTCTATAACCTCTTACATCTTTATACGCGCTATCAGCGTGGTGACTACCTACATAGTACGTTGCAACTTGAGATATCTAAAAAGCAGTATCGAGGTGCAGCATCGTATGCCTGGCATCAATAGTGAATGATTGTGGGATAACATGGACGAACTCAAGCAATTACAGCTTAAAGCCAATGATGGCAAGGCATATCAATTTACTACCGCTAATAACAACTCAAAACAGGTGTCATCCCGTTTTGAAACGCTGCAATTAGCTCGCCTGCATATCGATAAATTTGCGCGATTAAGACCTCAGCAAGGAGCCGATTTACTGGCAGTGTTGGGAATGCTAGATTTTCCTGCAGAGGTTCAGGCCCGAACTGGTGGTCGAAGATCCTTTGCAAATGCACGGGAGATACTGGCAAAAGCACTATTTGATGGAAAGCTTAGGGTACATGAAGTTCCGGCCATCGAGCCCGTTGTTGTACACCAACCGTCGTTTGCTGAAAAAGGAGTCCAAACGACAAAACAAGTTGCGACACAAGGGGGGAAGGAAGAAAAACGGACTGTCGGAAAAGATAGTGTTAGCGATGCCCCAATACCTGTCAGCCCAGATGAAATGGAGTATTGCGGCGACCCGGTATCCATGGCCACCGGTGAAGAGATCCTACAGCTAACAGATATCACCTTGTCGGGCAGTATGCCTATTTGTTGGCAGCGCTTATATCGTTCAAGTCTTTGCCAGCAAAATGTTGGCTTGGGTTACGGCTGGCGCAGCAATTTTCACTTTGAACTAACAAAAATACAATTGGCTGACGGGGAAGGAGAACAATGGCACTTTATTGACAACAAAGGCAGTATATTAGCGTTTGATGATATTGCTGTTGGGGCGGTTAGTTATCAGCTGACAGCTGGTGCTGCGTTATTTCATGACCCTCACGGATATTACTTACTGACACTCAGTGATGGCCGCCAATTACGCTTTGTCTACCAGCATCAGCGGTGGCTACTTGAACGATTACGAGAAAATGAGACACTTCAGTATCGTTTCGGCTACTCCAGTGCAGGTCGTTTAACAAGTATCGTAGCCAATGGCTGTCAGACGTTTGAATTACGTTATGATGTCGGCGGAAACCTCATAGAGGTGCAACTCCTCGTAGGAATAGGTAGTACGCCGACAGTACTGGCACATTATCACTACAGTACTGAGGGTGATTTATGTGAGGCGAGTAATCGTCAGCAGCAAGTCGAGAGTTACCAATACACAGAACATCTGTTGACACGGAGAATCCGCCCGTCAGGCTTTAGTCATTATTTTGAGTGGCAGGGGAAGGGTTCATCGTCTAGATGCATTACCCAATGGGGAGATGAGGGTAACTACCAATATTGTTTTGATTATGATATCGCTAATCACACTGCTGTTAGTACCGACAGCATGGGAAATCAATGGCGCTATGAACATAATACTCAAGGGAAACTGATTCGAAAAGTGTCGCCCAAAGGATATGTTTGGCGCTATCGCTATGATGCCCGATCCCGAAAAGTTGCTGAAATTACTCCCGGTGGTGCGACAACGAATCTTCGTTACAATCATTATGGCCAGCTAAGCGAGATACAAGCACCGGATAATAGCGTAACGCACTATAGCTACAATCGGATGGGACAGGTAATCCGTATTGTCGATGGCGAAAATCGTGAATGGCGTAATGATTACAACAGTTTTGGTCGCCTGCTGAGCCAGCAAGATCCGGCTGGAGTCCTCAAGCAGTTCCATTATGACCGTCACGGACGCGTTATCCACATTGAACAATCGAACGGTCGTAGCCAACGATATTGGTGGAATGAACACGGTTTGCTGGCGGCAGCACAAGATGGTGAGGCGATAACTCGTTACAGCTATGATGAATTGGGTGAAATTAACGGGATAATTAATTCTGATGGCTGGGTGACGCAATACAAACGAGAGCGTTCAGGCCTGATAGTCGAGATCGCCGAATACCCTCAAACAAACCCTGAACAACAGCGAAGTCAGCGTATCGACTATGACTGGGCTGGGCGGCCAACGGTATTCATGGATTCTATCGGGCGAGCGCATACCTTTGTCTATCAAGGATTAGCGCAGCCAGTACAACATATCCGTCCTGATGGCAGCTGGCTGAAATTCCAATACGATAAAGAGCGTAACCTCACAGCCATTGAACGTAGTGACGGTGTCACCTATCAGCTTGACTATGACTGTGAAGAGTTGATTCGAGAGACGGTAGGCTTTGATGGGCGTACCCAGCAATATCAGTATGATGGTCAAGGGCTATTAATCAGCCTTGCCGAGCAGGGTGAACGATTCATCCAGCTTCGGCGCGATAACTGTGGCAGAGTGATTGAACAACATTGCAGTGCTGCGGGTATCTCGCTGTCGAACCATTTTCAATATGATAATCTCGGCCGCTTGCTTCGCGCCAATAATGCTCGGCGCAAGCTCAGTATTCGTTACCACCTTAGCGGCCATCCAAGTGAGATCTGGCAAGACAATTGGCAGCTACAGCATGAATACGATACCGCCGGGCGTCGTACTTGCACTCAGCTGCCTGACAATCATCAGATACATTACCGCTATAACAAACAAGGGTTACTAGCGGGTATTGATTGGGATCAGCAGCCATTAATTGATCGTCAGTTTGATACCAGCAGGAGGGAAGTCAGCCGCCGACAAAGTAACGGTGTCACGTTTTCACAATCGTTTGATATTCAAGGGCGATTACAACAGCAGTGTTGGAAACATGCCCATACCGAGCAGCAACGGGGATACAGATATAACCAAGCCGATCAGCTTGTCGGTATTCATGACAGCGAGCAGGGCGAGATCCATTACCAGTTCGACCAACTCGATCAGCTTACTCAAAGCCAGTTACCGCACCATCCAGAAGAGCTGTTTAACTTTGATAGCTTCGGTAATCCTCAGAGTGAACAAAGTAGCCAACAAGGTAACAAAGACATACACGTCAGCCGTGACAGGCTATTGCAATGGCAAGACACCCACTATAGTTACGACCGTTTTGGCAACCAAACTAAAAGTCATACCCCACAAGGCAATGAACAGCGCCGGTTCAACGGCTTTAACCAACTGACTAGCCTGAAAAAAAACAGTAAATATACTCAGTATTATTACGACGCCCTCGGGCGCAGAAGCGCCAAAATCACCGAAAGCCAGCGTATTGATTTTCTGTGGGATGGTGATCAGCTCATCGGCGAACACTGCAACGGTCAATATAATTGGTACATCTACGAGCCAAACAGCTTTAGGCCTGTCGCCCTGATCAAGAAGGGGCAAGTTTACTACTACCACCTTGATCACCTTGGTACACCGTTAACACTCACCGACAGCAGAGGTGAAACCGTCTGGCAGGCCGAATACAGCATTGAAGGTTTGGCCTCGCCAGTGATTGAAAGCATCAACAACCCGCTGCGCTTTCAGGGCCAGTATTATGACGATGAATCGGGCCTGCACTACAACCGATTTCGCTACTACGATCCAAAAGCCGGACGGTTTATCCACCAAGATCCGATAGGGCTACTCGGCGGAATAAATCCGTATCAATATGCCCCCAATCCTGTGCAATGGGTAGATCCGCTTGGGTTGAGTTGTAAGGAGGGGAAGGCTTCAAATGGAATTACATTACCAAGTGGAAAGGTGATATATCCGTTAGAAAATATTGTAACCTCAAAGCCTGTAGATAGAGGGTTCTTACTAAATACGGCCAACTCAATAGTTGAAGATGTCCCATTAGTGGGAGATGTTTTAGAAGGTATTGGTAACCAAATTGGCTATTATCGTAGTGGGTTACGAGAAGATGGGCTGAAGTTAAATCCTTTCACAGGAAACCAGTTAACACCTCTTGATGAGCAGACAGCAGTCTTTGATACGATTACAGCAGGCTTGGGCTCAGCTACTGGAAAATTAGCTCCAGGCTTCGCAAAAAATGTAGTACCAGAAGGTGTAGAGCTAGCAAGTTCTTCAAGAGTTGTGCGAGAATTACCTGGCGGATTTGATGACTTTGTTCCAAACAAAATTAACATGTGGAGCCCTGATGAATTAATGGGGGTTGAGCCCGCATCACCCGAACTAATATCGGCAGTATCACGAAAGCGTGACGTAGTGATAGCCCAGTCTGATTCAGAAGAACTCCGTATGCTTGATTACTTTGGAGCAGAAGCGTCGGTAGGGGGAGTTGATAATACTCATATTCTTCTTAGAGAAAACCCAAGTAAACCGGCACTGTTAGAAGAGTTTCTTCACGGTACTCAGGTGAAGTTAGGAATCACTGAACGCTTAGGTACTAGTGGCTTTGGAAGTGCAGAGACGCACGTTAAAGACTTTATGATTAGGCATCAGAGTATGCTAGGCCTGAGTGACGAAGATATAAAGATATTGCAGATACTCAGAGATAAAGGGCTGTGAGAATGAAAATAACAGAGAAGTTTGTTTTATCTGGTGGTGTCACAATCTTAGCATGTACTGGCTATGAGCCTGGTTGCGAAGTTGTTGGTAAAAAGTTAGCTCTGATATTGGACGGTGAAATAAGGCAAACATTGACGATAACTGGCGAAAGGAAGATGCTACATAAGAGGGATAAGCTTGACCATAGGGCTTTTGAAACGAGTGATACTGTTTTGTTATCTCCAGAAGAAGCTAGGAGTGGTCATTGGCAGTTGGTTAGCGCTTAGATTTTGAGCCCAGCTGACGAGCGAAGGTGTGCCAAAATCACCGAAAGCCAGCGTATTGATTTTCTAACTGGCTATACTAATGATTAACTTCATTATGCGAGGAAAGACTCATGGCTGATAATCCGTCTAATCAGTACCTTAAAGTGAAAAAGCGTCATCCTGGTTTGCTGAGTGCCGTCGAGACACTTGGTCAGGCGGTTAGGCAGGAAGGGCCAATTGATGAGAAAACAGCACAGCTCATTCAGTTGGCGGCAGCGGCTGCAATTCGTTCGGAAGGTGCAGTTCACAGCCATACCAAAAGAGCGCTAGAAGCCGGTGCAAGCGCAGAAGAAATTCGTCATGTACTTATCCTTCTAACCAGTACTTTAGGTTTTCCTTGTGTGATGGCAGCATTGAGTTGGGCTGATGAGAAAATAGAGTCAGGTGAGCCTACGGATCCGGATTGGGAAGTGTGATGTGACTAGATATGGGCTGTCTAGTTGGTAACCGACAGACATTAAAAAACCCGCGATACAGGCGGGTTTCTTCGTACATTCCGAACACAATAGGGTTATGAAAAGCGCGTCGAGAGTTAGCTATTACAGGGTTCTGCTTCTCTCTCGTTGACCATGCTACAAGCCCAGAAACTGGCATAGTTGCTACTCTTTCTCCTCATCTCAAAAGACCTATTGGCAGAAAGAAACGCTTTTCAATATTTATTATAGTTCAGCTTCAGCGAGCGTCCAGTTCTTAACGTGAAAGAATATTCTGTATTTACCTTGGTTTTTCGAGGATTATCTTGCCCTTGGCGCGCTACTAACTCATTGCTTAGTATGCCTTATTTGTATAATGAGAGTTTACGCACTGATTTTTTTATAGCCCTGGTGAATCATAAGAACATCTGCAGCATTACGCCGCTTTTTAATAGATGAGTAGTATGATTCAACAAGAACAGGAAGTTAACGAAGCGTTATTAGATAAGCTGATAGCACATTTTGGGGTTACGCGTTTTAGTAAGGATGGTGGATATATACTGCAGGATGGCAGTTTACTCAACTTGCAACGTTCCGATATGGATAATCGTCAATACCATCGAGCAGTTGCTGCACTGTTGCCGAAAGAAATGCATGGTATCTGCGACGAGATAACGATCGTGAATCTTATGACGGCAACAGGGATTATCCGTTATGAAGCAAGAGGACGAGTGCATGTGGCGGTAAAGCCGACACAGTTACAACGCCGTAAGCTATTTGAGATCATGAAGTACAGCGAGCATAGTTACCGTGTTTTAGTTTCAGACTCAAACGGTGCAACAATTGGTGATCAGTTCTTTAAATCGCCTCAAGCCCACGAGCTGCTCCAATTTTTTGACCGTTGCTTTAGTGATGGACAAAAGCAATATCGTGATGATGAGTTTTATGTTAGCGAAGAGCAGGGCGATATCATATTTACATTCCGTCCAGAACAACGTCAGATCGGGCGTTATCAATCAAGCTCTAGGACTTTTACAATAATGCCAGAGTTTGGAGGTTCACTGACTTTGTTTAAAGAACAAGTCGGAAAGTTTCTTCAAGAAGAAAGTAGTGCAGTTTAGGGCTTGTCTACCATCGAATAATACAATGATTTCTATCTTTGCATTATTATTTATTTGATTGGATATATAAAAGGGAGACTACTTGTAGCCTCCCTTCTAATTTACATGAATATAATTCAATACAACGAGATGATTTTACATCCGGACTAAATTATAGGTTTGTCCCTTTTACGACAATGGAATGGATTGACGATGAGGTTTTCCCTTTGTCGTCAGTGACGGTTAACTTGAACTTAAGTGTTGTATTTTTCTTAGGCGTTAATGCGTAAGCATAGCTGTTCGACGGGTAGGCCATTTTGACGACAGGCCCTGCAACTTGGCTCCATTGATATTTGGCAATAGAACCATCAGGATCTGATGATTTTGTACCATCGAGGGCTGCCCATTGAGAGAAAGATGCAACCTGCTCCTTAGCTACGTTTGCTATAGGTGCTTTGTTTTTGTCCTCGTCTCCAGCTTTTACAATAACGGTCTGAATCGCTGAATCACTGTGGCCATCTTTATCTGTAATTGTTAGCTTAAACTTGAGAGTGGTACTGTAATTAGGCGTGACCGCATAGGCGTAGTTATTATCAGCGTAATCGATACGTACCTGTGGACCTTGGATCTGTGTCCATTGATAGTGAACATTAGATCCTTCCGCGACAATCGACTTGGTACCATCTAGCATAACCCATTGACGGGCTGGTGCTGTTTGAGTATCACTGACCTTAGCAACAATGCTATTACCACCAACAGATATTTTCCCTTCATAAGCAGGGGCGTTATGTTCTGTCACTGTAAGAGTCATTGGCTCGTTGGATGTCAGTTCAAAGTGCGCAACACCATTTTCATCGGTTGTCATTACATGGGATTCGCCTGACGTTGATACTAGTGCTACACGTGCATCTTTGAGTGTGTTATCTCCACTTTGGACGACTACATCGAATGAAGCATTGCTTCCACTTGAAATGTTATCAGGATATGTAACGGTTAATGCCTGAGGGCGTTGTGTACGTAATTCTAGTTCAGGATCCCCAAACCAACTAAAGAAACGAGCTGTTGAAAGCGCTGTACCGCTGGTTCCGTAATGGTTAAACAGGCGGTGTTTTGCACGGTTCATAGCCATTGCCGGGCGCCAAGATACTGGATAAATATTACTAGACCAGTTGCCGTCGTAATCATCCCAGAAACTATCCATAATTGCCGCGTGCATCAAGTCGTTGTAACCCGAGTAGCTTACACGCGCTGCACCTGTAAAGCCAATAGCACCACCATTGGGGTTACGCATCCAGGATTCTGCAAATGAATCCTTCCCGTCAAACCAACCTGTTGCACAGTTCAGACTAAATACAACCGGTGACATGTTGCCATTGGCCAGTGCACTGACTTCAGTAGCAGTGTAGCGCGGATCTGCCCAACCAGAGCCGTTACCATATCCATGATCTCGGTGCAGAACCAAGCCAACACCTTGGTTTATGGTATCGGATATTTGAACATGGTTACCATTGCCTTGGTTTTTCCAAACTTGTGGAATTGGGCTTGGCGGCGTAGCTCTGGCACTACCGTAATCCCAGCCACCATACTTCAACTCTTTAGTTAAATCTGCGTCCCATTGTAGGGCTGTGTGGATTTGATAACCTTTATTGAACAGGTCGCCAGGCCCACCAAAGAAGTTATAGTCAGGGCCCAAGAAGTCAGCTACTCGGTGTAGATCTTCCATGAACATTCTATCGGCGACTCTGTTGCCGTCGTTATCTTGATATTGCCCGGCAAGCAGAATGTTATTGTAACGATCAGAGTCGACAGGTGTTTTTTCGTAACTTAAAGTACGAGCAACCATACTGGTAATCTGGGCTTCGGTATCGCCTGGGAAGCGGCCTAGAACCAAATCCGGATAAGTGTCTTCGCCGTCTACTAAGGTATATTCGAAGTCAGTATGCCATTTGTGATCCTTGCCGTGATAACCGTGACCAACGATTTCCCAGCCAGGAATATCTTCATGATCACCAACAAACAAGACATAAGACGTCATTGTCCCTTTGCTGTATGAATTGGTGATGTAGTTCTTTATTTGTTCCTGAGTATTACCGGTTTCTGTGACTGTAGCAACGTGGACCTTGTAGCCTTTCTGACGTTTCCATGCCGCTAGTGGTTCAATCGTGTCTTTGAACCGGTCTGCTGTAATGATTAAATAATCAGCCTTTTGCGCAGGTGTCAACGTGGCATCAGTGTCGGTTGAGCTTAAAGCCGGATCCGTTGCTTGGTTTGCTTTGGTGCGTATATCGATAACCGAATCTGCCGGAGCATCAAATCCTAGACTGTCATTGCGCTTAGTGCGGGACTCGTTGCTTTCAGGCAGAATGTAGTTGACGTGAAAGCGTACCTTTTTCGCGAAACGGACGGTCTTTTCAACTGGACTAAACTCTATTGGTCGATATGAAATAACCGCGTAACTTTTACCACGTACACGGACAGTTTCGACGACAGTCACTGGCTGTGTTTTGCTATCTGTAATCAACCCATAGGCGGCTTCGTCTTTTACGAAAGGCATATTTTGGTCTGGACGAGTACCATCCATTTCGACAACATCAGGGAAAGGTAATTGTACTGGGTCGACAATGGTATCTGTAAACGTTTCAGACCATTCAACATGGTCCACAATGATATTAAGTTGGGCACCATCGGGAATGCGGATTAACTGCCGGTATCCTGTTAAGTTTGGTTTTCCTGGCTCAGCAGGACTGCCACCATCTGGCAATATGATGCGGTCATATATATTGCCATCAGCCATTTTCACTTTAGCCATTGTTAGTGAAGTCAGCTTGGCCTCAAATATAGCTCTCTTGCTATCAAGCGTCATCAGCGAAAAGTATTGGCTTGATTGCACTGATTCTGCAGTAGGAGCGACATCGACTGGTTGTTCAAAGTTGATAACACGTTGATCAAAAATAGATGCATCAACGTGTTCAACGGCAAAAGTGGAATGTGAAAATAGAGCGAGGGTTATGAGAAGCCTCGTTTTATTTAGTTTCATTTTTTTCTCCTGTACGAGTTGTGTTTTGGAAAGGGGAAAGTACTGCAAAAATATGCAGTTTGATAAAGATTAATAAATGTGAAAACGATTATTGATTATTTTGTATGCGTTAACTGTTTGTGTTTTCGCTGAAAAGTAACCTCAAAACAATGATGATTTTTTCTTATTTCTTTATGCACGTCTATATCTCCATTTCTATGGATTTGATTTAGTGACATTTATGCATATACTTTATAAGTAATGCTTCAGTGCTGTGCTAGATGTATCTTTATTCACTGCTGATTGTTTTGTTATTTATTGATGCTTTTTAAATAACCAATTTAATTAAGTTAATTATGTTTGGTGGTTGATGTATATATATCACGAATTTAAAAATACGCCGCAAGAAAATGCAGGTGCTTGATTGTTTTGTAATACAAATTTGACATTCCTCGCAGAAATATTTATTTAGCATTTTATCAGTTATCCATATGTGACACTTATATTCGTCGAATTGTCTATTTGCTAGTATTGTTTGCTGCACTTTATTGCTATTAGGAATAGATAAAGTATGAGACTTTCAATCAAAAAGTTGTACTTATCACGAATAAATACGCTAAATTATTATGACTAAAATGATAAATATGGTGGGGAAAGAGTTTGTTGAAGTTTTGGACGGGGGTTGCCTTTTGTATTCCGGTTATCGCTTTTGCTGGCAGCGAAGATGTGCAGGGTGGCCTTAAAGAAAGTAGACCTAATGGTTTTATCTCCGTTGACAATCTACGTATGAAGCGGGATGGAGAGCAAACTTGGGGCTTAGCTGCGGTTGTTCGAAATGCCTCAATACCATATGCAACAGAAAAGGTTGTAGCGGACTCGACGGTATCAACATTTGTGCCGATGATGTTTTATCAAGGCGATCGGTTCTTTCTTAATGGTATTGAAGGTGGAATAAATCTATATCGTATGGATGAATGGGAGTTAAATGCATTGGTCCGAATGCATTTCATTGATATTCCTTCTTCGTTCCAGAACCAAATTGGTGGCGATACAGGTGATATCGGTTTTCAGTTTAAGTACCAGCTGGATGAGAAAGTATATAGTGAACTGGAATTGCTATCGGATCCCGATGGTAGGATGAGTTCTCTGGTGTCCGTTGGTGGTGTATACAAGTACGATAATTGGAGTTTTAGACCAGAAGCATCACTACTTTGGAAGGAATCTGACTATAACAGTTATTACTATGGCCTGACTCTTGAGTCGATCAATGCTGGTGTGGATCTCAAACTTGGTGCGTCAGCAAGTTACCATGTCACGTCAAACCTCTATCTCCTTGGTGGTGCGCATGCAACATACTTTGATAGCAATATTCGTGATTCTGAAATCGTTAACTCAGATTGGCAGGGTGAGGTATTTCTAGGGTTCGGGTTCTTTAATGATGGTGAAAAGCCCCGTAAATCATCATTGCGTAACAGCCCTTATTTACGTGTTGCCCATGGTTGGGCTACCCCTTCAAATATTGGCGATATCTTCTCTTTCAATAGGGTAAAAGATGAGTTCAATAACCAGCTGACATCATTGTTCTATGGACATCCTCTGACCGATGAGCTTTTCGGCATTCCACTCGATATTTACCTGACGCCGGGTTTTGTTTGGCACTGGAGTTCTGATGTTCAGAGTACAACGCAAGAGTATGTTGTGGCCGTGAAGGCTTATTATACGCTTGAGTGGCCTGTAAAGTGGCGCTTTGGTGTGGCAGAGGGCCTGTCTTATATAGATAATATATCTTACATTGAGCAAAGTGAGATGGATCGAAAGGGCTATGAACCAAGCAATTTGCTGAACTACTTAGATTTTTCATTTGATGTTAATCTAGGTGATTTATTTAACCATAAGCCTTTGGATAAAGTGTGGTTAGGTTACAGTCTGCATCATCGGTCTGCTATTTTTGAAAATGCCTCACAATTTGGTCGAATTAAAGGGGGCAGTAATTACAATACTGTTTATCTTCAGTTTGATTTTTAGAAAAGGACCTTACCTGTTGGCGGTAACAGGTAAGGCCAGAAGCTAAATAGCAAAATGAAAAGGCAAGGTGCAGTGAATGCGAATGATAAATAGGTTAAGCCGTTATTTTTTCAAGTTCAGATTTTGCGTCGGCGATGCCTTTGGCTGCAAATTCGTCACCCATTGCAAGCGCTTCGCTATAAACAAACTCAACGTCTGTTAAGCCGACAAAGCCAAGAATTGTTTTTAGGTACGGCACCATAAGGTCGGTTGCGCCGTCCTTGTGGATACCACCTCGAGTTGTCACTACAACGACTTTCTTGCCTGTTAATAATCCCACCGGACCAGTTTCAGTATAAGAAAATGTCACACCAGCACGGGCGATTAAATCAAACCAGTTTTTAAGTTGAGTCGGGATCGTGAAGTTATACATTGGTGCAGCGATGACTAGCGTATCACTTGCCTTTACTTCTTCAATCAATTGATCTGATAGTGCAAGTGTTTCTACCTGACGGGCAGTTAAGTTATCGCCACCGCGAAGACCGCCAGCAATTTCACCATCGAGTACCGGCAGGGGATTTGCCGCTAAATCACGTTCGATAACCGAGCTAGTTTGAGCTTCCCATGACGCGACTAAGTGCTCAATTAAACTGTTTGACTGAGAATAATCGCCGAGAATGCTTGATTTCAAAACAAGTACGTTTGACATGGTAATTTCCTTTGCGCGTTGATTTGGCTTGGGAATAAATATATTGAACTTGGGAGAACGAAGATAGCGGAAAAACTCGTGCATGTTGTTCGAAAAAGCTGAACGGTTAGCGTTGAATTGCTTTTATATTTTTTATCAATGTATTAGGTGGGTGGCGCCAGCCTTTATTTGTATTCTACAGAGTGGTGTTCAGTCGTTAGTTCAAGGTATGTTAGAAAATATTGGTCAATACCGTTAACGATTTAGTTCCTGTAAAACGCAGACAAAAAAATAGCCCGAAACGACTCCTGTCTCGGGCTTAGGGGAATGGCTCGTGAGAGCCTTGCGCTAACTGGTTAGTAAATGGAGATCAATTACACTATCAATGGTAGTTCAAGCAGTACAATTTGCCAGTTTAAGCTCTGAGAATGTCATTCGCTTCTGACGCCGCTTCCATATCTTATTGATGCCATTTATTTTATGCTGAAAGTTCTGCTTTACTGCTTGCAGCATTTGACCAATTAGATATCGAATAAATTGTTATCCCTAACTAACTCACGAGGTAGGCCGTTCTTGATACGATTTCCTACCCATTTACCAATACCAATTGGGTAGTCACGGTAAGTGACAACAACTTCACCTTTACCGGACAGGTCTTCGGGGCGTATATCTCGTCCCATGAACCATTCTTTTGCCTGCTCAGAACTGAGGGCAATCGCGACTTTCTCATCTCCTGTGGCTAGAGACATAATGGCTTCGTGCTGCCAACGGTATCCTTTCTTATGTTGTTCAGCCAGTTTGATACCAATGCGTTGGAACCGGATTTCACCAATCAGATCGCGAAGTTTAGAAGGGAATAACCACACTTCCTTATCTCGGGTCCATATCTCACTATCATCAGGCAGGGTAATATCAAGGTCGGCAGCAATGCTCTCCGCGATAGTCTGTTGATCTTTGTCTTTTGCTAGGCTGAAAGGGAATTTGCCCATACGCTTTTTTACGATGGGTGACTCAACAGACTGAAGCTTGCGGATACGGGCAACGAAGAAGCCTTCGCTGTCGAAGACCTGCGGATAAACATGCAGGAAACCATCTTCAGTGAGGGCTTTTTCTGCACCACTAAACAGAGTATTCAATGGCTCAAACTCAACTGCATCCCCGAAGGTTTCTTTTAGGAAATGGCAGACATGCTGGTTTTCGCTCAAATTCAAGGTGCAGGTCGAGTACACCATAACACCGCCAGGTTTTAGTGCCTGGAAGGCGCTAATAATAAGGTTTCGCTGAACGGCGGCAATTTCTTCAACTGACTCTAGGCTCCAGTTTTCCATTGCATCATCATCTTTACGAATCGCACCTTCACCTGAACACGGCGCATCAAGCAAAATTGAATCGAATGATTCTGGTGCCCAGCCGCCAAAGACACATCCGTCAAAATGAGTCAGAGAAGCGTTGTAAACACCGCAACGCTGAAGGTTAGAGTGAAGCACTTTGATTCGGCTTGCGGCTAGTTCGTTGGCAACCAGGGCGCCTTTGTTTTTCATTGCACAGGCAATTTGAGTTGTTTTCGAACCTGGCGCAGAGGCCATGTCCAATACACAATCTAGCGCATTGTTGTCTTTCAACAGGGCCGTAACCGGCATCATTGAGCTGGCTTCCTGAATATAGAATAAACCGGCCATATGTTCGGCAGTATTACCCAGCGAAACAGTCTCTTCATCTTCACGCTCAATCCAAAAACCTGTCTCGCACCATGGAACAGGAGTCAGTGTCCAGTCTTTGTCGGCGACACGGGCCAGAAAATCTTCCACACTGATTTTCAGTGTATTAACCCGGATACTGCGGCGTAATGGTGTCTTACAGCTGGCAATAAACTCATCCAGATTGAGATGCTCTGGCATGATCTGGCGGATTTGTTCGATGAAGGCTTCTGGGATGTGAATATTAGGATGCAAGGGGACTATCTCGTTTAACTAGCAATGGGGCGAGATTCTATAACAAACGGTGTGAATAATCGATGTCTGCTTAGCTCAGGGCAAGGCTTGACTTATATTGGAGGCGTGGCGTAGAAGAAAAAGGAGCGCTAGGCGCTCCTTTGATAACAACAACTTGGTTTGATAAGAGTTTATTGCTAATGGCGAGGTATCGCTGTTCGCCAGGTTTTCCATTCTGGTTTGGCTTGTTTATTCAACAGGTAGTGGGTTTCCTGTTTGGCCTTCGACGATAATGGTTGTTTCTCTGGGGTCGCAAATGCAATTCCACCACGTATCAAGCTGTCGACGGTTCCTGTTTGAACAGAAGCACCTGTCAGCCCGATAGTGACATCGAGACCAGATACATTCCAGAAAACCGTGTCAGTACGAACTAGATGGCTATACTCTTGCTCAACCTGCGCTTCGAGAATAACACGATCAGCTAACTCACCCAGTGATACTTTCACAACTTGGCCGACTTGAATATCGCGATATAGCAATGGTGTGCCTTCGTTGATAGAACCACGATCTTCACTCTCCAGGATAACAGTTAGGCCTGACTTGGCGATCTCTGCCGTTCCAAGGTCAAATGTTTGGGAGTAATGACCGTCACCCGGCGCTACGGCGATATAGCTGCTCAATAATGTATCTAGGTTTTTGGCACCGGTGAGGCTGATCTTTGGAGTGACAACCCAGAAATAACTGTTGGACTTTGCCAGTAGCTCTGCATATCTAGGAAATAGGCGGGCGGTAATTTTCACATTGCCAGCCGTAAAGTCGGGGGTTGTATCTATAATCTTGCCGACATTGACGCCTTGGTAACGGATATCCGAATTGATAGAAATGGCCTTGGCATTGTCTGCCGTCAGTGTGATGAGCAGGCCAAAGTCTTTGGCGTCTTTTAGGCTAGGGTAGAGCTTAAAGCGTTTACCGGCTTTGTTCGATACACCTGCGAGCTCATCGAAAGCAATTCCGCCTTTGATCAGTGTGCTGATTGGGTCTGCCTTGATACTGACACCGTCTAAACCTGCTTCAACCTCAACACCGGAACGGTTCCAGAACACTGTGTCTGGTTTGATCAAATGCCGATATTTATTCTCAATGGCTATAGATATTGTGACACCGTCACGGGTAAGGGCGTAACTTTTCACCTCACCGACTTGTAGATTTCGATAAAGGATAGGACTTCCTTCAGAAACAGGAGGAAGCTCATCAGCAAACAACGTCATTTTTGCGACGCCGTTTAGGCTATCGGCAGCCAACTTGGCAAGCTGCTTATTTTTGTAAAGCGGATAGCTTTTTTGAATCTTTGAATTACCTGTACTGGTGAAGCTAATATTTTGGCTGATGAGTTGGTCTGCTGGTGGTACGTTTATGTCAAGGCCTTTAGAGCTGATATTGGCCTGAATGCCGCCATCAAGGTAGAACCTGCTGGCCGAGCGAACCAGAGAAGTGTGCCCTGGCATGACAATGACATCAAAGCGGACACGTTTACCATCAAGTAAGACTTTTTTAACCCGGCCTACTTCAATGCCACGATGCTTAAGCTTAGTACCACGTTCGATACCGTGGCTGCTATCGGCATACAGTGAGAAGTTTGCGACACCTGGCTGCTGTTCTTGCAATTCGTCTTGGGTAATCGCCTTGAATTGACGAGCCTTGTCGCCTTCACCTGGGATCAGGGTTAGATAATTCCCTCGGAGCAGGTTACCAATATTTTTCACGCCAGTAAGCGAGACCTCGGCTTCTTCTAGTAGCATACGAGAACCTGTTGTCAGCAAATCACTCATACTTGGCTCTATCGCTGCGTGTGCTACGATCTTTTGTCTTTCTTCATCTAGACGAAGAGCAGAAATTTGACCAATTTCTAACCCGCGATAGATGATTGGGGCACCACTAGTACTGACATTATTACCATCAGGAAGATCGATAGTAATTGCGATACCTCGACCGGCGGTATTCAAATTGGGATAGAGACGGAAGAGGTGGTTGGGTTCGATTGTTTTGCCTTCATCGGGAGAGTCAAAGGCTATTGCACCACCAATCATCGCAGATAGGCTTTCAAACTGCACATCGATGCCGTTGAATCCAACATTGGCACTCATGCCGCTCACATTCCAGAAACGGCTTTTATTGGTTACCAGCTCGGCAAACTGTGGCTTGATCAGAATATCAATCAACACCCGTTTTCGATTATTGCTAAGGGTGTAGCTGTAGACTTCACCCACAGGAATTTTCTTATACAGTACCTGAGATCCAATACTGACAGAGCCTAAGTTTGGAGACCGCAGCTGTATTTTTAAGCCTTGCCCCAACGGTGTATCTGATGGCTGGGTGTCGAGAGCCGAAAATTCATAGGCCGCTTTGCCTTCACCAGGTTGCAGCGCGATATAGTTACCCGATACCAGTGCATCGAGGCCGGAGATACCGGTGATTGATGCCTTAGGTTTTACGAGCCAGAAGCGCGTACCTTCCTTGAGGATTCGAACGGCTTCAGGGTAAATATCGGCTTCAGCATAGATACTTTGGAGATCGTCTGACAGGTTTACATCGCGAACTATACCAACTTCCAGACCTTGATAACGAATAGTGGTCCGTCCCGCAGTTAAGCCTGCCGCATCACTGAAGTGGATCTTTATTCTTTGTCCTGCTTCATTGACGGCTTTAAATACGAGCCAGCCAGCAAGAACAAGTGCAAGTAGCGGGAGGATCCACAATGGAGATATTCCGCGGTCGCGTTTTATGTTTACCGGTTCTGGTTGTTGGTTATTTGGTCCGTTGTTCATAGTTGTCCCATATCAGACGAGAATCTAAACTTTCTGCTGCAAGCATCGTGAGAACCACCACAACCCCGAAGGCAATTGCCCCCGGACCGGGTGTAAAATCAAGGATTTGGTCGCGGTCGATTAAGGCTACCATAAGAGAGATAACAAAAAGGTCCATCACCGACCACTTTCCAATCCACTGTATGACACGATAGAGCTTCATACGGTGGAGGTGATTAATTTTGCGTTTAAACTGAATGGCCAGAAGTAGGTAGGCCAAGCCAAGAATTTTGGCGACAGGAACCACGATACTGGCGACAAAGATGATAATGGCAATGCCTGTCATATCTGTTTTTATCAGGGAGGCTACACCAGAAAAAATTGTGTCTTCAACCCGTTTGCCGTTATTTAGAAAAATAGAGATCGGGAAGAGATTTGCAGGGAAAATGAAAACCGCCGCAGCAATAAGGAGTGCCCACGTTTTTTGAATAGAATGTGGCATACGGAGGTATAGCGGCGAAGCACAGCGAACACATGTATCAGTATGTGCCTGCGTTAGGTGGCATGTGTGGCAATGGGCCTTCAGCTCATTTCTTTTGTGTTCGGTTTCTGGCTGCCAGGCTTCCCAGTAGCGGTTGACACTGATACGGGTGATAAGCAGTGACATAAGGACTTGCAGTATTATTAGAGAATATAGTCCGGGGCCGACGTAAATGTCAGCATAGTCTTGTACTTTGAAACAGGAAATAGCAAGACTGACAAGAAAAACATCAAACATAGCCCAGTACTTTAGGTGTTCGACAATCCAAAGGGATGTACGGAATAGCTGAAAACGTCTGAACTTTAACCCTGCCTGGGCACCGAGTACTGATAAACAGACCAGGAGTGGCGCGATGGTACTGCAGAACAGGATCAATACAGCGACGGCCGGGAAATTTGAGGCTAACGTTAATGTGCCCGACGGAAGAGTGGCAGGGATCATAACCCCAAACAGGCGAATAGTGATCAGTGGAAAAAAATGCGCCGGAATGAAAAGAATTAAACACGTCAACGCAATGGCCAGCTCACTACTAAAGCGAGTTCTTCCACCGCGATAGAGGCGAGTATTGCAGCGAGGGCAATAGGCACTTTGTCCTTGAAGGGCGACCTGAGGCATTACAGGCAAGTCGCAACCGGGACAGAGTCTTGCCATAGACATGGTTGTTTAATCCTTTATATAGATCAAAAACTAAGCAGCTTTTGACCTGAGCCATAAAAAATGAACACTATATTATTTTACATTCAATCTGGCTACAGATAGTTGTTCCCCAGAGGTAGAAGTCGGAGGATCTGCCGATTGCACCGACCCATATAGCGTTTGATATAACCCTTCTTCATTTACCAGTTCAGAGTGGGTTCCAGTTTGGCTAACTTGGCCGTCTTCGAGCACGTAGATTAAATCAGCTTCCTTAACCGCAGATAAACGGTGGGCCACAATTAATGTGGTTCTGTTAGCTAAAAACTGATTGAGGGCGGCGTGCAAAGCGGCTTCGGTGGCAGTGTCTAGCGCCGATGTGGCTTCGTCCAAAATCACAAACTCAGGGTTGGCGAGGATCATGCGGGCAATCGCCAGGCGCTGGCGTTGTCCTCCTGATAAACGAATACCCTGGCGGCCTATTTCTGTATCTAGCCCGTTGGTCAGGCGCTGAGTAACATCGGCCATTTGGGCTATTTCCAGCGCTTGCCACAAATCCTGATCACTGAAATGGGCACCCAAGCTTAAGTTATGTCTTAGTGTGTCATTGAACAAAACAGGGTGTTGCAGAACAACGGCCATTTTATCGCGCAGGGCTTCATAGCCAACATCGTCGATAGGGTAGCCATTGATGAAGATGTCTCCCTGATCCTTTTGGTAAATACCTAATAGTAGTTGGATGAGCGTCGATTTACCGCCGCCTGATGAGCCGACTAGCGCAACACGCTTACCTGACGGAATTGTCAGATTGAGCCCGCGGAGGACTTCTTTGTCTTCATCATAGGCAAAGTGAAGATCCCTGACATCAATCTGAAGGGTTTCTCCAGCATTAAAAGGATCAACTTTCTGTATCGGACGAACTTCTTCCTCAAGTGAAATCAGCCCATTTAGGCGCTGCATGGCAGCCGATGCGCTGTACCAAGCAAATTGAATACCCAGTAGCTCTTGCACAGGACCTAGCATGAACCATAGATAACCAAAGACAGCAAACATCTGGCCAATGGTCAAATCACTAAACAGGACCATTAGCATAGCCATTGCCCGGAACAGCTCGAAACCAACCAAGAACAGAAGAAATGAAATCCGGCCAGCCGCTTCAGATTGCCAGGCATACTTATCGGCATCGTGTCGAATGTCGTCTGCGCTTGATTTTAGTTGGTTGAGGAATTCTCGTTCTCGATTTGCTGCTCGAAGCTGGTAGATCCCGTCTAACGTTTCAACTAGCCTTTGTTGGAATTTCTCAAAAGCTTGATTTTCCTTTTTCTTTAGAGTTTTAACGCGGCTTCCCATCATGCGAGAGGCATAGACGACAATCGGATTGACCAGCAGAATGAATAAGCCCAGTTGCCAGTTAAGCCAGAGAAGGATAGCGGCAGTACCGATAACCGTAAGTAAGCCGATGAGAAAGCGGCTTAAAGTATCTCCGACGAACTTATCAATGGTTTCCACATCGGTGATTAAGTGAGACGTGATACCACCACTGCCTCGCTCTTCATATTGACGCATGCTGATACGGCCAAGCTTATCAATGAGATGCTGGCGCATTTTGTAAGTGATATCTTTGGCAACCAGCGTAAATTGACGGCTCTGGAGAATATTCAAGGCCTGACTGCCGACCCGCATTAGCACGACAAGCAAGAGAACCAGGAAGATATAGGCCGTCGGTTGATGTAGTGACTCAGGCAGAAAAACATTGAGAAATTGAATACCCCCTGCAGGTTTTTCCAGCAAAATTTCATCAACCATTAACGGCATTAGCAGCGGGATAGGCACGCTGATTAATGTAGCGAGTAGGGCGATGATATTTGCCGCAACCAGTCTAGGACGATGATGTTTTGCTTGCTTTATAAGCCAAGACCAGTTAATCATTTGGTTCGAATTGCCTTTCACAGTGATAAAGATTCCTATTATCGGCAAGAGTTACCATTCTAACGGCTATAAAAGGAGTAAGCCATGGATAAAAAAGCAGCGTTTTACAAACGACTCACGAAACAAGCAGTGTCACTGATCGAGGGCGAGTCAGATCTCATCGCTAATATTTCTAATATTAGTGCGTTACTCTATATGGAGTTAGAAGATATTAACTGGGCTGGCTTCTATTTTTTAAAAAATGACCAGCTAGTATTGGGGCCGTTCCAGGGAAATCCGGCCTGTGTCCGTATTCCCGTTGGTCGAGGAGTATGCGGAACGGCGATTTCGGAAAACAGTGTGCAGCGTATTGCTGATGTACATGAGTTTGAAGGGCACATTGCCTGCGATGCTGCCAGCAATTCCGAGATAGTGATCCCGTTTACAGTAAATGGGGAACTATGCGGCGTTTTGGATATAGATAGTCCAAATTTATCAAGATTTGACCAATCAGATGAAGATGGGCTGGTTACTTTGGTAGAGGAACTACAAAAAAGGCTCTAATTGCATGCTTTCGGTGGTTTTTCAGCGTTAGGTAACTATAATAGCGAGACTATTTCTTTTTGATCAAAGTACTAACGGCGAGTCTCACTCGCATTTGTCAGGAAAGTCCATGGAAAACTCTGAAAAGCTAACGAACAGTAAAGAAGTGATTGCATACATTGCTGAGCGTTTCCCAAAATGTTTTACTGTTGAAGGTGAAGCAAAGCCTCTAAAAATTGGTATCTTCCAAGAGCTCGCTGAGCGTTTGAATGAAGATCCAAAAGTAAGTAAAACTCAGTTGCGTACAGCTCTGCGTCAATATACTTCTTCCTGGCGTTACCTTCATGGTGTTAAAGCTGGTGCAAGTCGTGTCGACCTTGATGGTAACGAGTGTGGCGTGTTGGAAGAAGAACACGTAGAACACGCTAAGAAAGCACTTGAAGAGAGCAAGGCTAAAGTACGCATTCGTCGTAAAGAGCAGGCAGAGGCGAAAGCTGCTGCAAGCAAAGATGGTGAAGCGAAAGCGAAAAAAATTCGTGCAAAATCGCCTAAACCAAAGAGCACTAAGCCAAAAACGACTAAGCTAAATAAAAAGCCTGCAGAAACGACCCGTGCACTGACAGCTGACGAAGTGAAAGTTGGCAAGAACGTTAGTGTTAATATGGGCAACGGAAACATGCCGGCGACAATCGTTGAAATTAATAAGGACGATGTGCGTGTTCGTTTAACCAATGGTCTAACCATGGTAGTTAAAGCGGAGTACCTTCGTTCGTAAAGGAGAATGCTCGACGTATGAAATGTCGATTCCGTTTCTCACTGATCGCTGCTGGCATGATGCTAGCAGCTTCAGCACAAGCCCTAGAGGCTAAGTATTCGTTAAGTGATTTGCCGCAGCTTGCGCCTGAAAAGCAGCATGCTACTGCAAGTAAAAGGATTGCTTCGCGATTCACTCGATCGCATTATAAGCAGTTCTCTCTTGACGACCAGTTCTCAGCCAGTGTCTTCGATCGCTATATCGAAATGCTGGACTTCAATAAAAGCTTCCTTACTGCTTCTGATATCAGGCAATTTGATAAGTGGGAAAACCAGCTGGATGATCAACTCAAAAGAGGTGAATCAACAGCAGCGTTTGACATATTCAATAAGTTGCTTGAACGTCGTTATGACCGTTATCAGTATGCATTGACGTTATTAGACAGAGAAATAAAGTTCGATATTGATGAGGACTTTACTCTTGATCGCTCAGAACTTGACTGGGCAAAAGATCGTAATGCATTAAATGAGTTGTGGCGTAAACGAGTTAAGTACGATGCGCTAAACTTGAAGCTTGCGGGTAAAGAGTGGAAGGAAATCAAAGAGACCTTGGGCAAGCGTTATAACAATGCGTTGAAACGTTTAACCCAGACTCACAACGAAGATGTATTTCAGATTTATATGAATGCATTTGCTCGTGAAGTTGATCCTCATACCAGTTATTTATCGCCACGTAATGCTGAACAGTTTCAGGCAGAGATGAACCTTTCTCTTGAAGGGATCGGGGCTGTACTGCAAGTTGTCGATGACTATACCGTGATCCGTTCTTTGGTTGCTGGTGGTCCGGCTTCTGCTTCGAAAAAGCTTGCTGCGGGTGATCGAATTGTCGGAGTCGCTCAAGACGGTAATGATATGGTCGATGTGATCGGCTGGCGTCTTGACGATGTTGTTCAGTTAATCAAAGGTCCGAAGGGAAGCAAGGTTAAACTGGAAATCTTACCCGAAGGCAAGAATTCAAAAAGTTACGATGTAACAATTGTCCGTGACAAGATCCGCCTCGAAGATCGTGCTGTGAAATCTTCGGTTAAATTCTCACAAGGCAGAAAAGTAGGTGTTATTGAAGTCCCTAGTTTTTATGTTGGCTTGTCAGAAGATACCAAGAAAGAAATTGGTAAGCTGAATGAGCAGCAGGTTGATGGCATTGTTATCGATTTGCGTAACAATGGCGGTGGAGCTCTGACTGAGGCGACGGCGTTAACCGGACTATTTATTAATAGTGGCCCTGTTGTTCAGGTTCGCGATAGTTATGGTCGAGTAAAAGTGAATGGTGATTCTGACGATCGCGTTTACTTCGATAGTCCTTTAACGGTATTGGTTAACCGATATAGTGCATCGGCTTCAGAGATCTTTGCTGCTGCGATGCAAGATTACGGTCGCGCTGTGGTTCTTGGCGAACAATCCTTTGGTAAGGGGACGGTTCAACAACATCGTTCTTTGAACCATATTTATGATTTGTTTGATAAGCCTCTTGGTCATGTTCAGTATACGATTCAGAAATTCTATCGTATTAATGGCGGCAGTACTCAAAACTTGGGTGTTGTGCCTGACGTGCCATTCCCAACAGCAATTGATCCGGCGGAAACCGGTGAAAGTGTCGAGGACAATGCACTGCCGTGGGATAGTATCAAACCAGCAAGTTATCAGAAGATTTATAATTTCTCTGCAATGCTGCCATCTTTGAAATCAAAACATGAAGCGCGTATCCGTAAAGATATGGAGTTCGGTTTTATACAAGAAGATATTCTTCAGTATAAGAAAGACAAAGATATTAATACTATCTCGCTGAATGAGAAAAAGCGTATAGCTGAGCAAGATAAAGGCGAAGTTGATCGTTTAGCACGTTTGAATAAGCGTCAAAAAGCATTAGGTAAGAAATCATTTGCTTCTTTGGATGATATTCCAAAAGACTATGAAGCGCCTGATGCTTATCTTGATGAGGCTGTAGCAATAACAGCTGATTTAGTTAAAGTATCAAGCTAAATTAAACTTTGTTCTTAAAAAAGGCACCATTCATATGGTGCCTTTTTTATATCTATATGATTGTTTAAACGCCAATTTACTTTTTATTGCCGAGTAAGCCATCTTCCTTTCATTATGTCTCATAGTTGAGACGGCGGGCTAAATTATGTGAGATTAATCATATTTCTAAGCGCAGAATAGCATTGCAAGCTAGGGTTTAAGAAGAGCTTTATTACGTAGTTGGGGTAGTGCTATGTTTAAATCATTTCTGGTTGCGATTGTATTATTCTTTAGTTCATTTACTTCTCATTTGTATGCCGATGATTTAACAGAGTTTGATTACCCTCTGTTGTTAGGAGATTGGTACTGGTTCAGTAATTCTGAAACAGGTGTAGATAGTGAAGGTGAAAACTATCGTGCAATGAACATAAAGTTTAAGTCCTCATATCGATTTGTAATACGATTACTTCAGGTAGATGGTACTGTAGAGGAGTGGGATGGTAAATATGACATTGATGAAAGCACTGTAACATTTCTCTCAAAAGGTCAACCAGAACAGCAGCATAGCTACATGTTGAGCTATAATCAGTTCTTGTTGGATGGTGCAAGGTTTACTAAATTAGCGCCTGAGAATCTACCTGGAACTTGGCGTTCATCACGTATTTCTGGCAGTGATGTCGGAGATGGTGTGTCTGAATTATCTATCTCTTTACGACCTGACTTTTTATTCTCTGCCGAAGTATCAGGTTCGAATGGTAAGAAAAAAGAGCATCAGGGAATCTATTTTATAGAAGATGATCGTATTGTTTTAATTTACGAAGACGGACAGCATGATAGCCAGTTTTTGCTTGGCTCGGACACGTTAACATTATCCAATAAGCAATTCGGAATGGAAGCTGTAATGAGAAGAGAGTAGGACGTTTATTGTGTTTGTAGTTTTTGCTATGAGTGAAAATATAAAGGCTTGCGATTTCGCAAGCCTTTATAGCCTTAACGAGAAACTAGTTGTTCACAATCTTAAATGCTTGGCGTAATTGCGAGAGGTAGTCTTCATCTCTGCAGATACTCTTGCCTGGTTCATCAGATATTTTTGCGACTGGACGTCTTTCACATTCAGTTAGCTTGATAACGATATTTAAGGTTTTTACATCGGGAAGATCACATGTTAGCTGGGTACCGATACCAAAGCTGACGTTGGCACGGTGTGCAAAGTGCTTATAGATAGTTAGCGCTTTATCAAGAGTCAGGCTATCTGAAAAGACTAATGTTTTTGTCTTCGGATCAATGCCAAGCGATTCATAATGTTTGATTGCCTTCTCGCCCCAGGCAATAGGATCGGCACTATCATGACGAAGGCCAGTAAAGCGTTCTGACAGACGCAAATCAAAATCACGCAAAAAAGCGTCCATATTGATGCAATCTGTTAGTGCAATACCCAACGAGTCTGGATATTCCTGCAACCAGCGGTTGAGTGCTAGTTGTTGTGAGTCGGCCAGTTCACCGGCCAGTTGCTGATGTGCCTGGAACCATTCATGTGCTTGTGTGCCAACAGGTGTTAGGCCACGAGTGCGAGCGAGATGATAGTTCGACGTACCTTTGAATTCAGGCATGTTGTCTTTTAGAAAATCAACCACTTCGTGGTGAACATCTTTAGAGAAACGTCTGCGGCTACCAAAATCGACCAAAGCGAACTGGCTTAAATCGGTATCTTCAGCTTTGCTATAGAATTCTTTAAGCTTATGTTTTAACTGCTTAATCGCGTCATCCGCCGATGAATTTGGATAGCATTTTGATGATCGTACTTCGCTGATGATAGCTAGTAGAGGTACTTCCCACAGAATGACATCAATCCATTTACCAGTAATTTTAATTGCAAGTTGTTCACCGGAGGCATCAATCTCAACTTGGCTGCTATCTAGCTTGAAGCTTTGTAAATAGTTTAAGTAGTCTGCTTTGAAGAAAGGTAGCGTTGCTAGATAATCCAGCTCTTCCTCTGTAAAGGAAAGGTCAGCAAGATGGTTAATCTGTGCCTGGATGTCATTACAGTAAGGACGGAGGTCTTCTTGGCTTCGGCAATGGAACTCCGCAACCGCTTCAATATTTGGGTATTGATGAAAAATCGCTTGCTGCATATGTAGTTTATATGCATCCGTATCAAGCAGGGAGTCGATAACCCCAGTGTGTCCTGTATGAGTCATAGCTAATGTAGTTGTCTATCGCAATCCGAGAATATTACATTATTTTGAGCCTAATTTGTCCGAAACCATTCAAAATAGACTAAAAAAATAGGGCCGTACCTTACGCCGAAACCTTGAAAACAACAAGTCTGCTCACCATATTATTTTAATAAAGAGTAATCATCTACAAATAATGCTCTTAAACTAGCCAGTGATACTGGAAAGTCAGACGTTGATGAGATTTAAGATTACTTTTGAAAGTATAGTTAAAACTAATAACCATATTATGAGTGGGGTAGATGACATCAGCCGTTACAGCTAGGCGATGTGTGAAGACGCTGTAAGACATAGACTTCGTCAAATTGTTTGGATCTTCACCAGCTTATCTGGCTTTGCGTTAAGCTTCTCATAGAAACAAGGGGTTACTCTTGTTTGAATGCCCTAAAGGCAGAATAATGACAGGTGTCAGCCGCTTACCAATGGCATAAATGCCCAATGCGGATAATTAAGGAAACCAAGATGGCCGAACAACCAACAACTACACAGCCGACTGCAAAATACCGAGCTGATTATCAGGCTCCAGAATACACCATTACCGATATTGCCCTTGAGTTCGATCTCCACAACACGGAAACGCATGTTGTTGCTGTTAGTCAAGTCAAGCGCCTTGCAGACAAGCAAGTACCTTTAGTGCTGGATGGCGGTGGCCTGAAACTTGTTCGTGTAGAGGTAAATGGAGAGACATGGAAAGACTATGTCGAAACGGAAGCTGGTTTGACTATCAACGGTGTTCCAGCTGAGTTTGAGCTGACCATCGAAACCGAAGTGGATCCAGAAGCGAATACGCTATTGGAAGGGTTGTATAAATCTGGTGGTGGTTTCTGCACGCAGTGTGAAGCGGAAGGCTTCCGTCGTATTACCTTCTACTTGGATCGCCCTGACGTTTTGGCTCGTTTCACGACGAAGGTTATTGCTGATAAGGCTGCATTCCCGTTCCTGCTGAGCAATGGTAACCGTGTTGATTCGGGCGATCTTGATAATGGTCGTCATTGGGTACAGTGGCAAGACCCGTTCCCGAAACCAAGCTATTTGTTTGCGCTTGTGGCCGGTGATTTTGACGTTCTTTGTGATAGTTATACAACAATGAATGGTCGTAATGTTGAGCTAGAGATCTTTGTCGACAAAGGGAACCTAGATCGTGCGGACTATGCGATGACATCGCTAATCAACTCGATGAAGTGGGATGAAGAGCGTTTCGGCCTTGAATACGATCTCGATATTTATATGATTGTGGCTGTTGATTTCTTCAACATGGGTGCAATGGAAAACAAAGGCCTTAACGTTTTTAACTCTAAGTATGTTCTGGCTAATACCAAGACAGCAACTGATACTGATTATCAAGGCATCGAGGCTGTCATTGGCCATGAATATTTCCATAACTGGACGGGTAACCGCATTACTTGTCGTGACTGGTTCCAACTGAGTCTAAAAGAAGGGCTGACAGTATTCCGTGACCAGGAGTTCTCATCAGATCTGGGTTCACGTCCGGTGAACCGTATCAATAATGTCCGTGTTGTTCGAGGCCCTCAGTTCGCAGAAGACCGTGGCCCGATGTCTCATCCAATTCGCCCTGAAAAAGTCATTGAGATGAATAACTTCTATACGCTGACTGTGTATGAGAAGGGCAGTGAAGTTATCCGTATGATGCATACTTTACTGGGAGAGCAAAACTTCCAGGCGGGGATGAAGTTGTATTTTAAACGTCATGATGGCACTGCCGCGACCTGTGATGATTTTGTACAGGCAATGGAAGATGCTTCTGGTGTTGACCTAGTTCGATTCCGTCGTTGGTACAGCCAAGCGGGTACGCCGGTTGTGAATGTAGCTACTGATTATGATGCTGGACATAAGTGTTACCGCGTCACAGTTAAACAGCATACTGCGTCAACAGCAGGTCAGGAAGAGAAACTTCCCTTGCATATTCCGTTTGATATTGAGCTATACAACAGCCGTGGTGATGTTCTTGAGTTACAATGTAACGGTAAGAAGATCCATCATGTACTTGATGTAACTGAAGCTGAGCAAGTCTTTGAGTTTGATGGCATTGACGAGAAGCCAGTAATTTCAATGCTGCGCGAATTCTCGGCTCCTGTTGTGCTTGAATATGATTACTCAGATGATGAGCTCGCTTTCCTGATGGTCCATGCCCGTAATGAGTTTGCTCGCTGGGATGCCGGTCAGATTTTGCTGGCAAAATATATTCGTGACAATGTGAAACGTGTACAGCAGGGTGAGGCATTTGAATTACCGGCTTCTGTTGTCGATGCATTCCGCGGGGTGCTGCTGGATGAAAAACTAGACCCGGCGTTTATTGCTGAGATGCTGACACTTCCGAGCGAGAATGAAATTGCAGGTTGGTATAAAACCGTCGATGTTGATGCGATCCATGAGGTAGTGAGTCAGCTAGAGAATGTTCTGGCAAGTGAAATGGAAGATGAACTGTCGGCAATGTATCATTGCCTTGCTCAGGCCGAGTACAGTCTTTCTCATGAAGCGATGGCGAAACGAGCATTGCGTAACACTTGTTTGGCATACCTGGCTAACACTGAGCATGGTGACAAGCTAGTTTCAGCGCAGTACCAGCAATCAGACAACATGACTGACACCATGGCTGCAATGTCAGCAGCCAACAATGCAGCTCTTGGTTGTCGCGAGCTGCAAATGTCTGACTTTAGTGATAAATGGACGCATGATGGTTTGGTTATGGACAAGTGGTTTATCTTGCAGGGTAAGAATCCGGTAGAAAATGCACTGGAAAATGTGCGCAATACCATGTCGCATGCCGCTTTTGATCTGAAGAACCCGAACCGTACCCGTAGTCTGGTCGCGAGTTTCTGCGCAAATAACCCAGTGCGTTTCCATGCAATAGACGGCTCTGGGTATCAATATCTGACTGAGATCTTGATGACGCTAAATACAAGCAATCCCCAGTTGGCTTCTCGTTTGATTGAACCGTTCTTGAAATATCGCCAGTATGATGAGCAACGTCAGGCGCTAATGCGAGCAGAGTTAGAGAAACTGTCACAGTTAGATAACTTGGCCAAAGATCTGTTTGAGAAAGTACACAAAGCACTAGAACAGTAAGTACATATGTCTAACGAGTTTCGGGTAACTAGTTTTTAGTCGCTCGAAACTCGGCTTTTAGCTTCTTCAAGTACCTTGTCACCCAGAAATTAACTTCCTATAACTATGAAATCATATACTTTTTCAGTCTATATCTCCTATCAGTCATATCTCAATCATTACTCTGGGGCTGCCAGCACAGTCGTGGTAGTTACCGATAATGGCTTGAAGCTACAGCTTCCCGCATCTCGTTTTAGACCGTTTTTAAGCCAGCTTGGAGTGAAGGGGCGTTTCCGTATCACGGTAAACAACCAAAATCGATTAGATGTGTTGGAAAGAATTGGATAATTATTCCGTTATTGTGTATTTACGTGCCATTAACATTCGCTGGCTGGCACATCACTTTTTAGTTTCACTAAACTCGATTATTCTGTAAGGGTATTCAAGTAAAAGTATGTTTTCATATGAGAAAAAATAATAGTAGAAATAATTGGTTAGACCAATTTACAGAATAATGAGCAGCGGTAGCTTCACTTTTCATCAATGTCAGATATTCCAACCAGTCAAAATCTTAACCTTAGTCACATATTCGATTTTTTCTTCCCGATACAGTGTTATTAACGTAACCAATCCGCAACAAAACACCCTACAATAGCTCTCACGAAAAAGAATACCGATACCGTGAGCCAAAGTCCCCAAATGGCACATGGGATTGATATAAAACCCTATACTAGATCGATAATAGATATAACAATGGAGCATTTGCTATGACCGCACCTGACCCTATAGTGCCGGTACTGCTTGAGAAAGTTTATGGCTTAATCCAGGATAAGATTGAGACGCCTCAGCAGTCATTAGTAGAAGTTTTTGCTCAAAGATTATTAGGTCAACTGGCAGATGATGATCTGCTTCAACGGAATGAATCTGACTTATATGGTGCTGTGTTGAGCTTGTGGCACCATCTTGTGCAAAACAAACCGGATCAAATTTCAGTACGTGTATATAATCCGACGCTTAGCCGCTATGGCTGGCAATCAACCCATACCGTCGTTGAAATTGTAACTCCTGACCGTCCTTTTCTTGTGGATTCTGTCCGCATGACCTTAACCCGCCTTGGCATCACCAGTCACCTTATGTTGAATGGCCCGTATTTTTTCAAGCGAAATGAAAACGGTGTGATCAGTGAAGCATGCGGTAAAGACGGTGATCTTCAGACTCTTTTTCATATTGAAGTGGATCGTCTTCACGAAAAGGAAGAGATGAAAGCACTAAAAGAAGAACTAGAACAAGTGCTGCAAGATGTGGATTTAGTCGTAAACGACTGGCAAGAAATGCAAAATAAAATGCAGGACATTGTCAAAGAGCTGAAAACAGCAGCACTACCTGTTGATGAAGCTCACCGTGAAGAAGCCATTGCATTTCTTGATT
>Ga0209272_10000375_pt1 | contig 39428 bp, 34 predicted proteins | sample tdDd002_FD_187125 | JGI IMG/M metagenome (GOLD analysis project Ga0209272, IMG submission 187125) | Marine sediment microbial communities from the Atlantic coast under amendment with organic carbon and nitrate - tdDd00.2 (SPAdes)... | ecosystem: Environmental > Aquatic > Marine > Coastal >...
ATACTCTGAAATGAAGTGTCCATCAAATCCATATTTATTTAAATCGTTCATAATTTTATAACCTCCATATAAATTTGCACAAAAAAAGACCGCAAAGCTAGACTCGCGGTCATTGTGTACAAAAAAGTGTATGAGAAATACACCCATCAATATATTGAAATGAGCAACAAGAGCTTTTATAGTTGCAGATGCAAAGTCACCTGCCACGATTAAATTATTGTATAACCACCATATTCATGCTCTTATTTTGTATCATCCGACGTTTCATGTCGCTCACTCCCTCCGAAGATTTTATAAACATTATATACCATATTTATACAGGACTCAATTGGAAATCGATCTCACAACCGAAAACTTCTTGATTATTACCACTTTTCAGATAATTACCCCTTCACTGTGTAGGCCATTTCTTCAACCTCAGTATATTCAAACACTTTCATGAAATAGTCAAGAACCTGTTGATTTACAAACTCAAAATCCGGATTCACTTCAGTTAGGCTCTTTAATGACGTAACCCCTCGCCCTGCAATACCACATGGCACAATTAAATTGAAATGCTCCATATTTGGACAGACATTAAACGCAAAACCGTGCATTGTCACGCCACGACGTACGGCAAGTCCAATGGCTGTAATCTTGCTGCCATCTACCCAAACACCCGTATGTTCTTCATCTTTACCAGCATCTATTCCGTACTCCTCTTTTAATAGATTTATGAAAATTTGTTCTAGACCACCTACAAATTTACGAATACTAATTCCGCTTTTTTTAATATCAACAATAGGGTATCCTACAATTTGACCATCACCATGGTATGTCACGAGACCTCCACGATTGGTTTGAATAACATCAATCCCTTGTGCTAACAGCCGTTCTTTTGAAGCTAAAATATGTTCATCCACAGATCGTTTACCCAAAGTAAGCACCGGCGGATGCTCCACCAATATTAAAGTATCACCAATTATGCCGTCTTGACGTTGTTTGACTAAATCAAGTTGAATATTCAGTGCTGTTTCATAATCACATCGCCCTAGTTTAACCACATTCAGTTTCACTGCTTCAACCCCTATTCTTTATTTTTATATTCATCATCGTATTTTCGTTCTTAAATTATACAACAATTCTGAAAAAAGAGCTTTGTTTTATTCTATAAAAAAAGAAGCTTGATATGGCATAAACCATTATTAAGCTCCTTCTAATTTCAAAGTAATTTAATTGTTACTCTTTTTCGAACCACTTTTTATAGACATTACATACATGTGTAAGCTCGTCTTCTTTTATAATGTAAGGGAACATACCGTACATATAGTTGATGAACGGACGACTGTGGATGCCATTTTCAACAGCAAATTCCTTAAATCCTTTTAGATCTTTTTGATCATGGACTTCAAGACAAAGACATGCACCAAGTATACGAATGTCTTTCACTTTATCTGAACTGAAATCATCAAATGCATCTTTGAGCTGAGATTCTATCGCTTTTATTTTAGACATATAGTCTTCACGTTCAAAAATTTCAATGGATTTCAGCGCCACAGTACAAGCAAGTGGATTCCCCATAAACGTGGGACCATGCATGAAAGCATGTTCTGGCTGATCAGAATAAAATCCATCAAACACTTTATCATTGGCTACAGTCACAGCATGACCAATATAACCCGCTGTGAGAGCTTTTCCTAAAATAACAATATCAGGACACACCAGTTCACTCACAAACATATGACCTGTACGGCCAAAGCCTGTTGCCACTTCATCAAAGATGAAAAGAACATTGTATTCATCACATAGCTTTCTAGCTTCCTCTAAGAATGACACATCATACATTCGCATGCCGCCAGCCCCTTGTAATAATGGCTCAACAATAAACGCTGCAATTTCTCGATGTTTGTCTTCGAACAAAGCTTTCAGCTCACTGGCATTTGGCGAAATATGATATATGCCCTCTTTTTCAGGGAAAGCCAGATGATAGTCTTCATCATCTCCTATGGCCATGGTTTTAAACGTATCACCATGATAAGCACACTTTAATCCAACAAAGCTTTTCTTCTCAGGCTGACCTTGATTAAAGAAGTATTGAACAGCCATTTTTAGAGCCACTTCAACTCCAACACTGCCTGAATCAGAATAGAAGCAGTGATTTAAGTCACCTGGTAGAATTTCTACCAACTTCTTAGAAAGAGCTTTAACAGGCTCGTGCGTCAAGCCTCCCAACATTACATGAGCAAATTGATCGACTTGATTCTTTAATGCTTCATTGATTTCAGGATTGTTGTAACCGTGAATGACACTCCACCAAGATGTTGTTGTGTCGATGAGTTTTTTGTCTTTTGTATGCAAATAGACGCCTTCAGCGCCAATAATTTCAATGGGTTCTGCCATGGTTTTCATTTGTGTATATGGATACCAGATCATATTGTACTCCTCACTGTAAATTAATCGTATTAACTATAATCCATATTATAATTCCACAGCCCTATTTGTCAACCTAGTTTCCGTTTCGAGTTAACAATCATTTTTGATCATAAAAACTTACCATTGAATAAATATAAAAAAAGTCGGTATCCAGTAGATACCAACTCTTTTTCATTATTAATAATAAATACTTTTTAAAGCGCTTCAATAAGTTCCTTTGTTGGAGACGGTATAGCCACCGCTGATACAATCTTTGAAGGATCACCAATTTTACCCTTCGCAACATCCAGTGCGTTTTTCACCGATGCCACATCACCCGTAAAGATGACAATACATTTTCCGCCCAATCCCAATGATATAGAAACACTTAACAAATCAACGCTCGAAGATTTTTTAATATAGTTTGCACCATACACACCATAAGCCAACGTTTTTGTCTCAAGTATGCCTAAAGCTTGAATATTATCTTTTTCAATTTTTGCGTTTACTTTTTCTAGAACGCCGTCTGCCACACTTGGTACGACCATTGCACCTATAACTTCATCTCTTCCGATTTCTTTACCTGTAGAAATCGAGTCACTTACGGCTGCAACTTCACCCGTTATTATTACAAAGTACTTTCCTATGCAAATCATACGACTTTCTAAAACTGAAACATCTGCACATTTTAACATCGCGTCTAAAGATTCTATACCTACTCCTATGCTTTTAAATTCAATAACACCTATCGCTTTACCCATTTAAGACACTCCTTTATGTGAAGTCTTTCAACACCACTATATCGGGTAGGTGTATTTTTTTCTATGCAAAAAACCACCAAAAAATCTGATCATTAAATCAAAATTAACTATCCGTTTATTTATTATAACCAATTAATTACGAACGAAATCATTAAAGGGCACATGCATTGACCCTTTGACAGTCACTACATATACCCAAATTTTTCTTTCATTTATACTTTAACTCTTTCTTCCCACTCTTTTAACTTAAAGCCAGACAACGCGAAATCGTCTCCAATCAACACAGGTCTTTTGTGGAGCATCCCGTCACTTTCAAGAATTTCTAGAAGTTCGGTTTCAGATAAACTCTCCCAACGTGCTTTTAAGTTCTGCTCTTTAAACATTTTACCATTAACATTAAAGAACTTTTTAAGTTCAAGTCCGCTCATATTCATCCACTGGCGAACTTCATCTGCCTTTGGGTTATCTTTGTGAATCAATCTTAGTTCATATGAAATATTATTTTCATCCAGCCAAGCCTTGGCTTTCCTGCTGCTTGTTCATGATGGGTAGTGTAGTAATAACATTGTATGTTCTCCTTTCAATGCCACTTGATATTAGTGAACTTTTGATTATTTCAACACTCCGAAACAAAATTAGAAATGAGTGAGAAAAGCAAAGTGTATTAAGTACATTTTTGCACTTACTACATTTTCTTATATCCATTGTTAAAAGTCAATGATTAGTTTGCACGAAAAAGCCGACTCAATATTATGAGTCGGCAAAAATTTAATTACATCATTATTTCTTCCATCTTTCCAACTTCGGAATGCTTCTGGTTGCCAACCATGCGATAAAACCATTCATACCGTCTTTTTTCATCTGTACAATACAGAAATCCTGCATTTTCTTAGCTGTATCAATATCTGATGGTGTTAAGAATTCGCCATCCTTATAACACATATAACAATATTTTCTGTTTATGGATCCATCTTTTTCAGTGCCTCCACCTTGCGGGTCATTTTTCATTGGAAATCCACAGCTTTGACAAAACTTATATTCACTCATTTACTCTATCCTCCCATCTGCAATTATCTATGTTCAGTTTTTACCCGAGATATGTAAAACTATGCCTAATATTGATTGTTATATATCAATAACATTACATAAAAAAAAGTTCCATACAGATTTTCTGCATGGAACTTGATACCACGTTCTATATTTTTATCTTTTTCTTGCCTTTATAACAAAAGTAGCAGGAAGCATTTTTGCCTTTTGAGCAAATTCGCTATCCTTTGATTCAAGAATATCGTTATCGGACTCCTCAATCATTTGCTCTATGACAAATCCGGCTTTAGCCAGTGCATTCACATAAGTTGACAATTTTCGATCTGATAATGACAGCACCCCTCCATCAACTGATACTGAATACCACGATTCATCAAAATAGCATTTTTTGAATTTCAGTATATCATCTTCAGCTGCGACACATTTGTGGATGGGATGAGACCAACTGAAAATGAACACACCATCTTTCTTTAGATATGAAGCAATTTTGTTAAACGTACCATCAAGATCAGTTGTCCAACCGATTCCATAAACCGAATAGACAATATCAAAATAATCAATTGGTATTCCACAATCCTCTTCCATAGGGGAACAGATCAAATTTGCTGAAAGGTTACAGCCTGCCAAATGCTGCTTCGTTTTATCAATCTGTTCTATGGATAGATCTATGCCCCACAATTCAGAGGCTTTTCGTTCGCCTATATACTGCAAGGAATGACCCGTTCCACAGCCTATTTCAAGAACCTTTTTATCTGTAACATCACCAAAAAGCTGGCACTTTTCTTCTGAAACAAATGCTCCGTATAGCGGAAGTGCAGTTGTTCCTAAAACATCATTCCCTTTTATACTCCAGAAGTTCTCGTTCGTTTTATGAATAGTCTCTTTCTCCATATCGACTGAAATTGCATAGCCTACATCACCAGCACCAATAATATTTGCTCTTTGATTTGAATTTTCCATCACTGTAATCCCCTCCGTTAATACCAATTTGAAGGTTAGGCGTGGACAGCGATTAAGTGTTACGCTCCTATCTCGAGCTAAGGATGGTGCTAAACCGTGAAATTTGCTAAATGCCCTAGAAAAAGCGGCTTGGGACTCATATCCATAGCGCACTGCGATATCAATTATTTTTTCTCCATTTTGGATATCTGAGGCTGCCACGGTTAATCGCCTGTTGCGAACATACTCAGATAATGGGATTCGAGTGAGGAATGAAAAAATCCGACGAAACTCCCCCTCTGAACAATTCATAAGTTGTGCCGCTAAATTATAATCAATCTTACTCGATAAATTGTTTTCAATATATTCCATTGCTTGGTTCATACACTTCTGCCAATCCATAACCTCACCTCCTGCAGTGATTATATCAATGTTGTTGAAGTCTTTCTTTGCAGTTGAGGTATTTTAGTGCAAAGTATATAGCTTCATTATACCTTCTTAACGTATTTTGAACTGATTTCAATTCTACCAATACCATCTACTTTACAATCGATGTCATGTGTACCATCTAAGGTTTCTTTCAGTTTTATATTTTTGATTTTAGTACCTTGTTTAATGCCAGACGGGCTGCCTTTCACTTTTAGCTGTTTAATAACAACCACCGAATCTCCATCATTTAGAACATTTCCATTTGCATCTTTCCATACATATTCAGTGACAAGCTCTGGATTCCATTCATGTCCACACTCGGGACAAATCATTAAATCTCCATCTTTATATGTGTATTCTGAATTACATTTCGGACAATTTGGTAACATTGCTTAATCTCCTTTTATACTTAATCTTTAATTTAGCTCTTTTCATTTTTCTTACGATTGGCTTTTATCCTCTTTTTTTCTACATACATTCGTTCGTCTGCCAGAGCAATTAGATCTTCAATAGAGCCATCAGTTAATTCATGAAATGATGCAACGCCATGACTCAGTGATATTTTGTAAGGCTTCTGTGTTTGAATATTAAATGCATCCACTTCATTTAGAATTTTATGCCAGTTTCGATCTACTAAAGCGGCATCCCCTTGAACTCCAATGACAAACTCGTCACCTCCGAGTCGTACAAGATGGTCTGCTTCTCTAAATCCTGATTTCAAGACTTTGACAGCATCAATCAGATATTCATCTCCCATTTCATGACCTAATTCATCGTTGACCTTTTTCAAGTCATTGACATCAACAAAACAAACTGTAAAATCATTTTTGCTGCTCGTAGCATATTTCAGACTTGAATCAAGCATTGTTGTCCCTGCATTTCTATTGAATGCACCTGTCATACCATCGATCTGAGCCATTTCAGTAATTTCCTCAATGAACTTACGTCGATATGCTATAATCGTTGCGATTCCCCAACTGACAATGAATACTGGCAATCCAAAGGGCCATAATTTAGTAAACTCACCTAGTATTAATACAAGCTTACTACCATCGCTAAAGAATGAAGAGTACTCACAAGGCACTATAGAAATAGCATACCATTGGCTGGAGTTATCAAAATCTATCTCATTACCAATCTCAACTGCAGTAACAAGGCCCCAATCAAAATAATCTTGTTGAACCCATCCAAGTTCCTCAATAGACTCATAAGCAATTTCAAAATTTAATTCATCATCTACAAAGACTTCGTCATTTTCATAGATCATACTCATGACATCCTCATTCTTGTCGAAATGTCCCCAGTTCGGACTGTCACCGGGAACTCGAATTGATTTTCCATTGATACTGCCCGTCAATGTCTCGCCGATTGCATTCAATAGTAAATTATGACCTTCACCGTTTAATCCAATTCTTTCAAAGTCCTTTAAAAGCACAGATGTATTGTAGCTGATTGCTAAAACACCTTTCTCTTCGCCTAAGGCATTCACCACTTTTGTGGCCATTATGATCCTTGGTCTAAAATCTCGATTTACTGACGCTTCCAGAATAATACGATTCATTGGTGTTTGATAAACGTTCCCCTCGGCTATAGACATTGTCTTAGGAAAGAAATTTCTCTTACTAATATTGGATAGCCTATGTTCAGGGACATGATGCAGTCTTTCATCAATCCTATTCAGATGAAAAACCTCATTTCCATTCTCGTCAGCATATATGATTTCTTCATAGGAGTCATTGATGCCCATGTAAAATCCAATATCCTTACGAAGAATATCTGCTGGATTGTTAACTCTACTCTTTTGTTGCGTCTCAGTTCTATCATACGGTTCTTCCCAACCAACATCATTGATAAGATCATTAAACGCCTTCATCTTACTGATAAACAATAAGTCATTTTGGACACGATCGATCTCATTCTCAAGATATTCTCTCTGGAATTCCACTGTCGAATATTCACTAGTCTCAACGCTCACACGTAAACCATCAATATCTCTAGATGTCTGGATATAAAACAGACCAAAACCAATTGATCCAATTGCTATAAAAGTCAGTACTGTTTCAATCAAAAATCTACGTTTATTTGTCTTTTCAAATATTAATCCATTTAAAACTTTCATTATGCGATTCCCCTTATTAACCCTCTTAATTCTCAATAACTGTATTAAGTATAACAACTTATTAGAAAATATCGCAATTCCTAATCAAAAAATCCGCCCTGCTATGAGGGCGGATTCTAGTTCATTAATTTGTTGGACTTCATTTATTTAATATTTAGTGTGATCTAAGCAGTTGTACCACCGTCTCAACATGTGTAGGGTGTTGTGTATAGTGACTGCCGCTGGTGTCATAAACGCGATGCCCTACGTCACTTAAGAGATGTCCTATATTTTTCAACCATTTCCATAGTTACTTTCACATTGTTACCTCGACCTGCTTTCTTTGCATCTGCCATAGTATAATCAACCAGATTCAAAAGGTGGCTCAATCCTATTTTCTCAAATTCAAAACTTTCAAGCCAAACAATGCTTGCACTTACCGAATGGGCTTTATTTCTCTCTTCGATTGGCTCCTGAATCACATCAAGCATTTTATTGCTGTCACTCGCTGATCCAGATGAAGTAATAACTAAAATTTCATTGTCCCCTGTACGATATGTATTTGCATCTGGATTAAGTTTAACAAGTTTTTCAGCGGTTTTTTTCAAAATGGAGTCACTAAATGAATGACCATAAGTATAATTGACAGTTTTGAAATCGTCTAAATCTACTAAGTAGAGTCTCACATCTATTAATTTCTCATCCTTGTCAAAATCTGCAAATAGGGCATTTCTATTCTTCAATTGAGTCAATTTATCCGTTGATGCCATACTATTCATTTTTCCAAGATATCTGCGCTTTACAAACCACAAAATAACAAGCAGCAATACTACAAAACATGAAATCAAAATTAAGTAGTTTTTTCTACTCTTAGCCTTTTCCAATTCTTCGTTATGCTCCTGATAAAACTTAAATATTCCTCTATCCTCATAACGGCTATTTATTATCTCTTCAACATTTATGTTTTTCATACCATAAGACAGTATTCTAGATAATTGCTTACCCTCAGGCGTTTTAGGAGTAAAATAAGCATAATTTTTGATCAAGTCATGAATAGAATAAACAATCTCGAAATCAAACCGATTCCCATCAAAATACTCATCCACAAATGCTGCTTCATTTTCTGATACTAGATCTATTTTTAAGGATTTCAAATCTTTTAGTGCATCTTCCATGCTCTGATACATGATGATTTCGGTATCGTCATCAACATGTTCTAGTACAATATTGTTAATAGACGAACCATCCACCAGACCTAATCGATATTTATGTACATCTTGCAGTTCCTTAATAATAATATGATTCTCAAGAGCTCCTATAAGAGCATAATTGACTTTAAAATAAGCCTCATCGGTAAAATAGCCATACTCCTGACGTTTGCTGTTAACACTTGCGCCACCGAGAACATGAATTTTGTCAGACTTAATCAGATCAAGTCGCTCCTGCCAAGATAAGTTAGGATCTCTGATGACTTTATATTCAAATCCAAGTTTCTGTGAAAGTTCATCCATCACATTAATGCCAATTCCGTCAAATACACCTTTCTTTTCATCAAAGTATGTAATCGGTGAAAACGTCTCATCAACAACCATTTGTATCTCACCTATAGAATCTAAGAACTCACGGTCTTCAGGTGAAAGTGGCAGTTCCTCATTTGCTATTGGGCTTCCGAATGCAGCAGAAGGTCCAAGTAAAAAAATAATCAGTAACAGCAAAACAAAATTCATGAATTTTAATTTGATCATTGTAACCACTTCCTTTTCAGATGAGATAAACGTACTTCGATTTATGCACCAGCTTTATCAATATTTACAATCAAGTCTTCAATGACAATCAACGCCTCTTCAAATTCATATTCCTCAACTAAACACTTAATCCTATTGATACTCATGGCAATAGGCCCATCATCAAAAGACTCACCAAATTCTTCTATGGTTTCTTGAGCATCAGAATCGTAGTCAGCAAGTTGAGTGGTCAGTTTTTCCAATATGCTGAAAAGATCAATGTCTCCAGTTATTTCACTTGTTTCTTGTTTCGTCTGCGTATTCTCATTTACTATTCGCAGAGCCTCAGCAATAGTTTCATCAAGTTCTGTGTATAATGAGTTTATTTCCTCATAATCGAACTGCCCTTCTATGAAACTCGATTCTATATGCATTGCTCTTTCATATAAGTCAACTGCTCCTAAATTCCCTGCAACACCTTTGAGCGTGTGGGCAATTCTAACCAGAGTAGATTGATCATCCATATTGTTTTCAATTTGCTTCTCAAAATCAGCATAGGAGTTCGCGAATTTCATAAGAATATTCAGGTAACACGAGGTTTTATTCCCCATACGAAGCAATGCTTCTTTCACGTCTAATTTCGTTGATTTAATAATTCCAGTTAGATTACCGTCTTCACTTCTTTGATCAAATTGCTCCCGCTGACCAGATTCAATCCACTTAATAAGTGTCATGAATAATTTTTCTGTATCAATTGGCTTTGTAATGAAATCATTCATACCAGCATCTAAAACATTTTTCTCTGTGCCAGACATTGCATCTGCACTGAGTGCTATAATCGGAAGTTCTGTTTCATTTGATTTTCTGATTTCACGTGATGCTGTGTAGCCATCCATTAACGGCATCTGCAAATCCATCAAAACCAGGTCGTACAATGTCTTTTTCACTTGTTCTACGGCTTCAAGACCATTGTTTGCTATGTCAATCCAGAAACCTTCTCCTTCTAGAATTTCTCTTGCCACTTGCTGATTGATCTCATTATCTTCAACAAGTAATATCTTTGCACCTCTAATGTTACAGAAACATTCCGTAGATGTTATTGATTCAGATTTTGATCTCTTTATACTTGTTGTATGATCCTCATAATTAAAGATTCCAATGATCGTATTATAGAGTGCTGACATGGTCAATGGTTTGTTTAAAATGTACTCAATTCCTGCTTCAAGAGCACTTTCCAAAATGAAATTTTTGTCATAGGATGTAACGACAACAACGTGTGGTAGCACATCTCCACTTATCTGCGAAATTTTTTGCCATGCCTCTACACCGTTTATCCCTGTAAGTTTCCAATCCATAATCACCAAATCAAAAGGATCATTTTTACTCAAATGCTCCTCTACCCGTTCTATGGCGTGTTCACCCGAACTTGCTTCAACAGATTTAAAACCAAAACTATCCATATAATGTACAAGAACTTCTCTCGCAACATCGTTGTCGTCAACAATCAGCACCAGCTTCTCATCTTGAATTTTACTTTTATTCTCCACCAAGCAGTCTTTTTCACTGAATTCACAAAATGTCGTAAAACTAAAGCAGCTGCCTTTGCCATATTCACTGGTTGCCTGTATAGATCCCCCCATCAATTCTGAGAGTCGTTTGGAAATAACAAGACCCAATCCGCTACCACCAAATTTCCGGGTTGTAGAGTCATCAGCTTGTGTAAAAGCTGTAAACAACTTTCTTAATTGATCAGGATTCATGCCAATACCGGTATCTTTAACCATATACTCAATGAAAACGCCTTTATCATGTTGTTCTTTCACCTTAATCTCAACAAGAACTTGGCCTTTTTCAGTAAATTTAACAGCATTTCCTGTCAGATTGAGCAAAATCTGACCAATTCTCAACGGATCACCCTTCAAATATTGTGGGATACTCTTATCTTTAAATATAACCAATTCAATGCCTTTTCCAAAAGCCTTTACCCCCAGAACATCGGATAAATTATCTATAACATTATCCATTTTGAACTCGATTTTTTCCACGAGCATTTTCCCTGCTTCAACCTTGGAAAAATCAAGAATGTCATTAATGATGCCCAAAAGATTTTTGGCTGCGTATCCGATCTTATGTATGTAATCGTTTTGTTTTTCACTCATTTCAGTTTTTTCCATAAGTCCACTTAACCCAATAATTGCATTCATAGGTGTTCTAATTTCATGGCTCATATTCGCAAGAAAATCTGATTTAGCTTTCGTCGCTTCTTCAGCGATCTCCTTTGCTTTTATCAACTCTTGCTCCGCACGTTTATAGTCAGTAATTTCAGTCGCAATTGTACACACAGCCTCAACGTTACCATTTTCATCGAATAACGGAAATTTTGTCATCAAAAAATCACGGTGAATCCCATTAATTTCTATAGTTTCTTCTCCATCAAATGGCCGTTTAGTTTTGATGACCTCGATATCCCCCTCAGCATTGGCAAATTGAGAACTACCAAAAATCTCTTCTGTAGTTTTCCCAATAATATCTGTCGTACTGACATCAGAAATTTTGCGCCACTGGTCGTTAACAAGCACATATTTCATATCAAGGTCTTTCACGTATATAATTGCTGATGAATTGTTTATCAAATTTCCCAAAAATTCCTGTTGGCTTTTCAAGGCTTTGGTTCTTATAACCACTTGCTGCTCCAAATTTTCTTGATGCGCTTTCAACTTTCCAATCATTTGGTTGAACGCAGCTGCAACCACAGAAATTTCCTCATACTTAAATTTCTGCTTATCCACGCGCAAATTAAGATTCCCAGTTGTAGCAATCTTTGATATCATCTCTTTTAAAGTTGTCAGCGGGCGCACAATAACCCACTGGTTCAGATATAATAGGATAGACAGTGCAATGGCAATTAGAGTAAATACAGGCGCCAATAATCCTATCAGGTTTTGAATAATTGCATCATCAATAATAGATTTTGGCATAACTACAAAGTAGCTCCAATCATTCAATTCACCTTCATGGGATACCATTATCATTTTCTCATCAGTCTCATACTCAATGTATTCCATTTGATTTTTATGAATTTTCGTTGTTTCATCCAAATACACCGTAGAAACTTCACTAAGTTCAATTTTATCGTTTTGAATCAAAATCATTGTGTTCTCACTTAGCAAACCTAGTGTTCCAGGCTCTCCCTCACGAACACTCATCAGATACTCACTAAGCTGATCTATTTTCATGTCTACACCTAGAACGCCTTTAAGTTTACCTCTTTCCCCTCGAACAGCTTTCGTTAATGTAAAATTATAACTTGATACGCCCATATATGGTTCTGAAATTTCAACATTCTCACTTTGAGTAGCTTTTTTATACCAAGGTTTATGCCTAGGATCATAGTTAAACCATGTTGAGGAATCTGTGTTCTCATCTATAAGTGGCTGATCCATAACAAATTCTCCATTGACCGTACCATAGTAAATACGTTCGATCAGCGTACTATGTTCAATATACTTACTAAATGTTTTGACCAATTTCTGCTCATTCGCGGAAGGCTCATAATAAAACTCATGTTCAGTGACATCAAGATAACTTGTCAGACTACCGTTTATATCCCCTAAAACATCATCTTCTAAGTAACCCATATCATTTTTTACACTATTAATAAAATCTTTCATATAAAAATCGACATGCATAAGCTGTATTTTCAAATCATCAACATACTCATTCGTTATGTATTTTTCATATATTGGATATACGAACAACAACAAGCTCAAGTAGAGCACCAGTGTAATTATTAGTGATCGAACTAGAATTATATTTTTAATCTTCGTCATAATTATTTTTAGTACTGTAACCAACGTTACACTACGCTCTCCTCTCATCCAATTATTCAATTAACTTTGTTACTCTACACTGATGAAACTAATGCATCAGTGGCATTTCGGACATGTGAGTATAAATAATTCTATGTAATAACCAATAGGACGTTACCATTTTTTTACACGAAATAGTTATATATACATATATTATTTCATCATTTTCCTATTTTTAAACATATTCCTTGCGTATGAGCATAGGTATATAAATTATGCAACAATACTATTAGCAAAAAATAAAAAGGACTGCGCCCTATAGAATATAGAACGCAGTCTCTAAATGTTAAACAGATTTATTTTTATACTTCCGGTGATTCACTTCAAAGAAACCGGATTTGGTTACATTAAAATTCACTTTCGCCAATTGAGCTGATCAGGGCATGATATTCAGATTCATTGACTTCCATCTTACCTTTTACTATATGAATAAAACCCTGTTCCTTCAATTTGCGAATGCATCGATCTACACTGCGAATACTAATTCCCAATTCGTCTGCAATCTGTTGTCTTTTCGATGTAACTCTATAAGTCTGTTTGCCTGACGCCTCATATTGATCAATAATGAACTGCTTTATTAGACGTGAAGTCGGGTAGTATAACTGTACTCCTGCTTTTTGAGTTTCTAAATTCAACCTCTTAGCAAGATGTTTCAAGAGTATGATTGCGGCATTTGCATCATTTTTGATCCACTCCCAGAAGTCATTTGGATGCATCTCCAGCACTCTGCATTCTGTTACGGTTCTTACAGTTGCTTGGGATTCACCTATCTCAGCTATAACTTCCTGCTCCCCAATCAAATGCAAACCATCCTTATGGCCTGCTTTACCTACGATATACGTCTGACCACATTCAAATGATGTCAGGACCTCAAATTCACCTTCACAAAGAATGTAAACACGATTCATAGTCTCGTATTTCCGAAGAATCTCCACATCTGGACCTATGCATTTTATATGGCAAGATGCCATTAAATGTTGGGGCATGTCTCGCACTAAAGTTTTAAACTCTTCTGATTCATGCTTAATATCTTCAACACGCATATGCTCACGCTCCATTTACTTCACATTAATATTGTTACTCAGCCATCTCCAAAGCAATTTCCATCATCTTTGTAAAGGCAGTCTGGCGCTCTTCAGAAGTTGTTTCTTTCTTCGTGAGTATGTGATCTGATACAGTGAGTAGACATGCTGCCTTTTTATTCAGCATTTTAGCATTTGCACAAAGTCCGAAGAATTCCATCTCTACTGCAATAACATCATGGTCCTTAAACGCTTTTGCACCCGCTTCAGACGGTTGCGCATAAAATGCATCACTTGAGCAAATACATCCTTTTGTAACAGGGATGTCCAGGTCACTTGCAATGCTATCTAATTTTGAAGTCAATCCTTCATCAGCAATGAATGTATCTTCTTCAAATCCTGCCAAAGCCTGACCATATGTTGATGGACTATAACAGCTTGTAGCCAGTATAACATCATACAAGTCCAAGTCCATAGTAACAGCTCCACATGATCCTATTCGAATAATATTTTCAACATCATAATATGCATATAATTCATAAGAGTATATACCAATTGAAGGGATGCCCATTCCATGTCCCATAACAGAAATTTTTCTGCCTTTATAGTTACCTGTATATCCTAACATGCCTCTTACGCCATTAAACTGCTTTACGTCTGTAAGAAATGTATCGGCAATAAATTTTGCGCGCAGTGGATCGCCCGGCATAAGTACCGTCTTTGCAATTTCGCCAGCTTTAGCTTCAATATGTGGTGTTGGTATACTCATTTTTTTCCTCCTTGGTTCAATCCGTTAACTTTCGATTTACCTTGTTATCCTTAATTGTATCTGAAAAGAGATATTTAAAAAAACGACACATGGCAGTTTTTAAAAATAATTCACACATCTAGATTACTGCTTTTTTATTATACTGATCAAACTGTCACTCACTTTCCAGATGTTCCACTCCATATAAATACATACCCCACAATTGAAGAACTCAGCAGTTATTGGCTTAACTATATTCTCTTCACCATTTCATTTCCAATTTTGACGTTTAAATTCTATGAAAAATAAAGCCCTATTATCTATATTATTATGATAATAGGGCGCTTGAGTATTTTACTTAATTAATTGTAGCCCTACGACCGTCTCAACATGTGAAGTGTATATAAAAATAATCTCTTCTGAGAGATTTTATCTAAAAGTTATAAACCTATTACGTTTAAGTAGTTTTGCATACTTAAATAGTTTTTTATTATCTTTGTCAGTCTTGCCATACTTGCAAGAAATGCTTTTTGCTATTGCTCGAAAATCATTTTTACCATTAATATTTTTCCAAATAAAACTACCATTTCGATCTAAAGTTATTGTGATTTCTTGTGGCTTTTGGGTTAACGCTCGAATAGCTCTTACCAATCTGTTTTTCAAAATACTTAGAGTTACAATTCCTTTTCTGTCTTCAGTCCAAGTAATATTCGACGACCTTTTAGGCACTGTATTTAAAAATCCTTCCATCATCAATTCTTTTGCTTTCATATTTTCCCCCTTGTCTTATTCTAATGGTATCATACTGAAAAACTGCAAACAATGATGACTCATCTATACAAAAAAAGATCTGAGCAAAAACTTTTACTCCGATCTTTTAATCACTTCAACATTAAGCAAAACTATTTAGTTAACCAAAAATTATTCTCCATCGTCGCCTCAAAAAACTCAGAAATCTCTCGATTCTGATAATAATCAACGCTTGAAAATGGATCTGCTTCAACATAACTTCGTGCCTGCTCAATATTATCAGCTTTTAGTATTAAAATTGCACTACCATCATCACATGGACCACAAGTCTGTAATACGCCTATTTCAGTTAGATGCTTTAAATGCTCAACATGCCCAGCTAACAATTCTTGATTGAAAAGATGTTTCTGTTTATTTGACAGCTTTACAATAAATTTCTTCACAGCTACCTCCTATATATTTCTATTTATAATTGAAATTGCAGATTTTATGTCTTCTAGATTGCCATTAAGTAGCTGATCAAGTTGTTCGTCAGACGATTTTAGGCCTTTCAAAGCCTCATTCAATAGAGAATATCCTTTTTTTGTAAGGGTAATCTCATATGATCTCCTTCCCTTTTCTGATGAACGGATAATAATATCATCTCTTTCCATTCTTGCTAATAGATTACTGACCGTAGCTTTCTCTAAATCAAGCTGCCTTGCAATAAAGGTAAGAGACGAGGGGCCATTATCATTGATCACTTCCATGACATAAATATATGAAATATTGATACCTAATGTTTTCAGATAGGTTTCATACCATTTCATAACCTTTTTTCTTGCCTGGCTTAATTGAAAAGCCAAACAATTAATTGAAATATTTTCACTCATGTTAGTATATTAACAGTTAGTATGCTAACAGTCAACCGAATTGTGATATTTATCGATCAATTGATAATACTAAGTGCGAAACATCACATATTCTAATGTAGCGATTAGGACGTAAATGACCAAATAATGTAATACATGCTATAATTAATAATGTAGTAAGTAAACTAGAAGAAGGAGGTGGGAATATGAAATTGAGTTCAATTGACTCTAACGAATGTATGGAGCGACACAACATATTATCGGGAGGACATTTAAATGAGTTACAAGAATGCAACAGAAGTATTACCGCCAGATTTACTGGAGATGATCCAGGCGCATTTTAGCGGCGGTACTATTTACATCCCAAAAACCTCTGATAAAAAAGGGTGGGGAGAGTTAAGCGGTACAAGACGTGATATCCAAATAAGAAACAATAATATCACGGCGCTGTTTAAGAAAGGAAAAGGTATATCGGAATTGGCAGATCAATTTTTCTTAAGCGTAGAAACCATCAAAAAAATTGTTTATACGAGAAAGTAATTTGTATCAAGTACGACTGTCAAATATGTATAGAATGTTTTTGAAGCATTCTCGGTATATTATTCATCCAAAACAGGTGGCATAATGTAGTTAACCGGTTGAACAAGTTTTGGATGCGAATCCTTTACTACACTGATTTTCTGCAGAAAATCAGAATATGTTGCGAAAGGAGATGATCAATTGAAAAACACAGAGGTGTTTAAAGTCTAAATATAAAGCAGTGGCCGTTATGGTCACTGCTTTTAGTTTTATATGAAATTAATACAATAAGTCTATTACTACTCCTACAAAAGAGTTTATGAAAGAAAATCAAATGGAGGATAAGTTCCAATGGGAAAACTATATAGATGAAAAGGTTGTTAGAACTGATAACATTATAATTACTTTTTAGATTTATATAAATTATAATTACTTAATCCATACAATCCATTATAATATATATGTACTTAATTAAAGAGACTAGCGAGGGCATATGAATAAAAAAGATATAATAGAACTGAAAAAACGCTTTAAAAAAGAAGAATGTACCTTTACAAAAGTAAGTGGGTGCTATGTAAATAGTGAGAAAGAGACACTGCTGAAGTTCCAAGAAAACTTCTTGAACTTACCTGATGATGAGTTATTTAAATACTTGGAAATAGCTAAGAAATCTCTATCTGGCAAAATAGGCAACAATCTTTTGGAGTTGAACTTCCCTTTAAATGAAACTTTGGAAAATGAAAAACAAAAACTTTTAATGATGCTGACAAAAAGCGGTTTGAAAGAAGATGCAATCCTTTCAATCTTTTATGAGTCTATTATTGATGCTTATGATTGCTCAGGAAACTATTTAATACTTGTTTTCCATGATGTCTATGATGTTATGACAAAGACTTCTGACAATCGAAAACTCGATGAGTCTGAAGAAGTCTATGAATATATAATCTGTGCTATTTGCCCCGTTTCATTATCTAAACCAGGACTTGGTTACTTTGATGAAGAAAGAAAAATTAAATCTAGAATTAGAGATTGGATCGTTGAAGTACCGGCAATAGGATTCACGTTCCCTGGTTTTATTGATCGTGGTTCTGATGTCGATACAGTTATGTATTATACAAAGAACACCAAAGATCCTCATGCCGAATTAATGGAAAATGCATTAGGATGTTTCCCAAAACAGACAGCAACCAATCAACTCGAAACTTTTGAAGCCATCGTCAAAAGTACAGTCAGTACTGATGATGTTATTTCTGATAAGGTCTTTGCAGATATTCAAGATAATCTGAATACTATGATTGTGGAGCACAACGAGACCTATGAAGATACTGATGAGGAGCCAATCACTCTATCTAAAGATAAGGTTAAGCACTTACTAATGGATAGTGGCGTTTCAGAAGAAATCACAGTTCAAATTGAAAAGTCATATGAAGAAAAGTTCGGTGAGCAACCTCCTCTTGCAGAAAATTTAGTCGATACAAAATTAGTCAAAAAAAATGCTCAAAAGAAAAAAGAAGAGCAACTAATTACACAAATCGAAGAACTTGAATCCAAGCTTGAGCAAGTAGGAAAATCAACTGAAATCGTTGAGGAAAAAGACGATATCAGTGAGATCAGTGAGATCAATGACATTGAAGATGTTGCAATAGAAACTCAAGATGATCAACAATCACCTGAGTATGATGTTGTCTTACATGTTAAACCAGAAAAACTTCATACAATCAAGACCGAACTGATCAATGGACAGCGTTGCATTATCGTTCCAATCGATGACGATGAACAAGCTACTATAAACGGCATTGAAGATCTGCTATAAAACATGTATTCCATCCGCATAGTAAAGAGTCACACAAAGCCCTAAAGTCTTTCACGGACTTTAGGGCTTTCTAAGTATATTACTAGTTATAGCTGGTTTTTACGTGAAATAAGGTGCATCAATATAAAGCACCTTCCAATTAACTCTGTTTTATTATGAATAGCGCGCCACACTCCACATGTGTGGAGTGTTGTGTATGGATTAAGTGGTTTCAGTACTAGCTTTAAGAGTTGTGATTCTGTCTTTTCCAGCATTTTTAGACTTGTACAGGGCTTCATCAGCTCTTTTATATACTGCAGTTCCAGTATCTGATTGATTGCATTCAGTTATACCTATACTTACTGTGCCTTCAACTCGCTGCAAGTCGATATTGCTATTGATAAGATTATGGAACTCTTCCATAATCACTTTTGCTTCATCTAATGGTCGGTAAATCATAACTGCGAACTCATCTCCACCAACTCTAGAAACAAAATCAGGAGCACTAAACACCTCTTTTGCTAATTCTGCTATTAACTTAAGCGTGTAATCGCCTTTATCATGTCCTAAACTGTCATTAATTTTCTTTAAATTGTCTAAGTCAAAAAGTGCTAAACAAAACTTCTGATTTTCGATATTCCTGACAGCATCTTCGAGAGCAATCTCAAATATGGTTCGGTTCGATATATCCGTTAGATGGTCAATGTTGGATAAACTTATTATCTGTTTCTTATACATAGATATCGCATGATTCGTTACCAGCAAAATGACTAAAACTCCAAGTGCCAAGATTGTTATTACCTGCACACTATAGTGGTTAAGAGATCCTGTTAAATCCGAAGTACTCTTTCTCACAACCAGATACCAATCGAGCTCTGGAATATGCTGAATTATAAAAAATCGGTTATCAATCATCTGCTCAATCGGTTGCATCTGACTTTGTTTGATATCCATTGCTTGAGATGGTATATTTTCCAAATCGTAGAATGATTTATTTTTAATATAGGTATTGTCTTGATGCACCTTTACTTCACCATCAGCATCGACTATATATGCTTCAACACCTTGATTGTAGAGATAACTAGTAAGAATACCCTGAAGATGTGTTATTCGTTTTCCAACACCTACAATCCCTGCAAAATTACCATTTCTATCATTGATGTTGGCGTCAACATATATCGTTAGAGCCCAATCGTCCAGATTCTCTGTGTTGACAACAAATCCGTATGCATCTTCAGCGTCGATTCTGTTCGTGTACCAGTATGCATGATCGCTCTCAATATCTACTTTTTCATCTGTGCCACCTGGATGATAGTAGCTCAAAGTGCTGTCTGGTATTACAAACACAGACTCATACCCAGTTGCCTTCTGTATAGCAGTTAGATATTCCGCCATTTTTTCTTCTGTCTCAAGTGTATCCTGATCCATAAAATCAAGAAGCAATGTGTTCTGTGCCATGATGACCGACGAATTTATAGGTTCAACCATCTCTTGCTTGATTTCAGTATAAATATTTGTATGCGTAAGTCTCGTAACATTTTGAATGTCTCTAATTGTAAGTTCCTTTATTATAACTTGAGTCAGAATTGCTACAAAAATCATTACAGTTATAATCACAGTCAAGATTATTGCATTAATGGGAATAATACGTTTTCCTTTCAAAATATCACCTCTTATCTTATTATAGCCTTTTTTTGACTCAATAATGAAATAGAATAAACAATTTACATCATTTGAACAAGACCAATGACCTATAAAGCACTCTCATAATAATGACTTATGTAAAATGAAACCTCTGAATTACTCACACAATTCCTTAAGCAAATGAACAATCTCAATAAAAAAATACCAACTTATCTAAGTTGGCATTTTTTTACTATCAAACTACTTTTTTAGTTCTAGCTCACAAACCATCTTCACATGTGTGGAGTGTTGTGTATGGATATGTCCAATTTCTGTCATTAGAAGAAATTAGACATATCTCTAAAGTGCTTTACTTCATCACCTAATTTTGTACATTATATTCTTTCCACTACCTTGTTTAATGATCAAGTTTTTGTCAACCAATGTATTAAGAAGCTTGGTGGCTTTGGTTTTCTTAACTCCCATATATGTTTCTACATCAATACGGCTAACTCCCATTGACCCTTTGATATAGTTCACTAACTTGTCTTCTTCAGGTGATAATTCCACTGCAATGTTCTCAGTTTTATTTGAATGTTCCACAATACTTATTCGAGGTAAAACGATCAAGACTGAATTTGCATATACTTTAAAAGCTGGTTTAACACTACGAGAACTATACGCAAACTTTATTCTACGGATTCCAGTTCCCATTTTCTCAATAATTCTACACCTAAAAAATATATCCGCAATGATTCGATTTCTAGCATTTGAAAAACTTCCATTGATATACTCTTCTTCAGATATGCCTATTGGCAATCCACCAATTGACGTGATTTCAATTCTATCATTAAAGATCTCTATCCGATTGTTGCCTCGACGACTGTAATCTCTATGGATTATTGCGTTTGCCACAGCTTCTCTATATGCTTCCTCTGGAACTTCATCATACGATTCTCGATAAGCACCTTTAATAATATCGCCTTGATTGATATGCTTCTTATAAAACATCATTGCAGTTTCATACTGTTCTATGACCGATACTCCTTGTAAGTTTATTCGGTCCTTAAGCACCAGCATAGAATCATCTGCATACCTAACAAAATCAAATCCAATATCAGCAAACCTATTTGTGTCAGCTAAGATCGCTGCTGCGTTGGTATATTTATCATTTTTTATTAATTCTAGAGATTTTAGAACATCCTCATTAAGCTCACCAATGTTCAGTTTGTCTGATAGTAACCTACTCAGATTATTGAATTTTATATCTATAGATCCATAATCCAACTCCTCGTAGGACAGATTTCTACCTAATAGAACCAGCTCATCATACTCATATTTATCAACACTTACAGTTGATGTATCTGACCTCTTGTATGCTTTTTTATCTAGGGTATATGGACTTCTTGCTCCCTTGTATATTGTGAAGACCAATATTTCTCTATTTTCGATAATTCTTGTCTCAACTTCGAAATTTGGCCGTGGCTTGATGTTATCATTTATTGAGTTTTCAATACTTAGTCTCATTTCAACTGAACTCTCAACACCGACAACCTGTCCAGAATCTGAAATCCCTATTATGACTTTTCCATCATGATAATTTGAAAATGCAGAAATGATCTTTAATATTGATTTCGTGTATTTCTCTTTGAACTCAATATATTTCGTTTCGCCACCTAGAATTACATTTAACAGTTCTGACATTTGGTCACCTCATCATACGAACGCATTCTTACGGTCGAATACGATTTCGACCGCGGTATATGAAATAGTATATCACACTTCGGTAGCTATCAATGCTAGTAATATACATAAATACACAATTTTTTACGTTTCATCTAGTAAAAATCGATTGCGGTCGCAAGGGTACTCATGATTAATTCGACCGTGAGTATGTTTGCAGTAATACTGTATTTAATGAATAGTTTCCAATAAAAAATGCCGACTCATAATTCTAATGAGTCGGCAAAAATCTATTCCAAATTATTTTTTTAGCTCAAGCTCCACAACCGTCTCAACATGTGTGAAGTGTTGTTAGTGGGTATGATTGCTTCTGTCTAAGCTCGTATTTAATAACCACTACACTACCACCGCTAACAGTTCTAGTACAATAAGTGTTTATTCACATATTCAGATGTCATAAGACTCAAACACCCACCATATGTTAAATCAAAAGATATTTTATCGCCAATATGATAAGCCGTCTCACTTTGAGTCACATCAATAATTAAATGATCACTACTCGCTCCAAGTACTTCTATATCATCATCACAAGGGATCAAGTCAGATGGACTCACGTCCTGTCGACCTACTGCGCATATACACCGAACAATATCGCCTTTATCTTCGAATACCGGGCGATTTCCAAACGCATCCAAGCCAACTTCACCGATTGGAACAGAAGGTTTTCTTCTGACCTCAATCACTTCACACACCAATCGAAAAGCATTTTGATTTAGTCCCTCTATAGGTTCATCATTAAGACCGATCCCCATAAAAATGGATGCGCCTAGTCTTAGATGCGTAATACCCTTAGGCAATTTGCCTTCTTTGATCAGCAAACTCAATGTACCAGAATTTCCTCCTGATACGATCTTCAAATCTAAATTATGTTTTCTATTCAAATGATCCTTCATAGATACGAGTTTTCTTAATATTTCCTGTGTCGGCACTACACCGCCATAACATGATAAATTAACTCCAACTCCAGCGATACGTATTCCACGCAGATTGCAAGCCTTCATAAATGTCTTGTGAATTTCTTCCTCACTAAAAATACCTTCTCTTAAGTCTCCCATATCTATCATAACAATAACATCATGAATCAACTGCCTTTTTATTGCAGCTTCATTAAGGAGATACATCATTTCAATATCAGAAACCAGAGATGTGCTGCAAAGTTCAACAACCTGATCCACTTGACTCCGCATAGGCAGTCTGAGCATCATTTTGGGAATATCACAACTCTTATATTTTCTGACATTCTCTATTCTTGCATCAGCAAGCATTACGACACCTGATTTTGCTACTAACTCCGCTATACTTGGATGTCCACAGACAAGCTTTGTTACTGCTGCGATTTCAATGCCACTACGTTTACATATCTCAACGATTTTTCTTGTGTTTTCTTCGATATCCTTCAAATTGATTTCAATTCTTGGATAACTTTTGCTTGGACTTGACATATATTGATTACTTTCGGATCTATGAGCTTCTTTCGTTTTGAGACCGATCATCCCACTCCGCTCCCTTATATTCTCATACTATTTATATCTCATTCGAAAATCTGTTCCCGAATAATGACTTAAAACAAAATTGAATCCATAAACCGTTAAGAAATACTGGGCGATGATTTTTCACAATCACCGCCCAACATTTCAAAACTATCACTTTATTTTGGATTTACCAACCTAAAAATTTTACTGGTATCCAATTAACACTGCTATTATCATGAAAACAGATCCTAACCCCATTAATACCAATTGAATCTTAAACATAAATTTGGCCCACGTGATCCATTTTAGTCTTGCAACGCCAAGTACACCCATTAAAACAGCGGATGTTGGAACAATCATATTTGTGAAACCATCACCCAACTGGAACGCAAGTACAGCAACCTGTCTAGTAACACCAACCAAGTCTGCAAGTGGTGCCATAATCGGCATTGTAAGAGCAGCCTGACCAGAACCAGAAACAACAAAGAAGTTGAATACAGATTGGAACACATACATAAACCAAGCAGAAACCACTGAAGGCATGCTGCCAAGGCCCGAAGCAATCCAGTTAAGAACTGTATTCAGTACCGATGGCGTACCTGCATCCGTACCGCCCAGTACCAACACAATCCCCTGCGCCATGCCAACCACTAGAGCTGCACCTAGAAGGTCTTTAGCACCATCAGAGAAACCTGTTGCAATATCATTTATTCTCATGTTGCCGAGTTTAAATACAACACCAATAACACCGGATACTATACCCATAATAAAGAATTGAGTTGCAATCTCAGGTAAATAGTAAGCATGTTTCACAACACCGTACACGATCCATGAAATTCCTAAAAATACAGTAAGCAAAATTAATTTATGTCCCGTACCAAAATGAATATTCATTTCCTTTTTTTCTTTAAGATCATCTCGGAAATAAGCATCTGTTTCATAAGCTAAAGAACTTTCAGGATTCTTCTTAACTTTTTTTGCATAATGATACGTAAATATAATTCCGAGTGTTGTGAAAAAGAACCACATAACAAGTCTATATCCAGCACCCGACATGACCGGCACATCGGATACTCCTTGTGCGATCGCTACAGTAAATGGATTCATCCACGACGATGCAAATCCAATTTGAGCCGAAACATAACATGTAAGAAGACCTGTTATTGAATCATAGCCTAAAGCAACAATGATTGGGATCATAACCATCGAAAATGCAATTGATTCTTCGGCCATCCCAAAGATAGCACCGCCCAGTGAAAATAGAACAAAGATAACCGGAATGAAATATTTCTCATTCCCTTTGGTCTTTTTGATGAGTTCAAACATACCAGCCTCTATGGCATTGGTTTTTAGGATAATTCCAAACGCACCACCAATAATAAGAATGAAGGCAACAACACCAACTGCTGAACCCCATTTACTCCCGCTTACAAGGCCTTCAAACATGTAGTTTGTTACACCCATACCGCCATAAGGTTCAAATAAACTGATTCCTTCTTTAATGGCTTCTCCAGAAGCGTCCATTTCAAAATGAAAACTTCCTGCAGCAGGCACTGTTTTTGTCTTTTCCACTCCGTTGTAAATATAACTTACCTCTTCCATATCGAAAGATCCGATTGGTACTAGATAAGTTAGAAGAGCTGCAAACAGAATTACGAAAAATATAATAACGTACGTATCTGGCATCTGCCATGCCTGCGGCTTCTTTCCCTTCCCATCTTTCTTTCCATCTTGCTTCTTAATTTCTTCTTCTTGCTCCATTGCTTTAAGTGACATAGTCATTCCTCCCTTTACTTTGATGACTATATATAACGCAACTCTCATGCCAATTTTCAATTTGGCATAAAAAACTATATTATTAGCACTATTACTGCATTCATACATCTGCTTTCGTCAATCACTTCAGATTCTTTCTTACTTTAGACACAACAAATTAAAAAAAGTGGTGATATGTGGTTAATCGCACCAACCACATACCACCCTTTTTAACCACATACTTATCTGCAATCTATTTACTGATCATTTTTTCCCCGGTTTCAGTTATCGAAGTTCCAAACCGCCCTTTTCTCTTTTCGATTAAACCTTCCCGTTCAAATTTATTTAGCTTCCCACGTATCTGATTTTCTGTCAGACCGAGACCCGCTTCATAACTCTTCTCGGACAAGTGTTTTCTCCCGATTCCAGGCTGATCATAAATTGCGTTTAAAATGAACTTCTCGAATCGATCCAGTCTATTTGTGGATTCGTCACGATCTTCCTCGGATTGTAAGCGCTCCTGATTTCTATCTTTAAAGAAAGACTTCTGAGGCAGTTCATTTAATGTTATGATTTGATCCGTCTTAACGGCTAGCATATAGGTCACTGTATTTCTCAATTCACGTACATTGCCCAGCCACTCATACTTCCTTAACTCGGCGTAGACTTCATCACTAATATGAACATCTTCAATTGTTGACACACTCAGCAATTGATCTAGCAATAGCGGGATGTCATCTCTTCTTTGTCTTAATGGCGGCAAATAAATGTATCCCATCTTTAGCCTATAGTAAAGATCTTCACGAAACTGTTTGTCTTCAACCATTTGAGATAGATTCCTGTTTGTTGCAGCAATCACTCGAACATTTATAGGACGAATCTTATTGCCGCCAATACGCATAACTTCTTTTTCCTCAAGCACCCTCAGCAGTCTGGCTTGTACTTTGAGCGAGATGTCACCGATTTCATCAAGAAAGATCGTTCCACCATCGGCCTGTTCAAAGAAGCCTTCTTTTCCGCCTTTTTTGGCACCTGTAAACGCCCCGTCTTCATAACCAAAGAGCTCACTTTCGATTAAGTCTTCAGGTAGTGCGCTAAAGTTAATCGCTAGGAATGGGGCATATTTACGATCTGAGGTATTATGAATAGCACTGGCAAACATTTCTTTACCGGTTCCACTTTCACCCTCGATCAATATGGTCATATCCGTTTGAGCCAGTTTCGAGGCGATTCGCTTGGATGCCTTTATGAGACTGCTCTCCCCAACAATATCATCCATCGTATATTTCGCAATATATCCGCTGTTAATAACTTTTTTGCGCATCACACCATTTACAGATGAATTGGAGTGACTTGCTGTGAAAGTCGCTATTGTGACGCCTTTCCAAGCCGCTTGTGTTTTATGAATCATGACCTCTTCACCTTCCAAAGTCATGATTTTATGATCATGTTTGTCATTATCCATCAAGTACTCTATCAGCTTCTGGTTGGATACCACTTGGTTCAGCCTTAGTCCTACCGTTCCTGAAGATTTTAATTTCAAGATGCGCTTCAATTTATCATTGAATACTGTAATTTTGCCGTGACTGTCATAAGCAAGAAGGCCCTCTTCAAGTCCTTCAATTACAGTCTTAAAGTTGTCTTGCAATTCAGATGCCCGGTTTTTTGAAACTGATAGCTTTTGAGCTATGCCAATAATGTCCTGGAGATATTTTTTAGAAAACATACCGCCTTTGTCATCTATAACTCCAAATGCCACGAGAATTTTAGCAATAGTTGTGAAGTCAAAGATTCTCGTTCCAATATCGATGACTGTTTCTACTCCATCTGGAACCAACGCCATCTCCCCAGGTGTTATTCCAATGTCTGCATCTATTTTTTTAAATTTAGCCCCAGGATAATATGGAATATATTCAATATGATTTACACCCAGTTCATTGAGTATTTCGATGCTCTCTATAGTCGACTCTTTTGAATCATTGACAAATAGGGCTTTGGTTTTTTCAGGTAAATCAACAATCTGATCAAGACGATCTGTATTCACCGTTCGCTTACCTATTATGATGTTCTTGCTCTCAAAACTGTAACCTTCCATCAATAACTCCTGGTATTGGAGATCACTTGAAAAAATATACAGATCCGCATCTACCATGTCATCGAGTCCACGCTCTACCGTATATCCGATAACTTCAATCTCATTATCGAGGTATTCATTAAGTTGGTTAACCAAAGCATCGCGAGTCACTTCAGTCGTCGTTAGCAGCACGGCTCTTTTTCTATTCATAATCCCTCCATAAGCAGATACTAAGGCCTATTAAAAGGTATCTCCAATCACATGTTTGGAATCACTGTACATGATAGTCCCCCTTGAAATAACGGTTTCAATCTCGTAATTGCTGTTATCAACAAGGACAACGTCTCCATCCATACCATTTTTAATTCGACCTTTGTTTTCTAATTTTAAAACACTTGCAGGATTCTCTGTAATTACTCGAATAGCGTCTTCTACATCTACATTTAGCTCCATAATGGCTTCCCGAACGGATTCATATAATGAAGACGCCTTTCCAATTAGCAACCCTTCAAGTTTCCCATTTTCATCAAAACAAGGTAAACTCCCTTGAGCATCTGATGAAAATGTAATTTGTTTTTTAGATACCCCTTTTTCTAGGCATATCTTCAATGCTTCAGCAGCTTTTACTTCACCCGTTGCAATAAAATATGGCGTGGTACTTGTTGTAAAATCAATATAGCCACCTTTTTTTGCGAAATCAACCGCACACTCAAAAAGCTCTGGATAAGCATTGACATGAGTCGGATAAAACTGAGTAATTGGTAATTCAGTTTCCTCTATAATCTCATTAAGCATTTTCAGCCTATCTGTACCACTACCAAGGTGAAAATGAACCACACCAGCTTTTCCAGACAGTAAGCCGCCAACTCTTGCGTCCGCAACCAATTTAGTGACACATTCCTTCATAGGCTGAGATGACCGGTGGTCTGAAATTGCTATCTCACCAACCCCAATGATTTCATCTATCATCGTGATATCTTTCATAATTTCACCAGTCAATGTTCTAACAGGTACTTGATAAGACCCTGTGAAAACGTAGGCTGATATGCCCTCTTCTTTGAGCCCTTTTGCCTTGGAAACGAGATTTTCCATGCTTCTGCCAATACCATCTGTCCCTAGAAGGCCAATTACTGTTGTTACACCTGCAACCGTCAAATCCGTCATTTTAATCTCAGGTGTTCTTGTTTTAAAGCCGCCTTCTCCCCCTGCACCACATATATGCACGTGGGAATCAATAAATCCAGGGAAAGCAATTTTCCCCTCACACTCTAAAACCTCAATTTCTGGTAGTTTTGCATAGTCTTCTAAAGAGTCGGCAATCAGTTCGATCGAACCACCGCTCATCAGAATATCCTTTTTTCCCATGTACTCAGGGGCATAAACTTCACAATTTTTTAGTAGTAACATAATTTTCTCCTCCAATTCATTGATTACACCTAAATATATTGCAAAAGTCATGCCAATTTTATCTTCAATTGTAAAAGTCACTGATCCGTTTCATAATTCTTTTATCAAATTGTGTTATATAGCATTTAATAAAAAAAGTCGATTCTGTTGAATCGACTTTTACTTTGTCCTAAACTTATGCGCTTTTTCTTATCTCTTTACTGCTTTTCGCGAATACAATTCCATATTCCATTGCACCATCCACAGGACAAGTACTCATACACTCAAAGCAATTTACACATTGAGGAGATCTAAGTTTATCCATTTTCGATACATTGATCTGAATCGGGCAGGCTCTGTCACATTTTCCACAGTTAACACATACATCATCATTTCTCTTGATCGTAAATGGTCTGACAAGACTCATGACACCGTAGAGTCCGCCTTGAGGACAGATATACCTGCAGTACACTCTGTCATACTTGATGGAAAGAATAAAGAAGAAACCAATCGAAAGCAACGCAGCTGTCGTTGGAACTCTACCGCCAATAAGTCCTAAAAACGCACCTCTTGCTTCTAGGGCCATGAGACTCATAATAAAATCTGAAGCAATGGCAACCATTGCAATAGCTAATATATAGCGCACATATACCGCTACTTTATGAATACTTTTTGGAATTTTTCTATTTTTGATTCCAAGTTTTTTTCCTATTTTTGCTCCCATGTCCTGGATGAATCCAAAAGAACATGCCCAACCACAATAGAATACACCACCTAATACTGTTGTTAGAACAATGAATGCCCTAATTGCCGAACTCGGCATAAACATTGCAGTTACTGTTAGTGCGACAAATAAAAGCTGTGTCACAAGTCTTGCTATTTGTATTTTCTTCATACTAACCTCCTATGAGAAGGAACAGCTTCACCTTACTCACCTCTGCTTTTGCTTAACGCCTCCTCAGCGCCTTCAATCATACCAAGAGATGTGTATGTTGCCCCACTGACAGTGTCAACATCGACGCTTTGCGCATCAATAATGCTCCCAGGAATCACACGATTCGCTCTGTTAAACCACTTTCTGTCATCTCTGTGCTCTACGACTTCAACGCGTGTGATCTCTCCCGATTCCACTTCAACTTCCATTGTAATAATCCCTTTATAACCTTTACCTTCACCCTGGAAAATTCCATCCTGGTAGATGCTTGTAGCATCCGTCGAACTCATCGTCGTTTCAACCTCTATAGCTTTTGATTCAATTGTTTCTGAAATTGCTTCCTCTACGAATGAAGCTTCCTCAGTGACCTGACTTTCTGCTCCATCATCAACTTCTTCTGATTCAACTTCTTCTAGTTTAACTTCTTCTAGTTCAACGCTTTCTGATTCGATATTATGTTCTGTCCTAGCCTCTGCGGTGCTCAAACTCAATGGGGCCTGGTTTGGCAGAATACTTACAAGACCTGCGCAAACAGTCATAATTCCAAGGAGCTTAAATAAACCATCAATGCTCAAATCAAGATTTCTTGCAATTGGTTTTTTATCCGCAGATTCACCGACTATATAGTACACAGCACCTACGACTACAAACAGCGTTAGAAAAATCAGTGTTGTTGTCATATTTATCCCTCCTTTTGCTAAGAGTATACAACGCATCGTTGTGAAACATATGTTGAAATAACGTCAAAGTAATGTGATTTTTAAATTATAACAGCCATCACACCTATGATACGGTTCAACTGGCATAATCAAGAGCAACCTGCTCTTTAATATCTAAATACCTCTTCCCGTAATAGACGGATATTCCTCCTACCATAAGCTGGCCTAGCGCCAGTCCAATCAGCATTACTCGGAATGATAGCCTTGAACCCGCAAACATAAGCGGTAAAATGATCAATACCGTACCAAATCCGTTAATCATGAGCACCTTCAAGGATTGACCAATGGCATTGAATGCTTGACTCGTGAAATTGTATAAGTTCAACCCGATACTGCCTACTGTCAGAATAATCAAATAGGCGATGGTCAACTCTATAACCGCAGGATCTTGTGTAAACTGCGTAACAAAAGGCTTGGCCAGCAAGAACGTTAAGATAAGCATCCCAAAACCGACTAAAACAGAAGCTCGATTGAGCATGACCCGAATATCGTTCACCCGGCGATAATCCTTGGCCCCATAATTCTGACCAACTAATGGAACAATACTAATACCGATCGCATTGGCGATCAGCAATGTAAATCCCTCAATTCGACTTCCCACTGCTATAGCAGCCACGGCAATGGTTCCTCCTGTATAGGCAGTTAGACTTATCAACGTCAAACGAATGATCTGAGGCAATAAAGAAACGTCTATACCTGGCACTCCAATGGTCATGATTTTCTTCCACGATGTTAACAGCTCATTGAACTCAGGTATTCTCCAATCAATCAGCTTATGATGAAAATGAATATAGGACAGCGTTAAAATCATGCCACAAAACCTGGACATGACCGTCGCAATAGCCGCCCCTCGAATACCCACGGCTGGCAATCTAAACCAAATATGAAAATAGGATCCAGAATCATATTAAGAAGTGCACAAGTGATCATCACCAGAAAAGGACGCATAGTGTCCCCCGCCAATCGATGGTATGGCCAAGTCCAGTAAATGTTTTTTCAAAATCCCTTGTGTCAAATCTTTCATAATTAGCTCCAATGTATTTATCATCTTAAATATTACTTCTATTTCTAAAATCTCAAAGTATACCTTAGACTAGCAACGCTCTTCTATAAAGGTTGATGGCGCCATCCCGGTGTGCTTTTTAAAAAATTTTGTCATATTCGTTTGTTCTGAGAACCCGAGCTCATCTGATATTTCTCCAATAGACATCTCTCCCGTTGACAAGCACCTCTTAATTTCCACTATACATCTGTTGATTATGAATTGCTTAGCTGACATATCTACAGCCTTGCGCGTATACTGATTCAGCGTTTTCGGCGTCACATGCAGTAGTTCCGCATATTCCTTCACTGAGTGTATTTCCTTACAATGTTTCTCCACAAGTTCCATAAATCGAACAAACCTCTGATAATTTGAAGGATCACGGTCGGGCTTGAATAGCTGGCTTTGTTGATGTAGAAAAAGCATGAGGGTTCTAAAGTTACTATGTATAATTGCAGGCAGAAGCGGATCCTCATTCATCTTATAAAACGTCTCCATAACGGCCATCAACTGATGCGTCATAACGTTCGCTTCATCCGACAAATGAATCACCGGAAAATCATATTGTTGTAGATATGGTTCCAATATATCCACTGCATGAACAATATCCTTATTATGTAGAAATGTATCTGTGAAATGTATGATATAACCGTCCATGGTATCGTTTAGCAGAAACCTATGGACTCTATGACGATTGACGAGTATCACATCACCTGGTCGCAGTGAAAAACTCTGAAAATCCACTTCATGACTGCCTTCACCATGTGTCACATACATCAATACATAAAAATTGACACGGCTATGCCTACCGGCACTCCGCATTCTTTGAGGTTGATAGAAATCTTTGATTGTCGTTAACTCGAAACCCGGAACTGTTTGATCCTTAGATTTGAACACTGTTTTTTGTATTTGACCCATGATATCACCTACCTTAACGTCATTATACTAAGAAAATGTCAGGTTTACTCACAGCATCATTCATAATATGTATCAACTCAATATTGTAAGTGCACTATTCTTAGTTAACTCAAGTGTCACATTACACATAGGTACCCACTAAAGCAGTGAAATCGCGCCGTCGGCAACAAGATCAACACCCAAAAAAGATCGAGCGAATTCACTTGATCATATCGAAACTACGAATATCTGTTCAGCCACGATTGATGTCTTAATAGTTAGAACAGATGACGCACAGAATACTGTGTGTCAACTGTTCTAAAAAACACAATGAAGCTCTGAATATTAATTCTATAAATCAGTTATAACTAGAACTTGCCGTTATCATTCATCCGTGCATCCTCAGCAAGGATCTCTTCGACTACGTCCCAATGTTCTGCAATTTTTCCGTTTTCCACTCGGAATAAATCATAGTATGATGCATCCTTGCCAGCAAATTCACCTTCAGACATTACAAGTACAAAATTGCCTTGACCAAGAATATTATGGACTTTGTCATATCGCATTGTCATACCTTGCTTTGTCATTTCTTCAATGGCCGCGCCCAAACCTGAAAGTCCATCTGCAACATGTGCATTATGCTGAATATAACTGTCACCATCAAAATATTGAGCAAGTTTTTCCATTTTATCGTTAATAAGGATGTCGTTTACGAAGTTCTTAACGAGTTCCTTGTTTTCCGCAGTCTTATCAAGATCTTGAACCTCCGTTGGACCATCGATCTCTGTTCGACCACTTGGATTTGGCTCTGAAGCCGTCGTAGTTAAGTTGTCCCAGTGCTCTACGATCAGTCCGTCTTCGAAACGGAACACATCAAATCCTATCTTTGGACCAAAAAAGTCATAGTCAGTATGCGTGAATACATAATCGCCATCTTCGAAAGCGCGAACTGTATTTACTCTTGCAGATCCTTCTGGTAGATGTGACAGTGCCTCGCCAAAACCTTCAAGTCCATCACCGACCATTAGATTATGTTGGATATATTTTTCAGGGTTAACGTACGCTACAGGTCCCATGTCACCAGTCTCAATACTCTTCAACAGTGCAACAACTTTGTCTTTGTTGGCCATTTCCATTTCACCTTTAACTTGGATGACTTGGCCTGGGTAAATTAGATTTGGATTCTTCATGCTATTTGACTTTGCAAGATCTTCCCATTTCATATCGTATTGCTCTGCAATTTTCCATAACATATCACCTTGTTTTACTGTGTAGTTTGTATCTGCAAAACCTATTGCTGTGTTGGTCAAAAGCAGAACGCCTAAAACTAAAAAACTCAATATTTTTTTCAATTGTTTTTCCTCCCATAACTATGCACAGATTGTAATCAGCTAATTCTAGTGGTCTTTACGAATTAATCATATCGAAAGATTTCACTGCATAACAGGTTAATAGATTCTCAATTTTGGTAAAAATGAAACCAGAACATTTCATCTTTCGGTAAACAAGCATACTCTATTACATCCTTTTAGATTCAACTTAGTAATCCAAAATGCAAATCAAAATGACAAATAGGATGCGAATGACCAAATAATGTAATATGTGCTATAATTAATAATGTATCAAACAAATCAGAATAAGGAGGTGGGAATATGAAATTGAGTTCAATTGACTCTAACGAATGTATGGAGCGACACAGCATATTATCGGGAGGACATTTAAATGAGTTACAAGAATGCAACAGAAGTATTACCGCCAGATTTACTGGAGATGATCCAGGCGCATTTTAGCGGCGGTACTATTTACATCCCAAAGACTTCTGATAAAAAGGGGTGGGGAGAGTTAAGCGGTACAAGACGTGATATCCAAATAAGAAATAATAATATCACGGTGCTGTTTAAGAAAGGAAAAGGTGTATCGGAATTGGCAGATCAATTTTTCTTAAGCGTAGAAACCATCAAGAAAATTGTTTATACGAGAAAGTAATTTGTACCAAGAAAGACTGTCAAATATGTATAGAATGTTTTTGAAGCATTCTCGGTATACCATTCATCCGAAACAGGTGGCATAATGTAGTTAACCGGTTGAACAAGTTTTGGATGCGAATCCTTTACTACACTGATTTTCTGACGAGAAATCAGAATATGTTGCGAAAGGAGATGATCAATTGAAAAACACAGAGGTGTTTAAAGTCTAAATATAAAGCAGTGGCTGTTATGGTCACTGCTTTTAGTTTTATATGAAAATAAATATAATGATGAGAAAGAAAGATGGTGGATGTTATAGGCAAAGCTTTAGTTTTTATTTATGATGGTATGGCTGATTTTGAATTAACCTTCGCAGCAACGGTTACCGGTAGATGGATGGAAAAAGAATTGGTAACTATAGCTTATGATAAAAAGGAAATCATCAGTAGTCCGGGGATAAAGTACAACCCGCATTTTACCGTAAGAGAGGCGTTGGATTTTGAAGATGTTGAAGGTATTATAATTCCTGGTGGACGGAATAATGAACTAAGACCTGAATTACATAAATTATTGAATAAACTTAATGACGAAGGCAAGTATCTCGCTGCAATATGTGCAGGACCTCAGTATCTTGCGAGAACAGGAGTCGTTGATAATAAGAAGTTTACTACTACGCTTTCAAAAGAGTATATGAAAGAAAATCAAATGGAAGACAAGTTCCAATGGGAAAACTATGTAGATGAAAAAGTTGTTAGAAACGACAACATTATAACTGCAAAAGGTGAAGCTTTTATTGATTTTGCTATGGAAATCCTTGATTACTATAAATTTTTTGATGATCCTGAAGCAGGAATAACGAAAGCAGAATTGGCAATGGTTTATAAGGGGCTATAAAAGTTGTAATATTGAGAATAATTCTATAATAAAAATATAGGAAATACCTTAGTTCGAATTACAAAATTAGAAATGAGTATTTACTGATTTTAGAACCGCAAAAGTCCAACACCCACATATTGGGCATTGGACTTTTTTATTGATACTTACATTACTTTATCCTAAGATCACCTTATTATAAATTACATATAACTTGACCTGATTCTGTCTGTTCCCATCAATATCCAATTGAATTCATATTCAATGCTTAATTTATTTTTGATTAGAAAAAGGGTGCAATGCACCCTAATGTCTATTTCTTGTTTAAATGTCCTTCTCTCAATAAATCGTTTACAGTTTTTACTGGATTAAATGTAGAAAGAGGTACTTCTACAAATAAAGTATTCCAGTTATGCATAGCTCCATTCCACAAACCTGGATGTTCTAGTGCTTTTAGTTTTTTTCCTTTGTAAGTTTTTTCACTTATAAAGTATCTATCTGTATTTATATAATCTAGTAAGTTATATTTTTCTTCTTTATAATTTTTGACGAAACATACTAAATCAACTGGATTAAAGAATTGTGATGAGTTAAGTATTCTCAGAGACTCTGTGTTGTCTAAATCTATTTCTGCTTTTTCACAGATTTGCAGATCAAAATAGTCTCCATTATCTACAATAAATGGACCCCCACCTGGTTCGCCTTGGTTCTTTACTACGCCGCAAACTCTCAGTGGTCTATCTAGTATTTCAAGTGCTTTTTCTTTTGAAAGTTCACTCTTAAAAGTAATATTAAGAGTTGAATTAATAAACGCTTTTATTTCAGATAGGTTAAACTCGTTATCCAGTATTTCTTTTATGTATTTATCTATTTGATTCTTAACTTCTAACCCTACTGAAGCAAGCATTTTTTTTGAATCAATCGTATCTTTTGAATGATCTTTATGACATACATTGTCTATATTTTTAATGAAAATAATATCTCCATCCAGGTCATTTAAGTTTTCTATTAACGCTCCATGACCTCCAGCTCGATATAGTACTTCTCCATTATCTAAAACAAATGGTTCATTATTCATATCGACTGCCAATGTATCTGTTTCCTTCTTTTGGAATGAGTATGTAATACCAATATTCCTCTTATCTTTTAATGTATCATCTACGTATTTATTAAATAATACCTCATGTTCTTTTGATATAGTGAAGTGTAGATTGATTAAATCTGAACCTAAGTAACTTTCTCCTTCATATATATGTTCATCTATTGGCGTAGTTGTCTGATTATCATATGTATGCATTTTAATTAATGCTTTTGGTAATTGACCATAGTTCAGTTTCGTACTAAGTACCTGATCCACTATTTTAATTCTGTCTTCTAAGTTATTCTTATCTAAATCTTTTATTTCCAATAAATTATAAAAAGCAAACTTTTCTAGGTTATCAAAGAAAACATTAATGAAATCCGTTTCTGTTTTATTATCTAAAAATCCATATAGATTCTTAAACATCCTTGTAGCAGCGCCACTAGCTGGAATAAACTTGATACATTTCTTGCTGGAATATTCTTCACTTATACTCTCACTACGAGTAAGTTCTTCTGCTGTTACAGCTGATACCACATTTACATACTGTGTTCCTTTTTCAAACTTGTTAATGAATTTATCCATTTGCTACCTCCAAATTATTGATTTTATAAGTCATATTACACATAAATATCCATGTCTAGTAACATCCTTTAGATATTTGATTATCTTCACTTATATGTTACTCTTATTTCTCGGTTCATAATCAACTAAACATATTCAACACAAGCACTACTTAAATTTATTAAGATACATTATGATCATTTGTTAATGAAACTGAATTAAGAATCTTACCAAAACACTATATTATTTTTATGAATTTTCAACCCTATGCGATACATTGCCACACAAGTGTATCCAATCTATCTTACATCTGTTTTACTGTTTCTTCCATGTAAATATATCATAACATAACGTAGTTATATATCTACTTACTAAATGATTCACAGATTCCAAGAATCAGAAAAAAAGTTCTGAGCAAAAACCTTTCACTCAGAACTTGGATCAATATCTAGTATTAATTATAAAGCTGGTTTTAGCTCTACAACCGTCTCCACATGTGTGGAGTGTTGTTAGTGGGTGTGGTTGCTTCTGTCTAAGCACGTATTTAATAACCACTACACTACCAATGCTAACTCTCCTAGTAAAACAAGTGCTTATTCACATATTCAGATGTCATAAGACTTAAGCACCCACCATATGTTAAATTAAAAGTTATTTTATCTCCAATGTAAAAGACACTGATCCATATCATAATTCTTTTATCAAACTGCGTTATATAACATTTAATAAAAAAGCCGATTCTATTGAATCGACTTTTACCTTATTGTACTTTCCCATCTCTTTGCTCTCTAAATTTTTTGGGGGATATTCCTTCATATCTCTTAAAAAAATTTGTCATATTGGATGCTTCTTCAAATCCCAAAATATCTGCAATTTCATAATTCAGAAGATCGCCTTGACTTAAATACCGCTTAATTTCAAGCAGAAGTCTGTTATTGATATATTGCTTCGCAGATACTCCAACAACACTTCTTGTTGATTGGTTTATCGTTTTTTTTGATAGCTTCATCATCTCTGAATATTCGGCCACGGTTTTATGATATATATAATACTCTTCAACCAAATCTCTAAATGCTCTAAAATTCACGTATGTTTTTGAGATAAAGACACTTTCATTTGGTGATACTTGAGGATTTATAGAGAGAATGAAGCTTTCAAATAGAGACATAACCAACCTAAATTTGGTAGAATCAACAATGTTGCTGTATTCTCTGTAGATCAATTCAATAAGTGTTCTATTTGTACTTTCTAATGATACATCGACTGGAACAATCGGAGACCCATATGACCGGTCAATATATTCCAACAAACGATCTCCACCTACGCCATTCATACTGAAGAAAAAAGGCTCGTTGATGTGAATGATATAACCTCGCACTTCTGGATTAACACGGAAGCTATGCACTTGGTTTTTTTGAACGATAATTACATCACCAGATTTATAAGCATACTCATGAAAATCAATACTATGATATCCCTGACCTTCGACGATGTAAATTATTACCCAGAAATTTATTCTATTGTCACGATCTATACTTTTCCTTGGTCGCGTTGCGAAGAAATGCTGTAATCCAGTGATTTCAAAATCTAAGTTTTCATCTTTCGTGTACTTGTAATGAACTCTCTCAATAACCTTCATAAATATCACCTTATTCTTATTCGTTACACGCAATTTACTGCAATCCAAACTATTTTTTTATTTATACCCAGTACTCAACGTAAACAAATCAGGCATCAACGAACGATGCCTGATTATTTTGCTTGTCACTAATTTTAAACTAGAATCTGTATTAGGCATTATTGATGCCATTTCAATTTTCTTAGTTATGTGATTAAACCTACTCATAACCATCAATAATATTCTTTACAAACTTTGATACGTTTCTTAAATCATCTTTATTTGGGTGAAGATATAAATCTGGATGATGCCATTCAGGCGTAGGACGGTTAGGATATTTGCCAGGAATCGAAATCGCGCCTGCTGACTCAAATCCTAGATGTTCATAAGTTATCTCAAGTAGCTTTAAACACGCTTCTGCTTCTCGAGGCCCTAAATGAGCTCCTGAATATGTTGCAAATGCCAGCGCCTTTTTGGGGCCTGGTATAATTTTAGAATACGATTTAGTATGCGTTGTTTTCCTAATGGCTTGTAACATGGGATCATGAGGGACATACCAATAGACTGGAGAGCCTAAACATAAGAAGTCATATTCATCATAATCAATTCCTAAATCTATTGGATTATTAACCATGTCATATTTCACAAAATCAACGTTCCAGCTCGCATCCTCAAAACACTTCTTAACCTCTTTAGCAACTTTTTCAGTATTTCCTGTCTTTGATGCAAATAGAATTAGA
>Ga0209272_10000377_pt1 | contig 38970 bp, 29 predicted proteins | sample tdDd002_FD_187125 | JGI IMG/M metagenome (GOLD analysis project Ga0209272, IMG submission 187125) | Marine sediment microbial communities from the Atlantic coast under amendment with organic carbon and nitrate - tdDd00.2 (SPAdes)... | ecosystem: Environmental > Aquatic > Marine > Coastal >...
TGGCAATACCATAGATGTATCACCATTATTCGATCCAAATCAACCCTATGCAAATCGTGATCCTCGATTGACACATTCTATTCTTTATCCTGGTAATGATTGGCGAGGAGGGGTTTTCAATAGTATTCCCGGAGCTACCTATCCGGGTAAGGAAATTGTTTCGGGTGACGATTTAACCGACGGAACAGGAGGACAGTGGAATAAAACGGCCACTGGTTATAATTGGCTGAAATACATCTCTGAAGAAGATATCGACAACGGAGATTATTGGAATGGCGCGATACATTTTATTTTGATTAGGTATGCAGAAATATTGCTAACTTATGCTGAAGCAAAAATTGAGAACGATGATATCGATCAATCAGTTTACGATGCCATAAACGAAGTTCGTCAGCGTCCTGATGTCAACATGCCGCTGATTACTCCAGGCAAAACAAAGGAGCAATTGCGCACAATTGTGCGACGTGAGCGTAGAGTGGAGTTGGCTTTTGAAGGTTTGCGATTACTGGATATTCGCAGATGGAAAATTGCAGAACAAGTAATGCCAGGTACACCCGATGGACTTACTTATACTGATCCGATTTCATCAGAAGAGGTAACCCTTTCCTGGGGAGAGCGTAGCTTCAATCCAAATAAACATTACCTGTGGCCAATACCACAGGCAGAAATAGATATTTCGCATTTAGAACAAAATCCTGGATGGTAAAAACAGGTATTCCCGGAGATGATCTCCGGGAATACTTTACACTTCATTAGCGAACAACCAAATTGAGAAAATGCTAATGATTACAGACAGGTAGTGGGATTGCCGTGGATACAAAAATATAGTCCCGGCAGGAAAAAGAAATGAATATGAAACGAACATGTAATTTCATCATTCTAAAATCCTCAAGCGAGAATGATTAAAATTTATGTGAATTCCTGAATGTATTCAATTCTTTTGAACACTTAAGACATCAAAAAATTTTACACAGATGAAACGAACAATTGTAGCAATGCTCTTCTGCATAATCCTTCAAAATGGAATGGGGCAGGAAAAAGTATTTCCAGGAGCTGATGAGAATACTCCATCCAAAGCACAGTATTTTTCCTGGATCAATAACACTAACGAAGGAGCAACCGAAGAACAAACCCTAATCAATCTCGATTTTTTTCAATGGTTGAACGAAGAGTATGGAATGATTTTAGACATTTATGCATTTGATGCCGGAGCCATTGATGGAAAACGTTTTTACGGAAATGTACATTCAGATCGCTTTCAAAAGCAGTTTCCCAATGGGTTTGATCCTATGTATGCAAAGGCAAAGACCATGGGCACACGACTTGGTGTTTGGGGAGGACCTGATGGTTTTGGAGATAGTGAGAAGGAAAAACAAGCACGTATCATCCAAATGAGTAATCTCTGTAAAGATTATGAATTTGCTCTTTTTAAATTTGATGCCGTCTGTGGACCCTTGCGTCCTGAAAAAGAAGATGCCTTTATAGAGATGATGAAAGCTTGTAGAACCTACAGTCCCGATTTAATTCTGCTGAATCATCGTTTGGGTCTGAACAAAGGGAAAGCACATGCGACTACCTTTTTGTGGGGAGGTCAGGAAACTTACATTGATGTGTTTACATCCAATTCTACAACTGCGCCGCACCATCGGGCAGGTGCACTGGAAAGAGGATTGGTTCCGGGCTTAAAGAGATTAACCGAAGATCATGGTGTTTGCATTTCTTCATGTCTGGATTACTGGGATGACGATTTGATTCTACAGGCTTTTAATCGCAATATGATATTGGCACCAGAGATTTATGGCAATCCTTGGTTGCTAAAAGATGCCGAATTCGCCAAGCTGGCAAGAATTTACAATTTGCATCGCAAGTATGGTGAAATTTTGGTGAAAGGAATGGTATTACCAGAAGAGAAGTATGGAAAATCAGCAGTTTCAAGAGGTGATGATCAAACAAGGCTGATCACCTTAAGAAATTTGACCTGGGAGCCTATTACATATACCATAAAATTGGATCAGGAAATTGGCTTACACACGAGAGATAAAATTGAAGTGCGCCAGTACCATCCTACTGAAAAAATATTGGGATCCTTTCAGAAAGGAAACGAGATAGAAGTCGAGGTAGCGCCCTATCGTTCCTGTTTGATTATGGCAACAGCCAAACCTTGTGATGAACCGGGGATAATAGGATCAGATTATGAAGTAGTTCGAAATGTTAAAGGGAAACCTGTGATCATAAAAGTACTTGGAATGCCTGGAACGAATGCCAAGATTCAGCTTACTAATGCTTCAGATTACAAAAAGGCAACACTAAATGGCAAATCAAGTGTATCACTGGCAAAAGGCAAAAGCCTTAAGCTTCAGTTTAAAGGTGATGGATTAAAGCAGGATTTCCATCGTAAATTGGCTGATTTATCGCAAATAGAAATCCCTGAAGATGCCAATTCATTGTACGAAGCAACATGCTTTGCTGCAGATAACAATGCTTTAGAAGTTCGTTCCTTGCAACGATCGGGAGCAAGTAAAATTCCACAGGTTCAGAAAGCGCGAGATGCATTCTTCAATCAATCAGTATTTGTTGACAGGGGAGTATGGGATAAAAATCTCTTCGATGGAAACAGGAATACAGGGTTTTGGCCAAGCAAAAAATACAATATAGATCAAAAAGTAGAGGGCGGATGCTTTCGTCTGGATTTGGGAGAGATTACCGATCTGGATCAGCTTATTATTAGGGTTCCTGATGATTTTTCGTTGCAGCCACTGCTCAGGGACGAAGGGAATTATGCTGAAGTATCAGCCGATCTGAAAAACTGGAAAACGATTACCTACTATGCAGGAGAAGAGATGAGAATCAACATATCAGAACCCATTCGATATCTTAGATTGTGGACTCAGCCAGGGCGCATTGTGGAAATTGAAGGACTTAAAAACGGTCAAAAGCTAGACAGAAGCAAATGGAGGGCATCAAATCTATTTGCACATGCAGAAAGAAAAAAAACGGTAAAAGCCTGGTCTGCAAAATTCACATTGGATGAAATTGCAGAGGGAAGCTACCTATCTATTGCCATTAATGGTAAACATGGCACGGAAGGAGCTTATGCTGCTGCCAAAATAGATGGAAAATATGTAGGTTGCCCCGATAGAAGTGTCTCCTATCCATCAAATACATGGGAGTTTGTCAACTCTAAAAGAGGTTCCAATTACACCTACTATATTCCTTTAAATGAACATATGAAAGGGAAGGAGATGGAAGTATTTGTGTTGGGATCTGATAAAGAAAACATAGATGTAAAACCAGAAGTCTGGATATCTGCCTACCCTTCGCCATACCAAGAACAATTTATAGAACTTAAAAACTAAACTGGCATCATGACTAGAAAATTAATTTGCCTAATGAGCCTTTGCTTGTGCTTTAACGTACTGTTTGCAAAGGAATACAAACTTCAATCGCCTGATAAAAATACAAGTATAAAAATCCAAATTGGAGGCGATTTGACTTTTAGCCTAAGCTACAAGCAAACAGCTTTACTAAATCCAACAAGTATTGGAATGCAGCTGGAAGGTGCAGAATTGGGGATAAATCCAATTGCAATTGAAAAGCAGACCAACACGGTAAACCGAATTGTTAGACCTGAAATTCGGGAAAAATCTGAAACAATTCATGAGCTCTACAATGAATTAAAACTATCCTTTAAAAAAGGCTTTAATGTGGTATTCAGAGCTTATAATAATGGAATTGCTTATCGTTTTGAAACCAGTTTTCCGCAGGACATCACCGTTAAATCGGAATCAGCTTATTTTCAATTTGCACAGAATAATTTGGTGTACTGGCCAAAGGAAAGAAGCTTTCATTCCAATAACCAGGTGTATTATGATTTTACCTCCTTGGGTGAACTGTCGGCGAAAGATCTGGGCAGCCTACCTGTGCTAATGGACACAGGAAAAGGTGTGAAGCTGGTTATTGGCGAAACCGATTTGGAAGATTACCCAGGCATGTGGTTCAAAGGTGCAGAAGGAAGTTCCCTGGTATCAACTTTTCCCGCTTATCCAAATAAAACAGAGCAGGTAGGCGACAGAGATGTTTTTGTAAGAGATCGTAAGGATTACATCGCCAAAACCAAAGGGACAAGAACTTTTCCCTGGCGCTACATGGCCATCGCTGAAAAAGACGCCGATTTAATCACCAATCAAATATCCTGGCTATTGGCTGATGCATGCGAACTGGAAGATCATTCATGGATCAAGCCAGGAAAAGTCGCCTGGGACTGGTGGAATGCAAATAATGTGTATGGAGTTAATTTTCGTGCCGGTATCAATACGGAAACCTATAAGTATTACATTGATTTTGCTGCCGATTATGGTTTGGAATACATCATTCTGGACGAAGGTTGGTACGAACTGGGAGATCTGCTAAAAATTGTTCCTGAAATGGATATGGAGGAACTAAGTAGTTATGCAAAAAAGAAAGGTGTAGGCTTAATTCTTTGGGTAGTATGGAAAACCTTAGACGACCAATTGGAAGAAGCACTGGATCAGTTCCAAAAATGGGGTATTAAAGGCATAAAGGTCGATTTTATGGACAAGGATGACCAGTGGATGGTGAATTACTATCACAAAATTGCCAGAGAAGCAGCTAAAAGAGAATTGCTTGTTAATTTTCATGGTTCGTATAAACCAGCCGGTTTAAGAAGGAAATTTCCGAATGTAATCACCCGAGAAGGTGTAAACGGGGGAGAACAATACAAATGGAGCTTGAGACAAACACCGGAACACAACCTGATCACACCTTTTTCGCGTATGCTAGCTGGTCCAATGGATTATACGCCGGGAGCAATGAACAATGCTCAGAAAAAGAACTACAAACCAATTTTCGATCGACCAATGAGTATGGGTACGCGTTGTCATCAATTGGCTATGTATGTTGCCTACGAGAGTCCTTTGCAAATGCTGTGCGATAATCCTTCCAATTACCGCAAAGAACCAGAATGCATGAAGTTTCTATCGGCAGTACCAAGCGTTTGGGATGAAACCAGAGTGCTGGATGCTAAAATATCCGACTACTTGTTATTGGCCCGACGAAAAGGAAACGACTGGTATGTAGCTGCCATGACGGATTGGGATGCACGTACACTCAAAGTAGATCTTTCTTTCCTACCGAAAGGAAAACAATATAAAATGTGCATTTATCAGGATGGGATCAATGCAGATCGGAACGCTACAGACTTTAGCATGAAAGAAATTATTGTTGATCACACCTATACCGGAGAAGTGAAAATGGCAAAAGGAGGTGGTATGGCAGCAATGCTTAAGCCTCTATAACTTCATGCCATAAGAGACAAGAAAGACTTGGATGAAGCTAGTGGTGCTTACAAAGACATCGATGTTATCATGGCTAACCAGCAGGATTTGATGAAAATTCTGGTTAAATTGGAGCCACTGGCTGTTGTAAAAGGATAAGGAAGTGCTATTGCACTTCCTTTTTTGCATTAATACCCGAATAGGATTACATAAAAAACACATTACTACAATTAAAATCCATTCGATTCCATGTTCTAACTACTTTCACTTTTCAAATATTTTGTTAGCTTTGAAGCTGAAATTAGTATCATAAATAAAATTCTATCTTCATTAAAATACTCTCTAGTAAAGTTTAATATTTACTCTTTCAAATTTAATGATAGATAAATTATTATCATTATTTAAAACAGAACCTTTTTAATAATTTGCAAGAATAATTCTAATCCTAAATTAACTATTATAGAAAATGAACAAGTCTTTTCTTCTACTTATCCTCCTAATGATCACATTCTGGGGCTGTAATTCAGATGACGATGAATTTGATCAGGCTGATCCTCCCAAAAAACTTGAAGTAATAAGTGGAAACAATCAAATTGGATTTCCTGGACATCAATTAACGGATACTATTAAAATTAGAATCGTTCCAAACAAAATTGAGGATTTGAACAAATACTGGCATGAAGTAGATGGTAGTATTTCAAGACTTTCAAGTCAACTTAAAATAGTTGACAATGAAATACATATTAATCTTGTTTGGACTTTAAGGAACTATTTTGATGGAGATCCGAATTTAAAAATTTATTTATTTGGATGTGAAAGACAACAGAAATGGTGGTTATGTGAACCATTGGAAACCATTGTAATAAATGCAAAATTTAAAGGATATTGGGATCTTGTGTTTGAAAATCCAGATAAGAATATTCATAGACCCGGAGATTTTTATGACATACATTTTTCAGATGATAAAAATGGTATAGTGGTTGGAGATTACCATACGAGCTACTTAAAAACCAAGAATGGTGGAGACTCCTGGGAATTTGATAATGTTATAGATAGAAATTTATATCAATTGCATTTTACCGATCCTCTTAATGGAATAGCTATTGGAACTAATAATTATGCTTACTTTACAAGTGATGGGGGACAAAGTTTTCAATTTAGAGATTGGAATCCACCAATTATTGGTCATTTGGGATCTGCAGATTATTTCATGTTAAGTACAGATAACATCCTTAGTGTAGGTAAAGAAGGCAAATTAACAAAATCCATTGATAGTGGTAAAAGCTGGATTACTTATGAGGAATTACCAATTAAAAGTTGGTTTTATTCTCTAGTGAGTCCAGATGGTATTAATTGTTATGCATGTGGTGAATTGGGAAGAGTTGTAAAATCCACTGATAGTGGCAATACCTGGGTTCAACAGAATGTTGAAACAAATTACAATTTAAAGGAGATTTGGTTTTGGGACAAGGAGAACGGATTTGCCGGTGGAGATCAGGGATGTTTGGTAAAAACCACAAACGGAGGGAAAGATTGGAAGCTTATTAAAACTGGAATTACATCCTCAATAATTGGGATATATTTCGCCAATAAGAACACGGGATATCTTGTTTCTGATAAAGGTGAAATTGCAAGGAGTGTGGATGGAGGGGTGAATTGGCGCTTTATATGGTCCGAAAATCAGGATATTTTTAATGTCTACAAATTGAATAAAGTGTATTTTAAAATGCCTTATTTATTTGGGGTAGAGGAGAGTAATGTTTATAGATGTTTTTTAGGTGATGATTAAAAAAAATAAATACCCCATTATATTCGCAATAGGAATTATGATTTTAAATTCGGCTTGTGAAGATATTTTCGGATCTGATGATTCTTCACATGCTACCATTGAAGTTGTTGCTGGAGATAAACAAAACGGTCACTTGGGTAGTACACTTAATATTCCCATAAAAATTAAAGGTCATGCTAAAAATAGTAATGGCAGACTTATGCTTAAATGTAAAACCTTTCAGGGTAATGGTGGCTTAAACGATGGAATAGGAGATATTTACGAGTCCTCCTTAAAGAAATTGCTTACAGATGGTGAGACCGTTAGTTTTACATGGAGATTGGGCTGTGATCAAGAGAATCAGAAAATTAAGATATATGTACACGAAAGAAGGAGTGATGAAAAAGGTTTCTATGACAATGGATCCGGCTATAACGAACAAGCTTCAGATTCCTTAATCATTGAATCGAACGGTACATTGAAGAAAGGATGGAATAGATCGGCAGGTTACTATAGACTTGATCCTTCAAGGATTAAAATACGATCATTTGATGGTCAAACCTTATTCATGATTAATAATTATCTCTATAGGTCGGATGATGGTGGATTAAATTGGGAAAAAGTAGAGGGAGTGCCTCACAATGGTTACCTTTTCGATGCACAGTTTAATAGTCAAGGCACCTTATACGTATTAACAAGCGATAATGGTGTTTGCTACACCAATGATTTTGAAAATTGGGAATTCATAAATAATGGTTTTGTGAAGGTTAATAATCCTACCTGTTTTCTTGTGAGAGACGAAGTAATGTATGTGAGCTTTTATGGAGAAGGTATTTATAAGACTGTGAATCAAGGCAAATTTTGGGAGAAATTACATGTGAAAAATAATCCCGGTTCCATCAACCATATTGCATGTCATCCCAACGGAGATATTTATTTGGTCGAAGACTATCAAGGTTTGTGGGTATCAAAAGATCAGGGAGCATTGTGGAAATTAATATATCTTAATAGCTATGTAAATTATAAGATCGAAGATTTTAAGATTGATGATAAAGGATTTCTCTATTTTGGATCACATGGTGCAAGTATTTCAAAATTATCACCTGAAAATTATGAGGGGGAAATTCATATTTATTTTTACAACAATACTCGTAATAATCAGTTTGTTAATAATATAACAATTGAAAATGGAGAAGTTTATTATCTTGTAAATAATATGCACTATCCGGGTATATACTCTATTGCTAATAATTGGCAATTAATAGATATAAACTTTAAAGGTCAGATAGATTTCTTTTATCGCAAGGCTGATGGAAACTTCCTCGTGCTTAAAGAGAATGGACTGTATTACTATAATGAGTAATGCAAAACTAAAATGAATATCCTCGGATGAGAACGGGATATAACAATTTTAAAAAGGAAGTGCTACTGCACTTCCTTTTTTCAATTACTTCTCAAATACTTCCAATAGTGTGAATCCAACTTGGCAAACTTGACAGTATATATCTTACTTGGAATCTTATAGATTTGTTTTTTGATTACGTTCATTAATAATGATTCATATGGAAACACTATTTAATCAAGTGAAGAGTATAACAAGAAAATACGCTGAAATTGATTCTCTTACCGGGAGCAATTTCAACTTGTTTAAAATACTTGATATTACATCAGACGAAGTTCGTTTGCATACAATGCTCTTGGCAGATCTATTGAATCCTAATGGCTCACATGGTCAGGGCGGCATTTTTCTTGAGCATTTTGTGAAGGAACTTGGGGTTAAAAATTTCGATGTAGAAACAGCTAGCGTACATCCCGAAATGAGTATTGGAGGTAAAACCGAAACTACAGGAGGACGCATTGATCTTTTTATAAAGGATGCTAAGGGATGTAGCATAACCATCGAGAATAAGATTTATGCCAAAGATCAGGAGAATCAACTCTTGAGATATTACAATTACAGCTCTCAAAACTTGTTCTATCTTAATTTATTGGGAACAGATCCGAGTAAACAAAGCATAGGAACACTCAAGCCAGAAGATTACACAATTATATCTTACAAAGAGCACATCATTTCCTGGTTGGAAACTTGTAGAAAAGAGGCAGTAGAACTTCCCTTGTTGAGAGAAGGAATTTCCCATTATATCAATTTAGTAAAAACACTTGTAGGACAATCAAGAAATAAAGCCATGACAGACGAAATAAGAGATTTAATTGTATCGAAAAAGGAAAACCTTGAAAGTGCTATTGAGCTTAGTAACACCTTAACGGCAGCGAAAATTAAGTTGCAGCATTTGTTTTGGGAAGAACTTAGAAAAAGCCTTGTGAAACAGGATAAATACGAAATTTGTGAGAATGACAAAAAAGTAAACTGGCAAAAAATTAAAGGCTTTTATGGGAAGAGAAACAAAGACATTCACTATGGTTATTGGATGAAAATTTATGAAAAGGATGATATTACCATTCATTACGGAGTAGAAATAGAAAGTAATATCTACCATGGCTTTACCATCGAAAGAAACGGAAAAGGAGGCATTTCAAACCTGGATGAGTTCGCAAACTATAGAGATATCATTCTGGAAATCAATTCAAACTACAAATCAACAAATTGGTGGATGGGCTGGAGATATCCAAACACTAAATTGAATTTCAAAGAATTTAATTCTCAAGCAATCTTTAACCTTTGCGACCGAAATATCCTAAAGCAAACGGTTGAGGATATCGTGCGAGAATCATTCAACGACATAGAATCCTTTTTAAGCAGAATTGAAAATATGCAATAGTTAGTTTTACATATACAATTAGTTTGTAAGTTTATTTTGTTAATTTTGACTGTCCCAAATAAAATATCATAAGGTCTAAAATAAAACCCTATCACTATGATTGTACCAGATTACCAAAGTTTGATGTTACCTCTTTTAGAGCTCACTGCAGACAATAAAGTATACCGCTTTAGAGAATTGGTAGAAATACTGGCAGCTCAATTTGAATTGACACCTGAAAACAGGAAAGAACTACTCCCGAGTGGTACACAGCCTCTGTTTGATAACAGAGTGGGATGGGCGAATACCTATTTAAAGAAAGCTGGTTTACTATATTCAGAAAAAAGGGGATATGTTCAAATTACTGAATTAGGTCATGAAATGTTGGCTACTAAACCAACAAAAATTGACAATGCATTCTTACGCCAATTTGAGTCTTTTAAAAAATTTACGGGTTACCAATCAAATGGAAAATCGCTAACAGCCCAGACAATTGAGGAAGTGCAAACCCCGGAAGAACAATTAGAAGGTGCATGGACAAAGCTAAATAGAACGCTGGCAACAGATCTTATTGATAAAGTTAAGCAGATGGATCCCTATAAATTTGAAGAGCTAGTGGTTGATTTGTTACTGGCTATGGGTTATGGTGGTTCCAGACAGGAAGCGGGAAAAACAGTAGGAAAATCGGGTGATGGCGGTATTGATGGCATCATCAGCGAGGATCGACTGGGACTGGATAAAATTTACCTACAAGCCAAGCGTTGGGAAAATACGGTTCCCATTAAGGAAGTTCGAGATTTTGCTGGCGCATTACTCGCACAAAAAGCCCGAAAGGGTGTGTTCATCACCACCTCAGAATTTAGCAAATCTGCATTCGACTTTGTCGATAATATTGACCGCACCATTGTGTTGATCGATGGACAACGCCTATCTGAATTGATGATAGAACACAGTGTAGGTGTTTCCACTAAACGTAAATTCGTATTGAAAGAAATGGATGGAGATTATTTTGAAGGGTAAATTGACGAATTAATTAAAGACACATGCTTCAAGCCATAAAACACAATAAAATAGGTCAGAACATTAAAGGAGATTTGAAATGGAAGGATGTATTTAAACCATCAGAGGACTCTTTGACTTCTTCAGTGATTGGGTCTTTATTGTATCTACCCGTTGATATCTTCTGGAATTTGATGAGGAATGCCTGTTATACTGATGAACTACCTAAAGAGACAGGGCGATTGATTGAGGCAGATTTTTGGGCACATTGGAATTCTGAAGGAGCTAGCAATTCAAACTATGTAGAGCCCGATGTATTCATTCGATTCGAAGCCTTTGATTTGTTAATTGAAGCCAAGCGTTACGATAACAATCAACAAAGCGAAGGGCAGTGGAGAGACCAAATACAAGCCTATTTGAATGAATACAGCGAAGATGAAAAACCACTGCATTATATTGCTTTGGGAGGAATTAGAACTGAAAAACCGGAAACCATTGTAAATGGAAACTTTAGTGTTAATGTAATTAAGTGCAGGTGGCGTTGCTTGCTGGCTGAAGTTAAAAGGGGAATGCAAACATTTAATGCCCCAGAAGGGAAATATTTTCAGAACGACGCTATACTTCGACTTTTTAATGATGTGATTTATGCGTTTAGATTGCATGGTTTTTACACAGGAGAATGGCTGGAAAGTATGCCTTACCAAAGCTTGAATATCGAAAATGGTATCGACTGCTTTGTGAAGCATTCAATTAAAACAGATGGAGGGATTGGTTTTGAAACACTTCCAACAGGATGTCATATCGATTCCAATAGTTTAGAAATTTTAAATACAAGATTATAATGAGTGATTTAGATATAAATGAATTTGAAAAAGCCTTAACCGATGTGAGGAAGGCTTATCGTTTATTATATCATTACCAACGAAGAGTAATGGATACCGTTCAGTTCATTAGTGATCAAACGGCTTTCTCCTTTCATGGTGGCTGGTCGTGGTTTAGTAATCCTATGCCAAAAAACAAGAGCGTGAAGTTGGCACATTGGGCATGGGATTGGTTGAATATGTATTTTTATGATTTTCATTTAGGTGAGCGTGTGGTGGATGGGGTTACATATTCTTTATCTGTTATTCTACAGAGTGATACAGGATTCTTCGATTCTCAAATAAATGATAAAAGAAATGTTGAGGCTTTTGCACCTGTTGAAGAGTCCGAAACACGAATGATCTTATGCTTGGGCGTAAACCATTGGGATCCGACAAGTTTACTGAATGAAAAAGCAATTCATAGAGGGGAAACCATGTTTTATAAGGAATATAACGAAAAAGGCAGTATGATGGCTAAGGCATACAACTTGACTGCTTTTATGAATGAAGAGTCAATACTGTCAACTTTGGAGGATTTTAAAACTTATTGTCGGGATATGGGAGTCATAGAATTGTTTAAAGAAACAAGCTTGAAGACTCATACAAGAGAGATTCAGTAAACTACTGTGGAAGAAATGCTCAACCTGATCTACACAGAATAAAACAGACAATTATTGCAGATACTCTATCAAAAAGTAAAAAAATAGTGATATTTGTTACTCGGAAATCGACTGTGATTTTCTCTATAAAATAACTGACATGACATTACAACTAGAAACGCTGGAGTCCTGGCTTTGGGACTCAGCGAATATACTCCGTGGGAGCATTGATAGCTCTGATTTTAAGAACTATATATTTGGTCTTCTATTCCTAAAACGAGCCAATGATGTGTTCGAAGAGGAAGTGGCGAATTACATGAAAGAGGAAGGAATTTCTCGTGAAGATGCCGAGGATGAGACCTATTTCCAGATTCCTCAGGAAGCACGTTGGAATGAACTGAAGAAATTAACCGAAAATATTGGTATTGCTTTAGATAAAGCATTTGCTGCTATTGAAAGAGAGAATACATCTTTAGAGGGTGTAATGACTGCCACCAAGTTTGGGGATAAGGACAAGCTTTCTGATGATGTGCTACAACGTTTATTGGCTCATTTCAATAAATATTCACTTCGTAACGAAGACTTGTATACGCCAGATTTATTAGGAGATGCTTATGAGTATTTGATTAAGCAATTTGCTGATGATGCAGGTAAAAAAGGAGGAGAGTTTTATACGCCAAGGGGAGTTGTAAAACTGATTGTGGGTCTGATTAAACCACAACCAAAACAAAAGGTTTACGACCCAACTTGTGGTTCTGGTGGTATGCTGATTGAATCTTCAAGGTATATTGCTGAACAGCCAGAAGGTAAGGTAGGAAACAATATTAACGTTTCCCTATACGGACAAGAGAAGAATACAGGCACATGGGCAATAGCTAAGCTGAATATGTTGCTTCATAACTTTATGGATGCTGATTTACGCAAGGGGGATACTCTAGTGAATCCTCAACATAAGGATGAGAATAACGAGTTGGATTTATACGATAGAGTGATTGCAAATCCGCCATTTTCTGCTGATAAATGGTGGACGCCTGCCGAAACCAATATCGAAGTGAAAGTAGATAAGAATGGTAAGGAAAAGCCAGTTACGCCTAACTATGCCAAAGTGGTGGTTGATAAATTTGGGCGATTAAAATTTGGTGTGCCTCCACGTGGTTATGCTGACTTGGCATTTTTACAGCACATGATTGCAGTACTGAAGCAAGATGGTAAGGCTGGTGTGGTGTTGCCACATGGAACTTTATTCCGTGGTGGAGCTGAAGGGAAAATACGACAAGCTTTATTAGAAGCTGATATTGTGGAAGGCATTGTTGGTTTGCCATCTGCTTTGTTTTACAATACAGGTATTCCTGCCTCTATTTGGATTATCAACAAGAACAAACCTACCCACCTTAAAAATAAGCTAGCAATTATTGATGCTTCTTCTGATTTTAAAGAAGGGAAAAATCAAAACGAACTATTAGTTACCCATCTCGATAAAATTATTACGGCTTATGATGCCTTTAAGGATGTGGATAAATACATGCGTTTGGTTGACCGTTCAGAAATCAAGGAGAACGATTACAACCTTAATATTTCCCGATACATTGATACTTCTGAGCCAGAGCCAGAAGTGGATTTACAACAAGTGAAAGCTAATATTGCTGAATTGGAAGCCAAAGAACAAGAAATTGACATGCAATTGGCTGGATTCTTAAAAGAGTTGGGAATATGAAACGAGAGTTCGATAAGACAAATATAAGTCAAAATGACCTTATCAAAGAGGGATATAAAGATTCGGCTTTAGGAGAGATTCCTGAGGATTGGGAAGTTGGTGTTATTAATGATTTTGTTGAAACATTTAAGGGAGGAGCGGCATTAAAACCTTCTGATTTTGTTGTTCAAAAAGGATTTCCAGTAATTCCTAAGAAAGCTATCGGTCGAGGTGGTAAACTAGAGATAGATAGGTTAAATCCAACATTCTGTTCTCTTACGTTTGCAGAAGCCAATGCTACGAATATAATTGATGAGTCGTACATTGTTACTACTCTGAGAGATTTGGTGCCAAGTGGACCTTCAATTGGTTATATGGTGCAATTTCACTCAAAGGAAAGATATGTTCTTGCTCAAGGGGTGTATGGTTTTAAGGTAAATGAAAGTATATGTAGAGATTTTTTGGTGCAATATTCTAATACCTTAGAATTTCGTAAGGTGATGCAACAAATAAAGGTGGGGAGTACTCAGGTTCATATCAGAAATAAAGACTACTTTGGGGTGACAATTCCTCTTCCTCCACTCCCCGAACAACAAAAGATAGCCCAAATTCTCTCAACAGTAGATGAGAAAATAGATATAATAAACCAACAAATTGCCGAAACCACTGAGCTTAAAAAAGGCTTAATGCAACGCCTGCTCACCAAAGGTATTGGGCATACGAAATTTAAAGATTCTCCTTTGGGTGAGATTCCTAAGAGTTGGGAAGTTGTGAAGTTGGGAGATGTGTTGTCTTTTATAACATATGGTTTTACCAATCCGATGCCAACAGTTAAAGATGGAATTTTAATGATTACGGCAACTAATGTGAAAAATGGTATAATTGATGTTGATGGTTGTAGGAGGACTAGTATCGAAGCTTACACTAATTTACTTACGGAAAAGAGCAAGCCTAAAGAGAATGATATTCTGCTAACAAAAGATGGTAGTTTAGGAAGAGTCGCATTAGTAGGGAAGGAAAAAATGTGTATAAATCAATCCATTGCACTATTGCGGTGTAATGAATTTGTAAAACATGAATTTTTAACCCATCTTTTACAAGCTCCTTTTTATCAAGCGAAAATGATTGGAGATGCAGGAGGTTCAACTATTAAACACATTTATATTACAAGGGTTGATAAGATGAAAATTGTAATGCCTTCCATAAGTGAACAAAATCACATCGCTTCTATTTTCTCAACTGTAGATAATAAATTGGAAATATTAAAAGATAAGAAATCTGAACATCAAGAATTGAAAAAAGGATTGATGCAGCAATTATTAACGGGGAAAGTGCGTGTGAAAGTGGAAGAAAGAGTTGCCCAATAAGGAAAATGAAAATGACTCAAAACCCAGAATACGTTTATAGTGAACTGCCAGCTTTAGAATTGTTTCAAGAGTTGGGATACTCGTACATTCATGGTGCAGATATAAAAGAACGAGAGGATATCGCAGATGTTATTCTTAAGGATAGTCTTCGTTCTGCAATTATGAGAATTAACCCATGGTTGGATGAGAACAATCTGGAAAAAGCAATTTCCGAAATCACATCTGTTTCAGGAAATTCTCTCATGGAAATCAATCAGGGCATTTGGGACTTACTGAAAGGTGAAACACTAAGTCTGAAACAAGTTATTGATGGTTTAGAGGATTATCATCCTGTTTCCTTTATTGATTATCGTAATCCAGATAATAACGAGTTTTTGGTGGTGAATCAGATTAAATATCATGGTCGTTTACAGCATTCCATACCTGATGTTATGGTATATGTCAACGGTTTGCCTTTGGCACTAATTGAGTGTAAATCACCAACGGCTTTGGATGCTTGGGAGAAGGCTTATAATGATTTAAAATATTATCAGAAGAATTCTGAAAAGTTATTTCATTACAATCAAATTTGTGTGGGACTTTGGGGAGTTGGTGGAAAGTATGGGGCAATTACAGCTCCTGAGCAATTCTATTCTGTCTACCGAACCAAAGAGAAGGATGGTTTACCTGAGTATGTTAAAACGGAACAGGATAAGTTAATTTATTCCTTATTTCAAAAAGATAGATTTCTGGATATCATCCGCAACTTTGTCATTTTCGAATTAGATGAAGGTAAAATCATCAAGAAATTACCTAGATACCAACAATTACGAGCAACCAATAAAACCATTGCTCGACTACAGCAAGACCAAGGTGGTGTGGTATGGCACACTCAAGGGAGTGGTAAGTCTATTACTATGGCTTACGTGGCTAGGAAGTTACAGGCTCAGGAAAATGGTTTTGAAAATCCAACTATAGTCATTATGACTGATAGAACGGATTTAGACAGGCAAATTACCAATACTTTCAGAAATATTGGCTTTAAAAATGTCTCTCAGGCTGGTTCTGTTACGCATCTCGATGGTCTTTTACGAAACGACTATGGTGGCATCATCACCACAACACTTCAGAAATTTCAGGAATCAGATAAGGAAAGTACCAGTTCTACCGACCAAACCCAAGCTGAAGAACAAGGAAATATTCGTGTTGAGAAAAATATCAATGGGAATACCTTATTGAAAATCACCAAGCTTCTTGAAAACGATAAATGGGTAGAGCAGAGTCGTGAAGAAATTATCTTAGAGGAACTCTCTAAAAAGAAAAACCTTTATGTCTTGGTCGATGAAGCACATCGAAGTCATTACGGTTTTTTGGCTTCTTTTATGCGCACTGTTTTACCTCATGCTAAGTTCGTAGCCTTTACTGGAACGCCTATCTCTAAAGAGGATAAATCAACTTTGGCTGAATTTTATGGTGGTGAGTATATTGATGTATATACCATCACAGAATCGGTAGCTGATGGGGCAACGGTTGAGCTGAAATATGATGAAGGTATCGCCAAACTGGATATCAAAAAAGAGGAGTTAGATAAGGAGTTCAAAGAAAAATTTGGTCATTATTCTGAAGATAAACAGGATAAGTTAAAGACTGAGGCGCTTCGAAAATATCAGTTTTCAAAAGAGCGTATTCAGGAAATATCAAAGCATATCGTAGATAATTATCGTGATAAGATATATGCCGATGGACATAAGGCGATGATTGTTTGTTCTGGTCGAGGAGGAGCCATCAAATACAAGCAAGCCCTTGAAGAATTAAAAGAACAGGGGGTTCACAATTTCGATTCAAAAGTGGTTGTTAGCATCGGTACTCCCAAAACGGATATGATTGCCCGAGAATACTACGAGACTTTAGATTGGAATAAGAAGCATCCATATAATCAAAAACCAATTTGGGTCACTCCAAGTGAGGATGTGAAAACGGCTTCGGATGATTTTAAATTGCCATTTGGTGATGAGTCTGAAACCGAGAAATCGGGTAAAAAGAAACACAACAACACGGCTTTCCTAATTGTATCGGATATGTTACTTACAGGTTACGATGCGCCAATTGCTTCTTGTTTGTATTTGGATAAGCCACTAAAAGAACACAATTTATTACAAGCTATTGCTCGTGTAAATCGTTCGAAGGTGGGTAAGAATGCAGGCTATATTGTCGATTATATTGGGATTGGTAGTAATTTGATTCAAGCTCTGGAAATTTTCACAGGAGATATCAAGCCTGATGATATTATAAAAGACATTAATGAGGAACTGCCTCGTTTGGAGACCAATCATGCTAAAATGTTGGCTTTTTTCAAGCCGATTCGAGTAGATAGAAAGTACAATAGATTGGAATTTATCGAAAGAGCTGTCCTATTTATTGAGCCAATAGATAAACGTGATGAGTTTAAATTGTTGTTGAAGCAATTTAATAAATCCATTAATATTGTTTTGCCCAACGTGAAGGCATTAAAATATCAGTCCGATTTTAAATTGTTTAATGAAATCAGACTGCGAGCTAGAAATGCCTATCCTGATGACCAAGAGTTAAAGGTTACTAAGGAAGAGAGTAAAATGCTTCAGGATATGATTGATGAGCATTTGAAAGCCGAGGGAGTTGATAATTTGTTGGAAGAGCCAATTTCAATTATTGATAAGGATAAATTTCGAGAAGAATTATTGAATGCCTCTCCTGCTACAAAGGAGCTGAAGATGAAGAATAATCTGAAGCATACCATTAAAGTGGGCATGGATAAAAATCCTGATTTCTTCAAACCACTAGCTGAGCGATTAGAGGAATTGTTGAAGCGTAGAAAAGAGGAGAGAATTACTCAGCTCGATTTGTTGAAAGAGTTCGCTAACATGCAAGATGATATCATTGATAATGCAAAAGAAGGCGAAAGCAAAGGTTTTAAGACTGAAAGGAAACGAGCCATTTATGATTCCATGAAAACCATATTTAATGGTGGAGCTGAAGATGCGACCCACACGCTATTCGATTTGGTAAAGGGTGAATTAGAAATTGTTGATTGGGTAAATAAAGGGCAGGTTAAAAAAGATATCGAGAATAAATTGAAACGATTCTTGACAGTTACAATGGGAAGAGATGAAGCCAAAATTAAGGCGAAAGAGTTGGTTGATGTAATGATAAAGAATAAAGATGAATAGTGTAGTTTACGGAAATAGAACGATAGAATATGCGATTGAGGAGAATAATGAGCTGAAATCGCATTATATCACTGTGGAGAAGGGCAGAGGAGTCGTCCTCAAGGGGAAAGCTGTGTCCAAGGAAAAGGCTGATACTTTGATATTGAAAAAGGCTGCTTGGATTTTTGAGAAGTTGGAATTGGTTCGTTCTGTCGATACGGGTGATATTCAAACAGGTTCTCGTTTAACCTATCTGGGTAGAAGTTACTACCTTACTCTTACACTAAATGAAGAGCTTAAAAAAGTAGTTGTTGAATTTACACATTCGAAATTCAATATTAGTTTACCTTCGAAATTGAATAACCAAAGTGATGTAAAAATTGCTTTGGAGTATTTCAAGCGTGAAAAAGCAAAGGAAAAACTCACGCCTCGTATTCATAAATGGGTAGATATAACAGGTTTAAGATATAAGAATATCAGATTTAAAAAGATGGATAAGGCTTGGGGGAATTGTAGTCCACAAAATAGCATTACGCTTAACTACGATGCTATAACACTACCTTATTCCTTAATTGATTACCTAATTGTTCACGAATTAGTTCACACAAAAATCAAGAACCACTCCAAAGAGTTTTGGGCTGAAGTTTCCAAATACTTACCCAATTGGAAAGAACTCGATGAACGGATGGGGGATATGAAGGTGTAAATTTAAACTGATGTATATGCCGATTCTTTTTGATCTTATTTAAACATTCAGACCTGTCAGCTTTCCAAAACCTTACAGGTCTATTTTCTAATACCCCAACCATTTAATTGATTGTGGGATCACACATTTTGCATCTGCCATCTAAAATCAAAATCCCCCGTAGAGACGCGATGCCTCGCGTCTTTGCATGATGCAAATCAATGCCTCGCGTCTGTGTAATGCAAATCAATTTCTCGCGTCTTTGCATGATGCAAATCAATGCCTCGCGTCTGTGTGTAATGCAAATCAATTTCTCACGTTTGCACAGCACACCTTTCGTCTTTACAAGTCGCAAATCAATCCAACAATCCTTATCAATCGGCAATTATAGAATCATACAAATTAAATTCAAAAGAAACCGTCAGGCATTACATCCTGACAGTTCCTAGAATAGAGTTATTGCAGCACAAACTCTTTATCCGTTTCATTTCCCGGATAATCAAAAGCCTTAACTACAACTTTATCTCCGCTAAATTCAGTATTGGCAACAGTAGCAGCATATTCCCATTCAAATTCACTACCATTTTTGCTAGCCAATCCTTTTTCTACCAGGCTACCATCATTGTGATAGATTTCAACCTCAACATGTTCCACTTTAAAGTCGTCAAATGCAATAATTTCAATCTTATCTCCAATTTCACCATGATATTCCTTTGCATTCAGATCTTCAACTTCAGGAGCATGAAAATAATCCGCTACGGCTAAATTATAGCCACTATATGTGCCATTTTTCTTAGCACTTTCATTGTATTCCTCTTTCATTTCAGGAATACTCATTTGAACTTTAGCAAACTGAATTGCCTTTTTAAACCTCTTTTTTTGCTCCTCCTGGGCATCTGTACTTTCTGCCGAGCGATGTGGTGCTGAAGATAAAATGGTGCGACCACGACTTTGCCTAAACACAAGATTTTGTCCAAGTTTTCCGCTTAAACCTGATGTCACTAAATTTTTCTCAACTACAGCCATAATTTTACATTTTAAATTAATACTATATTTGTTTTGTTTGTATGAATAATCGATAAATCCTGATTAGTGGATCTAAATGTATGATAAAGTTCAAAAGTAATTTAGTAAATGTCAATAGGTGGCTAAGGTGTAAGTAAGATGTCAAAGGGATGAATAGGTTTAGAAACTGACATTTATACTAAACCATAATTATAAGCTTAACTACATATTTCTTTCTTCGCTATGTGTTCGCAATGCCTTCGCAATGTCTGTGCAATGCCATAATTGAGTTTAATAAAACATAAACAAGGCCATTGATACACTACTATATGATAAATAATAAAGAGACTGAAAATCAGGGGTATATCTACTTATTTATTTTATTTCTAAATAAAATTCGGCTTTTCTGCTGCAGGTTTTACTCATAGATAGACATCAATTTTTTACTAAAATGCGACCAAAACGTCATTTTTGAGAAGAGAGATGTAAAAAACGAAGAACTTTGAGCACTTGCAAGTAGAAATGTAATGAACAATACAACAAATAGGAAAGGAGCAGGCTAAGATGCCATTTCTAAATCATATCAAACAAAAAAGCCTCCAATTAGGAGGCTTTCTGTATCAACTATTTTGCTGGATTTATTTCCCGATACAATATTTACGATAGTCAATATTTAGTGGGGGTACAAATAGGAGGTACAAAAATCGGTACACGAAATAGTAGACTTTTTGTTAACTAATATTAAGAAAGTAAAAGTTGATTTTACTCAAGGGAAAAATCAATTCTGTTTAAAAAAAATCGTTATTTTAAATATAGTCTTTTTATTGTTTGAATGTATTTTCTTGGCGAAAAAATAGGCGAGATAAAGACCGATGAAAATTTTTAAATCATTTGAATTTTTGTGCAATGCTATTTAACTATAGTAAAATATTAAACCGCAACATTTCTGCTGCGGTTTCTTTAAGTTTTATCAAACAGTATCTTAAGAAATAGTTACTGATCCAATGTACTTGCTGTTAGAATTTTCGTCACCAATAAAAGTTGTGAATGAAATAAACCCTTCTACATCATCTCCGGACCATGAATCTGGAACGGTTAATGTATGTCTTCCAACCATTCTAGTAGCTGTGGACAATGAATAGACAACTTCATTTTTTACTTTGTTGTAAGCCAATACATAAGCTTTATCGGTCATGCTTGCATTACCCGCATCTGAGTTATTATCCCAGGTAAATTCAATTCGCCCTGCTAATGCAGAAGTAGCTGCACCGTTTAAAGCGCTTGCTAATCCACCTCGACTGATTAATGAATTTGCATAATCAATCTCATAGTCAGGATAAGTACCAGTTACAGCATTCTTAAGATTGTAAGACATTGCACTGTTAAACTCTGTCATTTGATTTGCATATCCTTTGTATCCAACCTTAATAAAGTCTTTCATTGGTTGTAAGAACTTTAAAACAGTTGAGAACTTCGATCTTTGATCTAATTGCCCTTCTGTTCTTGGATTTGCTACACTTGCAGGTTTAACTCTCATGTAATCGATACCTTTCCAGTTACCACCAATTACATTACCTACTTTACCGCTGAATCCACCTAGGATTCCTTGATTAATTTTACCCATATAAATAAGTATTAAATTAAAAATCAATTACTGGCTTTGGACTTGGTACGGACTTGATGTGTACTTCATCTATCCAAAAACCTTTCGTTAATTGTATGGCAATAAGTGTGCAGTTGATAAAAATATGTAGTACATGCTTTAGTTTGCACCGAAAGTAATGGTCAAAATATTTATGCTGACAAAGTTGGCAAAGATGGCAGACAATGAAGTGTTTGAACAAGGTTTTTCTTCTTATCTGATAAGCATCCAAAAATGACCGCTGAGCGTGGGGAGTGTCAAGGTTTTTGACAGATTTTTTTATTCTGCTAAATTTTAAAATGAGACATCAAAAAATCTGTTAAAACAGGAGGCTTGACCTTGACTTGTTGAAAGCGGAGGGAATGATTGTGCGTGGGAAGAAGATGAATTACCTGAGAACAAGGAATTATCTTTGTTTATCAGGGAAGGAGAATTTCACAAGATATTACCTGCTGCGATTGGTGATAGTATTTATTAATGTTTTTGACGCGTAGCGTTAAAAAAGGGTGGTGGTGGGGTTGTTGGTGGTTATTGAGCTGACGTGCCTTAAAGGATGCGAGCCGCCCGCGAGTGGAAGGGTGTGACTGGCAAGGGAAACAGGTTGAAAACCTGTGATTGACAGCCAGCAGTTTTTGGCGGCTTTTTTGAAGCAGTGAAGGATGTTGCCGGGGGAAGCATAGTGTTGTTTGTTTTTGAATGCTTGCGTTTGGATTGTATGAGAAAACAATAAGGGTGGAGATGCTTGACCCGGGCGCGTAGGGAAAGTGCTTGACTTGTAGGAAAAATTATGCGAGTGAATGACAATTTGGTTTGTTTGATTTAGCTAAGGAGTCAAATTTGTAGTTTGCTTATTGAAGCTGGGAAAGCATGATTTTTACAAGGGGCAAGTACTGCCCGTGGACTCTCAAAAAAGATGACAAAAACTGATAGCACCCGACCTAGCAGGCGAGCCTAAAGTTAGCAATGGAGGCTTTTAAGCATTTGGAGTGATCAGCGACAATGGCTCGGAAAGCCTGGAATTGCTGTGAAAGACGAGTGGTTGAGCGCGAAAAGTATGACAGGGTTGCTCTGCAACTTTAGGTGACAAATGCTTGTTGGTTGTGTAGCTAGAAAATTGATGTAGAAAGCTGGTTTAGAAAGCAAGCGGAACGACCAACAAGATTTTGGAAACCCCTGGCGGACTTTTTGCCGATGCCCGAGGAGAGAACGCCATATTTCCTGTTAAATATTATTCATCGGGGTGAACTATCAAAAATTCAGGAAGGTCATTTATATCACTATTAACTATACCCTGTTTAATTTGATAGAATATGTCTAGATTTATTTCTCCTTTGATTTCTAAAGAGTGAGATTCAACTTTATTTTTTAAACTTGATCTGCTAATTTCGTAATATCGATTACAATCAACATATGTTTTTTTTGTGAGTTGATTCTCAGAGCTAGGTTTAATAAATACTAATCCTTCTAAATCCATATGGTTGTTATTAAAATACTTCAGCTTCTTCTCTTTTTGGCTTGTACATAAAACCATGAAATTATCATCGTCATCTATACCAATAACAATAAAGAAATGGGGGATATCAGTAGTAATTAGTTCAGGTGCTTTTAATTTGTAAATTCTACCAACTTTCAGGGTCGTATTAACTATATAATCTGAAGGAAGGTTAACCATTATCTAGAAAGAAAGTCTTGAATAGAAGTATGAGAATTGAAAATTGACTTAGCTTTATTACTTTCGACTTCATTATGATGATATTTAGCATCAGATGCAGGAGGGTTGAAAAGATCCTGAATAACAATAGGATAACTATTAGGCAATGAATTGTTGTCCAGATCTTTTTTATACCTTAACCATTCGGGAAATAAATGTGAGTATTTCTCAAGCTCGAATTGATCTTTATCACCAAAGGAATTCCAAACTTCGTACATTATTTGCAAATCGGTTTTTGAGAAAAAGCGGTTGTCAAAATCACCAGTTGCTCTAATCGTAAAGCCATTTACTGAGAAAAAGTTTTCAATAGATTTTTGAGTACTGTTCATCGTAGATGAAGGAACAGGACCATGCGGTAATGCAGAATATTTATCTTTTAATATGAGGCGACCAAATTTATTCAAATGCATTCTATCTGCAAGCCATAATAACTTCATCAATTTTAATCGATTGATTTCATTATTAGGAGATTTAGATGCAAAAAATACAATCGCATTTATATTCTTTTTCTCGCTAATTTTCATTTAGATATCTATCTGGTATGCTTAAATAAAGATACAAAAAATAAGTAGAGTGCAAATTTAAGTTAAGTAATTGACATGTCATATTAAAAATATATATTTTTTTAATATCAGCTTTAACAACAATTTAAATCAATATGACCAATAAATGATGTTTTCGAAGTAGTAGAAAAAGTTGCCTGCGAATTTTTCAATTTTATTTGGATCAATGTTATTGATAGAATTGTATTCGAGGTAACGAACACATTCGTTTTGTATTAGACGATGCTTGTGTGTTTTATTAGCTAATTTGTACGCTTTGTATTGAGCGTAGATAGTTTTTAACTCAACAAATAAAAATTCACCAAGGTTATCACCAACAAAGTGTTCTTTCTGGTAGTCAATAATAAAGAGAATAAAAAGTGGAGCAAACTCGCCTAATTGATAATTAAACCTCCATCCGGGGAAAGTATCATCGACGAATTCAATTATTTCAGAATAGAATTCCGTGCCTATATAGTCTTTGAATAGTATTGCTGCTGCCTTATTGTCTTTAAAAAACTTACGGTTTTGATTTGTATATGAATTATTTTGCATTAGATATTAACTCAAGTTTTTACTTGCGGTTTTTCTTGTAGGATTGCTTGACGAGTGACATGATGTAGTCGAGGTTGTCGTCGTTGTGGATTTGTAGTTCGTATTCGCCGTTGCCCCAGTGACCTATGTTGCTTACATCGCGTGTGAGTTGTTTTGGGTCGTCGAGTTCGCCTTGGTTAAGATTGATCCACATTTTAAGACTCTTTTTCTGAATGTGGATGTCTATAATGTTTGAACCATTTGCGAAGGCTATGTACTTTTTCTTAGGTTTTAGCTCGATATCTTCCAGGTTTAGTATGGATGCTTTGAATTTTTCGTAAAGCTCTAAAATCTCTTCTGAGGAAGTGTTGCTAAGTTGTTCTTGTTCGGTATATACTTTAATTTCTTTGTTTACAGCGGTTACATTATCGTCTTTGCGTGAAATGGTTTTTACGCTTTCTTGTGCTCCTCCTGTTTTTATTTGATTGTAGCTAACTGTATTGTTGTTGTATCGTTTTACTTCCCATAGTTCTATTGGCAGATCTTTAAAGTTGATTGCCTCGCGCTGATAGGTTGTGAATGATGGAGAAATAAAAATGACTTTGGATTGTGACCAATCTACGTCGTTTCGTTTTAGGGTGTTTTTACAATTCTCGTTGTACTCTAAAATGAAATCGGCTTTGTTGTTTAGCATTAAGGATAAATAGGCGTAGCCTTGATCTATTACGCTAAAATTACGCTCTCGCTTGTATTCGATGATTACAAATGCATTGGCATCTTTGTCGAATGCAAGTGTATCGATTCTGAAATTGTTTAAGGCAAATTCGGATTTTACAAAATCGATATGTAAGATTCTGTTTAAGTTGTTTTCGGTTAAAGATTGAATCTCTTTTTCGAGTTTGAATGGGTTTTCTTTTATGGGTTCTAAAGTGTTTTTCTCTACTTTAAAATGAGGCATGGCTTAACTTAAATTTTGGGTTTGATCAAATTTAAGTAAAATTAGGATTAAGAAAAATAAAAGTAACAAAAAAGGTCAGCGTTTTGCTGACCTTTTGATGTTTAGTATTAAAGCATTTTCATAATATCAATAATAGATTGAGCTGTATAAGTGTCTTCCACCTCTTTTTTCTGGAATACCATGAAATACTTATAGTTATCTCCTGCTTTTTCAGCCCATTTTTTACCCAATAAATTTTTAGCTTTACTATCATCATTATCCAGATGATCGCCTTTGGTTTCGATTAAAACTAAGTTGCCTTGCTTGGTATAGATGATAAAATCGGGGTAATGGTTGCTATCAAAACCATTAAGAGCGAAACCTTTACCTCTTTCGAGATTACGGTGCCAAAACAAGACATTATCCAAGGAGGCAATATTCATAACAACGTCCTTTTCGAATGTATTCATTGAGGCTTCTAGTTCGTATAATGATCTTGCAATGGATGAACTTGGACTGATATGCGTTAATTCCTTTTGGAATTTAAAGCTCGGTTTTACAATAATATTATTTGTATCCAATAGTTTTTGAAACTGTTCTTTTGCGTATTGTGATTCTAACTCCTTAACTTTAGTTTTAATTTTCGAAATGTAAAGGAATTCGTTATTGATGATATCACGAATTTGATCGTTATTCAAGTCCTCAAACACACGTGATACATATTTGGTAATATCTTCGTGTGAGATTGGAGTCATGTCACCCAATTTCTTAACAATGATCTGAGTAATATCCTTAATTTGAGTCTTTTTTGGTTTTGCAAGTATTGTATCAACTAAAACAGCTTTGGATCGAGTTGACAATTTTTGCATGGTTGCTGTATGCTTCGACTCATTATAATCAACCTTATAGACCTCTGTTGATGTTTCATCGAAATTAATTTCAGTGCTTTTAGAAGCTAGTTTGAAGCCATTCAGCAAGCTATTTCTATTTAGTAACTGTTCTTCCTGAGTTAGTTCTTCGAACATGATTGTGTCATGCAACTCTTCTTTGGGAACTTTACGATAGAACTGAGGAATTTCAATATCCTTTACCACATCAATATAAGCGTCCTCGATTTTATACTTTTTAGGTTGTTTGCCCATTTCGCGTAATAAATAGTCGTTATTGTCTTCGGTGTATTCCTCAGCTTGTTTCTCAAAAGTCTTGCCTTGAGTTTCACCTTTTTGGGTTATTTGTTTAACTACATCATTGGTGTTACCAATATCACTTGTGTTCAATTCCGTTTCGGGGTTGAAATCTACTTCAGTAATGTTGATATCATCAGGTGCACTTGGATCTTCTTTGTCATCAGGTTCTAATTCGCCTAAGATATCCTTTTGCAATATTTCCTCATTCGTTAATACGGGTTCTGGTGTTTCTTCGGCATAATAATCGTCTTTACTAAATCCCGACTCTTGTAATGCCTTTACAATATTGTCAAGTGTCGCTTGAAATTTTGAACTTGCAGATAGTACAAAAGATAGGTTTAATAAGGAAGATTTGTGCTTGGTTACATGTGGCTGTCTTAAAACACGACCTAAGATTTGTTCTACATCAACAGCAGAAGATCTGTCAGCTAAGGAAGCAAGTATGTAGGCGTTTGGACAATCCCAACCTTCTTTTAATGCATTAATGGTAATTATATAGCGAACAGGGCAATCTTTATCTGATAGATCAATTCCTTTTAATTCGTCTAATCCACTCACTTTAATTTTTATCTGATCTTCAGGGATTTTTAGCTTGGTAAGCTGTTCTTTAATGTGCAGATAAGTTGTATTGTCTTTTCCTTTGATATTAGACTGAGCCTGAAAAAGAATAATTGGGCGAATGTATTTGCCCGTCACCTTTTCTTCCTCAATAGCATGCAATTCTAATTGGCGCTGTAGGTGTAGAGCACTAGTTATGACTTCCTCTTTCTTATGATGATTGTAAACAATCACCGGTAGTTTTACCATATGCTCTTTTTTAAGTGCCATAGCATTTACAAAGCTTATTATATTGCTATTGTCTTTAGGCGTAGCCGTAAGGTCGAGCACTAAGGAAGGGTTTAAGTTGTTGAGCATTTCAACACTTAACTTACTTTCGGCATTGTGGCTTTCATCAACAATAACCACAGGATTTAAAGAACGAATTACATTGATTAAAGCCGTTTCATCGGTATCATCCAAAACCAGATCCTTATCAACAAAATCGCGGAAAGGTTCTAAGGCTCCATTTTGAGCATATATTTTGAGATCATCTTTTTTACGTGAATTTCTACGAATACTACTGAAGTTGAAAACAAAGATGTTTAGTTGTTCTTTTACTGTTGTTGGGTTGAATCCAGCAGCTTGAAGAAGACTTTCTTTTTCGAATACCTCAACACGATTGCCAAATAATGAATTTAGTTTTTCCCTGTAAGGATGAGTTGGATTAGATAAACTACCTGCTGTTTGTTGCAGTAGGTTTGACCAAGGCACTAACCAAACAACCGCTTTGGGTTTGGATGCATCGAAAGATTTAAAGATGGAATGCAATGCATTACAGGCAATAAAAGTTTTACCTCCTGCAGTTGGTACTTTAACGGCTATATGAGTAGCTCCAGGAATATTGTCTTTATAAGGTCGCATGCCTGTGTGTGAACCATCGAGTTGAGCTTGGTATTTGCCCACTCTATTTTCCCAATATTTATTGAATGCAAGAGCTGAATCCTGATATTTGTTTTTGTATTCTAAAAACTGATCGAGGCTATTTATAACTTGTTGTTGATATGGTTTTAATTCCATTGGGTTTATTTCTTACCTAGTTTCTTAATTTGTTTATCGAAATCGGAAATAATCTTTTGAGTTTTATTGAACTCATCGTATTCGGTAATAGCTTTTTTATCCGCTCTATGTTTTGATATTTTGCCTTTACCTTCGAGCACACGGTACTCATTAAAAGAAAGAAACTTATTTACGCTATCGGCTAGTTGCTGCATGGTAAATGTATTTTCTCTTTCAATTAAGCCTTCGATGTAATCGAAATAACTAGTTACTGTACGTTCCAGTTGTTTGATCTCTTTTTCTTGTAGATAGTTTTTGGCTACTACAATATCAGACTTGATGATACGACCATCGGGAGCATTTTTCCATGAGGTCAGTCCCATGTGTTCTTTTGTTTTGTCGACAGATTTGTAAATGATTTCAGCCGCGGTATTTCCCGTAATGGCAAAATGAAACTTGTTTTGAACTATGGCATAGAAGTTTTTTGTAATCTCAGAGTTTTTGTCGTAGTCGATACTGCATTCTGCAAAAATATCGGTTACCTGCTGATAGATTCTACGCTCGCTGGCACGGATGGAACGAACTCTTTGGAGTAGTTCCTTGAAGTAATCTTTACCAAAAACAGTTTGTCCTTGTTTTAGACGCTCATCATCGAGAACAAAACCTTTTACAATGTATTCCTTTAAGGTTTGAGTCGCCCAAATACGAAACTGGGTTGCCTTTGTTGAATTTACCCGATATCCTACTGAAATAATCGCATCGAGATTATAAAAGTTAGTAGGATATTTTTTCCCATCGGCAGCAGTTGTTCGGAAATTCCGAACAACTGAAATTTCATCAAGTTCTCCTTCTTTGAAAATATTACTAAGGTGCTCGCTAATTGTAGATTTAGCCACATCAAAAAGCTCACACATTGCTTTCTGGGTCAGCCAAAGTGATTCCTCTTCGAGAAGAACATCGACTCTTATTTTACCACTAGGAGCCGTATACAGTAAGAATTTATTTATCTCTTTGCTCATAATTAGAAACGGGTTATATCTCGTGGAATTTTCTTAAATACAATATGGTATTTTTGCATCAAAGCATCATCCAACAAACAATTATCAGCATAAATGATGTATTGATCCGTTTTGGTTTTTATGGTGCGTAAAAAACTATCGTCAAGTGTCGTTTCTTTGTCCTTGAAATAGTAGAAATAGTAAGCCGATGAATTAGCTGAACCCAAAAGATGCTCTTCGGAATTATTGCACACCTCATAAGGTTGGCGTGTTTCGGAATACCAAACATACTCTCTTATCTTCTCCAACTCCACCTCTTCATTTAATATTTCGTTTTCAAGAAAGAGTGGTTTTCCCAACTCGTAATAATCGAAACTACCGCCTGTGCCTTCTACAGCTTTTTTATCTTTTCCATAGCCTTTGGCTACTCGTTTTACACGTTCGGCAGTAATATTTTCGGCATAGTCTTCCATCTCCACCAAGATGAATTTGCGGTTTCCTCCATCTTGTTTGTTCAAATTTAATACGCCATGGGCGGTTGTACCAGATCCTGCGAAAGAGTCAAGAATGATGTCATTGGAGTTCGAGCCTATTTGGAGAATCCTAGTGATTAATTGATGTGGTTTTGGACTATCAAAAACATTCCCATCTATTATTTTGTTTAATTCTTTTTTTCCCTCTTGATTGTGTGAGACCTCATCATATTTCCATATTGTCTGAGGAACAATGCCGTTACTAACTTCAGATAAATATCTTTTTAATTGCGGCTTTCCTTTACCATCTTTTCCAAAATAGAATTTATTTTCAGCTAGTAATTGCATTGCTTTTTCTTCGTTAAAACGATAACAGCTTCCATCAGGAGGAAAATTAGTTTCATTTGTATTAGGGTTAATAATTCCAAAAACCCCAGTTTCTGAAAATGATTTAACTAAAACATTATCTGGTCGCCATAAACCACGTCCATCATTATCATCATATTTGTAAAACTTATTTTGCTTTTCAGTCCTTGGAGATAGATTTCGCTTCCAATTGCTTTTACTCTTTGCATAATTGACAATTAAATCATGCGAAGCAGAAAAATATTTTGCATCATTTCTTGGGGAATAGTTCTTTTCCCATATAATATTGGTTACAAAATTACTTACACCAAAAATCTCATCACAAATCAACCTTAGGTTAGCCTGTTCATTATCATCTATCGAAATAAAGATAGCTCCATCTTTAGCTAGTAATTTATGCAGTAGTTTTAAACGCGGATACATCATGCATAACCACTTGTCGTGTCGAGATAAATCTTCACCTTCTTTACCAACCACTTTTTCGAGCCATTTTTTAATTTTAGGGTCGTTTACATTGTCGTTGTATACCCAACCTTCGTTTCCAGTATTATAAGGAGGGTCAATGTATATACACTTAATTTTACCTTCGTATTCGGGTAAAAGAGCTTTAAGTGCTTCGAGATTATCACCATGAATTATTTTATTACCAGAATTGGTCTGTGATTGAGATTGTTCTCCGTTTTCGAAACCGTAAGAATGCTCTAAAATTTTATAAGGAACATCCATGTGGTGGTTTACTACTTTATCTTTTCCAATCCAATTTAATGTTGGCATTTATATTTGTATTTTGATAGATTTTAGAATTTAATAACAGTATTTAAACTGCGACTTCCAAAGATAATGGATGTTTTACAATAAAATAGCTACAATTGAGTATTTTATTAACAGGTGAGGCAAAGTTGACAAAGTTGGCAAAGTGCAGGTGTTTTGTATTGCCTTGATTGCCAGTTTTGCCAGTCTTACATTTTCTGATAATGCCCTGGCTTTATCATGTTAAGATAGCTGCCTTTTAGTTTTTTTAGATAGCGATCGGTTGTTCGTTCGGCTAATTGCAAGTTTTTCCCAATTTGAATGGCTTCTTGTCTGGTAAAGTGATGTGGTAAGGTGTTGTAGAAACGAAGTAATGGTTCCTGACCGCCTTTTTTCTTTTCTTGAGGCAAGTGCTGATAAATTTCTAATGTGTGTTCTAAAAAACTGTTGGTTAGATTCATTGCGTTATTGAAATCGTGGTCTGAACAAATGAGTTGCGAAGATGTATCTCCATCGTCGAACTTGCGAAGTGTTGTTAATAGCATGCAAATTCGAAAGCACATAGAGCCTAATCGCTTTAAAGAAGCGGTTGCGCTTTCGGCGTAAAATGTTGTAATGTATTTCATTTTATTGCTGAAATTGTCTTGAAATTTTCGCCACTGTTCGGCAGAAAGGTCGACAATTGTAGGATATTGTTTTAGGTGTTGTATCATATCAAATACTTTTTCGGATTTTTTTGTAAAAAACTGTTTGTAATTGATTCGGTTTGCATTTGGAGAAACATCTTTCCATACGGGTGCATCTTTAAAATTATAGAATAGAAAACGACTGAATAATCCATTTTCGGAAGAGCCCAGGAGAGTATGAACCTGACCGGGTGTTCCTGAAAGGACAACCGATAGTTTGGGTTCTTTTATTTCTACGTATTCATAGTTTGTTTTGCGTTTGTAGGTAATTGGTTCGTGTTCGTAGGCTTTGCGTAATAGGTCGGAATAACCACCCCAATCTTGCTTGAATGCTGTAGACAATGTATCAGCTTCGGTTTCGCAGATGATTCCTTTCTCGTTGCATTCCATTAGTGTTTGAATTACAGCAGCGGAACTGGAATCGGCAGGAATGTAAAGGAGTCGGAAAGGCGGTTTTTCGGGTGGTTCGATATTTATGCGTTGTTTAGGAGGAGTTGCCTGATAGGTTAGCAATTTTAGTTGATATGCTTTTAAAGCATCACGACTTTGCTGTAAAATTGTGTCGTGCCATTTTTGCCCCAACATTTTAGCATGATTTAAACAGCCTTTTCCATTGGCAGGTGGAGCTATGATAAAGGAAAATAGGTTTGGTGTGTATTCTTTTCCATCATAGTAGCCTTTGGAATTGGGTAAACATCCACTTAAAATGGAAAGAGCGCCTACAAAGAAAATGTCTCGTTCACGTTGTGTTGGAAAAATTTGGCATGATTCTGCAAGAATATCAGGCAAATTGGTATAGGTACTTTCTGGTAGGAAAGTGCTCTTTTCTTGTTTGTTTGAAGATAAGTCTGAGAGGCACGGCGAAGCGCCAGTACGATTAGGAAAGGAAATATTTATACCTGCGTTTTTTGCAATGTAAAACAATGTTTTAATTGTAATTCCTTCTTTGTTGCTTTTAAGGCATTTATTGTATTGCTGGTCGCATTCGTTTGGATTGTATTCGGGATGAAATTTACTTATGCGATGAAAGTATTCTCTGCCATTTTCCTGCAATTGGTGGGAAAGGGCGAAGCCTATGTTTAGCCAAGTGTTGTAGTCATGTGTAATGTCGGTTTGAGTGGTTTCTATTTGTTGTGTTATTTGTTCGAGATCTGTTAATACCTCACCCAATTTTTTTTCAAATACCTCACCCAAACCCTCTCCTGAAGGAGAGGGCTTTTTATTAAGCACTAATTGTTTTGAATCTTTATTTATCCAGTTGTTTATTTCGAATTTACTTTTTGTCATTTTATTTGGATTTTACCGCCTACAATTTTTAGGCTGTAAGCGGTGTTTGTAAATTAATTATTGTTTTTCGGTTAGATGTTTTGGATTGATAAAAACATCGGTATCGTGAGGTAGAAAACATGCTCTAGAGATGTCTTTCCCTGATGCATCGGGAATGACTTTATAAGAGCTATGCAGATAATTTGAAATTGCCTGAAACCAGTTTTGATGTGTTTCTTTTTGTGTATCAATTTCGATTATCCATTTTATACCATCGCCTGAGGGTGAAATGAAAAGCAATTGCGTTTCGAAATATTGATCGTTTAGTAAGGATTTTTTTAATTCCTTGAGATTTTCGATATGATCGAAATCGAGACAAAGCAAATTTGAATGCTGAATTAGATCCTTATCGGCTCGTTTGGCGAATGTTCCTGAAAAGGTAACATAGTCGAAATGTTCGGCTTTGTATTTGCGCGCCGATTTAGGCAACAAAATGTTGCGTAGAATTTTTGTTTGTTCTTTGTATCTATCGCTTTTTATCAGTTTGTAAACTTGTTCTAAGCTAATGTTGCGATATGGGTATGTATTTGTAATTGGTTTCGTAAAGAAACTGATATTTGAATTGTTCATTTTGAGTTTCTTTTTATGTTGTAATTTGATTCCAATATGTTTTGGATATCGCTGATTTTGTAATAAAATTTGTTGTTAATAGCAGAGTAGGGAAGTGTGCCTTTGGAACGAAGGCTTTGTAATGTGCGTTGGCTTATTTTAAGCGCTTGCATTACTTGATTTCCATCGATCCAAGTGTTTGTGATCTTTGTAAATTTGCCTGTGTTCCAGGCTTCGAATAGTTGCCGAAGGTTTGAAAGATCATCGGCTAAGTCTTTTACTAAGCTTTCTAATTCTTTCATAACTTTAATTTGTTTCGAGTGATGTACTGATCGGCAATTTTGTCGATTTCGGATTGAGATTCGATGCGATTTGCTTGCAGCCATTCTAATAGCTCTGTAAGCTTAAAGTAGAGTTTGCGTCCACTTGGTTTGTAGTGTGGAATAGCTCTTGCTTCGACCAGCTTGTAGAGCTGTGCATCGGATACATTTAAATACACTTTTGTTTCTTTGAAATCGAGCATTTCTTTTTGAAACATTACTTGTAGCTTAAGCATCTTTTGAATGCTTTCTAATTGATTTAGGATATTCTCCTCTTGATTCATCTTTTGAACTTTTACATTCTTCCAAAAAAGTTAATTTTCGCCTTTAGGTTGGTCGAAGAAAAGCGTACAACTCAAACCGTAACCTAGTGTAAGTTTAAGCAGATTAGAGCAAAAGAAAGGGTTGCGCATGGTGGCGCAACCCTGTAGTAAGTAGTTGTATGTAAGTAACTAAGGGGGTGTTATTTTTCTTTTAGTTTTGTATTGATACTACGCAGATTAGGGAATCCTGTATCCCAAAATTCCATTGCATTGTAGTCTGGAGTATCGAAATGATTTTTAATTGTGTTTGCTGAAATGTCATCCTGTTTTTTGGATGAAAACACTTTGCTAATTGTCAGAAAAAGGTCGGTTTTATTCTTGACTTCAATTAGTTTGTTATCGTGTAATGTTCTAAACAAAAGTGCTATTTGAGCAACTGATAGGTTTGTTTTTATTTTATCGATTCCTGCAAAAGATAGTTCTTTTAAATCGAGCTTTAGGTTTGCTTGATAAAACTCTTTTTCGGTTGTTAGCCAGGTAATGGCTTTTCGGATAAGGGAGGGTTTAAATTCAGTATAAGCTACTTGCAGTTTTGTTTGAAAGCTTGAGATTAGTTCTATTTCATCATTTAATAAAGTAATTCTATCTTTTGGTAGATGATGTTCTTCAAGTTGTAATTGAATGTTGTGTTTGAAACAATTCAAACAGCTTTTCATTTCTTTTGTATTAGATAGGAAATCAATATTAATTTGATTATTTGTTAGATTGTACTCCTTAATTAGGATCAGATTTTCTAAGATTAGAATATAGTCTAAAAGTTCTTCTTTACGCTTTAACTCTTTGCTTTTAGAGTCTGAATACTTGTATTTTAATTCAAGGTTTGACTTTATGTCTGTAATTAATTCATTAACATTTTTTAAACCGTATTCTTTATTACTGATAAAGTTCTTAAGTCTGTATTTATACAACTTATTGAAGCTATCCAAAACGTTTACTAATGGAGGTTGTTCATGTAAAATTTCGTGGTAAATATCGTCTTCGGTTTCAATTTCATCGGAGATGTAAGAAGAAAAGATCGATCGGATTTCTAATGTTAATTGCATTAATCTTGTTTTTGCAACCATTAGAATATATTTTGATGACTTTCGTTCCTCGTATTCTTCTTTTGATATGGAATCCTCTGGGTTTTCAAATAATGGTTTGTGCTTGCCTGGTAAATGTATTGCTTTGTGTTTTTTATGACTTTCGATAAGGTGCAATTTGATTTGAGAGTAGAGCTTATTTACAAACTGATTAAAATCAATATTTGGATCCTTTAGGGTTTTATTTAATTGTAATTGAATTATAGCATTTTCCTTTTGTAGCAATTGATAATAAAATTCGGTTTTGTCATCGAAGGCTGGTTCGATGGAAATATCGATTAATCCATTGAAAAGAGTATCATCCATATCGCCATAGCCAACTTCAACAACATTATCCTCTTTCTCATTGAACTCTACATAAGGTCTCTCAACTCCTTTGAATAGAGGATTATTTTTGATCCAATCTGGGAATTGTTTGAGATTTTCACCAGTTCCATGATGTTCAAGAAAGTTTGGCGTTAAATAGTCTGTAAATTTCTTTTGTTCTTTGTTTTCAGAAATCCAAGGTCGTAAATCTCCATAGATAACCTTTTCGTAGGTTTCAAGGATGTTGTTCATAGTTTAATTTTGATTTTATTGGCAGCTTCTACTTTTTTCTTATCAATAATTTTAGCATAAATTTGAGTCGTTTGCAAATTTTTGTGTCCTAAAAGTTTTGAAACTGTGTAAATATCAGTATCGTTAGTTAATTGTAAAGTAGCGTAGGTATGGCGGGAGCAATGAAACGTAATGTATTTATTAATGCCTGCGCTTTCTATCCATTTGCGCAATTTTGTATTGTTATAGGCGCTGTATGTTAGATCAGGAAATACAAATTCATTTGTTGAATTTTCATTATCCAAATAATTGTAAGTTTCATCGGATATAGGTAAGGTTTCGTAGGCTTTTGTTTTCTTTTGTTGAAATCTGATAAAGTAACCTATGGTTTTAGACTGCTGAATGTCGGTCCATTTTAGTTTTTCTAAATCTGAAAATCGTAAACCAGTTAGACATCCAAAAATAAATGCTTTTTTGAGCATTGGAATTTCGCATTCTGCTTTTGCTGCTTCCTGCAATTCTTCTATTGTTAAAAATTCACGCTGAGTTTCAGCTTCTTTAGGTGCTTTTATTCTAGCTGTTGGACTTGTTTCGATTACTCCTTGTCGGACTGCTTCTTTAAGTGCTGCACGAATTTTTCCATAATAGGATGAAATGGAATTAGGAAGTAATTTTTCTCCATTCTTTTTCTCAGCCTTATTTTTTAAATAATCCTGAAATGAGATTAACCACTCAGGAGTAATGTCGTTGAATGTAAGGTTTGGATTTGCAAATATTTTTAGGTGGCGTAATGCACCCACCCAATTTCCATAATTGCCAGGGGAGCCGTATTTTGATTCTGTCATCACTTCAAAAAATACAATAAAACTACGATTGCCGGATAGTACATTTCTTACATCGTAATTTCTGCCTTGATATTGAACAACTCGTTTGGCATATATGTTATCAGCAATTTCCATTGTGCGTTTGTTCTCTTGGGATTCCTTGCTGTTTTTAGGTTCTGGGTAAAGGTAGAGACCTAAATATTCAAATCTGCGTTGCCCTTTGTGGTAATAATCAATAAACAAACTGATTTTCTTTTTGTTCTTCTTTTTTCTGAGTGTGACTTTCATGATTTCAGGTTTACAGATTAAAAAGTTTATCGATTGCTGTTTTGTGAATTATGGTACGTCTTCCAATTTTGGTAACTTTTAATTTTTCTGCTTTTATTAATCTGTGAATTGTTCTTTCACTTAAGCCGATTAATAATGCGGTTTCTTTAATTGAAAGGAAGTCTTTCTTTTGAACTGTTTCTAATATAGGATTACCTTGTAAAATGTCTTTTTGAACTTTAACGGCTTGTTCTGTTTTGGAAATCTTTTTTGCTTTTTGCCTCCTTTTGTAAGCTTTTTGAGCACACTTGTGACAGCAAAACCTGGTAACAGTTGTTTTTGCAATAAATTCATTATCGCAAAATTCACATATTCGTATAACTTCGATTTTTGAGGTCATTTTTTTTCTATTGGGCATCAATTTTACACTATAATATCTCCTGTCTTGAACTGACATGAAATGTCATGGACAGACTAAGTTTGACTATAGTAATTTAGGTTTATAGATATTTGTTGCTATTTAACATTAATTGATTTCGAGCAACAAAATAGGTACAAAACTAGGCGAAAAGGTACGAATTAATAGGAATATTAAAAAATAAAAAAGCCTGTAATCGTGTGAATTACAGGCTTTTTGTGTTGTTAGGCGGTACAGGTTACTTTCCGATACAAAAGTTCTTGAAGATGTTTCCTAAGACTTCATCAGTGCTAATATCACCAGTGATCTCACCCAGGAAGTGCAGGCATTCGCGAATGTCCTGAGCAAGGAAATCTGTAGGAATTTGGCTTTCCAATCCATTTGAGACTCTCTCTATGCTTCCTAAGGCATTTTTAAGAGCTTCAAAATGGCGGATGTTGGTAACAATTACATCCTGTTCGTTTACCTTACCCATGTTCACCGATTTTAGCAATTCATTGGTTAGGGCATCAATATTTTGTTTTTGCTTGGCAGAGATAAACAAGATTTTATCTTCCACTTCCAGTCCTACAAGTCTTTTTGCAATTTCCTGAGGGTTTTCAATCAGATCGATCTTATTGATACAAATCACCAGGTGCTGAGTATCACGGTCTATGGTTCTGTTAACCGCAGCAATCGATTCGTTTACCTTATCAATATCTTTGTCGGCATCTACCAAAAGCATTACAATTTGTGCCTGCTTCATCTTGCTATAAGTACGTTCAATACCCATACTTTCGATTCTATCCTGAGTGGTTCGTATACCTGCCGTATCGATAAATCGGAAGGTGATTCCTCCAAGGTTAATGGTATCCTCAATCACATCTCGGGTGGTTCCCTCAATATCAGAAACAATGGCTCTGTCTTCGTTTAAAAGGGCATTCAAAAGAGTCGATTTTCCAACATTTGTATTTCCAACAATGGCAACCGGAACTCCATTTTTAATCACATTCCCCAACTCGAAAGAGTTCACCAATTTCTCTATTAAGGATTTGATTTCGTTCACCAAATTGTTCAATTGGGTACGATCGGCAAATTCTACATCTTCCTCACCAAAATCCAATTCCAATTCAACCAAAGAGATAAAATTTAGCAATCGCCCACGCAGATTGGCAATTTCGCTGGAGAATCCACCTCTCATTTGTTGCAAGGCTACCTTATGTGCAGCTGCAGAGTTAGAGGCAATCAAATCGGCCACAGCCTCAGCTTGCGATAGGTCCATTTTACCATTTAAGAAAGCTCTTTGAGTAAATTCTCCAGGATTTGCAGTACGAGCACCATTCTTAATCAAGACCTGCAAAATTCGATGCTGAATAAAGGGCGCACCATGACAGGCAATCTCTATACTGTTTTCTCCAGTGTAGGAGTGAGGCGCTTTAAATAAGCTAACCAACACTTCATCAATAATTTCATCACCATCCTGAATGGTACCAAAATGAACCGTATTTGCTTTTTGCTCATTCAGACTTTTTGTTTTAACAGGATGAAACACCTTTTCACAAATGGAGATAGCATTTTCTCCTGAGAGGCGCACAATTGCAATAGCCCCATTACCAGGAGCAGTTGAGATTGCACATATAGTAGATTGATCAATCATAAACAATGTGATATTAATAAGAAGCAGAGGATAGATCCTTCTTCCGAATTTGAATCTACAAAGATAAGCG